>ERZ809224.364-NODE-364-length-45574-cov-9.613129_pt1 | contig 45574 bp, 37 predicted proteins | sample MGYA00520513_ERZ809224 | MGnify/ENA primary metagenome ERZ809224 (study PRJEB31576, sample SAMEA3212658) | Homo sapiens | biome: human-gut; feature: human gut; material: fecal | place: Sweden | collected 2012 ... | reverse complement strand
ATCTAACAACCCATAGCTGTTTGGCTAACCGCAACATTATAGGTATAAGTTGTGGCAGCATCGCCTATGGTTAAAGGAGTCTCAGTATAAGTAGCCTGATTGGCTCCTTCTATTAATTGATTATTTCTATACCATACGAATATTTCTCCGCCGGTTACACCGCCTTCAACATTGGCTGTAAGGCTAACCTGACGTCCTTCGCATATATTTTCTAAATCTCCCGTTACGGTAATGCTTTCCACAACCGGACCTTCACTAACCGTAATCAGGATTTCATTATTAGCCGTACATGTGGAAGTCGTTTGAGAAACTCTTACACCGTAAGTAGTGGTTTCACTTACATTTGTCGTATATATTCTTTCCGTAGCACCCGGAATGATATTCTCTGTAATATCCTCATAATATATTGTATCACCATTATTATCAATAATAGGAGTAACGATCGTATCTATGAGATACCATTGGTAGATCATATTACCGGTATTATAATTATCGAGATTAGCAGTCAGGGTAACGGTTCCGTTTTCACAAACTTCAGTAGCATCTGCCGTTACATTAACCACAGGTTCTTTATGAACGGTTACAAGGAAAGGTTCGCTTAAAGTACGGCAACCGCCGAAAGCATTTTCCCTGTATGCTTCCACCTGGAATACATAAGGAGCTTCGCGTTCATAGAAATATTCAGAGAAGAATTGGCTGTCACCAAATCCTTCAGCCATATTGTCTCTGATCTGGCCTGATTCGTACCAGGTATAATGAAGGATACCTGCGCCTCTTGAAGAAGTGTCAACGTTAGCAATCAGGAATACACTTTGGGTTTCGCATACATATTGGTCTCCTGAAATCATTACTCTCGGATTTCCGAATACGGTAACCATCGGAGAAGTAACTCTTGCAGAAATACAAGCGGACGCGGATTGCGCTACTGCAGCGGAATAATAATATATAGTTTCATCATCGTCGATAGCGATCGGGGAATCCATAATTGTGGAACCTGTCGCACCTTCCATTAAAATACCGTTTTTATACCAGGTAAATACTTCATTACCCGTGGCGGCACCCGCCATATTAGCCTGAAGCGTGATTTGTCCTCCCGAACAAATTACATTACTGCTGGTAATCGTAATATCAGTTAATTGAGGAACATCATTCATATGGATATAATATGATGCCGTATCCATACAACTTGAATTAAGTTGTATCACTTCTACATAATATCTGGCTGATTCATTAATATTCGCCAAATAAGTTTTATTGGTCGCACCATATATAATGTTAGAGTTATTATAAGCACCTTTATACCATTGATAAGTTATATTCTCAGCATTATTATTTCTTAAACTGGCAGTCAATAAAACTTTCGCATCGGCGCAAACCGTATCTTCACTAGCGGTAACATGAGCGTCTACCGGGAAGTGGATATATACTTCAAAAGGATCAGAAAAGTTTGAACATCCGTTGGTATTGATTACTTCTACTGTATATACATAAGGATCGGTTCTCGGTGAAAGATCTTCTGAATAGTAATTATTTCCGGTAAAAGTACCTTTAAGCTGTCCTGATTCATACCATCTGAAAGTTGCGCCATAATTATTTCTTCCATCTACCCATGCATAAAGACGAATATTCGGACTGGTTGCATCTCCGCATACATCGTGGAAACCATCGATTACCACCATAGGATTACGACGAATCATTACCGTGTCAGAAGCTGAGAAATTATTTCCGTCGCATCCCGGTACTGCTATAGAAGCGGTATAGATAAAACGGGTAGTATCACCGTCAACAGACATTAAAGATTCCATTACGCTGGAACCGGTTACGCCTTCCATTAAAATACCGTTCCTGAACCAGGTGTAAGTATATCCGGAAGTAACATTATTTCCGTTACCGTCTAATACGGTAGCTGAAACAATAACCTGGGCTCCGTCGCAACCACTTTCAATATCGGCTTCCACATTAAGGGCAAGACCGTCGAGGGTTACTACTGAAATCTCAGGAGAAGTGCCGGTCGCTACACAACCGTTACCTGCATCGATTGTAATACCGAAAGTTGTATTTACGTTTATTGTTGAAGTAAAAGATAATCCTCTGTATGGAGCGTCGGTACCGTTTTCAGTCCAGGTATAAGTTAACCCGTCAACATCACCGTTACCAACCAATGCTTCTACCGTTACATCGCCGCCAAGGCACACTTCGGTATGGCTAACGGATACCTGTACAACAGGAGCATCTCCTACATATATATAATAAGGCTCACTCGTAACGTTACATCCCGAAGCACTGTTTAAGTTAACCGTTACTTCATAAGGTTCTGTTGCCGGAGCAGCATCAAATGTCAGTACATCAGATGTAGACGCCTGTGCAATTCCGTTAACCGTCCAGTTATATACCGGTGTCGCGCCTGCGTCACCCGTTAATGTTGCAGTTAATGTGATGACAGTAGAATCCGTTGCACAAACGATCGGAGTTCCGGTGACCGATACGCTTATGGAAGGATTTACCCAAACGGGAGTTGAAGTAGATGTTTCGTAACTGCAACCCATTGAAGGATCCATAATATCGACCGTATATATTACTGATGCACCCGTTCCGTTAGCGGAAGGGGTGTCATGCAAAATTCTTCCGTTGGTGGTAGGAAGTGTATAGCCGTTTCTATACCAGGTGTAAATTGCATTTTCACCTGCATTGGCTACTAAAGTAACTGCCTGACCTTCACAGATAGTGTCACTGCTCATTAAAATAGTAACAGCTGGCAACGAATTAGTGGCACTTACTGTGATTGAATCGATAGAGATACAGGAAGCATCAGCTTTGGAAACTTCCACAAAATATTGAGTGTCTCCGTAAACTCCGGGAGTCACCATGGCCTGTGAGCCGGTTCTTCCGCGGATTATGTTTGCCGGGTCTATAGAACCTTCGTACCATCTATATATAATATTGTCACCGTTATTGTCAATAAGGTTAGCGGTCAACATCGTTGAGTTTCCAAAACAAATAGAGGCCGGTTCAGCCGTAAGTTCAACACCTAAATTATATATATGGAAAGGTATTTCCGGTGAGTAAGTAGTTTCGCAACCGTCGCGTGTTACGACCACTGCATAACTATAATAATTTTCATCTAATGAATCCGTATTAAAAGAATAGGTTTGACCGGTTTCTCCGGGAAGATATTGCCCGTCCCGGATCCATTGATAACTATGTCCCAATTCATCTCCGTCCACCTGAGCGGTATAGGTAACGATCTCTCCGTTACATGCCGTCTGGGGTCCGAAAATATTCACGGCGATACTTGCGCCTACATTAATCTGGAATGCACTTGAAATGGCAACACAACCGGATGCGTTCTGAGTAGCGCTCACCGTTACCATATAAGTACCGGCAGCCATATTCCTGGGGAAAGTAAAATTAATACCGTTTCCTGTGATCGTGTCAACTGTGGCTACGGCGTTTCCGTTGATATACCATTGGTAAGCATAATCTCCGGGGGCCGGGGCCGGATTACCCGGTATCACGGCAGCAAAACTTATGGTTGTAATACCCTGAATTCCTAAATTAAAAGGATTGGTAGCACCATTGGTAGTAGCCTCAATGATCACATCATGTGCATCATAAACTTCTGCATTTATTTCATCCTGGTTGGTACCGTCGGTAGCTTCATACAAACCGGACTCATTTACCACAATTTCCCATTGTCCCAGTGAAGTAAAAGCGTTTGGCCCGGTCCAGTCAGGAGGAGTGGTAAAATAAGACCTGTCAGCAATCAATGTAACCTCGCCGGTTGCACAATTCCTTTCCAGGGTAATATAATTGGCTGTAATTTTTTCTTCCCGATTAACATCAAGAACATATGGAGGAAGCAATGCTGATTCGCATAACCCCAAAGACTCCCATCCGAGTCGAGCTTTCCCAATATCTGTCGCTATTTTAGATTCACTACGAGCTTGGTAGTTCCCTATACACAGAAATACCATCAGGAAAAAAATGATAAATTTTTTCATCGTTTTGATTTTAATTGTTACTATTTTAAATTTATATTAATATTCTATATCTTAATCCAAATATTCTTACTTATCTCACTTAATGCCATTTATACGGCGTATTTCCACAGTTGTTACATATTTGGAATACATAATTACTGTGATTATACAACTTGCAAAAATACAAAAAAACAAATACGAAATTTAAATTATTTGAAAAAAAATGGAAATATTCAAAGCCCAAATTTAAAATATTGGCTTTAAATATATTAAAACTCTTTTTTCTTTTCCATATATACTGTATCTGGTGATCCCCAAACTGCTTGGTATGCGAAAAAAAAGTAAAAAAAAATCTAAAAGTGCGCTTTTGTAACATTAATAGCGAATTATCGGATTTTAGTATCAAATTTGTTAAATTTCGGTCCGTATACGGACTTGCATTTCTTAAAGTTTTAAAGTTATTTTAAAATAATAAAGTTATTAAGTTAAATTATTCACATATAAAATAGATAACACCAAAGTATTCTTCCTGTTCAAAACATTCAGAAATTTCGTCCGAGGGGAAATAAACTTTTTTTTGTATTTTTGCAGCTAATATTTAAAAAAACAGCATGGGGAAATATCCTGAATCTATTGATAATATTACCAAAGCCAGGTTAAGGTTTTCGGCTTTCGGATCTATCTTAAGTATTGCCCTCACGATGTTTTTAATCGGGTTGCTGGTTTTCTTTGCGTTTTTCTCCACACGCTATATCCGGAATATTTCCAAAAAGATCGAATTAGAAGTCCTTTTTTATTCGGACATTAGGGAAGCCGACATTGTAGCGCTCGAACAACGCATGAAGCTGGAACCGTTTATTGCTTCTTCCAGGGTTTCTTCCAGGGAAGAAAACACCCGGGAAGCTATCAAGACCATCGGAAACAATTATACCGAAATCATCACCAATCCTATTAACGCTTCCATCATTGCCAGTGTAAACCCGGAATACGCCAATGCCGATTCCCTGGCTGTCATATCAAAAAATATTAAAAAGAACGCAGCGGTACAGGACGTTCAATATCCGCAATTCCTGGTCAGCTCTTTTTATAATAACCGGACTTACCAATTGGTTATCCTCTGTATTTGCGCAGTTTTTATGGTCATCTCCATGTTATTGATCGCCAATTCCATCCGTCTTAATATATATGCGAAAAGATTCAATATTAAAAGCATGTTACTGGTTGGGGCTACACGTTCCTTTGTAAGAAGACCTTATCTTTTCAAGGGATTGGTCCAGGGAGTATGGGGAGGTTTTATCGCTATATTACTCATTGCATTAGTCCTGTATGAAGGGAATACATTTGTACCCGATTTTTTTGATTTTTCTAATATATTATATATAACATTAATATTAATAGGAATTTTCCTGTTCAGTGTTTTATTTACGATGTTTGTTTCTTTTATCTCGGTAAACAAATATATCAAAATGAAAGCTGACCGATTATATCTTTAAATAAAAGAAGTTATGGCACAAGTAGTCAATGTGGATAAAAAAAATCCACCTAAACCCAGTCCTTCTGCTCCTAAAGCAAAGGAAAATAAGGCTCCGCTTTTTAGAAAAATGAATTATATCCTCATGATAGTCGGAGTATTGCTACTGGCCATTGGCTACATTTTGCTGGCCGGTGGGAAAGCTCCTGCGGACGCAGAATTCAGTGATGCCATTTTTAATGCCCGGCGCATGGTAATCGCCCCTACGATGATCCTGGCAGGACTGGTAGTTGGTATTGTGGCGATCATGTACCATCCCAGAGTAAAAAAGAATGATTCGTCATTAACCGGACAGGATTAAATTTTCTTCCATAATGGATATTGTTCAGGCCATCATTCTGGGAATCGTACAGGGTTTAACAGAATTTCTTCCTGTGAGCAGCAGCGGGCACCTGGTTATTATAAAAGAATTACTGGGTCTGGAAAGCGGTGAAAATGTAGTTTTTGAAACCGTGGTACATGCGGCTACCGTTTTGAGTACTATTACTATCTTATGGAAACCTATCGTAAGGCTGATCAGCAGATTTTTCAGGTTTCAATGGAATCCGGAAACCCAATATATCTGTAAGATACTGGTATCGATGATCCCGGTGATGATCGTCGGATTATTTTTCAAAGATAAAGTGGAAGCTCTCTTTGGCGGAGGATTGGTTTTTGTAGGATGTATGTTGTTGGTCACCGCACTTTTACTTGCCTCTACCAATTTCATAAAATATAAGCAACGTAAAGATATCGGATTCGGTTCGGCTTTTATTATGGGTATCGCCCAGGCCATTGCCGTATTACCCGGTATTTCCCGTTCCGGCGCTACCATATCTACCGGCTTGATGTTAGGCCTCAAGAAAGAGGAAGTGGCGCAATTTTCATTTCTTATGGTATTAATTCCTATTCTGGGAGAAGCTTTCCTGGGATTGATCGGCGGGGAATTCTCAGCTTCTTTATCAGGTATCCCTACTTCTTCTCTGATAGCCGGATTCTTTGCGGCTTATCTTTCAGGATTATTCGCCTGCAAATTTATGATCGAAATGGTTAAAAGGGTCAATCTGATATGGTTCGCTCTATACTGCCTCATTATTGGAATTACCATTATCATTGTTGGCCTATGGTAAATCCCGATGCCCGTATGGCCCGTTTTTCTTTACCTCCTTTAGATATTGATCCGGAAGGCGCTGTTTTATTGTTCGATAAGCCATACCAATGCACCTCATTCTATCTGGTGAACAAGATCAAAAAAGATCTGAGAAGTCGTTTCCAGAAGAAGATCAAAGTAGGACACGCCGGAACATTGGATCCATTGGCTACCGGAGCATTGATTGTTTGTACCGGTAAATGTACTAAAGATATAGCCGGTTTTCAATTGCAGGAAAAAGAATATACGGGAACGATAAGACTGGGAGCTACTACATTAAGTTTCGATCGGGAAAAACCGGTGGACCGGGAATATCCTTACCTGCATATCACGGAAGAACAACTCCTAAAAGAGATTGCCACAGGATTTACAGGTGAAATCGAGCAGGTACCTCCGCAGTTCTCGGCGGTCAGGATTGCCGGAAAACGCGCCTTTGACTATGCCCGTAGCGGAGAAGAAGTGGAAATAAAACCCAAGAATATCACGATCAGCGAATTCCAGATTACCAGGTTTTCACTTCCCGAAATTGATTTCCGTATCGTATGTTCAAAAGGAACCTACATCCGTTCCATCGCACGTGACCTGGGGATCGCTTTGCAAAGCGGCGGTTATCTTACTCAATTACGAAGAACGAGGATCGGGGATTTTAAAGTGGAAAACGCCCTGCAATGTCTTATCGAGACATGATTTTTCAAAAATAAAATAAATTTAACCTTTTATTATGCAATATAATTTACTCATTTTAAGTTATATAGATTCATAGTAAAAATAATCATTGCAAGTTTTTGATATTGCCCCTTGACAAAAGGACCTCATTATCGTATTTTTGCATCTTCAAAATTAGGCCTAATGAAATTATCCCAGTTTAAATATTTCCTTCCGGAAGAAAGGATCGCTCTCTATCCTATGGATGAACGTGACGAAGCAAGATTGATGGTACTCAACCGGAAAACCGAAACCATTGAACATAAAGTTTTCAAGGATGTCATCAACTATTTTGACGAGGGTGACCTTTTCGTGATGAACAATACCAAAGTTTTTCCGGCATTGCTTTATGGTGAAAAAGAAAAAACGGGCGCCAAGATCCGGGTTTTTTTATTGCGGGAACTGGATTCCGAAAGCAGATTATGGGATGTTTTGGTAGATCCGGCCCGGAAGATCAGGATCGGTAATAAATTATATTTCGGAGATGATGACAGTTTGGTTGCGGAAGTGATCGATAATACTACTTCAAGAGGGAGAACCCTTCGTTTTCTTTTCGATGGGGATCATGCCGCTTTCAGGCAGAAACTAAAAGAATACGGTTCTACTCCGTTACCGGAAGATATACAGAAACTCAGGGATATCCAACCGGAAGATGAAGAGAATTACCAGACTATCTATGCCAAGCATGAAGGTGCTGTGGCTGCTCCTGCCTCCGGTTTTCATTTCAGCCGGGAGCTTATCAAACGTATGGAACTGAAAGGAATAGAGTTTGCCGAAATTACACTGCATGCAGGACTCGGTAATTTCAGGGAGATCGATGTAGAAGATCTTACCAAACATAAAACGGATTCCGAACAGATGATCATCACGCAAGAAGCAGCAAAGCGGATCAATGACGCCAAAGATCAGAGGCATAAAATATGTGCCGTAGGTACGACCACGATGAAAGCGATCGAGTATTCCGTATATACCAATGGCCATGTAAAGCCTTATGACGGATGGACCAATAAATTTATATTCCCCCCTTACAATTTTATGGTTGCCGATGCCATGATCACCAATTTCCACGCGCCGCAAAGTCCTATGATGATGATGGCCGCCGCTTTCGGAGGTTATGATTTCGTCATGAAAGCGTATAAAGAAGCTTTGAATGAGAAATACCGTTTCCTCACCTATGGCGATGCCATGCTGATTATCTAAGGAAAATAAATTAAGAATCAGAATATTTAAATGGAAATTATCAGCGGATCTGCATTATCGAAAGAAATTAAAAGCCGTTTAGCGGTCCGGATCGAAGAAGCCGGAATTAAATACGGGAGAAAACCCAAATTATCGGTAATTCTGGTAGGTGATGACCCGGATAGCACTAAATATGTTAAAAGTAAAGGAAAGGCGTGCACGGATGTGGGAATGGAAGGTGACCTTCACTTTTTGCCCGGTTTAATTTCCCAGGAAGAACTACTCGATAAAATCTACACTTTTAATAACGATCCGACGGTGGACGGTATCCTGATCCAGCTTCCGCTCCCCTCCCATATCAATACGGAAGAAATCATCGAAGCTGTTGATTACCGCAAAGATGCCGACGGCTTACATCCTATGAATGCAGGAAAATTGGCAGACGGCGCAGAAGGCATACTACCCTGTACTCCCAAAGGAATTATTTCCCTTTTGAAATACGGGAATATTGAAATAGCCGGAAAACAAGCCGTAGTAGTGGGTCGAAGCAACCTGGTAGGTAAACCCGCAGCCCAGCTTTTACTTAGAGAAAATGCTACGGTTACCATTTGTCATACACATACGACAAACCTTCCTTCTATCATAGCGCAGGCCGACATTTTAGTATTAGCCATGGGAGCGCCTGACGTTGTAACCCCGTCCATGTTAAAACCCGGTGTGGTGATCATAGATGTAGCGATGAATTGGGTAGATAACAAACTGGCGGGCGATATTTATTTTGATAGAAACCTGGAAGGATTGCAGGAAAGAGTATCAGCCATGACACCTGTTCCCGGCGGTGTGGGACCTATGACCATCACTTCCCTTATTGAAAACACTTTCGAGATCTATTTGAAGAGGGAAACAGGATCCAATTAAAACTCTTCGACAACCTTCACCCATTTATAGACTTTATCACCTCTTCTGACCAAAGTACCGGTCTTGAGGGAAAACGTATCTCCTTTTTTTACCGATATTACCGGATTGAAATCTACCCTGATCTCACTGATTGCATCCTCATACACACCGGTAGTAGGACCAATGATCAGAATATCGTCTCCGGCATTCAGTTCTCCAGTTTCCATCATAATTTCCGCTACCTTTAATTTACCAAAGTAATTGGTCACTTTTCCGACGTATTCTTTTACTCTTGTAGACTGGGAACCGTATCTTGAAGACCACTCGCCCATTTTCCTGCCCAGATAATAACCATCCCAGAAGTCCCGGTTATATACGTTTCGTAACCGAACGGTCCATTCTTTTATTTTCTCCTCCGTATATCCGTGAGTAACTATGGCTTCCACTGCCTCATGGTAACATTTGGTAACCGTTTTCACATATTCCGCCGAACGGCCCCGGCCTTCGATTTTGAGTATGGTAACGCCTGCTTTCAGTATCTTATCCAGAAAACCTATGGTACATAAATCTTTCGGCGACATGATATATTGATTTTCAACAGCCAGTTCCACTTCATGATCCATATCTTTGACCAGATAACCCCGGCGGCATGGCTGAAGGCAGGCGCCACGATTGGCCGAATAGTTAAAATTGTCAAGGCTCAGGTAACATTTTCCCGAAACCGCCATGCAAAGGGCGCCGTGGACAAACATTTCAATTCTTACCTGTTTTCCTGCAGGACCGCAAATATTATCTTCCCGGATGGTTTCTATAATTTCCGCTGCCTGTTGTAAAGTCACTTCCCTGGCTAAAACCATTACATCAGCGTATCGGGCATAAAACCGGACCGCCTCGATGTTTGTAATATTACATTGCGTGGATATGTGAACTTCAAGTCCTATTTCCCGGCAATAAGTAATCGCGGCCCAGTCGGAAGCTATGATAGCGGAAACACCGCATTCTTTCGCCCAATCGAGGACCTTTTTCATTTCCGGAATCTCATCGTTATAAACGATAGTATTAACGGTTAAATAAGATAGTACGCGGTTTTCCCTGCAAATATCAGTAATGTTGAGAAGATCGTCATGGGTAAAGTTGGCGGAGGAACGTGAACGCATATTCATTTTCCCGATTCCGAAATATACGGAACCGGCGCCGGCCTGTATTGCTGCCATTAAAGATTCGTATGAACCCACCGGTGACATGATCTCGATAGGTTGATCCGGGGAAAAAGTACTTAGCATATAGTGTTAATAACAAAAGGTTAAAGAAACATTTTTTTCACCTGATGGATAGCCTGTACCATAACATCTATTTCCTCTTTCGAATTATACATGGCAAAAGAAGCCCGGATAGTGCCCGGAATTCCGAATTTATCCATAATAGGCTGCGTGCAATGATGACCGGTACGTACGGCAATTGCCTGATGATCCAGGATAATACCGGCATCGTAAGGATGTATATTTTCAAGGTTAAATGATATAATGGAAGCTTTCTTTCCGGCATTTCCGTAAATGGTCAGTCCTTCGATCTCCTGTAAACGCCGGGTGGCGTATTGAAGTAATTCATCTTCGTATCTCCCGATATTTTCGATCCCTATGTCATCCAGATAGTTGATTGCGGTCATCAAACCGATCACGTCGCCAACGGAAGGTGTACCCGGCTCAAATTTAAACGGTAGTCCGTTATAGGTGGTTTTTTCGAAAGTAACTTTCTCAATCATTTCCCCGCCGCCCTGGTAAGGGGGCATCTTATCCAGCCATTCCTCTTTTCCGTATAATACTCCTATCCCCATAGGCGCATACATCTTATGACCGGAAAAACAATAAAAATCACAATCCAATTCCTGGACATCCACCCTGAGATGGGATACGGCCTGGGCGCCGTCGATCATGACCGGAATATGATGTTGATGAGCCATACGGATAATTTCCTTTACGGGATTGATGGTCCCTAAAGTATTGGAAATATGTGTCACAGAGATAATCCTGGTCCGTTCATTGATCAGGCTTTCCAATTTCTCCAATTCCAATTCACCTTCCCCGTTAAACGGAATTACCCGCAATTTTGCTTTCTTCTCTTCGCATATCATTTGCCATGGAACAATGTTAGCATGATGTTCCATTTCGGAGATGATCACTTCGTCATTTTCACGGAGAAAAGCTTTTCCGAAAGAAGAAGCCACCAAATTGATAGATTCCGTGGATCCCTTGGTAAAAATCACTTCCCGGTCGCTCGGCGCATTGATAAATTTTTGTACGGTTTTTCTGGCCGATTCGAATTCATCGGTAGCTTTTTGGCTCAAATAATGGACTCCCCGGTGAATGTTACTGTTAATAGTTTCATAATATCGTGAGAGCGCATCAATCACAACCTGCGGTTTCTGAGTAGTCGCCGCGTTATCGAAATAGACCAGCGGCCGGTTATAGACGCTTTGGTTCAATATGGTAAAATCTTCCCTCTTCATATTTAAAATTGTTCATTTTCAGGTAGATCCTCCTCAGGATCCGCTCCTCCAGCTTTTGCAGGATTGATCATGTATTTATAGTTAATAGCGTACAATACGATAAAAAGCACTATTTCCAGAATACCCAGGGTTCCTATCTTAAGGACACCACCAATGATAAAATTCCGGACGCAAAAAAGCAAAATCTGTGAAGCGACATAAATATGGAATCCTATCTTATTCAGTTTCAACATCAAGGCAGCGCCTACGATAGCCAAAGCGTGCGCTATGGCTACCAGTAAATATTTTGTGCCGGGTATTACAGCAAACTGTTCGTAAAGTTCGATCACCATATCAGGTTGTCCCATATTCTGCATCGTCTCTATAACGGCAGGCCACATATCCTGGCTAAAAGCCATAATTACATAAGTCAGGAAAAAAAATCCCGATCCTATAAAAGTCAGTATGGCTAAAACAGTTAATAAAGTAGGTCTTTTTTTCTTGGGTTCATAAGGGCTTAGATATTCCATGATAAGTGATTTTATAAAATTTATGATTGGTTTTATCCTGAATACGGTAACGATTATCCGACCGGTAACCGACCACCCATATGATATCATTCCCAGAACAAAGCAGGGGAACAGAATGTTTGGAAAGGAGGTCTATTTTAAGGTCTGTAAAAAGATCGCTGATCTTCTTTTTCCCTTTCATTCCTAAAGGATAAAAATAGTCACCCGCCCGCCACCGGCGCAAAGTAAGGGGAAAGATCAGTTTCTCGGCTTCTATGTAAAGTACGGAATTATCACCGGAAAAATCAATGAAGGAAAAATCCCTGACTGTTTCAACGGTAAAACCATGATCTTCAAGCTCTTCTATTGAATTTATCTTTACCGGAGTTTTTTCAGGAGTTCTCAAAGTTGTTATGATCAATTGACTACGATCTTTCACCAAAAGATGTGAAGGAGAGAAGAATTTTCTTCCCGGTTCTTTCTCCTTATGTATAGTCTCCCATATCGCGGTCACCGTAGAAGCATTGAAATGATATTTTCTCAACATTTCATAAAGGACCAATCGCCCATGATCCACTTCCGTTAGCCGGTCAATGGAAATATAAGATCTGAGGGAATCTTCCGTAAGAATATCTTTGATAATATTTCCCATCTGATCTTCATAAAAATCATATTGCTCCCGCAAAACGCGAATATTGTTCCCGAAGGTTACAATAACATTTTCATTCAACTCTTTTAGTACCGGAAGCACACTGTGCCTGATTTTATTCCGGTGACAAAATTCCGTCTGGTTAGTCCGGTCGATCCGGTAAGTAAGATTGTTGCGTTCATGGTAAGCGGCGATTTCTTCTGATGTAAAATTCAGCATAGGCCTGATAATTTTCCCGTTTACCGGCGGAATACCGGTTATTCCTCTTAGTCCGGTTCCCCGAACCAGGTTTAGAAGTAAAGTCTCAGCATTATCATCCGCCTGATGTGCCGTAACCAGATAATCATAATTCTCCGCAAGTTCATCAAACCATTGGTAGCGTAATTCCCTGGCGATCATTTCCACTGATTCTCCTTTTTTCTTTAAGAAATCTTCCCCGAAAAATTCCTTTAAATGGAGCGTACAATGGTATTCCACGGAAAGTTCCATGACAAATTGCATATCCTCATCCGATTCTTCTTCTCTCAAATGAAAATTACAATGAGCCATGTCAAAAGTAAGTTCCGAACGGTAAAACAGGTGGGCCAGAGCTGTAGAATCCATACCCCCGCTCACTGCCAGAAGGAATCTGGCTTTTTCCGGTTCATGGACCAGCCGCCGTAATGAATCCAGGAATTTCTTTTCCATAATTTAATGGAGCAAAGATAGTAAAATTGCCAAGAATTAGCGATCAATTTCCTAGAGAATATAGTTGCTGAAATTATTCCGGACCCGTCATGAGTTCTCAGAGTCTGTTTAATTCACTCCAATACTATCATTTCTGATAGCGTTTCGATAAACTTAGCTCTTAATCACATCTAATAAACTCTGATAATTCAGTGATTATTGAGCAATAAAATTTTCATGGTTTTCGGATTACATAACTAAACACTATGTTCCGGGGAACATAGTGTCAGAAAAGAAATAAAATGACTGCAAATACTGTGATTCTATCTTAAATATACTACTTCAAAACGGGCTAAAGGAGCCATCCGCGCCCTGTTTAAAGAAAGGTATTTACCATCTTCTGATACCGTATAATTATCCACCATTTCAAACATCCTGAACATTTCCGTTTCGGTTTCCATATTGATACATGCCATCATGGTAGAGGCTACTCTTGAAAAAGTAATCCTGTTTCCCTCTTTCATTTCATAGGAACCGTTAAAAGTATTACAACCTCCGCTTCCGTTAAACCGGTGATCCTGATTCCTTAAAATCATATGGGGTTCTTTCTGGGAATTTTCATCCATTTTAACCGGTTTCCCGTTGATCTCTATTAATTTCCAGTATTTCTCCGTAATGGTATTGTTATCTGTATTATTGTTCATCTCTATTTTGGTATAAACCGCATTTTTTTGTACGTTTCTTCTCACTCTTTTCCCGTTAACCGCGATTCGCCTCAATTGATTTTCCTCTACCTGAAGGGTCACATCCTGATTTTCCGCAGGTTCCCTGAGCGTAATCTGGCTACCCTGCCTGTTCCAGGTAAAATTCCCGTCAAATTTGACAGTATTGTAATCTTCTGCTATCCTTCTGGTTTCGATCGAATAAGTCATATCTGGACGTAAAGTGATCATGGTAATCATTTCTTCTCCACGCGTAGCGGAAAAGAAAGTACCTTCATAAGTTCCCGCCCAATCTAATGAATTCCTGCTGTTATGAGAGTTTCTCTGGGCATTTGCAGAGAATAATATGGAAATAAAAATCGCGAAAAAGCCTAACTTAATTTTTGTGTTCATGAGAGAATATATTTAAATTTATATTTCATACTTGATAGATTTTTAAACAAACTCCGATAATGAAGGTTCAAATTACCGGCAAGGTAAATCGCTTATAAAAAATCAATATAGATTTTGACGGCCACAAAACAGGAAAAAAGACAAAACACCAGCGCCCAGATAAAGGCAGGAATGCGGGTAATCTTTTTCAGGTTAGCGGCATCGCCGGCACGACCGGGATCGACCAGCGAAAGCCTTAATAAAACGATAGTTGAACAGACGGATTCGGTAAGGATCATGGTGGAGTAAAACAAAGCGGCTACCCGGATAGCCAACATATTATTCCAGTATATTAATCCGGCGTTAAGCAAACAGAAACATATTACCCACACGATTCCGTATTTGTTCCGTATCCAAAAAACAAGCATGACGAAAAAAAGCAGCGAAAGAGCTACGATCAGGAGTTTATCGTAATCCGCCCATAAAAGATAAAAAGCTAAATATGCCACCACAGAAGCGAAAGGATAGCCTGAGATCGCGACCAGGAAAGTCCGGAATTTCCCCTTATTCTGTGTAGTAGTGGACCCGGCACTGTCGCCGAATAATTCTATACGGTGAACTTTCCCCTGTAAGATCAGGGCCGTGATCGCATGTCCGAACTCATGAATAGCCGTATTGATAATATTGAAGAATCTTCCTACGACCGGGATTCTGGGCATGATAAAAGCAAGAACCACAAAATAATAAAACAGGGGAATATTAAATAAAGTAAGCTCCGGCATAAGTAGTGGGAAATCCCGTTAAATTAGAATGCAAAAATAATGGATAATATTAGTTTTTTTTATTTAACCTAAAACAAAAAATAATGTACTTTTGCAACTTTAAAAAATATCTTGACAGATGTTACCATATCCTTTCAGAATAAATCCACTTTATCATTTTATATACTAAGAAGAAATCCATCCATAATTAATTAAATAACAGTTTATTATGACAATGCAAGAAAAAATCAACGAGCTCCTTGAATTACGTGCAAAAGCTCGTTTGGGAGGTGGCGAAAAGCGTATCGAAAAGCAACACGCCCAGGGAAAATTTACTGCACGGGAACGTATTCTAATGTTTTTGGATGAAGGTAGTTTCGAAGAATTCGATATGTTTGTCACACATCGCTGCACCAACTTCGGTCTGGAAAAAGAAAAATACCTTTCTGACGGTGTGGTGACCGGTTACGGTACTGTTGAAGGACGTCTTGTATATGTCTTTTCACAGGATTTTACCGTTTTCGGAGGTTCATTGTCCGAAACCGTGGCGGCGAAAATTTGCAAAGTCATGGATCAGGCCATGAAAATGGGAGCTCCCGTCATAGGTTTTAACGATTCGGGCGGTGCCAGGATACAGGAAGGCGTAAACAGCCTCTCAGGATATGGTGAGATTTTTCAACGCAATATTTTAGCTTCCGGCGTTGTGCCCCAAATATCCGCCATCTTTGGTCCTTGTGCCGGCGGAGCGGTTTATTCACCCGCTTTGACCGACTTTATCATGATGGCTAAAAATACCAGTTACATGTTCGTTACCGGTCCGAAAGTAGTGAAGACGGTAACCAATGAAGATGTAACGGTAGAAGATCTGGGTGGAGCTTCGATTCATTCCACCAAATCGGGCGTAGCCCATTTCGCGGTGGATAATGAAGAAGAAGGAATTCAGATGCTCCGTAAATTATTGAGTTATCTGCCTTCCAACAATATGGAAGAGCCTCCTTACATACCATGCAATGATCCGATTAATCGTCTGGAGGACAATCTCAACCAGATCATTCCCGATAATCCCAATAAACCTTACGATATCAAAGAAGTAATTCACAGCATCGTGGACAACGGGGAATTTATGGAAGTGCAACCTACTTACGCACAGAATATCATCATCGGATTCGCACGTTTCAACGGTATGTCCGTCGGAATCGTGGCTAACCAGCCAAAATATCTGGCCGGCGTTCTGGACATCAACGCATCCAGAAAAGGAGCGCGTTTCGTGCGTTTCTGCGACGCTTTTAATATCCCCCTGGTGAATTTGGTTGATGTTCCGGGATTCTTACCGGGAACAACCCAGGAATACGGCGGAATCATCCTGCATGGAGCGAAATTACTTTATGCCTATGGCGAAGCTACCGTGCCGAAAGTAACCATTATCCTGAGGAAAAGTTATGGAGGAGCCTATATTGTAATGAGTTCCAAGCATTTACGTGGTGATATCAATTACGCATGGCCGACGGCCGAAATAGCCGTTATGGGTGGAAAAGGCGCCGTGGAAGTATTGATGGGTAAAGAAATCAAGGCAATTGAAGATAAAGAAAAACAAGCCGAATTTATTGCGGAAAAAGAAGCGGAATACCGTGATACTTTTGCCAATCCTTACGTAGCGGCCAGGGATGGTTACATCGATGATGTGATTGAACCCAGGAATACCCGTTTCAGGGTTATCAGGGCTTTGGAATCTTTAAAAAACAAAAGATTGGAAAACCCTGCCAAGAAACACGATAACCTGCCTTTATAACCTTCCGCAACCTTATAGTTGATCTATTACGAACATAAAAAATAATGATATGAAGAAATATAAATCCGGATTGTTATCTCTCTGTTTGATTTTACTTTCATTCAACGTCTTTTCTCAACATATTACCGACTTAAGGCTGAATGAAATGCTGATCAGGAATGAGAATAATTTTATCGATGAATACGGCAGGCATGTGCCCTGGATCGAGATTTTCAATTCGGCCTATAACGATGTGAATGTAGGCGAATGTTACCTGACCAATGATACCACCGGACTCAGCGACGGTTCAGGCATTAAGAATTGGTACCGTATCCCGAAAGGAGATCCTAAAACATTGATTCCTCAAAGAAGTTTTGTGGTATTTTACATGGATAATGCACCTTTGTACGGAACTTTCCACGTAAATTTCGACCCAACCATGGAAGGAGCATCCAATTATGTAGCCCTTATCAGTTCCAATGGAAGGACATTGATCGATATCTTAGAATTTCCCGACTCACTTCGTAATACCAGTGAACACTCTTATGGTTATTTTGAAGATGGCGTAAAAGAAGTGGTGGACGGAAACGGCGTTCTTGTAAGTAACAAAGGCTTCCTTGAATATTTTACGCCGGGTTCCACCAATAAAGTTTTCGAAGGTTTAACCAAATCGGAAAAAGTGGCCGAACAGGATCCCTATGGTATCGGATTGGCTTTGATATTTATGCTGGTAGTATTTGTGGCTCTTACCATAATTTTCCTTATGCTGAAACTATTCGGCAGAATGAGCAGGAAAAAGACAACCAAACCTGCCGTGGCAACGGAATCGGTAAAAAGCCAGGAGAAAATACCCGTTCAGGATGAACAAATTACCAGTGAGGAAGTGGCGGCGATTACCATGGCCATGCATCTCCACTTTAACGATATGCACGACAACGAAAGTGAAGTGATTACCATTGAAACACCTTCGGCCCACTATTCGCCCTGGTCCCAGAAACATCTTGTGATTAAACAAGTAACGAGAAGAAAATAACCATTAACGTAAAAATAAATTCAAATGAAAACATATAAATTTACCATTAACGGAAATAAATATACCGTAGATGTTTCCGATATAGAAGAAAACACCGTCAATGTGGAAGTGAACGGAACCCCTTTCAAAATTGAAATGGATACCCCCATAACGGCACCGGCAGTATCTGCCCCTGTAAAAAAAGTGGTTGCCCCTGCTCCTTCACCTAAAGCCGCTCCCACCCCCGCAAGCGTACCACAGGCCCAGAGCGCCCAGAGTAGCGGAAGCGCGGTTAAATCACCTCTTCCGGGAGTGATCCTGGATGTATTCGTTAAAGTGGGGGATGCGGTAAAACCCGGTCAGCATGTTGTTTTACTCGAAGCCATGAAAATGGAAAATAACATTGATGCGGACAAGGAAGGTGTTGTAAAAGAGATCCGTGTACAACGCAGTGATTCCGTAATGGAAGGCGATGTGTTAATAGTGATTGGTTAATAACTTATATTAAAAATAAAAATGGGAGATTTTTTAACTTTTTTCAAAGACGGCCTGATACAATTTTTTAGTTATACCGGCTTTGCCAATTGCGAATGGGGAAATATTGTGATGATTATCATCGGATTAATATTTATCACCCTGGCTATTGTAAAAGAATATGAACCGCTGTTGCTTATTCCCATAGGTTTTGGTATTATATTGGGAAATATACCCTTTACGGACGGGCTTCAGATCGGGGTTTATGAAGACGGCTCAGTATTAAATTATCTTTATTTCGGTGTGCTTAAGGGGATTTATCCGCCCCTGATATTTTTAGGAATAGGTGCGATGACCGATTTTTCCGCCCTTATTTCAAATCCGAAACTGATCCTTATCGGAGGAGCCGCTCAATTTGGTATTGTCGGCGCCTATATGATCGCACTCTTATTGGGTTTTACTCCGCAGGAAGCCGGAGCTATCGGTATTATCGGTGGTGCGGACGGCCCTACGGCCATTTTCCTTTCTTCCAAACTTGCGCCGAGCATGATGGGAGCTATCGCGATCTCTGCTTATTCTTACATGGCTCTGGTACCGGTGATCCAGCCTCCGGTTATGAGATTACTCACCAATAAAAAAGAACGTCTCATCAGAATGCGGCCGCCCCGCGTGGTTTCCCACAGGGAAAAAGTAATGTTCCCGCTCTTATGTATTTTATTAACCGCTTTCCTGGTACCCAGCGGACTTCCGCTGCTTGGGATGTTATTTTTCGGGAACCTACTAAAAGAAAGTACTGTGACCAAGAGATTGGCTACTACGGCCAGCGGACCACTGGTGGATATCGTAACGATCCTGATAGGATTAACGGTAGGATGTTCCACACAGGCCAGTACCTTCCTTAAGGTGGAATCTATCCTTATTTTCGCTTTAGGTGCTGCCTCTTTCATTCTGGCCACTGCTGCCGGAGTTTTATTTGTGAAGTTATTTAACCTGTTCCTGAAAGAAGGAAATAAAATCAATCCTTTGATCGGAAATTCCGGTGTATCGGCTGTGCCCGACAGTGCCCGGGTTTCTTATATTGAAGGGTTAAAATATGACAAAACAAATTACCTGCTTATGCATGCTATGGGCCCGAATGTGGCAGGCGTGATCGGAAGCGCTGTGGCTGCAGGTATTTTACTGAGCTTCTTATATTAAGATATAACAGATATCCTAAAAACCCGGTGGAATCCACCGGGTTTTTTTGTACGTAAATCTTCGTATTCCCTATTTATATAATTTATAGTATATTTGCGGCCGACAAATAATACCATCCGTATATCATGAAAAAATATTGGGTAACATTATTGGCTATGATATTATTCTTTTCCTGTAATAATACGGAAAAAGATAATTCCATATCATCGGAAAAACAAATACCTGTAAGTACAGAAGAAATCCGGAACAGGTCTTTCGATGAATTATTTAAAAAAATCACGGAAAACGAAATTCCCGAAAGCGTATTCAAATTAGTGGGAGAAGATTTTACCGTACTCACATCCGGTAATGAAAATGATTTTAATTCGATGGTCGCCAGTTGGGGAGGATGGGGAATCCTTTTCAATAAACCCACTACCTGGTGTTTTTTAAGGGCCAATCGTTATACCCTGGATTATATCAAAAGGGAGCACACTTATACCATGGCTTATTTCGATGATTCCTATAAAGAACAGATCATGGCATTCGGTACGCAATCGGGCAGAAATACCGGTAAAATGAAGGAAACTTCATTATCCCCTGTCGTAACCCCTTCCGGAAGTGTGAGTTTCAAAGAAGCCAAACTCATCATTGAATGCCGGTTAACAGAGATGACCACAGTAAAGCCGGAAGATTTTTATAGTCAGGAAGGCAAAGAATTTATCACCGAAGCCTATCAGGAAGCCAACGAATACCATAAAATTCTTTTCGGCGAAATAACCGGCGTGTGGATAAGGGAATAGCATTATAAAACAATAATTAATGTGGAGGACCGTTTATTTTGCTGGCACTATGAGAAACCAATTTGACCTTTTATTTTCCAACCTTACCAATAATGCGTAAATTAGTATTTTCCATCTTATTTGCTTTTACTATCTTCTCTCCATTACTAGCCCAGGAGGTTTACTTTTATGAAGATAATTCAATGAAACGCGTGGATGAGGTAATAGAAAACCCTCAATGCCAGAAGATTGATTCCATAGTGGATTTTGTGCTTACTAAAGTCGGCAAGCGGTATAAATACGGCTCCACGGGTCCTAACGCCTTTGATTGCTCCGGACTTATGTATTTCACTTTCAAGAATTTCGGCATTGAACTGTTGAGAAGTTCCCGGGACCAGTATAAGATGGGTAAGCCGGTAAAAAGGAACGAAATACGCAAAGGCGACCTGGTGTTTTTCACACGCGGAAAAACCATAGGCCATGTAGGTTTGGTAACCGAAGTAGATTCTAACCACAATTTTAAATTCGTACATGCTTCCACCCAAAATGTCGGGGTTATTCACAGTGATTCCAGAACAAACGGTTATGCGGCTCGTTACGTAGGAGCCCGCAGAATCATCGATTGTGATGATATGGAAGTGCCTTACATCGTAACCAACAATTTACTTGCTATGCATGGAGAAGGGTCCGGTTCTATGGAATCGGCCGTAGTCGACTCCCAGGATGAAACACCTTCCATTTCCCAGCCCAGTGTCGTTTACCATAAAGTTAAAAAAGGAGAAACCTTATCCTCCATATCTAAAAAGCATAAAGTTAGCGTAGCAAATCTCAAAAAATGGAATAAGCTTAAATCGGATATGATCAAAATCGACCAAAGACTTAAAATCTATAAATAGCCTCTAAACCCCTGATTTTTCCATAGCTTTATTATTCAATAGCCTTTCGCCTATTCCCGGTTATTTGGCAAGATGAAAGTTCTTTATCAGAATATCTAATTGAAGTGAGAACGCATGAATCCTGATTTTATTAATTTAACAACGGAAAACCTTGCCAATGAACATTTATGCTGCATCATCCGCAGCAAAAAATCCCATCCCGGTATTGACGCAAAACGACAATGGCTCTCCGACCGCTTAAAAGAAGGCCACGTCTTCAGGAAGTTAAATGCAAAAGCGACGGTTTTTATTGAATATGCTCCACTTGAAACCGCGTGGGTTCCTATAACCGGTGAAAATTATTATTATATATATTGCTTATGGGTTTCAGGCAGTGACAAGGGAAAAGGCTATGGTAAATCGCTGATGGAGTATTGTATAACCGATGCCAGAGAAAAAGGTAAATCCGGTATTTGCATGCTCGGAGCAAAAAAACAAAAGGCATGGCTTTCCGACCAGTCATTCGTGAAGAAGTTCGGTTTTGAGGTGGTTGACACTACGGATAACGGATATGAATTACTTGCGCTTTCACTGGACGGAACTACGCCAAAATTCGTGATGAGTGTCAAAAATCCAAAAATTGAAAGCAAAGAACTGACCATTTATTATGATATGCAATGCCCCTACATCTATCAAAACGTTGAGATGATAAAACAGTATGGCGAAATGAATGATGTCCCTGTATCTTTAATCCAAGTGGATACATTAGAAAAAGCAAAGCAGTTACCTTGTGTTTTCAATAACTGGGCTGTGTTCTACAAAGGAGATTTTGAGACTGTAAACTTGTTAGATGTGACGTATTTAAATAGAATACTCAAAAAATAAATATAAGATTTTTACCTTTGCTTTAATTCCGACACAAACAATTTGTTCCAGAAGACCGACCGGCACAAACATGGTTACCATGTACGGTATTTTAATATGAAAACTGCATGTTTTGTAATTAAAATGGCACTTATTTGGTCCAAATATATCTACTATAGTACATTTTCATAAATAACAATGTATACATATAATAATGAAAATGTAAATTGCGTTTAATAGTGATTTCTATTAAAAATAACACAGAAAGGAACTAAAAATGCTAAAAAATAAAACTATAGGAGTTAGAGATGTTAAAGGAGTCTGAAATCAGAATATTCTCCTCAGAGCAAAATACAGATTTACCATTATTACCCGTATATTCAGGAATTAAAGCAGGATTCCCAAGCCCTGCCGATAATTACAGTGCTGATTATATTGATTTGAATAAAGAACTTATTCAAAATCCGGCTTCAACTTTCTTTGGAATTGTGGATGGGGACAGTTTAGTGGATATGGGAGTTCGGGAAGGATCCCTGGTCATAATCGACAGGTCTTTAGAAGCTCAGAACGGGAGTTTGGTAGTATGTTATATCGATGGTGAATTCACCATGAAATATGTGGAATTCAGGGACCAGGAAATATGGCTCCTTCCGGCAAACGAAAAATATAAACCTATTCGTCTTACGGAAGAGAATCATGTCATGATCTGGGGTGTCGTAACACGATGTATATTGGATATGCGAAAGAAAGGAGGAAAGAATGTTCGCTCTCGCAGATTGTAATAATTTTTACGCCTCCGCCCATAGAGTGTTTCGCCCGGACCTTAATCATAAACCTATCGTCGTTCTGAGTAATAACGACGGTTGTGTTATTGCCCGCTCGGAGGAAGCAAAAAAATTCAATATTAAAATGGCGGTTCCTCTGTTTCAGATACAACATCTTATCGATCTGTACGGAATAACCGTTTTTTCTTCTAATTACAGTCTCTATGGCGATATGTCATCAAGAATAATGATGATATTGCAAACATTTGCCCCGAATGTGGAGATTGATTCTATCGACGAAGCATTTCTCGATTTCCGGGGAATGGAATTGAATTTTGATCTTCGGGAATATGTCAAGAAAATAGCCTATACGGTAAAACGTGATACCGGGATGCCTGTTAGTATTGGAATGGCCAAAACCAAAACATTGGCCAAGGTTGCCAGTAAGTTCGCAAAAAAGTATAAGAATTATCATGGTGTATGTGTAATCGATACGGACGAAAAACGTATAAAAGCTTTAAAACTCACCAAAATAGGTGATGTCTGGGGGATTGGCAGGAAATACAGAATATTCCTTGAGAAAATGAATATTCAGACAGCTTATGATTTCACCCGGTTACCCAAAGAATTTATCCGTAAGAAGATGACAGTGATAGGTGAAAAAACGTGGTTGGAACTTAATGGGATACCCTGCATTGATTTAGAAACTGAAGGACTACCCCATAAACAGATATGTGTATCCCGCGCATTTTCCCACAGCATAAAAACTCTTGATGAATTATCCGAAGCATTGTCGACTTACGCTTCATTGGCCTGCGAAAAATTACGCAAACAAAAAGGTTGTGCAGTATCTGTCATGGTCTTTATTTATACAAACAATTTCAGGAAAGATCTTCCCCAGTATTCCAGAAATACTGTTGTTACTTTACCGGTTCCTACAAACAGTACGCTTGAAATCGTTAAATATGTTTTAAAATCTTTACGCCTTATATATAAACCGGGTTATTTATACAAAAAAGCAGCGGTAATCATCCATGAAATAGTTCCGGAAGACTCCGTTCAGTCCAATCTGTTTTATAATTTAGATCATAAAAAACATGCTAACCTAATGAAAGTATTTGATAAATATAATAATGGATTTGAAGGAAATAAAATTGCTATAGGCGTGCAGGGATTTGAAAGAAAATGGAACATGAAACAAGACTATAAATCACCTTGTTACACTACAAAAATTTCGGATGTAATTCGTATAAAATAGTGATGTGTTTGACAATATGATAGTGATTTGAGTATCTGGTTAGTGTGTATACTATAGAAAGTAAGTATCACTACGGAAGTTGTAGGTTCAGCCCGATGGAGGCCGTAAACACGACAAATATAAAATCCAGAGCCTTATTCCCTTGAAATCCACATCGTCTCGGATCCTATCGAACGTTCGGGGTCGTGTGTCTCAATAGTCCAGCATATCTTTAATCTTTTATTCAGCATCTTCTTTTCTAATATCCTCTTTCTCAATATCTATCTCATCTACTTTATTGACTTTGCCTGTTTTGTTTTTACTCATTATGTTTCCTTCTATGTCAATCACATAAAACCCTCTTTTAGGCGTATATTCGGCACAAAACACCTTATCGTATTTCTCATATCCTAACTCGATAAGGTTTTTTTTCAGCCACTGCTCGTCGTGTCCGGATTCTTCGAGCTCTTTCTCCACCACTTCACCATTGCTGATAAGCAGATATGATTCCGAACCGTTACGTTTCTTGATGATGGTGAATTTACCGTCGGTTTCAAAAACCACTTCCTCTACATCGAGCAGGGAATATATTTCGCTTTCCCGGAGTTTGGCACGGAATTGATCGATACCCAGATTATTGCGTTTTAGCATTTTAAGGTCTATCTTTCCATCTTTTATCAGCGTTTCGGGTTGGCCGTGAATAAGTTTACTGAAGTAATTTACCCGAAGCAGCAGCCTGACAAGGATATTGAGGATAAACCATACAATCATGGCAAATGCCAGTATCCAGACACGGGTATCGGGCATATAAATAATACTGCCGACAAGTGCACCCAGTACAATCGTGTTTACGGTATCCATCGGAGTAAGGTTTGCCATCTGTGTTTTGCCCGTCATCCGCAGGAAGAGCAGTACACCAATCATACCGATAATGAGTTTGATAACAATAGACCAGTACATATTCTAATCGTTTATGAGCATAATTTAATATAACTTTTTAACAAACACTAAAACTTTATATATGGTTTAGTAGAACAAGAAATGAAATACCGGAACAGGTAAAAAGAATATTGAAGAAACATACCATTATTGTAAGCCGGTAAATGGGCGCCGGAAGCCCTTTTCAGAAATAAACTGTGTGGCTTTTCGGATACAGCCGTGTTGCAAAGATATTTGGTCGCTATCTTCTCCGGTGAATTCAAAAATCACCATAAGTAATTTTCTTTCTGAAAATTATATCCCTGATAATTAAAATAGGACATGAGGGCACACAATGGGTAGAGTGCAGTTGCTAAAATCAGTTAAAAATGTGTCCCAAAATGAAACACTAAATTATATATACTGATATACGGAAATATAATCGAATAATTTTGAGGCAATCCTCTTAGAGCATTAAAAAACCCTTGATAAATTATCAAGGGTTTATAATTTTTGCGGTCCGGACGGGACTCGAACCCGCGACCCCGTGCGTGACAGGCACGTATTCTAACCAAACTGAACTACCGAACCGTGTTTCAATTCAGGCTGCAAAAATACAATATTTTTTGATATATGCATCCCTAAATCGATATTTTTATTCTTTTATTTTTTTAATAATTGATCCTGTGGAAATTAAAATGATTATGACCATTCTTTGACCTGCAATTGAAGAATCGTATTTTTATAATTACATATAAACTTCACTTAGCTTCACAATATAATTGCTTATTTAAGATATTCATATTTTTATTTAAATTTGCCGGCTTTTTAAAGACATTGAGTCAAACCATTTCTATGAATTATATTATCGGTTATTTTGTAAATAAATTTTGTGAAAAAGACAGTTGAAAAGATCATAAGATGGTTTTATTTTCCTTTTATCAGGAAAATAATACCTTATCCGATATTTAAATACATGGTTTGCGGAGGGGCAAATCTGGTGCTTGATCTGGTACTTTTTTCTTTTTTATATAATGTCGTATTCCAGAAAGAAAATCTAGATTTAGGTTTTATCGTCATTTCTCCCTATATAGCCGCATTTCTGGTAGTATTTCCTATTACTTTCCTCACCGGATACTGGTTGATGAATCACATCGTTTTTAAAGGGTCGCCATTAAGGAACCGAACCAAGTTATCACGCTATTTCCTGGTTGTATGCCTGAATATCGTAATCAATTATTTGGGACTCAAATTTTTCGTGGAGTATTTAAATTTCTATCCTACACTCTCAAAATTACTGGTAACTATTATTTGTACTTTATTCAGTTATATTTCCCAGAATTTTTTCACTTTCCGACATCATAAAAACAAATAATCATCAGGTTAATCATTTCCGATTTGCCAAGCTTTATTTCGATAAATTCATTCTTCAAAATCATAAAAAATCAACTTGTGAGAAGCGTTTCCTGTCATTCTGAGTTTAACGAAAAATCCAAAACTAAAATGTTATAGATCCTTCGCTACGCTCAGGATGACAATAAGATAAATTATTGTTTCACTATTTTTTGCCGAACTTCTCCATCCGGGGTTTTAACCCTGACGATATAAATTCCATTTGGTAAATAGCTCATATCTATAGCCGGATCGGGATTGAGAATTTCTTTCAAAATCCTTCCATTCAGATCGTAAAGGCTAAACTGCTGTATTGGTGAGGAAGTCTGAATAAATAAAGTATTCTGTATGGGATTAGGATAGAGGATAATTCCATCATGCTTCGTATCCATAATATTTACAGTTTCATCTTCTCTGAAATTAGCTGTAATGGCCGTATCGGATTTTACCGTAAAGGTAAATGGATTATCCGTAGAAATGACCACTCCGTTGCTTGTCCAGTTTTCAAATATATAGCCTGGATTGGAAATAGCCGTTATGGTGATCGTTTCATCCCGGTCATAAAGTCTGGGCTCCAAACCCTCAATGTTACCGGACGCAGAGTTACTCACCCGAGCAGAAATATTATATTCACCCCCTATGATAATGAAATCCTTCCATACGTCTGCGGTACTGTACGCTAAAATAGAGGAACTTCGTACATGCAGGGTGCAGCGAGATTTATCAACATCTGTAAAAACAGTTTCATCGATTGAATTCGGGCTCGGATTCATATTGATAATATCAATTAAATTAGTGCAATATTCGAATGCATGATGTTCAAGAGTTATTATATTTTCAGGTATGACAATCGAAGTCAGGCTACTACAATGGGAAAAGGTATAAATTTCAATACTGATTAAATTATCCGGTAAATTAATGGAAGTTAAAGCCATGCAAGAGGAAAAAGCAGAACGGCCTATGGAAGTTACACTATTGGGAATGACAACTGAAGTTAAGTTGGAACAATTGGAAAAAGCATAATCTTCTATATTAATTACACTACTGGGAATAATAACGGAAGTTAAACTGATGCAAAAAGAAAAAGTAAAATTTTCAATAGTAGTTAAATTTTCAGATATTCTCAAGGAAATCAAACTTCTACAAGAATAAAATGCGCTGCTCCCGATGCTGGTTACACTATTAGGAATATAAAGAGAGGTTATAAGCCGACAATTCTCAAAAGCTTTATACCCAATGCTTACTACATTATCAGGGATGATAATGGAAGTCAAACTGGTACAATAGGCAAAAGCAGAATTGCCAATATGAATTACCTTATCAGGAATAGTGATGGAAGTTAAACCGGTGCAATATAAAAAAGTTTCATTGCCAATGTTCTGGAGTTCATGCGGGAGGATTATAGAAATTAATCCGGTGCAATTTAAAAATGCTTCATCCCCGATATCCGTGACACTGTCAGGAATAATCAGAGAAAATAATCCGGTACAGTTTCTAAAAGTACCAGTCCCAATATCTCTTACACTATTTGGAATAAGAATAGAAGTTAAACTATTACAATCGGAAAAGGCATAATTTCCAATACTTATCACACTACTGGGAATGATTATGGAGGTTAAATTACTACAACCAAAAAAAACGTTATTCTCAATTCTTATGATACTATTGGGAATTGTAAAAGAAATTAACCCCGTACAATCGGAAAAAGCACCATCTCCAATATGCGTTACGCTATTGGGGATGCTGATGGAGCTTAAACCGCTACAAAGAGAAAAGGCACTATCCCCAATGCTTATAACACTACTGGGAATAGCAATGGATATTAATCCAATACAACTTTGAAAAGCATTGTTCCCGATACTTGTGATATTATCAGGGATTGTAATGTAAGTTAATGCGGAACAACGGGAAAAAGCGGCATTCCCAATATGAGAAACATTGTCGGGAATTATAACCGAACTTAAGCGAGAACAAGAATAAAATGTATAATTACCAATGCTCGTGAGACCATCCGGGAGAGTTATGGAAATTAATTCATTACAATTATAAAAAGCTTCATCCCCGATATTTGTTATAGTATTTGGAAGGGTATTAAAAGATAATTCCATACAATTATAAAAAGCACCATTTCCAATATTAATTAAATTAGCGGGAAATTCAATAAAGCTTAATTCATAGCAACTGTAAAATACTTCATCCCCGATACTGGTAATACTATTGGGTAGATTAACGGAAGTTAAACGGGAACAAAGGTAAAAAGCCTGATTTTCAATTCTTGTTATGGTATTGGGGATTGTGATTGAGGTTAATTCCGGGCAAACGGCAAAAATACCGTATCCCATATAGGTTACACTATCAGACATTCGAACCGAAGTTAATTCTGTACAATAAAAAAAAGCAAGGCTATCAATACTAATTACACTATTTGGTATGATAATTGAAACTAACCCGGTACAACTTCGGAAAGCATTACTCCCAATGCTTTCCACACTATTTGGCATATTAACTGAAATCATGTTATTACATTCATTAAATGCATAATTTCCAATACGGGTAACACCACTTTCAATTTCTAAAGTTTGCAGCGAAGTTCTGCCATTATACCAAGGTGAAGTATTTACCCTGTCAAAATCCGGCATATCTCCGCTACCGGTGATATAAAGTGTATCACTCCTTACTTCCCAAAAAGTATTTGAATTACCTAGTTGTTGACGTTGGGCAGAAAGAGTGGAAGTTATTAATAATAAAAATATCGTTAAAATTAAGTGAGAAAGATTCATAGATGTGAATTTATAAATAAAGCCTAATAATACTGTTTTTTATTCTGCAAAAGTAAATTAAATTGCTTATAACCGACAAATTATTATATAAGATAATCGTAGATTAGATTTTTTTGCGGGGAAACCGATAAATATGTATTTTTGGATTCTCTCTATTTCTACCTAATAATTAGGTAACCTGAGAATATAAATGCTATTTTAGATTAACAGAACCCAAAAAATGAATCCAAACGATATCCTGATAAGAGAAACAATAAGTGATGATTTCAACGACATCATGGAAGTAGAAAAACTTGCCTTCGGATATGATAAGGAAGCCAAACTGGTAGCTGAACTATTAACCGATCCTACGGCAGAACCTATTGTTTCACTCCTGGCATTCGATAAAATAAATCCTGTCGGCCACATCCTGTTCACCAGAGCTTATTTTGACAGGCGGGAAGATTCACCCATGATGCATATCCTGGCGCCTTTAGCAGTAATCCCGGAATATCAACGGCAGGGTATCGGCGGAATGCTCATCAGAACCGGAATCCAAAAGCTTCAGGAAAAAGAATCGAATCTTGTATTTGTATTGGGTCACAAAGAATATTATCCTAAACATGGCTTTCAACCTCACGCGGCACGCCTGGGCTATGCTGCACCTTACCCGATCCCGGATGAATACGGCGATTGCTGGATGGTACAAACCGTCAGCCGGAAAGGTTTTGAAATCGGAAAAGGAAAGATAATGTGTTGCGAGATCCTCAACAAACCCGAGCATTGGAGGGATGAGGAATCCGACAGGTAACCGATAATGTTAGCAGTAAAATTTAACGTAACATTTCCATACTTTCCGGAAAATGCGATATTGATGAATCAGTATCTTTGGTCCGGAAATCAAAATTCTTTTCATGAATAGATAGTTTAAATCATTATTATGGTCTATATCGAAACCGAGCGTTTATTATTACGGGATTGGAAAGAAGAAGACATTGCGCCTTTTGCCGAAATGAATAGCGATCCGGAAGTAATGGGATTCTTTCTCAAACCATTGAGTTCCGAAGAATCTTTTGATTTTTACAATCGCATAAATAAAGAATTCGTAGAATATGGCTATGGACTATATGCGATTGAAAAGAAAGAAAACAGTGCTTTTATAGGTTACACCGGATTCCATAACTTTAATTTAAATACCGATTTCGCTCCGGGTGTGGAAATCGGATGGCGCATAAGATACGGGGATTGGAACAAAGGTTACGCGACAGAAGCCGCGAAAGCGTGCCTCAATTATGCGAAATATCATTTACCGTTCCGTGTCATATGGTCTTTCACCTCGGTCCTTAACAAACGCTCCGAAAGGATAATGCAAAAAACAGGAATGGAAAAAACCGGATATTTCTTTCACCCGGCCGTACCGGACCATCATCCTTTGAAAGAACATGTGCTATACAAAACCACTCTTTAGTTATTATCCCTCCATCATGGAATTTTATATCTGCACGGGATCTCCTGCCTAAATATGGATATTATCCGGAAAATATGATTACTCCCGTGAAATGGGAATTCCCAGGAATCAATTATAAACCGGAGAGGCATAGAGTTTTTCTTCATGATATTCTGTAAAAAAAGATACCACCATAAGTCTTCAATCAGACCATGGCGGTATCAGTAATAAAAACAATTAGAGGGACCCTTCGTCAGTTCTTATTGAAGGGAGGTAGTTTACTATTTTAAGAATAATAATTAGGAAGTTGGACATGTACCGCACCGAATCCGGTAAGCGAATCCCGTTGCGAGATCCGCACATGCAATACGATATCCTCATGATCTTTACCGGCTAAGTAAGAATCCTTAGTGTGCATTTCCCATTGTGCATATCCTTCCATGCCTGAATCCATAAAATGAATTCCCGTCAAAAAATGGAGATTCGATGCCCAGGAATCAGGCAGAAACTGATTATTAAAATCATCTGGTAATTTCTTTGTAAAGTCCATGGTATAAATTGATTTTTAATGATTTAATTGGATTCCCCGGCACATTGCTCACAGGTTCCGAGAAAATAAACCTGGGTTTCATCATGCTCCCATGTATTCTTTCCACGAAAACGGGGAATTTCCTGTTCTTCCAAAGGTACATCATATATCACTCCGCACTTCTTGCATTTGAAATGTGCGTGTCTTTGCGTATTCCCGTCGTACCGTACATTTTTCTCATCAATGGTCAGGGAGAGAACGGCTTTTTTATCCGAGAACAACCTGAGCGTATTATATACGGTAGTTTTGGATAACGTGGGCATTGAAGGTAAAAGATCATTAAAGATCTGGTCAATGGTAGGATGAGTCAGATTACCTATCAGGTATTGCATAATGGCTACCCGTTGCATGGAAGGTTTGATACCGTGTTGGTTTAAGTGTTGGTGGATTTCTTGAACATTCATAGCAGTAAAATCAAAATTATGGGCAAAATTACGAGAAAATGCCACGTATCCGGTCGTCAAAAGCGGAGAGCGCCGCCTTCGCGCCTTCTCCCATGGCAATGATAATCTGTTTATAAGGCACGATCGAAACGTCTCCTGCCGCATAAATTCCGGGAACATTGGTCCGGCAATGCGAATCAATTTCAATTTCACCTTTCTGGTTAATATTCACAATGTCTTTAAAAACAGCACTATTGGGTACAACTCCGATCTGCACGAAAATACCGTCCAGGTCTATTATGCGCTCTTCTTCCGTTTGGCGGTCTTTTACGCTGATGCCGGTCACTTTTCCGTCTTTCCCCATTATCCGGGTAGTTTGCGCATTAAGGAATGTATTCACATTAGGAAGGCTCATGAGCTTTTCCTGTAATACTCTATCCGCTTTCAATTCATCCAGGAATTCGAATACGGTCACATTCGAACACGTGCCCGCGAGATCGATCGCAGCTTCGATACCGGAATTTCCACCTCCGATAACCGCCACATTCTTTCCTTTGTAAAAAGGGCCGTCGCAATGAGGACAAAAAGCCACTCCCTTTCCGATATGCTCTGTTTCTCCTTCCACATCAAGCCGGCGCCATCTAGCGCCCGTGGCGATGATCAGTACCGGTGATACATAAATTTCGCCACCCTGAACATAAATTACTTTTTGAATTCCTTCCAGTTCCACTTTTTCAACCGTACGGTTCTCAAAAATATCGATAGGATATTCCTCCATATGTTTTCTTAAGTCCTGAGCCAATTGTTCACCGGTAGTTTTCAGAACTGAAATCAGATTTTCTATGTCGGAAGTCTCTTTCACCTGTCCCCCGATTCGCTCAGCTAAAACAGCCACTTTTAAACCTTTCCGGGCAGAATAGACAGCTGCCGCACTACCCGCCGGCCCTGCTCCAACCACCACCACATCGTATTCCTTTTTTTCACCATTATTAACCGGAATATTTTCCGTTCCATATTTCTTTTCGAGCTTATCGAGAAGTTCCCCGAAATCCGCCCGTCCGGAATGTATAAATTCACCATCCGCGAAAACGGCCGGAACTCCTTGTATCTTCAACCGATTCACTTCATCCTGGTTAATTCCTCCGTCTACAGTTTCGTGTTTTATACCCGGATTAATAACCGCCATCAGATTGAACGCCTGGGCCACATCCGGACAATTGGTACAGGTCAGGGAAATATAAGTAGTAATATGGATCTCTCCTTTTAAGGACCTTACCCGATTAAGGATAAACTCATCCGGAAAATTTTTACCTTTCCCGTCACTGTTCAGGATGGCCAAAAGAAGTGTGGAGAATTCGTGGCCGTTAGGGACTGCCCTGAATGAGATTCCGGTTTTAACATTATCCTTCAAAATATAGAAAACCAGTCCGTCTCCGGTATTTATACGGCAACTTACCTTATCCGAACAGGAAGCCAGATCTTCCAGCAGACCGATTAACTCTTCACGGCTTTCATGAGAATCGGAAACATAAATATCAAGTATATATGAGGAAGTGAGTACCGATAAAATCGATTTCACCTGTTCTTTCAATGCTTCATCCAAAATAGCAGCCATAATTAAATAGTTTTAAAACAACGGAGCAAAAGATGATAATCTCTCGCCCCGTTACAATAAATTAAAAACTAGGAGATTATATTTTACCTACAAGGTCAATACCGGGTTTCAGTGTGCTATCGCCTTTTTTCCATTTTGCAGGACATACTTCATTGGGATGTTCCGCTACGAAAATGGCCGCTTCCGCCTTACGAAGGAGTTCGGTGGCATTACGTCCTATACCGTTATCATGTATTTCACAAACTTTAATCTGCCCTTCCGGATTAAAAAGAAAAGTACCGCGATAAGCTAATCCTTCTTCTTCGATATAAACGCCCAGTGCGCGGGAAAGCATTCCTGTGGGATCAGCCAGCATAGGATAAGTTATCTTTTTAATACTGGGTGAATCGTCATGCCATGCTTTATGCACGAAATGGGTGTCGGTACTCACGGAATACACTTCAATACCCAATTCTTTAAATTTAGCATAATTGTCCGCCATATCTTCCAGCTCTGTCGGGCAAACAAATGTAAAATCCGCCGGATAGAAAAAGAAAATACCCCATTTGCCTTTTACATCCTGATCAGTAATAACTTTAAACTCTCCGTTTTGATAAGCATTCACCTTAAATTCGGGAATGTAAGAATTGATAATCGGTGTCATAATTTTTTTATTTTTGTTTGATTATTGTAATGATTACAAATTTAAATCGATTGCAAATATACAATTATTATAATTAACTACAGCCTTTTTTTAAAATAAAAATCGGATTTCCTGGTCAAAAATTTTCAACATATTATAAATCAGCATAATATTTTTAAAAATAAATCAGACCAAACCTTCTATATAATTTTGATATTCTCTTAATAAACTCTTTTCTTCCGTTTGTTGTTTATTCTAGTACTAAAGAACAAAATCATACATAAGTAATTATTAAAGCAAAACACCATGGACAAAAAAGTATTTGTATTAGGAGGAACAGGTTTTCTGGGTTATTACACCACCAATGAATTATTAAAAAGAGGTTACAAGGTGGTTACCGTATCCTTGCCTCCGTTACCGGAAGAAAATTTATTTCCTGACGGTGAAGTAGAGATCATCCTTGACGATATCAATAAAATGCCGGATGACGCCATTGTTAATATATTGAAAGATTGCGTGGGCGTCATTTACGCCGCGGGTGCCGACGAGCGGATGGTACCTCCGATTCCGGCATTGAAATTCTTTTATGAAGCCAACGTATTACCCACACAACGGCTGGCACGTTTAGCCAAAGAAGCCGGTGTGAAAAAGTTTGTGGTTTTCGGCTCTTACTTTGCAGAATTCGCCGAAAGACTTCCGGAAACCAATCTTAAAATGGAAGCTTATCCCAATACTCGTTTGTTACAGGAACAAATTGCTTTTGCGGAAGGTGAAGGCAGCATGGTCGTGACTTCATTAAGGCTTCCTTATATTTTCGGGACTATGCCGGGAAGAATGCCGTTATGGAAAATGTTTACCGACCAGATCAAAGGACAACCGGTTTTCCCTGCCCTTAAAGGAGGCACGGCAATGGTCACTGCCCGTCAGGTAGCCCAGGCTGCCGTCGGCGCCATGGAAAAAGGAACCCATCGCAGTACCTATGCGATCGGGGACACTAATATGAAATATGAGGAGTTTTATAAAATGATGGTAGAAGCATTAGGACAAAATACGGAAGTTCCTGTAGTACCTTTCGATGCCGTGAGACAAATTTACGAAGGTATCGATGCGCAGGCTAAAGAACAGGGAGTTGAACATGGTATCCATTCGGTGAAATCCGCGCAAATGCAGGAATACGATCTATATCTCAATCCGGACGACACATTTCCTGTTTTGGGAATAGAGCGCGACGATATCAGGGCATCGATCAAAGAAACTTTGAAAAAATGTGTGGAAGGATAAATGCGGCCTCCGTACATAATGATATATAAAGGGATAAAGATTCTGTTCTTTATCCCTTTATAATTTTGATTCGTAGCGGTGAATCATTCCGTATTAGTGCTCCTCGTATATCCGTTCCCGTTAATCCAGTATGTGCCGGGGATAGTTAATGGCTTTAATATATCTTTAGCCGGTGAAAGATACAGAGGAGGCTTTTATTTTTTTATCCGGACAGATTTTTCATTTTCTCTTATATTACCATTATTAACTCTGGAATAGAACAATTTGTTTTATGAATTGAAACGGTAAAAGAATGTTTTCAAAGAACAGATGTTTTGAACCGATTTACGGCCCTTTTTTTTCAATTTATTTCCCCATCCGATGAATATTATATAAATGTATAGAAACTTTCATGGCAAATTGTGTTATGATATTTTCATTATTTCATCGCAAAGATCCCGGTAAAATTTCTCATACAAGGATTTTTCCAGAGGCTTTTCCAGGCTAAGGACTAACAGCTCATGCGCCGGAAACCGGTGGTCATAAGGTGGGTGGAAATGCGGATAATCATTCTCAACAAAGCCCAGTTTCCGGTAGAAACGATATCTTTTCAATGCCAACTCCGTGTTTAACGGGTCTATTTCCAGTAGGATCAATTTCTTTTTTTCTCTTACCATGTTCTGTAAAGCAACCGTTCCAATATTCAAACCCCTGCAATCGGGATTAACGGCAAAATGTTCTATGTAAATATAATCTTTATAATCCCAGTAAGCGACGAAATATAATATGGTTTGATTTTCAATACCACATTCCAGGTAATAATGATCATATCCCAAAGCGTATTCCTGCTGTTCTTCATTTCGTTGTTCGAATAACGGAAAAGAAGCGGAATAAATATTCTGGAATCTTTCATACCAGGGATCAGTAAGCGATTTTATTCTGTGGAGTTCGGGCATCAGTATTTTTTTAAGTCAACAATAATTACAAATATAATCTAATTTGACCATTTACTCATCATACGGGGAAATCAATTTAAATGAATGAACCTATGTTAAGCAAAATCTATTTGGCTATAACATTTCTATATATTGATGCTGCGTTTTGAAAAACAGCCTCCGGTCTTTCTCTCCGCTATCAGTGATCAGTGTGGATACTTTCTTCATGGAATTGATCCATTCCCTGATATTATTACAGGTTTGGTAATCCGTGTTGATGGCGGATTGCATAAAATAATTCTTAAAGAAACAAAAGTAATCCTTGGCCGAAAAATGATACGCACAGTATATTTCGATATTGACATTTGAAATGTAAAAAACTATTTCCTCCGGATAATTACTATTTTTCTTGATCCCTTTCGCCAAATTTTCCGTATTTTCCATCATATTATGTAAATCCTGCTTGAGAAACTCCACATCATCTTTATTTAAAGCATGGATGTGACTAAAATAGAGTATATCATTAACCAGGTTCCATATTACGGCATAATCCCAAATATAAGTAACTTTATCATAGTCTCTGTAAATTTCCATCATTTGATGATGAAATTTGTCTAATCGATCAGGCATATTCCAGGTTTCAAAATTATTAAATTCCTGGGTTCCGATAAAATAGTGTCCCCATTTAAAATACATCAATTTACATAGGTAAGGGTACTCAACACAAAATTCCATCGGTAAAGTATCAAAAATAATACCCATTTCCGCCGGTTCTTTGCATACCTTATGATGGTAATCCATAAGAAGCTCCATTTGATGGATAAGAGAATCCATAGATCTTACCGCTCTGGGAATTCCCAGTTTAAAAGGAATTACATTGTAATCCTGACCCTTCATTAACAAGCTGTCCAGGGAGATACCAAGATCGAGAGCCAGAATTCCTATTTCACGAACCGTAAAAAATACTTTACCGCTCAATCTGCGTGAGGCTGATTCTTTTTCAATTTTCAAAGTTTCGGAAATTATCCTGACCAATTCATGCCTTTTAGGCACTTTATCGTGAAGCGCATTTATAAAAAGGCCCTGTAAATCTGTACTTGTTTTCATAATCAATTTTATAAAAGTACTACGAATATGATTAATTATAGGACTTATAATTAAAAAAAGGATAAAATGTATAATATATTTCTTTTAAAAGACAATAATGTCAATCCGGATCTTAATTTCCGATTTACTGATAAATTATGACAGAAATAAATAAAATTCTCGCATGATGAGCAAGTGAAAAATTTGTACTGATAAAATTTGTTCCATATTATTCATTTAATATATCTACTTTTGCAACGGGGTGAATTGAGGACTCATTCCCGGTAAAATTAAAAGGAGATATTAAAAATCAATTTCTTACAGCAACAAAAAAAGAATCAAAGGATGCAATAAATATCCATATTTTCTTCTATTATACATAAATTGACTCCTCCCATACACCAAAAATTTGATTTAATCCTATTAATTTCAACCGGAATTTGATTAACGAATAAAATATCTTATTGAATGAAAAAATACATATTATTTTTAAAAAATTACTTGGGAGCTTTGGTATTTCTCATATTGACAATACCCAACTGTTCCCTGTCGGCTCAAAACCCTGAGTTTACCACACAGGGTACGGATTTTTGGGTCACTTTCGGGCAAAATATGAGAGTGGAAAATCCCGACGGAGATATGGGAGCACCGCATCCTTATGCGGAACTCAACCTGCAGATAAGGATTGCGGCGGCGGAAACCACCCAGGTGTCCTTCATATTTACGAATGATCCTTCTTACAATACAACGGTTACAGTACAAGCCGGTACAATTCACACCAAAGCGCTCTCCAGTGGCGAAAAACACGCCGCTTATCTTCCCCGCCCCTCTTCGGTCGCTTTGAATACTCCATACAGCAATAAAAACTCTAAATCCATAAGGATAATATCCGATAAACCCATTTCAGTTTATGCGTTGACAGACGGAAGCGGCACTACTGACGCGACAAATGTATTTCCGGCGGAAATATTGGGAACAGCCTACTATCATCTTTCGTATAAAGCGGATCAAACCGCGAGTACTCCCACTTATTCCTATACCTGTTTTGACGGATACGCGGCGATCGCCACTAAAAATAATACGATAATCTATGAGAATAACGTTCAGAAAGCGGTTTTACAGGAAGGACAGGTTTACTATTCTTACTCTGCAGCAGCCGGTGAATTTACCGGAAGATATATTACATCCAACCATCCTATCGCTTATTACGTGATCAATACCGGGACCAGGATCCCGGATCGTAATACGGCCGCTACCGAATGTCTCTATCAATTATTGGGACCTTTAAACGGATGGGGAACTACATTCCTGGTTCCTCTTACGGAACGAGGCAAAGAAAGGATCCGGATCATGGCTTCACAGAACGGGACTAAAATTACGATCCCCCAGTCTTCCGGATATTCGGTAAAAGGTTCTTCCGGTGGAGCTTCTTTAAGCAACATAAACGCCGGAAACTATGTGGAATTGGAAATCACTGATCGTAATACAGGTTTATATTTCTCTGCCAATAATCCTGTCCAGGTATGTGCTTATATGATGGGGGCGACAGCTTTTCCCGGTGAGGGAATTCTTGGAGATCAGGGCGATCCTTCTATGGTATTGATCCCGCCCATAGAACAGTCGGTTCCTTCCAGTACTATCTCTAGGTTTTTTATATACAATTCCCAGACACCCATAACCCATCACGCCCTGATTATTACACGCACAGACACAAGGGATCAGACTACAATGGCCATAGGTACCGGCAACGACCAGCCCCTTAGCGGAGGTACATGGTCTACCAATGCCGCTTCCGGATACTCTTTTTACAGTCTTCAACTCACTCAGGACCGGGCCTATACATTTACCAATACTGCCGGATTAACCATCATGGGGTATGCCTACGGAGATTCAAAATCTTATTATTATCTTGCCGGAGCCGCTGCCCGTAACCTTAATCCCCACTTCAGAGTTAATGATGAACATTACCAGAATTTACAGAATAAAATATTTTGTACCACAGACATAAATATCGAAGCCGCAATTTATTCCCAGGCGGCCTCTTCCAATTCATTAAAATGGTTCATTGATAATAATCCGACTCCGGTATTCGTGGACCAGACTACCTGGAAGGTCTCCGATCTCGGGCTTGCTCCGGGCGACCATACCATCCTGATGGAAGTGTTGAATCTCAACAACCGGAAAGATAGCTGTATTTATCACTTCACCCTGATGGATCCGGTGACTGTAACCGGAAATAACGAACTTTGTACGGGAAGTAATTATACCTTTACCGGAACACCGGCCGGTGGCCAATGGACCACGAGCGATGTTAATATCGCTTCGGTAGACCAGACCGGAGTAGTAAGAGGTATAAGAGCCGGAACTGCGGATATCACATACCGGCATACAGACGAATGCTTTTTTACAAAAACCATCACTGTACATGAACAGCCCAGAATTACGGTGCAACAAGGGCAACGCGTATGTTTGGGAATTGCTATCCGTTTAAACGCTACTCCGGCCGGTGGTAGCTGGACCAGCAGTGACCCGTCGGTAGCTACCGTTGACGGGAACGGTACCGTAACCTCCATAATCCCCGGTAACGTAAGTTTCAGTTATACATTAAACGGCTGTACTTCCACAACTTCCGTCTTTGAAATAGTAGAAGATTGTCCTCCTTATGAAGTATGGAACTGGGAAGATTTTAAATTGGCTATAGATGCGGTTAATTCAGGCATATGCACGACTATCAATCTTATGCAGAATATCGGATTTAATACTCAAAACTCAGGAAACGGAATAGGTACCGGACCTAACGGAGAGGATTGCCCGCATACCGACCCGGCGAAAAAAATCGGCAATTACTATTACGATAGACCTGCCGGAGGCTTTTTTGAAATGTGGCCGGGAAGAGAAGGCTGGAAATGTACCAGGATAATCGCCGATTCCCTTTTCTTTGAAGGGAACGGCAATACTATAGACGGATTATATTTTATCGGGGATGATTATGACGTACAACCGTCATTATTCGGCGAAGTAAGATATGCGGAATTTAAAAATCTCTCGATCAAAACCACAGGGTACGGATTCCAGTATGGCCAACATGGTTATAATACGGGTGGATTTGTAGCTGATGCTCTGGATGTCGTTTCATTTGTCAATTGCGCATTCGACGGCAGGATCTACTCCATGAGCGCCACACAGGCAGGCGGATTTGTCGGGAACGCCAGAAAACATATTACGATCAAAAATTCCACTGCTTCTGGTAATGTCGAACTCAGATACGGCAACAGTTTGGGAGTAGGCGGATTTGTCGGGAATGTCAGGGACGGGATTACCATAGAAGGAAGTGTTTCTAATATGACCCTATCCACTGGTTCATTTATCGGTGGATTTGTGGGAACCGCCAATAATGATATTCGGATTTCCAATTCGGTTTCCAATGCTACTGTGATAGGGCGCACCAACTGGCAACCGGGATGGTTCGTGGGCAGTACCTGGGGTTATGTGGATGATTATGTCGGTGGAACGATAGGCGGCATTATAGGCGCTCTTTATACCGACCGGCAAACCACGCGAAATAATGGATCTTCCATTACCGGTACCTCCATGACAGGGACTCTTATCAGTAATGATACTACTTATAAAAGAAAACCTTATTACTATAAAGATTTCGCAGGAGGAGCCATAGGCTTTATAGGCTCAAAATACGATACTTCCACTTACCATAACACAGCATCCATCCTTATCGACACATTTGCCATGAAAGGACATATTAACACTCCGGAATCCTTCCATGTAGGGGGACTGATCGGAGGAATCAATCTTACGGACCTTGGGAGTGTAACCGTAAGGGCAAGTTATGCTTCCGACAACATTATCGCGCAAAAAAAGGCCGGAGGCCTCATCGGCTTAGTGGAAGGAGAAGGTAATACATACATAACGGAAAGTTATTTTCGAGGAAATGTATCCTCGGACAGTTCCGCCGGATTAGTAGCCATATTAAGGCAAACGAACGGAAACCATAACCTGCTGTCCATAGAAAACAGTTATATCGCCGGAACAGTTTTTGGTAATGACGTAGCGGGATTCATTTACAACACACAAGGCAACCTCCTTATTGACAATAGTTTCGGCGCCATAAATCTCACCCTCCCTGTGGATTCATTCACGGGAAAGGGAATTCTCCTAGGGATCGCCGGACCATATAATATTGCAATACAGGAGGTTTTTTACGATAGAAACCTGGCACAAGGTCTTCCCCATATCATGGAAAACAACTCAAGTTCTTTAACGGATATGGCAGAAGCCCGTTCGACTTTCGATATGCCCCTCCGTTCGACTTATCCCGGTAATTGGTTTACTGCCGGACCCTGGACGATCATCAACGAGCAAACCTATCCGTATCTTAAATGGCAGGTAAGGAGTGCCTTAACGGAACCTGAAAATAACTATGCCATGAAATCCACAGAGTTCAGCATTGAAAATTCCGGGATATGGACGGAATTTACAAGAGCGGGCATCCTTCCCGCTTCCGGTGATTATTTATTCCGTTTCACCATGGACACCGGAAACCATGCCGAAGAAGCATTTTTTCCGTATATAGCGGAAAAGATCAGGTTTACTTCCAATGATACGACAGTAAATTTGAACGGCTTAAATGCAGAAGATACGATAGTGGCCTGCGGGGTTTCCCAAAGCGGCATTATAGGGATTTACTTCAAGGGTTATGCTTTGTTTGGCACTGTATATCCTTTTGTATATACACAAAATCAGGATTTTGATACCTTATTCCCGATTTCCGTGAGACTTTACGCGGTTCCTCCCGAAGATTCGGCAGACCCGCTGGGAGATATCATAAACGGGGATCCGTTGTATACAAGCAATACCATTTATTATGACGGAACGATATTTGTGGAAGGCACGCCTAAAAACCCACGTTCCTCCATCCTCACCGATAATCCCGGATTACCGGTAAGCTGGAATATGATCGGGAAAACACAAGGGACGGTTGACAATGAATTGCTGACCGAAAACGATAATATTCCCTCAGCGCCGATAGGAGTATATAATTTTAACCATGTAGATTCGGGAAGTTATATACTGGCTATCTCACGGCCCGGTTTCTTACCCCGCTTCGCTAAAATCACGATAGACCGGAACGGGACGTTAGGGCATCGCGAACTCCTGCCGGGTGACGTGAACGGGGATTTTTCAATAGACTTTTTCGATGTATCAGCTATTCATGCTAAATTTTCCGAATATCCGGATCCTGAGTATAAAGCGCTGTTTGACATTAACGGAGATGGAAAAATAGACCGGGATGACGCTACCCTCCTGCTCTTCTATATTTCAGCCGATATAGAAATGTACAGGGAAACCATGGAATGGCTGATGGAATATTAAAACAAGAATGCTAAAATCAATAAAACATATTTGAAATGAAAAAAAATTATTTATTACAGGGATTCTCTAAGAATGTTTGGGCATTTTTACTGGCATTTATCCCTCTTTTAACTCTATCCGATATACGGGCACAAAGTGAAACCCACACCTCTCCGGGAGGTTATATCGTCGGCACATCCGACTCGCGGTTGGTGGCTACCATTGAGGAAAATAGTACGTCGGTCACCATGAAAGTGATGGCTATCGGTGAAATAAGAGCGGATGCATTGAGATATTCTTTCTTTTTTAAACCGGAAGTATTGGTTCTTACTGACAAAACTATTACCCAGGAAATCAACGCGATTGGAAATAACACTGAACAACCGGTCCTGAATAATGCGATCGAAATTGACCCATCTCTCACAGCGAAAGGCATTATACATGGAAATTCTGCATTAAGAGAGAAAGGCACGGGTTCCCCAAGCCGTAACTATTCCTATCATCCGGATATGAGAGCGTTTATCGCGGAGATAGGACAAACCGGTTTACCCACCGAAGCTAATATCATTAAGGTGGAACCGGGAAAAATGGTTCCGCTGTTTACATGTTATTTCAAGAAAGTAACCCCGAACGCAACTCTTAATCTGGACGATATCGGGATAGCCGTAAAAACTACCTCTACCGGATTGCGTTATTCCCCTAAATGGACTTATGACTTCTTAACGCTTTCCTACGCGGATGACGGAGCCGGGAGCAGTACTAAGATTTTACCCAAGGGCGCTATACTATTCCGTTCCCCGTCCTCTGTTCTTACCGAAACGGCCGACCAGCTCACTATTTCTACGGCGCGGTTGAACGGAAGTTTTTCAAGAGGAACATTTTCCCCGTCCAATACCATCAGCGATAATATCAACCCTGCAACGAAGGAGGGGATTCTAAGGAACGACAGCATTAGCCGGCGCGGATTCATATACGGGAAAACGGATGCCGAAATTAGTGTAAGTCCATTGTCCAATACTATCATTATCGACGGGACTGCTTATAACTTTCCCAACGATGCGGAAATATCAACCGGTTCTTTCACCAGGGGAAGCAAAACATTCTATATTACAGCGGAAGATAATGCCGACAATTCACAGACCGTATCTTACGCCATGTCAGTAGGAAATCTGGAAGATAATACGACATATTATGTCTGGGCTTTTACAAAATATAGTTTTGAAACTTCCGAAATCTATAGTTTGATCGGGAACAAAACTACTTTCTATACGCCCAGGGATTGTATTCCGATTATAGCCGGAACTATTCATCTTGTAACCCCTCCTTATTGCGGGGAACAACCTACGGGAAGTATTAAACTGGAAGTAACCGGCGGCACCGGGACCTACCAATATGTAATTAATGACAGCACTATTTACAGGGATCTTCCGGACGACGGCATTATCGGCAATCTCGCGGCCGGCACTTACCGGATTACCGTAAGGGATAAAATTGCACCTGAATGCGGGGTATCCGTCAGTGAAGCAATTACCTTAAAAGCCCTCGACAGTGACATGAGCCTGGATATTACGGCTCAAAACGCTTCCGTTTGCGGAGCAGAAGAAGGCTCGCTGACCGTGGAAGTTACCGGTGGAAAAGAACCGTATAAATATGTTCTGAACGGAGAAGAAAAGACTCCTGAAAACGGAGTTATCAAAAACCTTAAACCGGGTGTTTATGTATTGGATGTGATAGATGGCGATAACTGTATCGCAAGCAGCGGAGAAATAACAATCGGAGCCGACAACGGAGGGCTTAATGTCGCCGTAAGTAACATCAGCCATACGATATGCGGGCAAAACGACGGCATGTTCACCCTGACGATAGGCGGAACCGCTCCTTACAAATACCAGATCGACGGCGGAACGATCATAAGCACACATGATCATATTATAGATATCGAGAACCTGAGCGCCGGAAGCCATACCTGGAAAATAACCGATACCACCGGATGTTTTGCGGAAGACAGAGTGTTGATCATGAATACCGGAAATAATACCCTTGCCTTTGACGTGACAGGAACCAATGCACAATGTGAAGGTACTTCCGGAGGAACGATTACCATAACGGTATTGAATGGAACTCCATCCTATAAATATAGCCTGGACAACGGACAACATTGGGAAGATTTCCCTGTAAATGCAACCATTGTTACCATACCCGACATTGCCCAGGGAAGATATGATATTATGGTGAAAGATGGCGATAATTGTGTTTACCAGTACAGGGATTTGATGATCAACAGTGATTATACAGGTAATATCATAGCAGGGACGATCAAAATTATCAATCAGCCCTACTGTAATGATCCCACGGGAAGCATTCAACTGGCCGTATCCGGTGGGAGCGGCTCATATCAATATGTCCTGAACGACAGCACTACATACAGAAATCTTTCGGCTGACGGCATTATTGGTGGTCTGGGTGCGGGAACTTACCGGGTTACCGTACGCGATTCCGTATCTCCGGCTTGCGGGAATGCGGTTAGCGAAGCGATCACTTTACGGGCGCTGGACAGCGACATAAATATTGAATTTACTATTAATAACGCGACTACCTGCGGAGCGGAAGACGGTTCTTTGGAAGTAACCGTTACCGGAGGAAGCGCTCCGTATAAATATATCC
>ERZ809224.361-NODE-361-length-45795-cov-23.609663_pt1 | contig 45795 bp, 45 predicted proteins | sample MGYA00520513_ERZ809224 | MGnify/ENA primary metagenome ERZ809224 (study PRJEB31576, sample SAMEA3212658) | Homo sapiens | biome: human-gut; feature: human gut; material: fecal | place: Sweden | collected 2012 ... | reverse complement strand
ATTGTCCAAGGTGTCTTTTATAATCGTCTGCGTTATTCAATTTACAAGATACAGCTGTTCGTTTTGCGTTCACATTCGTCCCGCAGCGAACTTTTATATGTTAGCACAACTTTTTCCCTTTGTCAAGAACTTTTTCCAAATTCTTACAAAGTTTTTTGTGCGCCGCCCTCATGGACAGCTTGCTTATAATACCATCCAAAGTTCGCTTTGTCAAGGATTTTTTACATTTTTGGCCGTCTTTTTTATTGTTTTTTACTCAGAGACGACCGTCTCTGGAGGAGAGATTGTTGCTGATCTCCGTCAGGGCGTCCCCTGCGTCAATGCTGGTTTCGTCCTGCATTGCCAGATCTCCCAGACTGACCATGCCGCAAAGCCTGCCGTTCTCCATGACGGGCAGCCTTCTGATCTGTTCCCTGCCCATCAGCCCCGCCGCAAGGGCGACCTCCATGTCCGGCCGGGCGGTGATCACCTTCGCCGTCATCACGTCCCGGACGGGCGTGGACGAGGCCGACCGTCCGGCGGCCAGACACCGGGTGACGATGTCCCGGTCTGTGATCAGGCCGCACAGTCTTCCGTCGCTGCCGCACACGGGCAGCGCCCCAATATTGTAGCGGCCAAGCGTCCGCGCCGCCACCGCCACGGATTCCTCCGGATTGATCCGGATGACCGGATTTGTCATAACATCCCGCAATTTCATTGTTATTCCTCCTTTTGGACGGAGTATTGACATGTTTTCGGCGGTCTATTCCTTATATACAGAAAATACGGGAGAGCCGGCGGCTCTCCCGTACATAATTTTATGGAATTATTCCTTCACCAGCAGCTCCGCGATCTGGATGGCGTTGGTAGCGGCGCCCTTGCGGACCTGATCGCCGCAGCACCACAGGCACAGGCCGTTGTCGTCCGTCAGGTCGGGGCGGATACGGCCGACGAACACAATATCCTGATCGGAGGTGTCCAGCGGCATGGGGTACTGCTTATTTTTCAGGTCGTCCACCAGCTTGCAGCCGGGAGCCTTGGCAATAACCTCCCGCGCCTGCTCCACGGTGACCGGCACATCAAAATGGCAGCTGACGGAAATGGAGTGGCTGCGCACCACAGGAACCCGGACGCAGGTGCAGCTGACCTTCAGTTCAGGCAGGTGCATGATCTTGCGGCCTTCGTTCTGCATCTTCATTTCTTCGCTGGTGTAGCCCTCGAACTGCTCGCCGCCGATCTGGGGGATCAGGTTGAAGGCGATCTGGTGGGAAAACACCTTCGGCTCGTAGGTCTTCCCCTCCCGCAGTGCCTCCACCTCATTCATCAGTTCAATGGGGCCGCCCGCGCCAGCGCCGGAAACCGCCTGATACGTGGAAGCGGTCATGGTGCGGATGGGGGCGATGGTGTTCAGCGCGTTCACCGCCGTGACGGTGATGATGGTGGAGCAGTTGGGGTTGGAAATGATGCCCTTGTGGTTCTTCACGTCCTCGGGGTTGACCTCCGGCACGATCAGCGGCACCTCAGGATTCAGGCGGAACGCAGAGGAATTGTCCACGAACACCGCGCCGGAGGCCACGATCGCAGGGGCAAACTTCTTGGCGATGTCATTTTCCGCCGCGCCCAGAACGATGTCCACGCCCCTGAATGCTGTGTCGGCGGCTTCCTGAATGGTCACGTCCTCACCGCGGAACTTCACGGTTTTGCCCGCGCTCCGGGCGGAGGCCAGCGGAACCAGCTTCTCGACGGGGAAATTGCGTTCCTGCAGAACCTTGATCATTTCCTGTCCCACAGCGCCGGTCGCGCCAAGGACGGCTACAGTATAGGTTTTCATATTTTCATTCCTCCCACACATTACTTTACGAAGCTGTTGTACAGGACCCGGATGGCTTCCTTGAAGTCCTTGTTGTCCACGCCGAAGATGATGTTCAATTCGTCAGGGCCCTGGTTGATCATACGGATGTTGATGCCGCTTTCGCCCAGCGCCTTGAAGATCCGGCCGGAAATGCCGGGACGGAAGGCCATCTTCCGGCCGACGGCTGCGACCACGGCAATGTGGTGGTGGACGTCCAGCGTATCCGGCTGGGCTTCCTTTTTGATCTCCGCCATGATGGTGTACAGCTCCTTCTCCACCGCGGCGGTGGGAAGCACGACGGACACGTTGTCAATGCCGTTGGGAACGTAGTCCACGGAAATGTTATGCCGTTCCAGCACTGACAGAACTCTGCGCAGGACGCCGACCTGATTGCTCATGCCCCGCTTGGTCAGAGAGATGATGGAAAAGTCCTTTTTGCCCGTGATGCCGGTGATGAACCGGTCGGGGTCAACGTCGCCGGAGAAGGACTCCTGAATCATGGTGCCGGGGGCCTCCGGGTCGTTGGTGTTGCGGATGTTAACGGGGATGTTCTTTTCCCGCACCGGGAAAATGGAATCCTCGTGAAGCACCTGGGCGCCGGAATAGCTCAGCTCCCGAAGCTCGTCGTAGGTGACCTCGGGGATGGCCTGAGGATCGTCCACGATTCGGGGGTCGGCCATGAGGATGCCGGATACGTCCGTCCAGTTTTCGTACACATCCGCGTCCAGCGCCGCCGCCGCCAGCGCGCCGGTGATGTCGCTGCCGCCACGGGAGAAAGTGTGGATGGCGCCGTCGGGCATGGCGCCGTAGAAGCCGGGGATCACCGCGCCGTAGCCAAGCAGTACCTGATTGCGCAGCGCCTTGTAGGACACCTCCCGGTTCACGGTGCCGTCCATGTTGAACATTACCCAGTCTGCCGCGTCCACGAACTGGAAGCCAAGGTAGGCCGCCATCAGCTTGGCGGAGAAATACTCGCCGCGGCTGACCAGCTCCTCCTGGGTCACTTCCTTCGCGTCGATGCGCTTTTTCAGAGCCTCCAGCTCCGGCTCCAGCGCCAGGTCAAGCCCCAGCTCATCCCGGATGTCTAAGTAGCGGGAGGCAATCATGTCAAAAATGCTGCTGCAATCCACGCCGTACTGGACGTGGGCATAGCACAGATAGAGAAGGTCGGTCAGCTTGTGGTCGCTGCCGAACCGCTTGCCCGCGGCGGAGACCACCACGACCCGGCGCTCCGGGTCGGCCAGAAGGATATCCCGTACCTTGCGGTACTGGCCGGCATCCGCCATGGAGCTGCCGCCGAATTTGACTACTTTCATTTTCTGTTCCTCTCTGTCACTCTCAGTCATCCGCGAATTGCCGCGGCGAATGCGTTGGGATTCTCTTTCAGCCATGCGTGCATTGCGGCAACGGATACCGGCGCGGTCACCGCCGCGCTGCCCCAATACTCCTTTGTCTCGCCGCTCCAGTTACCGCGAACGTACCATGTCAGCTTCTCGTCGTTCACTGCCGCCGCATGGCCTCCGTAGGGGGCGTAGAAGCCCTTCCCGGCAAGAACGTCCACCAGATCCTGCACCACATTGTATGCGGTGGGGTACCGGCCTGCGCCCTGACCGAAGAAGCTCATGCGCTGGGAAGTCTCGCCGACGAAGGTGATTAAATTGTAGTTCATTGGAACGGCGGCTTCCGGCTCGCCATCTTTGACCAGCGTGGGCTGGACGTAGGCGCTGATGACGCCGTTTTCCCGCTTGCCTGTGGCGATCAGCTTGCATACCAGGCCGTGGGCTTTGAAGCTCTCCACGTCCTCGGCCTTGATATTGCGGATACCCGCCACGGGGACGGTTGCCTTGTCCAGACTCACGCCGAAGGCAACATTGGCAGACAGGATAGCCTTATGCCAGGTGTCGATGCCGTCCACGTCGGTGGAGGGGTCGGCTTCGGCGTAGCCCAGCGCCTGCGCCTGTTTCAGCACATCGTCGTAATTGAGGCCCTGACGGGTCATGTTGTCGAGAATATAGTTGCAGGTGCCGTTCATGATGCCGCCGACCTCCCGGATGCTCTGTACCCGGCGGGCGCGTTCCAGCTCGGAAAGCCAGCCGATGCCGCCGCCCACGGCTGCTGTGCAGCGGAAGCAGACGCCCTTTTCCTTCACCAGGGGCAGCAGCTCGTCATAGAAGGTGCATACCAGCGCCTTATTGGAGGTGACCACGTTCTTTCCGGCCTCCACGGCGGCGCGGACGAAATCATAGGCAGGGTGCAGCCCGCCCATGACCTCCACCACGGTGTCGATGCTGTCGTCCTCCACAATGTCCCGGATGTCCCGGACGGTCTTCGCGTCGGGAAGCTGCATATCCTCCCGGCGCAGGACCTTGACGACCTGCATATCGTCTCTGCTCCGGGTAAGCTCATACACGCCCCGGCCGACGACACCGAAGCCCAGCAATCCGATCTTCATCAAATCATCCCCCGTTTTGTCTGTATGTGCGGTGATTTTTGGTCAGTGTGTAAAAACGGATGTGTCCATCCCGAAAACACTTGCTTTTTGTCGGAAAACAGTATATCATATACCTGCTCAAATTTCAACCACGCCAAAAAGCCAAGGTTTTCCCGGTATTCCCAAACTTTTTGTGCAATTAGCAGATAAGAGGGAAGCTCTGATTAAATCGGCAAGAGCTGGCGGCGAAAGATTTTGGCTCAGCCGAAAGTTCTGAAAGCGGCGGAATACTTTGTGTATTTCCCGCTTTCAGAACTGCACGGATGGGGCAAAAGATTCGCTGCCCGGCCGAAGACGATCTATTCAGAGTTTCCCAAGAAAATCAGGAGGATACTATGCTCTATCATTCCACCCGGAGCGAAGCCCACTTTGTGGACAGCGCCGAGGCCGTGCTGGAGGGTCTTGCCCCCGACGGCGGCCTGTATATGCCCGAACGCATTCCCGCCTTTGACTGGCAGGCTTGCCTGCGGGGCAGCTCTACGGAAATGTCCGCGAAAATTCTTGCCGCCCTGCTGCCGGATATTCCCGATATGGATACGCTGGTTCGCCGCGCCTATCAGGGGAAATTTGAAACCGAAGATCTGACCCCCACCGTTTCCGTAGGCGGTTATTCCGTGCTGGAGCTGTTCCGGGGGCCTACGTCCGCTTTTAAGGACGTGGCGCTTTCCATGCTGCCCCAGTTGCTCACCGCCGCGAAGGCCGTCAAGGGGATGGAAAAGGATATCCTGATCCTCACCGCCACCTCCGGCGACACCGGCAAGGCCGCTCTGGAGGGCTTCCGGGACGTGCCCGGGGTACGCATCTGCGTATTTTACCCCGACGGCGGTGTCTCTCAGGTGCAGCGTGCCCAGATGGTGACGCAGGAGGGCGGCAACGTGGCCGTCTCGGCCGTCCGGGGCAACTTTGACGATGCCCAGACCGGCGTGAAGAACATCTTCGCCGCCTGTCAGGGCCGGGAGCTGCCCTACGCCCTGTCCAGCGCCAACTCCATCAATATCGGCCGTCTCGCGCCCCAGATCATGTACTACTTCCGCTCCTACCGCGACCTGCTGGACGCCGGGAAGATCAAGCTGGGCGACGAGGTCAACTACTCCGTCCCCACCGGCAACTTTGGCGATATTCTGGCGGGGTATCTCGCCAAGCGGCTGGGTCTGCCCGTTGGGAAGCTGATCTGTGCCTCCAACGCCAACAACGTCCTCACCGACTTCATCCGCACCGGCGTTTACGACAAGCGCCGCCCCCTGCTGAAGACCACCTCCCCCTCCATGGACATTCTGGTGTCCTCCAACTTGGAGCGGCTGCTGTACCTGCTGTCCGGAGACACCGCGCTGGTGTCCGGGCTGATGAACAGCCTGAACCGGGAGGGCGTTTACACCGTCCCCGGCGCACTGCTGGAACAAATCCAGAAGAAATTCTGGGCTGCCTACTGCGACGACGCCAAAGCGCAGGAGATCATGGGCCGGGTCTACCGGGATTGGGGCTATCTGTGCGACCCCCACACCGCTTCCGGCTGGGCTGCGGCGGAGGAATACGTCTCCCAGACCGGCGACAATCGCCCCATGGTGGTGCTGTCCACCGCGTCTCCTTACAAGTTCCCCGCGGCGGTTCTCGCTGCCGTGGGCGGCGATACCTCCGGCAGCGAGTTCGACCAGATGGCGCGGCTGTCCGCCATGACGGGTGTGCCCATCCCGAAAAATCTGGCTGGTCTGCAGGGCAAGCCCGAGCGCCACACCGGCGTCATCAACAAGGAAGACATGCTGGACTACGTCCTGCATCTGTAAGCCGACAGGAGAAGCTGCATGAAACGAGTTACCATCCGCGTTCCCGCCACCACCGCAAACCTCGGCCCCGGGTTTGACGCCTTCGGCTGTGCCCTGAGCCTGTACACTGACGTTACCTTTGAAGAAACCGACTCCGGTCTGGAGATCACCGGCTGCGACGAAGCCTATACAGGCCCTGACAATCTGGCCTACACCGCCTACTGCGCCGTGCTGGGCACCTTAAGCGAGGAAGTCCGGGGCGTGAAGATCCACATCGACGCCCACATTCCCATCTGCCGGGGACTCGGTTCCTCCGCCGCACTGCTGGTGGCCGGTGCCATGGGCGCCAACGTCCTGCGGGGCAATAAGCTCTCCACACAGGGCCTGCTCAACATCACAAACGCCATGGAAGGGCATCCGGACAATCTGGCGCCCGCTTTCCTCGGCGGCCTCACCGCGTCCATGGTGGACGGCGGTCTGCCGGTGAGCGTCAGCTTTCCCCTCCACGCCGGGTGGGAATTTCTGGTTCTCATTCCGGATTTCACCCTGTCCACCCCCCTCGCCCGTTCCGTTCTGCCGGAGCAGGTCAACCGCCGGGACGCCATTTACAACATCTCCCACGGCGCGCTGGTGCTCAAGGCGCTGGAGCTTGGGGACGAGAAGCTGCTGCGCACCGCCATGCAGGACAGGCTTCACCAGAACTACCGGAAAAAGCTGATTCCGGACTACGAAAAAATCGAGGCGCTGGTGCGCACCGTCGGCGCGGCCTTCTGTCTTTCCGGCGCAGGCCCCACTCTGCTGTGCATCACCCGCAACCCCGGGCTGGAAGAGAAGCTCGCCAAAAAGCTGGACAGCATCACGGAGCATCACTGGCAGATGCTGCCCCTGCACGTGGAATTTGAGGGCGCGCATGTCCTGCAGGCCGAATAAAGCAAAAACTTCGTATGACTTACACATCATACGAAGTTTTTCTTTTTAAACACCCAGCAGGAGCTTCGCAAACAGGAAATACACCAGCAAGCTCAGGGCATCCACGATGGTCGTGATAAAGGGGCTTGCCATCACCGCCGGGTCAAAGCCCAGACGCTTGGCAAACAGAGGCAGCGTGCAGCCGACGAACTTGGCAAGGATGACCGTCACACAAAGCGTCAGGCACACCACGCCGTTGACCAGCAGGCTGATGCTCTCGTTGCCCATCAGCAGCCGATCGACCAGCAGAATTTTCAGGAAGCAGGCAGCTGCCAGCGCCGCACCGCAGAGCACCGCCGTGCGGGCTTCCTTCCACATCACCCGGAACAGGTCGGTAAAATGCAGCTCGTCCAGACTCAGGGCACGGATGACGGTCACGGAGGACTGAGAACCACAGTTACCGCCGGTATCCATCAGCATGGGGATAAAGGCGGTCAGCACCGGGAGCAAGCTCAGGGCATCCTCAAAAGAGGTAATGATCATCCCCGTAAAGGTAGCGGAGACCATCAAAAGCATCAGCCACGGGATCCGGTGCTTGAACAGGTCGAAGGGCGTACTCTTGAGGTAGGTCTTTTCCGAAGGGGTCATAGCGGCCATGATCTCCATGTCCTCAGTAGCCGCGTCCTGCATGACGTCCATGGCGTCGTCGAAGGTGACGATACCCACCATCCGGTTCTCCCCGTCCACCACGGGCAGGGCGATGAAGTTATACTTGGAAAGGGTCGCCGCGACTTCTTCCTGGTCGGTCTGGGTGGTGACCGAGATCAGGTTCGTTTCCATGATGTCTTCGATCTTGGTCTCGTCATCGGCGGCCAGCAGAAGATCCTTCACCGTCACAAGACCGATGAGCGTCCTGTCCTTTTCCGTAACGTAGCAGGTGTAAATGGTCTCCTTATCCACGCCCTGACGTCGGATGCGGAGAATGGCCTCCTCCACGGTCATGTGGGGGCGCAGGGAGACGTATTCCGTGGTCATGATGGAACCGGCGGAATCTTCGGGGTAACGCAAAATCTGATTGATAGAGCTGCGCATTTCCGGGTCGGCATGCTTCAGGATACGCTGCACCACGTTCGCGGGCATTTCCTCGACGATATCCGCTGCGTCGTCCACGTACAGCTCGTCCAGGACCTCCTTCAGCTCGTTGTCGGAGAAGCCGCGGATGAGAAGCTCCTTGGCCTCCGGCTCCATTTCCACAAACGTCTCCGCAGCCTGTTCCTTTGGAAGCAGGCGGAACATGAGGGGGATCTGTTTTTCGTCCAGCCCGTCAAAAAGTCCGGCGACATCCATCGGATTCATGGTCGTGAGGATATCCCGGAGAGTTGCATATTTTTTCTCCTCCAGCAGCTTCAGGAGGGCTTTTTCCACAATTTCAAAACGCTCTGCCATTCGTAATTCCTCCTATTCATTTATTTGTGAGATGAATAGGCAATTTACGCAGACAAAATAACTACAGACTCACCCGGACGGCAAGCCGCACTCTACTTCGTCCAGGTATATTGCCGTTGCCGCCAGCGTCCAAGAGAATCCCTCCTTTGAAGTCACAGTTTCTCTTATTTTACCCATCTTTGACGGAAATGTCAACCTTGACGGAAAGAAGTTGGGATAGTAAAATGAAAATATATCGCTTTTACTATCCGCCGGCCGCACCGGCGGAAAAAAGGAGGAATTCCCATGCTCCGGATTGCCGCTGAGGAAGACGTAAGCGCCATGCTTGCCATTTACCGGCCTTACGTTCTGACCTCTACCGCCACCTTTGAATATGACCCACCCAGCGAAGAAGAATTCTTACGCCGCTACCACACCATCACCGCCCAGTTCCCATGGCTTCTCTGGGAGGAGGACGGGCAGATCCTCGGCTACGCCTACGCAAGTCTGCCCTTTTCCCGTGCGGCATACGCATGGTGCGCCGAACCCACCATTTATCTCAAATCTCAGGCACGGGGCAAAGGCATCGGAAAAGCGCTGTACGACGCGCTGGAAGCGATCCTCGACGCGCAGGGGTATTACCTTCTTTACTCCCTCGTCTGCGGGGAAAACGAAAACTCCATGCGCTTCCACGAAAAGCGCGGCTACCGCACCGTCGCCCATTTTCCGGCCTGCGGCTTCAAGTTTGGCAGGTGGCTTGACCTCAACTGGATGGAAAAGCGGCTGAAAGGCGTCGATCCCCCGGGCGGCGTCCCCGTCCCGTGGCAGTCCGTTATGCAAAACGCAGAATTCATTCACCAATATTTAGATAATTTTTCCCTTTCCTAATCAGGGAAAATATGATATTTTATCAGAGTGGATAGATGTCCCCAAACATCTGCACAAAACCGAGAGAGGCACTAACGAATCTCCGGGTCAACGGGAGATTCTCAAAAAATCTACATAAGGAGCTGTGACCATGTATTTTCAGAAAAAGCGCGTAATCGCGATGCTGCTTGCCGGCGGCCAGGGCAGCCGGCTTAAGGTTCTGACGGAGAAAACCGCCAAGCCTGCCGTTCCCTTCGGCGGCAAATACCGTATCATTGATTTTCCTTTGAGCAACTGTGTCAACTCCGGCATCGACACCGTTGGTATTCTGACCCAGTATCAGCCCCTGGAGCTGAATGAGTATATCGGCAACGGTCAGCCCTGGAATCTGAACAAGACCCATTCCTGCGCCCAGGTTCTGCCCCCCTATGAGCGTCACGACAAGAAATCCGGCTGGTACAAGGGCACCGCCAACGCCATTTATCAGAACATCGACTTCGTGGACCGCTTCAACCCCGACTACGTGGTCATTCTCTCCGGCGACCACATCTACAAGATGGACTACGCCGCCATGGTGGCCTACCACGAAAAGCATAAGGCTTCCTGCACCATCGCCGTGCGAAATGTCCCTCTGGCGGAGGCTTCCCGCTTCGGTATCCTGAATACCAACCCCGACAACACCATCTACGAGTTCGAGGAAAAGCCCGCCAAGCCCAAGTCCACCAACGCTTCCATGGGCATTTACTGCTTCAACTGGCAGGTACTGCGGGACGCCCTGATCGCTGACGAGGAAAACCCCAGCTCCGCCAACGATTTCGGCAAGAACATCATTCCAAGCCTGCTGGCCGACGGCCACAAGATGATGGCCTACCCCTTCGACGGCTACTGGAAAGACGTGGGAACCATCGATTCTCTGTGGGAAGCCAACATGGATCTGCTGGGCAAGGAACCTGCCTTCCAGCTCCGGGGCGACAAGCGCTCCACCATCTACGCCCGCAACTCCGCCATGCCGTCCTCCTACATTGACGAGCAGGCCGAGATCGTCAACGCCTTCGTGGCCGAAGGCTCCGAGGTCTACGGCACCGTCCACCACAGCATCATCTCCATCGGCTGTACCATCGGCGAGGGTGCGCTGGTAGAGGACAGCGTCGTCATGCCCGGAGTGGTCATCGAGTCCGGCGCCATCGTCCGCCACGCCATTCTGGGCGAGGACTCCAAGGTCTGCAAGAACGCCATCGTGGGCGGCGCTTACGCCGACGGGGAAAAGAAGAAGATCAGCGTCACGTCCAAGGGCGCTGTCGTCGAAGCCAACACCGTGCTGAAGCCCGGTGACATGCTGTAACAGGAGGAAAAATGCAATGAACGTAACCGGTATTGTATTTACCAACGACGCAAGCCTTGGTGAGCTGACCACCAAGCGCACCATGGCCTCCCTGCCCTTCGGCGGCCGCTACCGTCAGGTAGACTGGGCGCTGTCCAATCTGGCCTGCGCCGGTGTCCGACACATCGGCATCATCTCCCGCCACAACTTTCAGTCCCTGATGAACCACATCGGCGACGGTGAGGAGTGGGGCCTGGAGCTGGAGGAGGGCGGTCTGGAATTTCTGACTCCCTACGCCCAGTCCGAAGTCCACCGCTACCGGGGCAAGCTGGAGTCTCTCGCCAGCGCCATGGACTTCCTCGCCTACGGCTCTGATGACGAGTTGGTCATCATGACCGACTCCGCCATTCTCTCCAACATCGACCTGACCAAGGTCATCGCCGCCCATGTCAAGAGCGGCCGGAACATCACCGTAGTCACCAAGGCCGGTATCTGCAACGGGAAAAAGATGATTGATCTGGCCATGAAGCTGGACGGGAAAGGCAACGTGACCGACATGCTGGTGGACTTTGCCGCCCCCGCCGACTACGTTGCCTCCATGGACATTTTCGTGGTGGGCAAGAAGTGGCTCATGCAGCAGACCAAGGAAATGATTGCCCGGGACAAGTTCCACATGGATCGCGACCTCGTTCTGGGCGGCTGGCAGCGGGGAAAGGTCTCCGTCAATGTCTATCCCTTCGACGGCGCCGCCCTGTACAACGAGTCCGTGGAGGAATATTTCAAAAACTCCATGGCGCTCATCGACCGGGACATCCGCCACGACATGTTCGGCGGCAATCATCCCATCTACACCAAGGTTCGTGACCGTGTCCCCACCTACTACGGCGAGGAATGCCAGATTGCCAACTGTCTGGCGGCCGACGGCTGCATGCTGGAAGGCAACGTCAAGGAAAGCATCCTGTTCCGGCAGGTCACCATCGCCCCGGGCGCGGACGTGGAAAACTGCGTCATCATGAACGACTCCGTGGTAGGCGAGGGCGCGGAACTGAAATACGTCATTCTGGACAAGGACGTCACCGTCACCCCGGGGGCAAAGCTCATTGGGACAAAGAAGAGTCCTGTCATCGTCAAGAGGGGGGAAACCGTATGAAAATTGCCATCTGCGCCTCTGAGGGCGCACCCTATGCCAAGTCCGGCGGTCTCGGCGACGTGATGGAGGCTCTGCCCTCCGCGCTGGCTCGCATTGCGGGCAACGAGGTCGTTCTGTTTCTGCCCTACTACCACAAAATCAAAACAAACACCGCCTACATGGTGGAGCGGGTGGCCGAGATCCGGGTGCAGCTGGGCTGGCGGCAGCAATACTGCGGCATCATGAAGCTGACCAACCGAAATGACGGCGTGCAGGTCTATTTCCTGGACAATGATTATTACTTCGGTGCCCGCACCGGCGCGATTTACGGGGACATGGACGACGGCGAGCGCTTCGCCTTCTTCTCCCGGGGCTGTCTGGACGCCATGATCGCCCTGAACTTCATCCCCGAAATCATCCAGTGCAATGACTGGCAGACCGCCTGCATTCCCATTTATCTCAAGGCCATGTACCACGGTGCCTTCTATAAGACCCGCTGCATGTACACCATCCACAACATCGAATATCAGGGCTGGGCAAACGCCGGGTTCTTTGACGATGTGCTGGGGCTTCCCTGGGAGTACCGTTCCACCCTGGACATGAGCAACTCCGTCAACGTGATGAAGGGCGCCATTGAGACCGCCGACCTTGTGACCACCGTGTCCGAGACCTACGCCCGGGAGCTGATGTATCCCTACTATGCCCACGGTCTGGACAGCGTCCTTGCGGGCAACGCCTGGAAGCTCACCGGCATCACCAACGGCATCGACGTGAACACCTTCAACCCGGAGACCGATCCCGCGCTCCCCGCCCACTACAATTCCGAGACCTTTGTAGAGGGCAAGGCCGCCGTGAAGGCCGCCCTGCAAAAAGAAGTGGGTCTGCCCGTCAAGCCTGACGTGCCACTGATGGTCATGGTCACCCGGCTGGCCGGTCACAAGGGTCTTGACCTGCTGTGCTACATTGCCCGGCGGCTCATATGGGAGGAAGACGCCCAACTGCTGATCCTTGGCACCGGCGAAGCTCAGTACGAGAGCTTCTTCAGAGATCTGTCGAATCAGTTCCCGGATCAGGTTTCCGCCCAGATCACCTTCAATCTGGGGCTTGCCGCCCGGATCTACGCCGGCGGCGATGTCTACCTGATGCCCTCCAAGTCCGAGCCATGCGGCCTGAGTCAGATGAACGCCATGCGCTACGGCACCGTACCCGTGGTTCACGCCACCGGCGGCCTGAAGGACACCGTTCCTCCCGCCGACGAGAACGGCGAGGGCGGCCTGGGCTTCACCTTCCAGAGCTACAACGCCGACGATTTCTTCGCGTCGCTGAAGCGCTGCCTCGGCCTGTACAATCACAACCGGGAAGCCTTCCGCGCCCTGCAGAAGCGGGACATGGAAAAAGATTTCAGCTGGGACGTCCCCGCCGGACGATACATGGAGCAGTTCCGGAATATGCTGAGCTGGTAAAATACTCCAAAATGCAGCAAATGCACCGTATGGCCGCGGCCATACGGTGCATTTTTCGTGTTTTCCCCAAGCGGCGTTTTATTCCTGCCGCCATGTCATTTCATAATCCTTTTCGCCGGTTGCTTCATCCATTCCTTCCCGCAGAATTTTGAAGCCCTCCCTTTGGTAAAAACGAATCGCCCGCATGTTCTTCTGGTACACATTCAGGCGCAATTCCGTCTTTTTCGTCTTTACAAAGTCCAGCAGGCGCTTCCCTATGCCCCGCGACTGCATTTCACCGGAAACAAAAATGCCTTCGATATATTCCCCGTTCAGCCCTATAAAGCCCCATATTTCCCGGTCATTTTCGTAAACATAGACTTCTGCCCGGGGCAGCATTTCTTTTACCGGGGAAAAGTTGCTTTTCCAATACTGTGGGGAAATAAAGCAGTGCGCCCTCAGATTGGCGTCCAGCCATATACCGGCTACCCTGTCCATATCTGCATTTTGCAATTTTCTTATCATCATTCATTCTCCTATCTTCCCGTCCAGTACAGTATACCAGAAAAACCGGGAAAATCCATCCTTCATCCAGAAAGGCATGGGTTTCTCAAGCGCTTTCCCAAAATATCTTTCTCCCACGCTTCCCTTTTCCGGAAAAATGGTTTATAATGGACAGAACGAGTTTATCATGAGGAGACCGCCATGAGAATCCTTTACGACAGCAAGCAGCCCCAGTTCAAGACCCCCTTCGGCACCCTGACGCCGGGGCAGGTCTGCACCCTGCATATCCATATTCCCACCTCCGTCCTGACGACGAAGGTCACCTGCGTCTTTAATCATGAGGACGGCTCATGGGCGCAGAACGCCGTTCTGGCATTCCAGATGAAAAAGGGCGCGTATGACGTTTTTGAGGGGCAGTTTTCCATCCCCTGCCCCGGCCTGTTTTTCTACTATTTCGTCATCGATACACAGGGCGGCAGCTTCCGCCTGTTCAAGCAGGGGGACGACACCAACATGGAAGCCGGGGATCTCTGGCAGCTGAGCTGCATCCCCGCCGACTTCACCACCCCGGACTGGGCGAAGGGCGCAACCATCTATCAGGTTTTCCCCGACCGTTTTTACGCCAGCGGAAGGGCCGATGTGACCGGGAAGCTGAAGCCCTACACCATCCACAAAAACTGGCACGACGAAGTGGACTGGAAGCCCACCCCCGATGGGCAGGTGCTGAACAACGACTTTTTCGGCGGCAATTTCCGGGGCATCACTGAGAAAATGGACTATATTGCCGATCTCGGTGTTACCATTCTCTACCTGAACCCCATTTCCAAGAGCTTTTCCAGCCACCGCTACGACACCGGCGACTACAAGACCCCCGACCCCCTTCTCGGCACCGAGGCGGATTTTGCCGTCCTCTGCGACGCGGCCCACGCCCGGGGCATCCGGGTCATTCTGGACGGCGTGTATTCCCACACCGGCTCCAACAGCCTGTATTTCAACCGGGAGGGCGCATTCCCATCCGTGGGCGCGTACAATTCCAAGGAATCCCCCTATTACAGCTGGTACACCTTCTACAACTGGCCGAACGTCTACCATTCCTGGTGGGACTTTGACACTCTGCCCACGGTGAACAAAATGGACCCCGCTTTCGTCCGCTACATCATCACGGACGAAGATAGCGTCCTCGCCCATTGGCTGCGGCTGGGGGCGGATGGCTACCGGCTGGATGTGGCGGACGAGCTGCCTGACGAATTCATCAAGCTTCTCCGCAACCGCATCAAGGAACTGAATCCCGACGCCCTGCTTCTGGGCGAGGTGTGGGAGGACGCGTCCAACAAATGCGCCTACGGCAAGCGCCGCACTTACTTTACCGGCGGCGAGCTGGACAGCGTGATGAATTACCCCTTCCGCACGGCCATTGTGAACTTCGTCAGGAATCTGGACGGCGGCCGGGGCTTTAAGGAAACCGTGATGTCCATTATGGAAAACTACCCGCCCCAAGTGGCGGCCTGCAACATGAATCTGCTGGGCACCCACGACACCCCCCGCATTCTCACCGCGCTGGTGGACGATTTTGACGGTTCCCGGGAAGAAAAGGCCAAGCGCCATCTGTCCCGGAACCTGCTGCCGGTGGCCGTGGAGCGGCTGCAGATGGCCTCCTTCCTGCAATACACCCTGCCGGGCAGCCCCAGCCTGTACTACGCCGACGAAGCCGGGATGGAGGGCTACCGCGACCCCTTCAACCGCCGCACCTACCCATGGGGGCGGGAGGACCCGGAGCTTCTGGCCCATTTCCGCCGTCTGGGGCAGCTGCGGAAAAATAGCGACGCCCTGCGTCTGGGGGACATTCAGTTCTTTCAGGCGGAAGATCGCCGGATTGGCTTCACCCGGCGCTATGGCGGCAGCGTGCTGAAAATCTACTGCAATCGTTGCGGCGACCCGTGGGACATCCCCGCGGGGAAAATTCTCATGGGTCACAACCTGCAAACCGTAGCCCCGGACTGGCTGACGCTGGCGCCCAAGGGCTTCTGCATCGTGGAGGGATAACGTGGAGACAGAGAAATTCGTATCCGGCTACTGCCGTCAGCTGGACGGAAGCCGCATGGTGGAAGTCGTTCTGGAGGACGGCGCAGTCACCGAGACGGACTGCTGCTACGGCAGCTGCGTCTACCAGAGCAACTGCACCATCGCTAAGGAAATCGACCAGCTTCAAGAGCAGTAAACACATAAAATGGCAGGTCTCTTACCGGAGACCTGCCATCATTTTTTGATATTTTATTCTGTCGCTGCACTGACCTTCGTCGGTTTGAAGGAATACCCCTGCTTCTTCATGCAGTGGAAATAAGCGGGGAACAGAAACAGATCAGCCATCACCCATGCCGCGGGGCTGGCGAAGCACGCCGCCGTATACCCCAGCACCGGCACCAGACAAAGCCCGAAGGCACCTCTGGCGACCATCTCGAACACTCCCGCGAACACCGCAAACTCCGAGTAGCCCAACCCCTGAATGGTGAAGCGGAGCAGATTGACGAACAGCAGCGGAATGGCAAACGCCGCATTGATCAGCAGGAACTGCTGTCCCATCGGCACCACCATGTCGACGCTCGCCCCATCCGCCGTATCCAGGAACAGTGTGGTCATGGCACTGCCGCCAAACCAGGTGATCACAAAAATCGCAGCGGAGATGATAATGCCCAGTACCGTGCAGTCCTTGACCCCCTGGTGAATCCGATCCAGCTTCCCCGCGCCCAGATTCTGTCCGGCGAAGGTAGCGGCGGTGGTTCCCATGGCGTCAAAGGGGCAGACAAGGAGCATGCTCACCCGGCTGCCCGCCGCGATGGCCGCCATGGCGGTCGCGCCCAGGCCGTTGACCGCCGTTTGCAGCAGAATGCTGCCGACGGCGGTGATGGAATACTGCAAGCCCATGGGCAGGCCCATATTCAGCAGCTTCCGGACATAGATTTTCCGCAGCCGCAGATCGTCCCGCTTCAAATGGAGAATCGGGAATTTCTTCACGATGAAATACAAGCACAGCACACCGGAGATCAGCTGGCTCAGCAGCGTCGCCCAGCCTGCGCCCGCGACGCCCATATTCAGCGTCAGAATAAACACGATGTCCAGCGCCACGTTCAGCAGGCTGCACATAATCAGGAACACCAGCGGCGTTTTGGAATCTCCCAGCGACCGGAGAATGCCCGACAGGAGATTGTACAGCATGGTCGCGGGGATGCCCAGAAAAATCACGAAAATATAGTCGTAAGCATAGGAAAACGTATCCGCCGGGGTGTCCATCCAAAGGAGGATCTGGCGGCACAGCAGCGTCGTGACCAGCGTCACCGCTGCGGCGATGACGCAGCCGAGCCAGATCATATTGCCGACGAACCGGCGCAGCCCGTCAAAATCCCGCTGTCCGAATTTCTGCGCCACGGGAATGGCAAACCCGGCGCACACGCCGTTGCACAGTCCCAGCACCAGAAACGTAATAGAACCGGTAGAGCCGACCCCCGCCAGCGCGTCCACACCCAGAAATTTACCCACCACAATGGTATCCACCATACTGTAAACCTGCTGAAACAACAGTCCGAAAACCAGCGGCAGCATAAAGGAAAGTATCAGCTTCATCGGCGACCCGGTGGTCAGGTCCTTCGTATGCATATCTGCCAAGTATGTCACCTCATTTTTTGCTTTTTGCACAGTATTCTATATCGATTTTTGTGCAAAGTCAATATGAATTTTCCACGGGAATTTTCTGAAAAATCGACGTTTTCTCCGGCAGGATTTTGTTGGAAATTATGATTTTATAAATCACGAAACTCGCCCCGGCTACACGATGGGAAGCCGGGGCGGATGCAGTATGAAATGATTTTCCGTTACCGGTGATCGCCCAGGAAAAATACTGCCATGGTGCCGGGGCCGGAGTGGGAGCCGATGACAGCGCCGGTGTAGTTGATCAGCACTTCCTTGACGCCGTACTTCGTCTTCAGAATGTTCTCCACATATTTTGCATCCTCGATGCAGTCGCCGTGGCAGATGAACACCGTGCTGTTGTCGTAATTGCCGCCCAGCTCGCCCAGCTTATTGGCAATGGCCTCCAGAGATGCCTTGCGGCCGCGCACCTTGAACATGTTGATCAGATGTCCCTCATTGTCCACGTGAAGCACGGGCTTGACCTTCAGCATGGTGCCCACAAGGGCGGTGGCAGCGCTGATACGACCGCCGCGTTTCAGATACATCAGGTCGTCCACGGTGAACCAGTGGCACAGATGGAGCTTCGTGTCCTCCACCCATTTGTGCAGCTCGTCCAGCGTCATGCCCTCATCCCGCTTTTTGCAGGCGTACCACACCAGCAGTCCCTCACCACGGGACGCGCAGAGGGTGTCAACTACATATATCGTCCGCTCCGGATACTTTTCCCGCAGCTCCTCCGCCGCGATGACGGCAGACTGGTAGGTAGTGGACAGGCCGGAAGAAAAGGCCATCACCAATACATCCCTTCCCTCTGCCAGATGAGGCTCCATGGCGTTCAGCCAGCGGTCCGGGTTGACTGCGGCGGTCTGAGCACTCTCACCGGCGCGCAGAGCCGCGTAAACTTCCTTAATGCTGTCGTCGCTTTTATCCTCGCGCACCTGCCCCCGGAATTCCATGCTCAGAGGAACGACGGTCAGATTCAGCTGCTCATACGTTTCCGGCCGCAGGTCGCAGCAGGAATCGGTCACAATATTGTAGTTAGGCATGAGGTTCACACTCCTGAAAATAATAGGGGAAACGGTATCATCCGAATCTTGCTCTGATTGTATCATATTTTTCCGGTCAAAAGCCACGCCCCCCGGGAAGAAAACGGCCGTATCTTTCCTCCCCGCAGTAGAATGTCCCACTCTACCGGCAGTAGAAACGGGCCGGAGGACACTTTTGAGCGGGAAATGGGGGCTGTATTCCGCGAAATCGGTCTGTTTTATTATATTCGCAAACGTGCCCGTCCATTTGGAAAAGTGGACTCCATCCCGCCGCGGGTGCCGCTGTCCGCACAGCCCAGCCGTGCCTCAGGCAGTGGCCCAGACCGCATCTATAGAGCTTGCGGCAGACCTCCGCAGAGGTCTGCCGCGCAATTTGCTGGGGGGTTACGCCTGAACAACAGGCTTCGGCTCGCCGAGGTTCTCCACGTTGGAGTCCCTGATCAGCTTCTTGGGGCAGACCGTGGCGCACAGGCCGCAGTTGTCGCACTTGGAGTAATCGATGCGGGCAAGATTCTTTTCCACGGTAATGGCGTCCTTGGGGCAGACCTTCTTGCACAGGCCGCAGCCGATGCAGCCCACGGTACAGCCGCGGGTGGTGACAGCGCCCTTGGCCAGAGACGCACAGGCGATGACCACGTTCCGATCAGGCTCCACGGGGACGATCAGATGACGGGGGCATACGTTGGCACAGGCCATGCAACCGACGCACAGGTCTTCGTCCACATGGGCAACGCCGTTGACGACCTTCATCGCGCCGTATTTACACGCCTTGACGCAGGTGCCGTAGCCCAGACAGCCGAACTTGCAGGACACAGGGCCGTTGCCGCCGATCTTGGAGGCGGCCAGACAGTCCTTCAGGCCCTCGTAGTTGCCCTTGATCTTCGCGCCCTTGGTCAGATTGCCGTCCGCGTCGTAGATCTTCTCGCCGGAGCAGCGCACCAGCGCGACCTTACGGGTGACGGCTTCCGCCTTGACGCCCATGATGGCCGCCATGGCCTGCGCAGCTTCGTTGCCGCCGGAGGCGCACTTTCCGATGGGTGCTTCGCCCTTGAGGACGGCTTCGGCGTAAGCGCCGCAGCCGGCATAGCCGCAGCCGCCGCAGTTGGCACCGGGGAGACACTCGTTCAGCTGATCCAGCCGGGGGTCGGATTCCACATAGAAAATCTTGGACGCGGCAGCCAGCACCAGGCCGAACACCAGTCCCAGACCGCCGAGAATCGCAATCGCAATCACAATTTCCATATCTTCGCCCTCCTTAGAAAACCTTCAGGCCGGAGAAGCCCATGAAGGCAAGCGCCAGCAGTCCGGCGGAAATCAGCGCAATGGGGAAGCCCTTGAAGCACGCGGGACAGTCGGCACGGTTCACCCGCTCCCGGACGGAAGCGAACAGCACGATGGCCACGGTGAAGCCCAGTCCGCCGGCAGCGCCGTTGACCACGCTCAGCAGGAAGTTGTAGCCCTTCTGCACGTTGACCAGCACCACGCCCAGAACGGCGCAGTTGGTGGTGATCAGGGGCAGGTACACGCCCAGCGCCTTGTACAGCGCGGGGACGCTCTTCTTCAGGAACATCTCCACCACCTGCACGATGGCGGCAATGACCAGAATGAAGGCGACGGTCTGCATGTAGTCCAGTCCCAGCTTCACCAGCAGCACGTTGACCGCATAGCATGCGGCAGAGGCGATCGCCATAACGAAGGTAACGGCCATGCCCATGCCCAGCGCGGTGTCGATCTTCTTGGACACGCCCATGAAGGGGCAGATGCCGTAGAACTTGACCAGAATGAAGTTCTCACTGAGAATGGCGCTGAGAATAATACCGAGAATCGCTTGCATTATTTCGCCGCCTCCTTCTTCTTATTCTTCATTTCCAGATGCTTTACAAGCCACTGGGACGCGGCAATGACACAGCCCAGCACGAGGAAGCCGCCCACAGGCATGACCATCTGCATGGCGGGATACGGAGCGGGGATGATGCGGATGCCCTCGCCGCCGTTGAGGATGCCGCCGCCGAAGGTGCCGCTGCCCAGCAGTTCCCGGATGACGCAGACGGTGATCAGCGCCAGCGTGTAGCCGATGCCCTGACACAGGCCGTCCACGGCGGACGCCAGAACGCCGTTCTTGGAGGCAAACGCCTCCGCCCGGCCAAGGACGATACAGTTCACGACGATCAGCGGGATGAACACGCCCAGACTCTGGGACAGTGCAGGCAGAAACGCCTGAATGGACAGATCGACCACGGTGACGAAGCCCGCGATGATGGTGATGTAGGCCGCAATGCGGATCTGGTTGGGAATGACCTTCCGCAGAGCGGAGATCAGAATGTTGGAGCAGATGAGAATGACGGTGACGGCCAGACCCATGCCGATGCCGTTGAACAGGCTGGTGGTGATGGCCAGCGTGGAGCACATACCCAGCAGCTGCACCAGAACCGGGTTCTTGGTCAGCAGGCCTTCCTTAAATTGCTTTTTGAAATCCATGACGCAGCCTCCTTAACCCAGATTGGCGGCGCAGGCCAGCGCGGCGGAGACGCCGGTGCAGACTGCGCGGGACGTGATGGTGGCACCGGTGAGGGCATCCACTTCACCGCCGTCCTTGGTGACGGACACGGTGCCGCTCATGCCGATAAACTGGTCGCGGAAGGCTCTGCCCGCGTCCGTGTCGGCGGCGGCGGTAGCGCCGAGGCCGGCGGTCTCCGTGTGGGAAATGATGGAAATGCCGGTCACCTTGCCGTCATTGTCCACGCCGACCATCATGGTGACGGTGCCGTTAAAGCCGGCGGGGGTCACCTGAACGGCGCAGCCATTATCGCCCTTGTAGGCGGCAGTGACCAGACCGGTGTCGTCGGTGAAGGTCACTTCCTGACCGCCGCCGGGAAGCACAGCTTCAATGGCGTTCTGGGTCTTCTGCTCGTTCTGCGCCGCGATGCGGGGCGCGGTAACGGTGTTGACCGCGGCGAGGATCACGGCCACAACGGCAGTGATGGCCAGCAGGGTCAGCGCAATGCGGAGCACATATTTCACAGTGGATTCGGTTTTCATTTCTTTGCCGCCTCCTTCTTGGGTGCGCCGAACTTCACGGGACGGCCGATCTTATCCAGCAGCACCGCGCAGGCGTTCATGCACAGGATGGCATAGGTCACGCCCTCGCTGTAGCCGCCGAAGTAGCGGATCAGAATGGTGATGACGCCGCAGCCGATGCCGTAGACGATCTGCCCCAGCTTGGTCAGCGGGGAAGTCACGTAGTCGGTGGCCATGAAGATAGCGCCCAGCATCAGGCCGCCGCCGAACACCTGCGCGGCCATCCATGCGATGCGGTCATTGCCCTGGGGGAACAGGAACGCCAGAATCGCCACGGTGCCGATGTAGGCCAGGGGAATCCGGGCGGTGATGACCTTGCGGTACAGTAGGTAAACAAAGCCGATGATCAGCAGCAGCGCGGAGGTTTCGCCAATGCAGCCGCCGATATTGCCCAGGAACATGTCGAGGATGGATTCCTCCGGCAGCGCGCCCTGGTGCATGGCGGACATGGGGGTCGCCGCCGTGACGGCATCGGCGGTGGACAGCAGCCCCGCGGCGTTGCTGAAGCCGACCTTGACCCAGTTGCTCATAAGCACCGGCCAGCTGAACAGGAAGGCACGTCCGGCGAGGGCCGGGTTGACAATGTTCTTGCCCAGGCCGCCGAAGAGCATCTTCACCAGGACGATTGCAAAGAAGTCGCCCAGAATGATCGTCCAGTAAGGAATGGTGACAGGGCAGACGAAAGCCAGCAGCACGCCGGTAACGACGGCGGACAGGTCATAGGTCTTGCAGTGCAGCTTCCGGATCTTGCAGAAGCCCCACTCAAAGAACACGCAGGCAGCGGCGCTGACCAGGGTCACCAGCAGCGCACGGAAGCCGAAGAAGTAAATGGAACCCAGCAGCGCGGGAACCAGCGCGATCAGCACGTCCCGCATGATGGTCTGGGTGGTGACGGGGGAATGGGCGTGGGGCGAGCTGGAAATCGTCAGCTCATAAAAGTATTTCATCTGTGCCATTTGATCTCCACCTCCTTAAGCCTTTGCCTTTTCCCGGGCGGCAGCGTTGCGGATCATCTGCTTGCCGGCACGGAAGCCCAGCACCAGCGGCACGCTGGCGGGGCAGGTGTAGGCGCAGCAGCCGCACTCGATGCAGTCCAGCAGGTTCACGGACTTCATTCCGTCCACATCGCCGTCCTGGGTAGCCTGATACATGAGAACAGGCATCAGATGCATGGGGCAGACCTCGATGCACTTGCCGCAGCGCAGGCAGTGAGGCTCCTCCACGAAGAAGTTGTTCTTCTTGCCCAGCACTGTTACGGCGTTGACGCCCTTGATGGTGGGGACGTTCAGGTCGTACTGCGCAACGCCCATCATGGGGCCGCCGGAGAGGACCTTGTAGGGGTTCTCGGAGTGGCCGCAGGCGTCGATCAGGTCGTTGAAGCTGGTGCCGATGGGAACCAGCAGGTTCTTCGGCTCCATAAGGATGTCGCCGGACACGGTGACGATTCTCTTGATGAGTGGCATTCCGTCGTACACCACATCGTGGATGGCGCGGGTAGTCGCAGCGTTGAATACCGCGCAGCCCACCGCGGCGGGCAGACCGCCGGAGGGAACTTCCCGGCCGGTGACGGCGTAGATCAGCTGCTTTTCAGCGCCCTGCGGGTACTTGGCAGGCAGCACATCCAGTACGATACCGTCCAGCTGGTGCTCCTTCAGCGACTGAATGGCTTCCGGCTTGTTGTCCTCGATGGCAATGTGTCCCTCTGCCAGGCCGAAGATCTTCATGATGATCTTCAGGCCCTTCATCAGCTCCGCGGGATGCTCCCGGCACAGCCGGTCGTCAGCCGTTATGTAAGGCTCGCACTCGCCCGCGTTGATGATGACGGTATCCACCTTGCCGATGCCGCCGGAGAGCTTGACGTGGGTGGGGAAAGTCGCACCGCCCATGCCGACGATGCCGCCCTCCCGGATAATGCCGATCAGCTCTTCCGGGCTGAGTGCGTCCACCTCTTCCTGCGTGCGGGGCTTGATGTCCTCACACAGGGTATCCAGATGGTCATTCTCGATCACCACACTCATCACGGTGGTACCGCTGGTGTGGGCGCGCATTTCCACAGCCTTGACCTTACCGGAGACGGAAGCGTGGACAGGCACGCACAGTCCCTGATTATCGCCAATCTTCTGACCCACGGTCACCGGGTCACCCTTCTTCACGAGGGGGTTGCAGGGGGCGCCGATATGCTGGGACATGGGGATCACAACGATATCCGGCTCGGGGAAAACCTGAGTCTCCTTGTCGCAGGCATACCACTTATTTTCTTTGGGATGGACCCCGCCGAAAAAAGAAAACGCCATATTACTTCACCTCTTTCAAATTTCGCGGCACACACCGCACTGTACGTCCCCTATTTTACTTCATCCGGAGCCATTTGTCCACAGCGAATTTGTCATTTTAAACAAAAAATTTGTATAAAGCTCCAATTGTATCGATATAAATAGACGAAATGCATACTTTTTCCCACTATTGGGGAAATGTCTCCGCCCGAGCGGAGGGCTTCATACTGAACTTCAATTAAAATCTTTAAAAAAGATTTTAATTGCCCGAAGGGCATGAAGTTCATATGAGACTTGTTTTGTGATTTCTTTCCTTATAAATCGCAAAACCGGCAGCGCCATTAGGCGATGCCTTCCTGATTAAAATCAAAGATTTTAATCAGGAAATAGTATCAGAAAACAACAGAAACGGCCGTTTCCGCCACATTCCCGAGCCGCAGAATGTTTGTAAAAGAAGCGCAGAAAGCCCCATGAATCGAGGCTTTCTGCGCTCAGTTTATTCTTTCAGCAGATAATCCGCGTACTTTTCCGCCATGGCGCGCCAGTTTTCCAGCGACTGCCCCATGTCCGCACCGCAGGATTCCCGGTACAGCGCCCAGACAAACCAGTAATAGGCAATGATGGCAGTATAGGCCATGTAGTGGAAGCGGCCGGACGCGTCGTATCCGCTTCCCAGATACTCTTTGATGAACCGTTCCGCGTCCGGGAAGTCGTACATGGCGTCTACGATGTAGTAGCCAACGTCAATTCCGGGGTCGGAAAAGCCTGCGTACTCCCAGTCGATGAGAATCACGTCCCCGTCAGGCAGGAGCATCCAGTTGGGGCGGTAGGTATCGCCGTGGCAGAAGCATTTTTCCACGCCGTCGCCCAGCGTCATCTGATAGAGTCTGCCGATTTTTGCTTTCAGCGCTTCGTGGGGAGCGAAGCAGTTGGGGTCTTTTCCGGTAAGCAGCTTCTGCATACTCAGCGCGTCCTCCCATGGGCGCATTCCGTAGTCCACTTTCACGTCCGAAGCATGGAGCTTCCGCAGGACAGACAGTACCTTTTTGGAATCGGCAAAGCTTCCGTAGTCCGGCTCCCGGAATCGGGGGACGAACCGGGAGATCTTCCACCCCTCGTTGACGTCGGCGTAGATGTATGTCGGGTCGATGCCCAGCTGCTTCGCCTTTATGAGGGAAGTCTTCTCGTTGCGGCGGTTGATGATGCTGTCGGTGCCGTCCCCCGGGTGGCGGTAGATGTAGTCCACACCGTCGATCTTGAAAATGAAAGACGTGTTGGTCATGCCCTCGCTGACGTTCCGGAAGTCCACGATATCTTCCTCGTCGCAGCGGAAAACCAGCTTGATGTTCCGGATAATGCCGCTGTGGGTGTGGCTCAGGTACTGGGTGTCAAACTGGCGAAGCTCCTCGAAATAGTCAAACTCGAAGATCGTGCCGGGGGTGTATTCCTTATAATACATGGGCGGCAGCTGGGTAAGGTAGTCCTTCACCAGCCACTCCCAGAAGCAGGCGTGATAGCGGCCAACCTCCCGGTCGGCTTCGGCAAGGGCGATAAAGGCGTCGGAGAATTCTTTTCGCCAGAAGGAATGCCCCAGCAGCACGCGCCCCGCGTCCCGGTTTTCTGCCATCCGAATGATTCTGCCGTCGCTGTCCGTGTCCACGTACAGTTCGTTCACTGCTTCGCTGACGGACAGACCGGCGTAAAAGGTCTGGTACTCAAAACGGTTGAAGGGATTTTCCACAAAATAGCTGTCACTGACGCAGACATAGGTGTTTTTCAGCTCGCTTCGGGCGAGGTACAGGCTTTCAATGTTGTTCTTGATGTTGAACGCGTCGTTGATGATGAATTTAACGCCGTACTTCTCCTTCAGGTAGAAGAACATTTCCTTTTTATAGCCCAGAACCACCGTGATGTCGTCAATTCCGGCGGCCTTCAGCTGCTGGATCTGGCGCTCGATCAGCTTTTCACCCTTTACCTCGAACAATCCCTTTGGCTGCTCCAGAGAGAGGGGGATGAATCGGGTGGAAGCGCCCGCCGCCAGAATGACCGCGTTGTCCACCCGGTAGGGTTCCAGCGCCGCAAAACCCGCCCCGGTCAGAGCGCCGGTGTCCCGGGCAATCAGCCCTGCGTCCGTCAGGGCGTTGATGGCGGCCTGATCGTCCAGTGCGCGGGTGCGGTCAATGTCCGACGTGCAGCCGCCCCGGCCCTGTCTGCCGTTATACAGGTCGTTGAGAATGTAAAATTCGTGTTTTGTCATAGGAATCCGCCTTTACGCCTTGTTCCGGGAGGTCAGCCCCCGGAGCATCATGGGAAGAATGCTTTCCCGGCAGCTTTCGTAGGGCTTCCCGCCGAGGTACAGCCGCTCCACCCGAAGACCACTGAGTTTGTCTTTGGGGACGGTGTACGGGTTTTCCGACAGCACAGCCATGTCCGCGATTTTCCCGGCTTCCAGACTGCCCCGCTCCTGCTCGTCAAAGGCCGCCCACGCGCCGTTGTAGGTACACATCCGCAGAGCGTCCTGAACGGAGACCGCCTGACCGGCGTTATCATTGTTCACCGCTCTGTCCATCCAGACGATGGGGTCGGGGGTGGTACATGGAGCGTCGGAACCGAAGGATACCATAATATCATTGTCCCGGAACGTTTTGATGGGGTTTAGCTTTTCCAGACGGTCGTGACCCAGAATGTGTTCCAGATAATCGTCCGGTTCCTGCTTCCAGCCGATGAACGCGCTCTGCATGGGCATCTGGATGTGATAGTCCCGGCAAACTTCAATGCCCTCCGGGGTGGGCAGGCAGTCGTGGATGATGCCGTGGCGGTGGTCTTCTCTTGGGTAATCGTCCAGCGCCGCTTTTATTGCGCGGCAGGCCTGGTCAAATGCCCTGTCGCCGATAGCGTGCAGCTCGATCTGCAATCCCGCCCGGTTGGCTTCTTTGCAGAAATCCATGACCTTCTGATCGTCGTAGTACAGCACGCCCTCGCCGCCGGTTTCGTCGGCGTAGGGGGCGTTCAGCGCCGCGTCGTGGGAACCGAAGCAGCCGTCCAGCGCGCAGGCGAAGCAGCCGCCGATGCGGGGAAGATGCCGGCTGGTGGCCGTTTTCACGTTCATACTCTGGGGGAATACCCGGATTTGGAACCCGTTTTTCAGTCCCTTGGCAAAGAGCTTTTCCAGTGTGATATCCAAATCCCCCGCGAAGCCCACGCCGCTGACGGTGTGGACGCAGCCGATCCCCCGGCTTGCCTGAAAATCCACCGCCGATTGCATATTGTGAATCAACTCGGGAATGGACAGGGAATTGGTCAGCGCGTTGGAGAAGGCAAAAAACGCCTCCTGATTCATTTCCCCCGTGTCCGGGTGGTAGCCGCGAAGGTGCTTTACCTTGCTTTCCATGGCGTTCAGGAGTCTGGAATTGACAATGCAGGCGTGGCCGTCGTATTTTACCACCATAATTTCCTTGTCGGGACACACGGCATCCAGCTCCTGACGGCTGATGAGCCGCCCCTCCTTTACGCAGTAGGGGGACGCGCCGAAGGCGATCAGCGTTTTCTTAGGAGACTGCGCCGCGAACTGCTTCACCATCTCCATGATCTCGGCGTTGGACGCCGCGTCCATGACGTTCAGACCCGCGTGGAAGGTGGAGAAGGAGGCGAAGTGCTGGTGTGCGTCCACAAAGGCGGGAATAAGAGCTTTTTTACCCAGTTGAATGACCTCGGCGGAGTGGTACTGTTCTGGCAGGTCGTTTCCCACGTACACGATTTTTCCCCCGTCTTCCACGAGATAACGGGCAACGTCGTTATTCCGGTTGACCGTCAGAATGTGGCCTTCGTAGCATTTCATAGCGTGCCCTCCGTTCGGTAGGTGGAATCCAGCTGCGCAAGCTCGTAGTAATTGTCGATCTCCATGATGTCCGACTTCCGGCACTGGCGGATCTCCACGGCATAGCGCTCCTTCCGGAGCACCAGAGGGATGAATTCCCAGAAATAGTCTTTCCCGCCGGCTTCCCCGTAGACCTGCCGGAAGTCCTCCCGCAGGCGGGCGCTGTCCGCTTGCGTCCAGTAGGAAATGCCATAGTAGTTGTAGCAGAAGGTGTTTCCCTTCTGGTAGTTGATGATGTGACCGGCTGCGTCCATCTGGAAGCTCCAGTCGTCGGTTTCGAGGCAGTATGCGCCGAGGATGTTGCTGGCATATTGATATTTGGTGATGATGCCGGGATTGGTGATATATAAGTCCGCTTCGCACAGGTAGCAGCCGTCCAGCTTATCAAGCACGGCCATGACGGAGGAAATATTGTTGGTCTTACTGTAAATGTCGTTGTCTACCAGCGTCAGGAAGGGGTACTTTTCCAGCAGCGCGTCAAAGCATTCCTTCCGGTAGCCCCGCACAACGGTGATGTCCCGAATTCCAACCACCGCCAGTGCGTCCAGCAGCGTTTCCAGAATGCGCACGCCGTTCACCGTCACCAGAGGCTTGGGACGGTCAGCAGTGGCGGGCATCATCCGGGAGCCGAATCCCGCGGCCAGAATGATCGCGTTTTTTACCCGGTAAGGCTCCAGCGCAGCCAGACCGGTTTCCGTGACGGCGAGGGCGTCCCCGTCCTGGGTGATCCAATGTTTCGCCGCCAGCTGCTCTAGACACTGGGAAATTTCCCCACCGGAGATCGTCAGTGCGTCCGACAGCGTCCGCAGGGGATATCGCCCCGCTCCGTTCCGCTCCAGGTGGGAAAGTACCTCAAATTCATATCGCGTCATGTTACCGGATCCTTTCTGCCGAAGCGGGCGTTGTTATTTCCTTCTAACTATACTACATGCCCGGAAGAAAATCAACGGCGGCGTCAGAGAGAAGCTTCTCTCCGACGCCGCCGGTGCGTTATTTTCTTTTACAGCCCGAACTGAATCGCACAGAAGGCCGCATAAATGCACAGCAGGAGGATGCCCTGCCAGCGGTGGAGCTTTTTGGTGGTCAGTGCCGGGATAGTCAGCAGCGCCATGACGACGAGCATCAGCGGCATGTCCAGAATCAGGGAGGAATTGATGCCGAAGATGGTCTTACCCACGGGAACCTCAAACGGCGCGAGGGTGACGGACACACCGGAAACCAGCACCAGATTAAAGAGGTTCGCGCCGATGATGTTGCCGATGGAGAGAGAACCGTGACCCTTGACCAGAGAGGTGATGGCCGTGACCAGCTCAGGCAGACTGGTGCCGAGAGCGACGAAGGTCAGGGCAATGACCGTCTCCGGAACGCCCAACTCTTTGGCGATGATGGTGCCGTTATCCACCAGCAGGTTTGCGCCCACGGCAATGACCGCCGCGCCAACCACCAGGAGCAGCAGCTCCTTCCACAGAGGGACGGACGTGCCGTCCTCGTGGGGTTCCTCGTCCTGGGGAGCGGGGGTTTTGATGCCCTGACGGACGGTGACGACCATGTAGAAGACAAACATCGCCAGCAGCACGATGCCCAGCGGCCGGGTGAACTCCCCCATCCCGTAGGCGGCAAAGCAGTAGACGGCGGCGGCGACGAAGAAGAAAATCACCGGCTTCTTCATGGACTGCACATCCACGGGGGCGGGACGGACGGCCAGGGTGATGGCGGCTATGAGAGACGTATTGCAGATAATGGAGCCGATGGCGTTGCCGTAGGACATGGCGCCCTGACCGTTCAGTGCGCCGGTGGCGGACACCATCACCTCCGGCAATGTGGTGCCGATGGACACCACCGTGGCGCCCACAATGATCTCGGGGATATGGAACCGCCGGGCAAGGCCGGTGGCGCCGTCCACGAACCAGTCGCCGCCCTTGATGAGCAGCACGAGGCCGACTGCGAACAATAATACGGGTACAAGCATAATGACTCTCCTTTTCGTTTTTGGGGATTTTTCCCGAATCATAATGGTATATCCGTAGGACAGCGGGGAAGCTCTGAATCAAAGATTCCCAAAATAAAAAACCTGCCCACATCCGAACGGATATGTCAGGTCTGAAAAAGAGACAGATCATGCATAACCGAAAGGACGGATATACATGAGTCTGGCAAATTAAAGCAAGCCAGGCTTTCGCCGTACTGTTGACTTGCTGCGCGGCGGAAACCGTGCTTGCTACTCCCCCACATGTTTATTACATTCATTACATATGAGGATTATACCACGTTTGTCCGGGAAGTCAAGACGCTCCGGCAAAATCTTTGAAAAAGCTTTCCTGTGAGCGCATCCGGATAAAAACCGGAGCGGCGCCGCCAGCGCTGCGCCACTCCATTTGAAATGAAACATTCCCGCTCATGGCCCCGTTTTTGTACCATCCGCACGAACCGGTGCGGTTCATTTGGGGTGCGCCCTCACATTATTTCTGCCCTTCCCAGAAGGGTTCCGGCTTGGTGCATGAGGCGCAGTTTCCTTCGCAGTTCCGGGGCTTGAACTGCAGCTCCTGACTCTTGACGCTCACTGTGGTGCAGGGGGGGATGGAATGGGTGATGAAGACGTTGGAGCCGATGACGCTGTCCCGGCCGATCACTGTGCCGCCGCCAAGGATAGACGCGCCGGCGTAAATTGTCACATTGTCCTCGATGGTGGGGTGGCGCTTCTTTCCCCGCAGGCTCTGTCCGCCCCGGGTGGTCAGCGCGCCAAGCGTCACGCCCTGATAGACCTTCACGTGGTCGCCGATGACCGTGGTCTCGCCCACCACAATGCCGGTGCCGTGGTCAATAAAGAAATACCGGCCGATGGTGGCGCCGGGGTTGATGTCGATGCCCGTGACGCTGTGGGCGTGCTCCGTCATGATCCGGGGGAGCATGGGGACTTTCAGCATATACAGCACGTGCGCCAGCCGGTACACCGTGATGGCAAACAGTCCGGGGTAGCAGAAGATGATCTCGTCCGTGCTGAACGCAGCGGGGTCGCCGTCGTAAAAGGCCTCCACGTCTGTCTGGGCCACCGCCCGGATGCCGGGAATTGCCCGGAAGAACTGCAAACTCAGCTCCTGCGCCGTTTCCTGCGCTTCCCGCTCCGTCCTGTCGACCCGCAGGGCGATAGCGATCTGCTTGTTCAGATTGTACATCACGTCCTCAATGAGCATGGAGAGGTTGTGCTTGGTGTTGTAGATGCGGTAGGCTTTGTCCCGGGATGAGCCGGGGTAGACAATGCGCAGAAGCTTGCCGATCATGTCAATGACCACAGCTTTGTCCGGGTGCTGGAAGGGGTCGAGCTTGTCGATGTCACGGCCGTGGCGGTAATCCTCCAGAATACCGTCCACAATGCCTTCGATTTCCTTTTCGATGGGGGTCATAGGTATCCCTCCTTGTGTTCTTGATCTCAGTTTAACATATGCAAAGGGCAAAGTCAATGAAACACTCCGGCACATTCCTCTTGCATTTCCCGGCCATATCAGGTATAATCATCCCAAAATCAATCCCAATATCAGGAGGGACTTTTTATGGAAAATGAAAACATGGAACAGGAAGAAAGCATTCTGACCCTGACCGACGAAAACGGACAGGATATGGACTTTGAATATCTGGATTGCCTTACCTACGAGGGTAAGGAATATCTGGTGCTGATGCCCGCCGACGAGCCGTCCACCGAGATCGTGATCCTCGAGGTGGAGCCGGTGGACGAGGAAAATGAAAATTACCTCGCCGTGGAGGACGAGGCAATTCTGGATGCGGTCTACGGTCTGTTCAAGGAAAAGTATAAGGATATCCTGACCTTCGAGGAAGATTAAAAACCATCAGGCCGGGGCAGCGCTGCCCGCCCGGAAAAAAGCAGCCGTTTTTGGGCTGCTTTTTCAAGCCTCCGGTGCAGCCATCGCGATGTCCCGTACCACTTCCCCTGCCAGAATCAGCCCCGCCGTTCCCGGCACGAAGGCCGAGCTGCCGGGGATCTGGCGCTTGCCAAGGGCGGCGGCTTCCGCCTCCCAGCCGGTGGGGGTAAGGGCCTCCTCTTTGGAATAGACGACCTTTAAGTGGCGGATGCCCCGCTTGCTCAGTTCCCGGCGCATGACCCGCGCCAGAGGACACATGGAAGTCTTGGTGATATCCGCAACCTCAAACATGGACGCGTCCAGCTTGTTGCCGGTGCCCATGCAGCTGATGATGGGCGTCCCGGCGTCGTGGGCGTTCTGAACCAGCGCCAGCTTGCCGGTGACGGTGTCGATGGCGTCCACGATGTAGTCGTATTGGGTAAAGTCGAACTGCCCCGCGGTCTCGGGGGTATAGAAAACGGCATAAGTCCGCACGACGCACGCGGGGTTGATGGAAAGCACCCGCTGCTTTGCCGCGTCCACCTTCCGCATCCCCACGGTATCATATGTCGCGAGGATCTGCCGGTTCAGATTGGACCGGCTCACGGTGTCGTTGTCAATGAGATCAAGCTGCCCCACGCCGCTGCGGGTCAGGGCTTCCAGTGTGTAGCCGCCGACTCCGCCCAGCCCGAACAGGGCGACCCGGGCATTCTGTAGCCGCTCCAGCGCTTCGGCGCCCAGCAGCATTTCGGTACGGATAAATTGTTCGCGCATGTTCGCTTCCTCCCCCAAAGTCTGATCGTTTTATATCATGCCTCCGAAACAAAGTCAATGGGGGCACCGGCCGGGAGGAGCATGGAATCAGAAAGGAATCTGGGTATGACAGTGAATACAAAGAGATATCTGGCAGCAGCCCTGTGTGCCGTTATGCTTCTGGAGGGCCTGACGGGCTGCGGGAAAAAGCCCCCCGTGAAGGCGGAGACTACCGCCCCGTCCGCGGCGGAGACTACCCAGCCCACCGTCCCGGCGACGGTGCCCCGGGACGGCAATCCCGGCGACGTGACCTGCAAGGGCAGCTATACGGCGGATTCCGTCAACGCTTCTGCCGTGGTGGCGACCGTTGGAAACGAGCAGCTGACAAACGGGCAGCTGCAGGTCTATTACTGGATGGAAGTCGCCTCTTACCGTCAGGCAGCGCACGAGACTGCCCCGGACTTTGATAAGCCTCTGGACACCCAGCCCTGTGAAATTGACACCAGCGTCGCCAGCTGGCAGCAGTATTTCCTGAAACGGGCGCTGAACAGCTGGCACAGCGCTCTGGCGCTGTCGCTGCAAAGCGTGGACGAGGGCATCCCCACAGAGGAAGCCTACCAGCCCAACATGAAAAACCACGAGATCTACATGTCCGGCAAGCCTGCCACGGCCTATCTCTACGGCTACAATAAGAATTACCGGCTCAACACTCTCCACGAGCAGTATCTGGAGGACATTCCCCAGGCGCTGGCGGCTCTGGCGGAAAAGTACGGCTTTGCCGACGTTTCCGCATTGGCGAAGGATATCGCCGGTGCGTCGGCGGAGGACCTGACCGCCTGCATGGAGCTGTACAACCGGGGCTATATGTACGATACCGCCCTGAGCTACTACATCGCGCCCACCGAAGAAGATGTGGAAGCCTACTTCACGGAACATGAGTCGGACTACGCCGAAGCGGGCATTACCCGCAGCAGCGGCAAGCTGGTGGACATCCGCCACATTCTGCTGATCCCGCAGGTGCCGGAGGACGGGACGGGAACCGTCACCGTGGCGCCGGACGGCACCGTGACCTGTTCCGAAGAACTGTGGGACGCGTGCCTTGCCTCCGCCCAGACACTGGTGGAGGACTACGAGAAAGCTTTGGCAGCGGACAGCAGGCGCGGCGACAACAGATCCACCAATGACGCCATCTTCGCGGATTTGGCCAATAAAAATTCCGCGGACGCCGGTTCCGCGCTGGACGGCGGACTGTACCAGAAGCTGCACAAGGGGCAGCTGACCCCCGTGCTGGACGACTGGTGCTTTGACGACGCCCGCCAGAGCGGGGACGTGGACATCCTCCGTTCAGGTTTGGGCTATCATATCGTCTTTTTCAAGGGCAGCACCGACATCTGGTACGACGCCGCCCGGGAAGACCTGACCGCCGCCCTTGGCGGGGAGAAGATCGCACAGGCGCGGGAAAAATACCCTGCCGAGATCGACTACAGCGCCATTACGCTGGGCACCGCAGCGCAGACCGCCCCGGTGACTGCCTCTGACCTGCTCTATCCCGACGTTGGGCACCAGCGCTACCCGGAAGCCCAACTCTATCTCCAGCAGGATTACCCCACCACCATGTACGGCGCGTACCGGATCGTCACCCACGGCTGCGGCATCACCACCATGGCCATGCTGGCGACCTACATGGCCGACACCGAGCTGACGCCGCCGGAGATGTGCCGCCGCTACGGCGGCTACTGCTACGATCACGGCACCGACGGCAGCCTGTTCGTCGTCGCCCCGGCGCAGATGGGCTTTTACCTGAAGAAAAAGACCTTCGAGTGGCGGGAAGCCAGAGACGCCATGCGGGAGGGGTACGTGGTGGTCTGCGTCCAGACCAAGGGCTACTGGACGCGAGGCGGACACTATCTGCTGCTGGAAAAGATGTTCGACGACGATGTGATTCAGGTACGGGACTCCAACATTTACAACTACGGAAAGCTGGAAGGCCACAAGACCGACCGCTTCGACTTTTCCACGGTGGTACCCTCGGGGACGGCCTACTGGATATTTGAAAACAAGGTAGTAACAATCCCCGCCTGCGCCCGCTGCGGCGGAACAGAGGAAGGCGCGCCGGAAGCGCTGCTCACGGAGGATTACCTCTGCGAAAAATGCGCCGCCGCCCTGCTCAGACGGGGTACATATCTGGAGTATAGTGGGATATAAACGCATTAACCGTTAAAAAAGATCAGGAGCGAGACGTAGGTCTCGCTCCTGATCCGTTATTTCCGTTTTTTGAGCTTTTCCAATTCCCGCTCTACGTAGGCGACCGCCTTCTCACCATCTATGAACGAAAGCCCGGTCAACTGGTGCCCGTCGTCATCCAAATATTTCCAAACACCATCCTCGTATACTCTGTTAAGCCCACATTTTCTGCAATGTGACGGCTCCTTTGGGTCAGACCACACATGTCTGCAATTTTCATAAGTCTCTCGACTCACATAAGTAGCTTTGCTCATGGCATTTTACTCCCACTTGCGAAATCTTTAACGGTTCGATTGAAAACCGGAATGCTTCTTACGGAGCAATTGCAGCAGCATCAGCGACGCCGCGGCGGTCAGTGCGGCGATCATTGCCGCCGTACCCTGTTGGTCGCCGGTGCGGGGATTGCTCCCGTTCCAGCTGCCGGGTATCTTAGAAAATGTCACCGACAGGGTGCCGTCCAGATTCAGCGCGTCTATGACCAGCTTCCCGTCTTTCAGGGAAACCAGCACCGACTTGCCATTTAAGCGCACGTCGCTGACCTGATATCCTGACTTTGGCTTCAGAGAGACGGTAACGGGCTGATGCCGCTTAACAGATACCGTTCCGGTAGCGGAAAGCCGCACTTCCCCGACCGTCACGGTTCCTTCCCCTGTGATTTCAACGTGCAGAGAAACCTCGTCCGGAACGCCGGTGGTCAAGTTGGTGGTCGATGCCCGCGCCCGAACAGGCATAAGGCACAGCAGTACACATGGAAAGATCAGTAGCAAGATAATCTTCTGACTGTTCCTACATTTCATGAGACGTTCAGATTTTTACTCTACTACAACTTCGGAAGTGAAAGTAATGGTGCTCTTATACACTCCTTGAAGTGCTTTGCCCCAAGCAGAAGATTGGATATGCACGCGGACATACTCCATTTTACACGCTTGGCCAACGACAAGTGGATTACACGCCCACGTTACCTTCTCTGCCACAGTACCATCCGATTTTCCGTAAAATGTCAAGCTGTCTACAGATATTGAGTAGCCCTTTCCATCCGATATACCGCCACCATCCAGTTGATATGGAATTGTGGTAGATACGTTTTCAGCAGAAAATGGTTCATACGAAGTGGTAACTTTTACATTCTTCCCAGACGCAAAATTTTTCCCATCTGTAATTGTAATATTTCCTATTTTGGTAACTTCCTGTCCAAATGGAATTTCCTGATCTGCCGGGATGTTCAGCACATAGGTAGCACTGGGGACGGTGGTGGTCAGGGTCGTGGTGTTGGGGGTCGCGTTTGCGGCATAGGCTGCGGGTATTACAGAAACCAGCAGTGCCAATGCCAGAATAAGTGCGGATAGTTTTTTCATAATGATTCTCCTTTTTTATTTCCCCGCAGGGAATGATCAACAAATTATTCGGAAAAAGCCAGCTGGGCAGTAAAGGTGACGGCCGCCGTATAGGTACCGGGATTGGCCGTCTCCCATGCGCTGTCGGATATCTGCAATTCAAAAGCCGACGGAGTTCCGCCGTCTGCCATATGTCCGGTGGGGGTCACGCTGCCATCGTCCATCCGGCTGTAAATCAGCCTGTCCCCCGATGCCCATTCGCAAAGGGCGCTGTCCGTTTTGGCGTAAAAGGCAAAGGGAATCGTGGTGGACGTGGTTTGACTGGAAAATGCGCCGCTGTGGGATACGGCAACCGTCAGATAGGCTTTTTCTCCGAAACCGGAGGACTGAGCAATGGACGGCACGCCGATGGTACAGCTGCCCGCTCTGTATTCCATCTGGATGTCCGCCGGAATGGTCAGCTGATAGGCCGGCTCCGGAACCACTGTTGTGATCGTCGTGGATTCCGCCGCGGCACGCACAGGCATACAGAGCATCACGGCAACGGCAAGAATAAGCGCAATTTGTTTCCGCATAATATCACCTCCCCTTCTGTCAGCTGACGTGGAGCGTCATTTTTGTCGCGGCGCCATTCAGCGCCCGCATGGTGCCGTCCATGGTGTAGCAGTCAAATTTCAAAAGGGCGTTGGGGTAAACGCCTGCCGCCAGAGGTTCTGCCAGCGTGATCGGTTCCGAAATCTCCCCCGGCTCCACCAGCCCGGACTGCCACAGCAGGGTGCCATCCTCAAGCATCAGGGAGATTTGAAAATAACAGGTGTTCTGCGCCGGGTTCGGAAAGCCGATCTCCTGTTCTTTGCTGTCCGCTTTCAGGGATATCCCCTCATAGCCGGGAATGGCAATGGAATCCGCTCGTTTCTCCACAGCGCCGGAGGGCTGCACTGTTTCGCCGTTGGGCAGTTTCGCTTGCTGCTTTTCCGGACGACCCATCAGCAGCAGAGCGGCAATTACCGCCGCCAGCACCACCGCTGCCAGCACAAAAACGACCAGTTTTCCCTTCCGTCTGGCAGCAGTCTGATATTTCCCTTTTTTCATAGACACCTCGTATTTGGAAATTCTATATTAGGAGCTATTCTTCCTTCGATTATACGTCCATAGTTCCTGTTTGTCAACCGAAAACGGAATTATAATTCCTCTATATGAATGAGCGGAGGAAGAAAAATGCTGATTTTTGACTTGCGAACGATCGGGAACAAGCTGCTTACCATTCGGAAACGCATGGGCATGACACAGGCCGAGGTCGCGGAGGCCGCCGGGCTGTCCGACCGTACATATGCGGACATTGAACGGGGAAGCGTCAACATGCGGACGGAAACCATTCTGCGCATCTGTAATGTCCTCCACATTACCCCTGACGAAGTCCTGACCGAAGAAAGCACGTCTCTGACCGCCAAGCAGGCGGAACTGTGGGAGCGGCTGAACGCCTGCAACCCCAAAGACAAGGAAACGGCTTTACAGTTTCTTTCCGTTTATCTGAAATCGCTGGATTGAGACATAGAAATACCCCCGGATTTTCACGCTTTTGAAGCGGAAAATCCGGGGGATTTGCGTTTGTTAATACTGCGCCGCCTCGGCGCTCTTGAGCTGGAGCTGCAACCGGTCAGCGATAAGCGCGATGAATTCCGAATTGGTGGGCTTTCCCTTGGTATTGCTCACCGTATACCCAAAGAACCGTTGCAGGGTATCCAGATCGCCCCGATCCCAGGCTACTTCGATGGCGTGGCGGATGGCACGCTCCACCCGGCTGGGGGTTGTCCCGAAGGTTTTCGCTACCTGGGGATAGAGTACCTTCGTGATGGCGTTGATTACGTCCATATCGTTTACAGCGATGATGATGGCCTCCCGCAGATACTGGTAGCCCTTGATGTGGGCGGGAACGCCGATCTCGTGGATGATGCCCGTGACCATGGACTCGATGCTGGTCTTGTCCGGGCGGCGCTTTTCCGCGGCCTTCTGACTGTCTCCGCCCCGGATCTCCTCAAGCCGCTCCACCAGCGCGGTCATATCGCAGGGCTTCAGCATCAGATACCGCACCCCCAGATTGGCCGCCGCCGCAGACACGTACTGCGTCACGAAGACGGAGGTCGCCAGCGTGATGGGGCGGCGCTCCATGCCGGATACGGCTTTCAGAACGCTGATGCCGTCCTTTTTGCTCAGCATCAGATCCAGCACCAGAACGTCGGGCTTCCGCTCCTCGACCATGCGAATGGCCTGTTCCCCGTCGTTGGCCGTTCCAACGACCTGAAACCCGTCGGCGTGCTGCAATGCGGCGGTCAGGGCGGTGCAGAAGTCGTCCGCGCTGTCCGCGATCAATACGGTTGTTACATGTTCCATATACAGTCCTCTCCTGTCATGTAAAAGATTAGATTTTGCTCCCCAATGCCACGAATCACGAAAACCCGTGTGCGACAAATAAAGAATACCATGAAGCACGCAGTTTTGCAAGGAAAAACAAAAATAATCGCTCGTCAAAAACAGCGCGTTTTCGACAATTTCGGCGGATATCGAGAACTTTTCTACATTTTTCGACAAAATGTGGCAGTCCGTGCGGACAGTTGACGGAAGGGGAAGACTGGTGTAAAATGGCCGTGAATACTGTCAGGAGGGACAAATCATGAACGAAGTATGGAATCTGGACGTTATTTACCGCGGCTTTGACGACCCCGACTTTGCCGCGGACATGGAAAAGCTGGAGAAGCTTGTACAGGATTATGTGGCCTTTGCCGGGGAACTGGACAAGCAGACGCCCTTGGACGGCCTGAAAAAAGGCGTCGCGCTGGAAGAATCCCTGTCGGAGCTTTCCGGGAAGCTGGTGGAATACGCTTTTCTGCGCCAGTCGGGCAACACCCGGGACGCGGAAGCCGGCTCCCGACTGGGACAGGTGATGCAGATTCTCACCGGCGCCGCAGGCGCGCAGGCGCAGTGGCGGGAGTGGGTGTCAAAAATCCCCGATTTGATGACGCTTGTGGGCAGCGACGAGACGCTGAAGGACTACACCTTCCTGTTTGAAAGCCTGCTGCGAAACAGCTCCCATCTGCTGGGAAGTCTGGGTGAGCAGATCAGCGCCAAGCTGTCCATGTCCGGCTCCAGCGCGTGGAGCGACCTGCAGGAATATCTGACCAGCACCGTGCCGGTGAGCTACAACGGCGGGACGACCAATCTGTCCGCCATCCGCAATCTGGCCTATGACCCCGACCCAGCCGTGCGGAAAGCGGCCTATGAAGCAGAGCTGAGCTGTTACGACCGGATCAAGGACGCCGTAGCCTTCGCCCTGAACTCCATCAAGCTGGAGACCATTTCGGACTGCCAGCTCCGTGGCTATGCGTCGCCCCTTGACCGGACGCTGGAAAAGTCCGACATGAAGCGGGAGACCCTGGACGCCATGCTGGGGGCGATGGAAGAATACATGCCCAAATTCCGGCAGTACCTCCGCGCCAAGGGAAAGGCGCTGGGCCACGAAAACGGCCTGCCATGGTACGATTTGTTCGCGCCCATGGGCAAATCTACTGCGCGGTACACCACGGAGGACGCCAAAAGGATTCTGGTGGAGCTGTTCTCCACCTTTGATTCCGAGCTGGCGGACATGGTGGCGCGCGCCTTTGACGAGGAATGGATTGACTTCTATCCCCGGGACGGAAAGTCCGGCGGCGCGTTCTGCGCCGGGGTGGCGTGCATCGGCCAGAGCCGCATTCTGACCAATTTCGACGGCACTTTCGGCGATATCGTGACCCTTGCCCACGAGCTGGGACACGCCTTCCACAACCAGTGCATCCGCACCCACCGGCCGCTGAACCGGGACTACTCCATGCCCGTGGCGGAGACCGCGTCCACCTTCAATGAGTGCGTGGTCATGGCGGCGGCCATCCGGCAGGCAAAATCCCACGACGAGGAGCTGGCGCTCATCGAGTCCCAGCTTCAGGATGTCACCCAGATCATCTGCGACATCTATTCCCGGTACCTGTTTGAGAGCATGGTGCTGGAAAACCGGGAGAAGCAGTTCATGAACGCGGAGACTCTGTGCGGCATGATGCTGAAGGCGCAGGAGCAGTCCTACGGTGACGGCCTGGACGCAAGCTTCCGCCATCCCTATATGTGGGTCTGCAAGAGCCACTACTACGGCTCGACCTTCTATAACTATCCCTACGCCTTCGGCGGTCTGTTCGCCCGGGGACTGTACGCCCAGTACGAGCGGGAGGGCGCGGCTTTCGTGCCGAGGTACAAGAAGCTGCTGCGCACCACCACCGTCGCCACGGCGGAGGATGTCGCCAAGGTGGCGGGCATTGACCTGACAGACAAGGAATTCTGGCGCGGCGCGTTGCAGACCGTCGCCCAGCAGATCGATCTGGTCTGCGGACTTCTTGAGGAGGGAAAACAGTAATGGACAGCCGGACAAAAGCACTGTGTGATTTTCTGAATGCAGCCCACAGCGTGTATCACGCCCAGGCGTATCTGGCCGAGACGCTGAAAAATGCCGGTTATACCCGGCTGTACGAGCAGGACGAATGGGCGCTTGCCCCCGGCGGAAAGTATTTCCTGACCCGGGGCGGCTCTGCCCTCGTGGCGTTCCGGGTGCCGCAGGGAAGCCCCAAGGGCTTCCTCATGAGCGCCAGCCATTCCGACCGTCCCACCTTCAAGGTCAAGGAGAATTTTGAGCTTGCCGCCGCCTACACCCGCATGGCTGTGGAGCGCTACGGCGGAATGCTGATCTCCCCATGGCTGGACCGTCCCCTGTCCGTCGCGGGACGGGTGACGGTGGAGACGGAAGCCGGTGTGGAGACGAAGCTGCTGGACATCGACAGAGACCTGCTGCTCATCCCCAACGTCGCCATCCACATGAACCGTCAGGCGAACGAAGGCTACAAATGGAACCCGGCAGTGGATACCCTGCCCCTCATCGGCAGCGCGGGCACGGCAGGCAAGCTCCCGGCGCTGCTGGAGAAGGAAGCGGGCGGAAAGATTCTGGGCCACGACCTGTATCTTTACATCCGGCAGAAGGCGTCGGTCTGGGGCGTTGACGAAGAATACATTTCCTCCGCCGCGCTGGACGATCTGGAATGCGCATGGGGCTGCACGCAGGGCTTCCTCAAGGGCGGGGACAGCGCGTCCATCCCGGTTCTGTGCGTTTTTGACAGCGAGGAGGTCGGCTCCGTTTCCCCTCAGGGTGCGGGCTCGTCTCTGCTGGAGGATACGCTGGGCAGAATTTGCGACGGCCTGAAGCTGAACCGTGGGCGGATGCTGGCGCAGTCTTTTCTGGTGTCCGCGGACAATGCCCACGCCATCCACCCCAACCACCCGGAGTATGCCGACCCCGGCAACGCCCCGGTCATGGGCGGCGGACTGGTGATCAAGTACAACGCCAATCTCAGCTACTGCACCGACAGCGTCAGCGCCGCAGTGTTCCGGAAAATCTGCGGCAGGGCGGGCGTCAAGGTGCAGACCTACCACAACCGGGCGGATCTTCCCGGCGGCTCTACGCTTGGCAGAATCTCCCTTGCCCACGTGAGCGTCCCCACGGTGGACATCGGCCTTGCCCAGCTGGCCATGCACTCGTGCTACGAGACGGCCGCAGTGTCCGACGCCATCGACTTAGAAACCGCCATGGCCGCCTACTACGGCTCGACACTGGAAGCAACGGAGAGCGGCTTTTCCATCCTGTAAAAAGCCCGGATTGGCAAACTGCCCAAAAACTATTATCCAAAATTGTAGAAACCAACCATTGCGTGTTCTTGCAGAATATGGTAACATTTATTTATCCAGGTGGATTCTGTCTACTCCACATAATAGACAGAATACCGCTAAAATAAAGGAGGATAAACCCGTCTGACGCACGGTGCGGCAGTGTGGAGACCTGTCGTAATGCTCCCGGAATATTGCTTTCCGGTCAGTGAGAACGCATGCGAAAATGGTAGGTGCGTTCGGCGTCGAAACAGTATGGCAAGTGTAACCCTGAAGAACGTAAAGAAGATCTACCCCTTCAACGGCGACGACGCAAAGAAGAAGAAAAAGAAGAAGGGCGAGGAGACCACCGAGAAGAAGGTGAACCTGCAGATCACCGACAAGGGTGTCGTGGCAGTGCAGGAGTTCAGCCTGGACATCAAGGACAAGGAATTCATCGTTCTGGTCGGCCCCTCCGGCTGTGGTAAGTCCACCACCCTGCGTATGATCGCCGGTCTGGAAGAGATCTCCGAAGGCGAACTGTACATCGGCGACCGTCTGGTCAACGACGTTGCCCCCAAGGACCGCGATATCGCCATGGTTTTCCAGAACTACGCTCTGTACCCCCACATGACCGTTTACGAGAACATGGCCTTCGCTCTGAAGCTGCGTCATGCTCCCAAGGACGAGATCGACAAGAAGGTCAAGGAAGCCGCTGAGATTCTGGACATCACCCAGTATCTGGGCCGTAAGCCCAAGGCTCTGTCCGGCGGTCAGCGTCAGCGTGTTGCCATCGGCCGCGCCATCGTTCGTGACCCTCAGGTCATGCTGATGGATGAGCCCCTGTCCAATCTGGACGCCAAGCTGCGTAACCAGATGCGTGCTGAGATCATCAAGCTGCGTGAGCGCATCAACACCACCTTTATCTATGTTACCCACGACCAGACCGAGGCTATGACTCTGGGCGACCGGATCGTCATCATGAAGGACGGCTTCATCCAGCAGATCGGCACGCCTCAGGAGGTCTTCAACCATCCTTACAACCTGTTCGTCGCTACCTTCATCGGTACGCCTCAGATGAACATGTTCGAGAACGCCAAGCTGGTCAAGGCTGACGGCAAGTACGCCGTGCAGCTGGACAACCAGACCGTGGTTCTGTCCGACGAGAAGCAGGCCAAGCTCGCCGCCAACAACGTTGCGGAGCAGGATGTCGTTCTGGGCGTCCGTCCCGAGCACATTGAGCTGACCGCCGGCGGCATCGAGGGCAAGGTTGACGTGTCCGAAATGATGGGCTCCACTGTCCACCTGCATGTCACCTCCATGGGCCGCGACGTGGTTCTGGTGGTCTCCACCATGAACATGACCGGTGCGGAAGTCGCTGCTCTGTCCAGCGGTTCCACCGTTCACTTCTCCTTCCCCGGCCAAGTATGCCACATCTTCTCCAAGGAGACCGGCATCAATCTGGAAGCCTGATTCTGAACCAAAGTACAAACGGGTCTGCCTTAACCGACAGACCCGTTTTCAACTGTTCCCTGTGTCGCACTTATACTATTTCCTGATTAAAATTAAGGCAGCACCGCACAATTCGGCAAGAAGTCTCAGGCAGGATTTTTGTTCCAATTCAAAGTTCCGAAAATGGAGGAATACTGTATGTATTTCCCATTTTCGGAACTGCGGAAGTGGAGCAAAAAAACGGCTGAGACTCGCAGACGCAATTGCGCGGTGTTGCCCTTGATTTGATCGCTTCATTTGTATTTTCCGTTGGCTGCGGCTACGTATTCTACCTGTCCGGGTGCATTGTTTTTTCGGTGACTGCGCATGTGGCCGAGCGATTGATTATGACAAGGCTGAAACGGTGATCAGAGGGAGCGGGAAAGCAGCATTCCCAGCAGCTTGTCGTCGGTGAAGGCCGGATGGGCGTAGGCGGCGTCCAGAATGGCTTCTACATTGTCTGTGTCGTTTTCGACCTCTTTGGAATAAAGCTGCGCTGTGGAGAAAATGTCGCCGTCCACTAGCCTGACCAGCAGGCAGGAGATCAGGATGAACTTCACGCGGCAGTAGAGGTCGTAGTCGGAGACTGCCTGAAGCCAGTACCGCTGGGTCAGGTATCTTGCCAGCGCCCGGTGATGCTGCGTCCAGTTTCCGGGATCGGGATGGCGGAGCATGGTCTCCCACTGGGGCGTCAGCAGCTCAAGGCCCAGAAAGAAATCCAGAACATCTGCTGGATTTCCCGGCTTTGCCAGAGCCGCGGCGGTTTCCAGCGCCGCCCCGGCGTCGAAGGGGCTTTCCTCCCCGCCGTCCAGCTCTGACTGCGCCTGACAGCCGTAGAGCAGCCCCAGCGCCAGAGATTCCCCGACGCTATGGGATTCGTCCGACAGAATGGACAGCATGACCTCCCGGGAGGCTTTCAGCGAAGCCATGGCTTCGACGTCATACCCCGGTGTACCGCCATCAGGGCGGGTGTCCACCATCAACGGGGCAAGCGGCGCATTCAGAATCAGCTTCGCGGCTTCCGGGCAGCTCAGCTCCAGCCCCAGCTCGGCAAAATCCCCGTAATCATGGGTCAGGCGGGGGAACATCCGGCAGGTTTCGCACAGGGCGCTTTCTCCCAATTCCGCCTGAATCCGGCAAAGCCCATCACTGCGCCACATGGGGCAGCGTCCGTCGATGATGGACATGGACGTTTTGCCGTCGGCAGTGCGCATCACCTCCCGGAGACGGTCGCCCAGCGTTCCGGGCAGGGTGCGGTAGAACCGGGCGGAAGCGTCGTCTATCTCCACCTCCCACTCCTTGCAGCAGCTGTCCGGGCATTCCCCGGCGGCGCAGCGGAAGCAGTCGTAGTAGTCCGGTTTGAAAAGCAGCATGGGAAACTCCTCCTTGCACAAAAAGAAGCGCACACCCCGCGGTATGCGCTTCCGGAAAATCAATAATTCGGACGGATAGTGTTCATCAGGGAAGCGGCATCCTGTAACGCCTGCTTGCTGGTGCTGACCGCCATTTGCAGCTGGGTCAGCTGGGACATGGCCTCGTCGGTTTTGGCGGTGATCTCAGCAGTGGCGGTGTCCACCTTGGCAATGGCTTCGTTCAGCACGCCGTTTGCCTGATGGTAAACCAGCTCTGCCCGCTCACGGGCGCTGCGCTCCACCTGCTGGGCGCGGCGGTAGGAATCCAGTTCCTCCCCGGCGACCTGACTGCCGCCGTCCGTCTCCGGCTGGGGTTCCTGCACGGCCTCAGCGGCCTGCATCTGCTCGATCTGGGCGCGCAGAGCGTCCCGTTCCTCGGTCATGGCGGCAAGCCGGGCTTCCAGTTCCGCGATTTGCGCAGCCTGCGCCTGAAGCTCTTCCAGCTGCCGGTGCAGGTCCTCCGTCTCGGCGGTCAGCGAATTGATCTGATCCTGATGCTTTGTGTTGATGTATTCCAGATAATGAACCACGTCCTGCCGGTTGAAGCCATTGAACGCGGAACGGAAATTCTGAGGTGCAGCCATAATAAAATCCTCCCTTTTCTGCCGCGGGGGTCAACATTTTTCAGAATTATACCACATATATTCCGAAAAAACAACCGTTTTCGCCGAACAAGGTCGGAAAACCAAAAAATATTTTTCCGCGCACCCCTTTACAAAAATGAAAAAGGTTGGTATAATACACAGGCTATCGATGAAATGCGCCAGTGGCTCAATGGATAGAGCATCGGATTCCGGTTCCGAGGGTTGGGGGTTCGAGTCCCTTCTGGCGTACCATGACGAGTGTTCTTATAGGATTTGATCCTTTGAGAACACCCGTCATTTTTATTGTCTATTTTGCGCCGGTTCGTAACTGACATAGACACCTCTGCGAGTGTTGACTGTTACATCAGGCACGGGCATGGACGGGGTATCCGGGATAAACAGGGCGCCGACACAGTTGTAGTAGATGGTCAATTTCTGGACCCATTCGCCGTTGATTTTCTCGGCTTGGTGAACCTCAATGTGGTTGACCAATTCGTTCAGCATCCGGGGCGTCAGCTTCTTGGCGCGGGTGTACTTGCGGACGGTAGCCAGGAACATATCCGTGGAAACAGCATCACCGTTGAGCTTGTCCAGCTCTTTGCGGAGTGCCTTGATCTTTCCGGATAGCTCCGCTTGTTCTTCCTCGTAACGCTGGGACATTTTGGCAAAGCGTTCGTCTGACAGCTTTCCGGAAATGTTATCCTCATAAATTCGTTCAAATTTCTCAAAACCGCCACCAGTGAATATAAATTAAGCGTGAAAATGGGTCTGCCC
>ERZ809224.357-NODE-357-length-46256-cov-29.351486_pt1 | contig 46256 bp, 42 predicted proteins | sample MGYA00520513_ERZ809224 | MGnify/ENA primary metagenome ERZ809224 (study PRJEB31576, sample SAMEA3212658) | Homo sapiens | biome: human-gut; feature: human gut; material: fecal | place: Sweden | collected 2012 ... | reverse complement strand
CCCCTTGACTCCGCCAAAGGGTCTTCGACCCTCTGGACTCCCGTTCGCGCGATTCTGTTGCGCGCATTTTCACGCTATGCCCGCGTGCTGATTGGGGGAACCCAAGGGGCGCTGCCCCTTGACTCCCGTTCGCGCGATTGCGTTGGTGACGCTCTCATACTATGCCCGCGTGCTGATCCGGTGAGCAAAAGAGCCGCCCCTGCTTGCAGGGACAGCCCTTCTAATCGTCAGCATTCATTCCAGCAGGAACATCTGCTGTAATTGCGAATGCCCGCTGATTTCAGCGTGCCTTCATTTCCGGCCAGATGGCATCGTGGCGGCGCTTATATTCCGCCTGCATCCCCGGCTTGATTTTTCCCATCCATGCAAATCGTTCCATGCAAAAAATTTCTCCATCACCCAAACAAGGTGCAGCCCATCTCCCGGAATTCCTTCGCCTTTTGCAGCAGCGTTTCTTCGCTGACGCCGAACTTCTTCCCCAAGCAGTTGAGACACAGAAAGCGCGTCGCCCCGCGGTTAATCAGCTTCTTCGTCAGCGCAATTTCAACGCTTTGCAGCGCCCGATGGCACTGCATACATTCAGGCATTGTCCTTCACCAGATGGCAGAGGAACAGGCGGCAGTCATGGGCCTTGATGTGCGGATTGAACGAATCCTTCTGCGGCCCCAGATGCTCGCCGGAGAAAACGTCCGTCATGTCCAGCGCAACGCCGCCGGTCACGGGCAGCCCCATGTCCGCCATCTCGCAGTGTACCTCGGCATCCGCGTCGGAGAGGTTGGCATAGAACAGGGCAAACTCGTTGTCCGTCAGGTGGCGCAGCAGCACGAATGCGGTATCCGCCGGATGCGCCCAAGGAGCCTGCGCGTCATCAGGGTTCGGGATACACACGCTGTCGCGGCGAACGATATACGGCGGACGGCATTCCGCGTCCTGATTGATGCGCAGCAGCGCGGGATTGAGCATCAGCGCACGGTATTCCGGCGCAAGGGTGCGCAGATCCGCGCCCATCATCAGCGGCACGCCGCACAGGCACCAAAGCACAAACTGCAAACGGTATTCCTCATAGCTGCACACCTTGCCCAGCCCGACATTTCCCTTGCCCTCCATGCCGACGGTGAGCATGTCCATGTCGTTGAAGCAGTGGTTGCCGCTCATGCAGAGCTTATTCAGCTGGCTCTTGACGATGTCGGTGAAGGAGACGAAGTTATCCATTATATCGCCGGTGGAGCGGTACATGTGCGCACCGATTGCGCGCATCCACTCGCCGGGTTCTTCCATGCCCCAGTTGCAGGCGGAGAAGAGGATTTCGCGCCCGGTCGCTTTCAGCGCCATCGACATGGTGAGGTAGCGCGCCTTGCAGTTGCCGGACTGCGGGAAATTACAGAAGTCGTACTTGAGGAAATCCACGCCCCAGTCCGAAAACGTCTGCGCATCGACAAATTCATGGTCATAGCTGCCGGGATGGCCCGCGCACGTCCGCACGCCCGCGCAGGAGTACATGCCGAACTTCAGTCCCTTGCTGTGAACGTAGTCGGCAACCGCCTTCATGCCGTGCGGGAATTTTTCCGGGTCAGGCACGATGCGGCCGTCTTTGCCGCGCTCGCGCAGGCTCCAGCAGTCGTCGATAACCAGATATTCATACCCCGCCTCGCGGTAGCCCTGCGAAGCCATCAGGTCAGCCATTTCAAAAATCAACTGTTCGTTGATTTGCCAGCCGAACGTGTTCCAAGAGTTCCAGCCCATCGGGGGCAACTGTGCAAGCGGCATAAATTTCCTCCGTTTTTGTCCTGCCAAGCAGGAGATTTGGTTTCTGCACAAACATTTCGCCATAAGTCCGGAAATCCCTGCATGATTCTCCCGAAAATATTTTCTGAAAATTTTCGCCGCACCCATTTTGAAATAGGAATTTCCAATCCCATGTCGAATGAAATGGATTGAATGGGCGATTTTCGGACATTCCTCCGAAGCATTTGGCCGCCCAGAATTTTTCTTCCTATATATCAAGGAGGACGCGATCAACATGAAACAGTCCAAGCTGATTCTGGACAAGGACTACATCATCTCCCCCATCGACCGCCGCCTGTACGGTTCGTTCATTGAGCACCTGGGCCGCGCCGTCTATACCGGCATTTACGAGCCTACCCATCCGCTGGCGGATGAACAGGGGTTCCGCCGCGACGTGCTGGATTTGGTGCGCAAGCTGAACGTGCCTGTCGTGCGCTATCCGGGCGGAAACTTCGTCTCCGGCTTCCGCTGGGAGGATTCCATCGGCCCGAAGGAGCAGCGTCCGCGCCGCCTCGACCTTGCGTGGAAGACGACCGAGCCGAACACATTCGGTCTGCATGAGTTCGTCGACTGGGCGAAGAAGGCGAACACGGAGGTCATGTACGCCATCAACCTCGGCACGCGTGATATTCTCGACGCGCAGTACGTCGTCGAATACTGCAACCATCCGTCCGGCACGGCGTGGAGCGACCTGCGCATCAAGAACGGCGCGAAAGACCCGTTTAACATCAAGCTGTGGTGCTTGGGCAACGAAATGGACGGCCCGTGGCAGACCGGCGCGAAAACCGCCTACGAGTACGGCCGCAAGGCAAACGAAGCCGCGAAGGTCATGAAGTGGGTTGACCCCACCATCGAGACGGTTGCGTGCGGTTCGTCCGGCACAGGCATGCCCACCTTCGGCACTTGGGAGCATGAAGTGCTGATGCAGGCGTACGACAACGTGGATTACGTCTCCCTGCACCGCTACTACGGCAATCCGCACAACGACACGCAGGACTTCCTCGCTTCGACGATGGATTTGGACGAGTTCATCAAGACCGTCGCCGCCATCTGCGACGGCGTGAAGGGCACGAAGCACTCCAAGAAGACCGTCAACCTGTCGCTGGACGAGTGGAACGTGTGGTATCACTCCAAGAATCAGGATCATGATTTGTACAAGAACAAGCCGTGGGGCACAGCGCTGCACCTGCTGGAGGACGTGTACAACTTCGAGGATGCGCTGCTGGTGGGTCTGATGCTCATCACGATGCTGCGCAACGCCGACCGCGTGAAGATTGGCTGCCTGGCGCAGCTGGTGAACGTGATTGCGCCGATTATGACGCGCGAAAACGGCGGCGCGTGGGCGCAGACGATTTTCTACCCGATGATGGATGCGTCGATGTACGGCCGCGGCACATCGCTGCTGCCGAAGATTGTGGCGGGCAAGCACGACACCAAGCATTACAATGATGTACCGGACATGGATGCCGCCGCCGTGATGGACGACGCGGGCAACGTGACGATTTTCGCCGTCAACCGCGACCTGACCGAGCCGATGGTGCTTGACCTCGACCTGCGTTCCTTCGGCGATTTGCGCCCCGCGATGCACTCCGTCCTGCACCACGACGACATGAAAGCGGAGAACACAGAATCCGCCCCGGACATGGTGAAGCCGGTCATCCTCCCCTGCCCGAAGTCCGGTGAACCCCTCGTTCTGCCTGCTGCCAGCTGGAACGTGATTCGCTTCGTGAAGTGAGTGACCCAAGGGGCGCTGCCCCTTGACCCCGCAAGGGACTTCGTCCCTTGACCCTTTCGCGCGATTCAGTTGGTGACACTTTCAGACTGTGCCCGCGTGTTTATTGGGGGAACCCAAGGGAGTTCCTCCCTTGACCCTTTCGCGCGATTCAGTTGGTGACTTCTGCATACTGTGTCCGCGTGTTTATCTGCAAACGCAATACTTGTAGAGCTGTAAGCCTAACCCGCTTACAGCTCTACGTCTACCAGAATCACATCATCGCCAATTTTGCAGATGTTCTCCCACGGAATCACCACCCCCGCCCGCTCACCGCGCAGCAGATGCACAAAGCTGAACTCCCCCGGCACGACAATCGCCGTCACGCGCCCGTCCAAGGCGCAGAACTCGATATCCATCGGCTTGCCTAAGCACTGCCCGTCGCGCGTGTTGATGACGTCCTTCTGGCGAAGCTCGCTAAGGCTCATGGGCGGATTCCTCCCTCTTTCTTGATTTCACTTTCATGCTTCCGGATTGTTGTTGCAGAGGGTTTCGCCTCTGCGGAGGCGACAAGGGGGCTTTCCGATCGCCCCCTTGACCCTTTCGGCGCCGACACTCCCAAAGTTGGCTGACATTCAAGCATTTGATTGCTTTTCCGCAACTATCCCTAATCATCCTATGCACCATCAGCAGGATTTGATGCGCCTTTTTGCGGAATTTTTATCGAATTTATAAAATCCCCTACACAATCCGCAGAAAATATGTTATAATCAAGAAGCGCAAGGACAGGCGTGTGCTTTTTACATGCCTATTTGCAGGACTATCATTAGATAGGAGGAACCTATTCGATGCAGTACACCAAGGAAGTTGAAGAAATGGTCTGTGTCGCCAAGGGCCCGAACCACGGCCCGGCGCCCATCCCGGAAGAGGGCAAATGGATTCAGGCCAAGGAGATCAAGGACATCTCCGGTCTGACTCATGGCATTGGCTGGTGCGCGCCGCAGCAGGGCGGCTGCAAGCTGACGCTGAACGTCAAGGGCGGCGTCATCGAAGAAGCGCTGGTGGAAACCATCGGCTGCTCCGGCATGACCCACTCCGCTGCTATGGCGGCTGAAATTCTTCCCGGCAAGACCATCCTCGAAGCGCTGAACACGGACCTCGTGTGCGACGCAATCAACACCGCCATGCGCGAGCTGTTCCTGCAGATCGTTTATGGCCGCACCCAGTCCGCTTTCTCTGATGACGGCCTGCGCGTCGGCGCTGGTCTGGAGGACTTGGGCAAGGGGCTGCGCTCTCAGGTCGGCACCATGTACGGCACCAAGCTCAAGGGTGTGCGTTATCTGGAAATGGCTGAGGGCTATGTGCTGAAGCTGGCGCTGGACAAGGACAATCAGGTCTGCGGCTACCAGTTCCTGTCGCTCGGCAAGATGATGGACGCCATCAAGAAGGGCATGAGCCCGAACGAAGCCTACGAGAAGAACGTGGGCACCTATGGCCGCTTCAAGGCGGAAGACGGCGCCGTCGCTTGGATCGACCCGCGCAAGCAGTAATATAGGAGGTATGCTGAAATGGCTCTGTTTGAAAACTACGAAGGACGCATGCCTCAGCTCCAGCCTGTTCTGGAAAAGTACGGCTTCAAGGATTTTGATGAGCTGAAGGCTTACAACAACAGCAAGGGCGTTGACGCTTATAAGATCGTCGAAGGCATTCAGCCCATCTGCTTCGAGAATGCGAAGTGGGCTTACGAGCTGGGCGCTGCCATCGCGCTGAAGAAGGGCGTTAAGACCGCTGCGGAGGCGGCCACCTGCATCGGCGAAGGTCTGCAGGCGTTCTGCATCCCCGGTTCCGTCGCTGACCAGCGTCAGGTTGGTCTGGGTCACGGCAATCTGGGCGCGATGCTGCTGGACGAGAAGACCGAGTGCTTCGCGTTCCTCGCTGGCCACGAATCCTTTGCTGCCGCGGAAGGCGCTATCGGCATTGCCCGCAATGCCAACAAGGTTCGCAAGAACCCCCTGCGCGTCATCCTGAACGGTCTGGGCAAGGACGCTGCCATGATCATCAGCCGCATCAACGGCTTCACCTATGTGCAGACCAAGTATGACTACCTGTCTGCTGACGTGAAGGAAGACCATGCGCTGACGGTCGTCAAGGAAGTCGCCTATTCCAACGGCGAACGCTCCAAGGTCAAGTGCTACGGCGCTGATGACGTCCGCGAAGGCGTCGCCATCATGTGGCACGAGGGCGTTGGCGTGTCCATCACGGGCAACTCCACCAACCCCACCCGCTTCCAGCACCCCGTTGCCGGCACCTACAAGAAGGAAATGATCGAAGCCGGCAAGAAGTACTTCTCCGTTGCGTCCGGCGGCGGCACGGGTCGTACCCTGCACCCCGACAACATGGCGGCTGGCCCTGCCTCCTACGGCATGACCGACACCATGGGTCGTATGCACTCTGACGCGCAGTTTGCCGGCTCCTCCTCCGTGCCCGCGCACGTTGAGATGATGGGTCTGATCGGCATGGGCAACAACCCGATGGTCGGCGCGACCGTCGCGGTGGCTGTCGCTGTCGAAGAAGCGCAGAAGAACGCGTAATTTGGCATCTTGCAAGAACCTTCCGTTTCGGCGGAGGGTTCTTTTCTTTGTGGAAAAAGGCGTTTTCGGCAGGCATGTAGATGAACGAACGGTTTTCGCCATTTTTCCCTGCATTTTTGCCGTTTTTCCGCACATTCCGCACTCCCCCGCCCTTGCGTCCCGTCCGGCAATCTGATAGAATAAAGTATTCTCTGTTCCCGAAAGGATTGATTCACCCATGTTCTTTGATACGATTGCCGCCATCAACAAGGTCGTCAACGATTTCGTCTGGGGCGTGCCGGCGATGGTCTGCATTATCGGCGTTGGGCTGCTGCTCAGCGTCCGCACGGGCTTCCTGCAAATCCGCAAATTCCCCTTTGCGCTCAAAACCACCATCGGGCGCATGTTCCACAAGAAGGAAGCCGCGGACGGCGCGATGACCCCGTTCCAAGCCGTCTGCACCGCGCTGGCGGGCACGGTCGGCACGGGCAATATCGCCGGTGTCGCGGGCGCAATTGCCATCGGCGGGCCGGGCGCGGTGTTCTGGATGTGGTGCTCAGCGCTGCTGGGCATGTGCACGAAATACGCCGAAGTCACCCTCGCCGTCCACTACCGCGAACGCAGCGCCACCGGCGAGTGGATCGGCGGGCCGATGTACTACATCAAGAACGGGCTGGGCAAGCGCTGGCAGTGGCTCGCCATCCTCTACGCACTGTTCGGCACGCTGACCGTCTTCGGCACAGGCAACGCGACGCAGGTCAACACCATCACGACGGCAATTAACACGGCGCTGACGCAATTCCACCTCGTCAGCGACGCTTTCGTGCCGACGCTCAACCTCATCATCGGCATTTTCTGCGCGATGCTGGTGGCCATGGTGCTGCTCGGCGGCATCAAACGCATCGGCAGCGTGAGCGAAAAGCTGGTGCCGTTCATGGCGCTGTTCTACGTCGTGCTGGGCATCGGCGTGGTGCTGCTGAATCTTGAACGGCTGCCGGGCGTGCTTCAGTCCATCTTCGAGGGCGCGTTCAACCCGGCGGCGTTCACGGGCGGCATCATCGGCAGCCTGTTCGTAAGTATGCAGAAGGGCGTTTCGCGCGGCATCTTCTCCAACGAGGCGGGTTTGGGCACGGGTTCGATTGCCCACGCCTGCGCCGACACGCAGAAGCCCGTCACGCAGGGCATGTTCGGCATCTTCGAGGTGTTTGCGGACACGATTATCATCTGCACGCTGACGGCGCTGGTCATCCTGTGCAGCGGCACGCCGGTGACCTACGGCGTGGCAGCGGGCGCGGAGCTGACGATTTCCGGCTTCACGACGACATACGGCAGCTGGTCGTCGATTTTCACGGCGGTAGCGCTGTGCTGCTTCGCGTTCTCGACGATTATCGGCTGGGGGCTGTACGGCTCACGCTTCGTGCAGTTTCTGTTTAGGAGCAACAAGGTCGTCCGCCCGTTCCTCGTGATTTACTCGTTCGTGTCGATTCTCGGCGCAACGCTTGATTTGGGGCTGCTCTGGGATATTGCGGACACGTTCAACGGGCTAATGAGCATCCCGAACCTGATTGCGCTGCTGCTGCTGTCGGGGATGGTCGTGAAGCTAACGAAGGAGCATTTTCCGGGGAAAGGTGCAGTTCGGAAAACAGGCGAATAATGCAAAACGGTGCTTCCCGTGTGTGATGGGAAGCACCGTTATTTTCTCTGCGTTCGCATAAAGGAAGGGAGGAGAAACTCCTTCCGGAATCTCCCCTCCCACAGTGCATCGTATTACTCGACCGTCAGGTTCGCCGTCATGCCGCCCACGGTGATCACATGCTCGCCGGCATCGAGGGTCAGCGGGATGGTCACAACGCGGAAGCTGCCAGCAGACACAGCGATCATCTTCGTCGCTGCCAGTTCGCCGTCCACCAGCACTTCGACATTGATATAGCCGTCAGCGCCGTTGTTTTCTGCGATGAAGTTGATTTCAAAGGTCTCGCCCGCCTTGGCCAGGTTGAGAACCTTTGTCGCCATTCTGGTGCCGGAAGACGTCTCTTCGCTGACTTCACGGACACCCTGCGGCGCAATCAGCGTGTTGCAGGTAATGTCAGCAGGCTGGTCGTAGCGCATACCGAAGTGCGCAGGATACATCACGTCGCCGAGATTCGTGGGCAGGTCAACAGTCGGGTTATTGCGAACCACGGCTGCCATGTACAGGCGAGTCTTGGTATCCACGCCAGTGTCAAACTGCAGCTCGCCCCAATCCAGTTCAGCATCTTCGCTCGTCCATGCCATCTCGAACACGGTCTTGCCGCTGGGGGCCTTCACACCGTAGAGCATATCCGCCAGCACGGACGGCAGCGTCTTGTGATAGAAGTTGCCCATAGAAGAACCGTGGTCAGGTGTGCAGTCATAGGTCAGGAACAGCACCGCCGCGCTGCTGTTCACCGCATAGGCATCAGGCTCGTTGGAAACGCCGCCGTCGTAGCAGAGGACAACGGGCTTTTCGGCATCCGCAGCATCCTCAAACAGCAGTTCCGTCGCGTCATCCATCGCGGTCACATGGGCAATAATCACGTCTGCGTCTTCCATGTTGTCCACCACCGTCGCATACGCGGCAATGGCTTCCTTATCCATGGCAACCGTGTCCTTGCTTGTCCCCGCAACATACACCTTCTGCTCTGCCTTGAGCGGCAGAATGTTATCATTCTTCAGCAGGACGGTGGATTCGGTCTGGAGCTGGATTTCCATGGCGTTCATTTCGGCAGTGCGCGCACGATAAACGTCTTCAATCGTCGTCATGTCGAACGCCTGCGCCTTGTATTCGTCAGAAGCGCACAGTTCCAGCGCGTCTTCAAGGTTGCCGTAGGGATCTTCAAACAAACCCAGTTCAAACTTGTTGCGCAGCACACGCTTGGCGTGCTTATCAATCGTTTCCTGCGTCAGGTTGCCCAGTTCCAGCTGTTCCTTCACAGCGTTGGGCCACATGGGCTGCATCATGCCGGGATAACGGGCGATAACCGCGTCGTAATCCACAGGCACATCGTCTTCCACCATGAAGAAGCAGCCAACCTGATCAACGTCCGCGTTGAAGATGGTCGCATACAGTTCGCCGACAGAAGCAGTGCTCAGGTCAAGTCCTTCAGGCGTCGTGCCGGAAGCAGAAGGAACCTGCATCCACATCGGCCAGTCGGTCACGACACAGCCATCATAGCCCAGCTGCTGGCGCAGCACCGCCATGGACTCGGAGTCATAGCAGACATTGCAGTTATTGAGGAACTTGCCGTTGTTCAGCATGATCCAGCCGGAGCCGTTGTCGATGACAGCGCTCTTCCAGCCAACCAGCCACGAATCCACCAGATTCGCGGGAGACTTCGCATTGAAGTAGTTGGAGCGGCCGCCGCGCGCCACAAAGTGCTTCGTGCAGGCATTCACGCCGTTTTCTTCATACGCCTTGGTTTCGATGCCGACCATCTTGGCGATGTAGTTCACATCGTCGCCGTACCACGAGCCGATTTCCACGCCATAGGAATGGAACGGCACATGGAAGCCGATGGCGCGCTCTTCCTTCGCGTACTGTGCAACAAGGTTGTACAGCAGTTCCGGGTCATGCGCAATGCCAACCGCGTAGTTCGGCATGTTGACCATGCCAGCCCATGTGTTGTAGCTGCGGTCGCAGGACAGCACAACGGGAATGCCCAGACGCGCCGTTTCCGCGATTTCCTGGAAGGCATTGTTTTCATAAATCAGCGTTTCCGGCGTACCATTGACGTTGTGCAGGTACGTCGTCACGTTATCGCTGATGATGGAGTGATACATCGGAACGTAGCAGCTGCCATCCGCGGCGATATATGTAGGTTCGTTAGAATAGAGCCATTCCTCCGTGTAGGGATACATGCTGGTGAACGTACCGCCGGTAGAGGCGTGCCACAGCAGACCGATTTCCTCATCCAGCGTCATCTGGCTGAGCAGATCGTCCACGCGCGCGTCCACAGGCTGCCGCCAGTCTTCGTACACGTCCAGCGTGCCGTTGCCGTTCAAATCCTTGAACTTCAGTCCATCAACCTCGATGATGTTCTTCACATGCGCTTCCAGCGCAACCTGCCCTGTCGCTTCATCCGCCGGAACGATGACTTCGTTCACGGTATAGGGCTTGGTGAAGGTATGCGGATCAACGAATTCCCCGCCTCCGCCGTTGTTAAAGTACTGCTGTTCCGCAGCCGCGATCCCGCTGAGCAGCATTGCCAGCGTCATCACGAGAGACAGTGCCCTTGAGAACTTTTTCATACCGTTTTCTCCTTCCCATAGTTCCCGCAATGCGCATTGCATTGCCAACCGACGTAAGGCAATCGCCTTACTGATTGCATTATACCGCCGCAGCCAAAAAGAAGCTATGGAAAATTCAGTCCTCATTTTTGTAAATTTCAGCACAGACTTTTGCTCCAGTTTCGGGTGGAATATACAAAGCGCATCAAAGTGCATCAAAAAGTGCCCGGCGCAGGTTTTCCCCGCGTCGGGCACTTTCTATTGAATTGTGGATTGGTTTCGCTTATTCCTTCTCCACCGCCATGGCGACGAGCTTCTGGCTCCTCTTCAGGAACGCCGTAATCTCGTCCGCTTCCAGCGGCTGGGCGCTCATGCGCGCCAAATCGTAAATCTGCTGGCAGAGCAGCTGCGTCGTCTCGTTCTCCGGGTCGCGCGCCGCCAGTTCCTGAATCGCCTTGTTGCGGCGGTTCAGCACGAGCGTGAAGCGGTCGGGCATGTCGAAGGACTGACCATACAGGCGGCTCATTTCCTTCATGCGGCGAATCTGCTCGTCCTCCGTGACCATCGCAGGCAGCTCCGCGTCGGACAGGCTCTGCAGGTTCACGGGCAGGTCATCCTTGCCCAGCGCCTTGCGGAACATCGCCTGAATCGTCTCCTGATTCAGCTCCTTGCCCTCTTCGGAATCTTCCAGCAGGCCGGACACGTCCGCGTCCACACGCGCGAAGGTCAAGCCTTCCTCGCCGCCGGAATATTCCATGAAAGACTGGAAGTTGCCGTCGATGATGTGATCCATCACCACAACATCAATGCCGCGGTTGGTGTACAGCGCGACGCTCGCCGCCTGACGCTTCGGGTCGTTGGTGTAGTAGACCTTCTTGTCCGCCTTGTCGGCGTTCGCGGTCTTGTACTCTTCCAGCGTCAGATAGCGGCCATCGGTGGTCTTGTAGAGAATCGCCTTCTTGACCTGCTCGTAGAACTTCTGGTCACGCATCGCGCCAAACTTGACGAAGGGCGCAATGTCGTCCCAGTATTTCTGATACGTCTCGCGCTCGGTGTTGAACAGCCCGCAGAGCTTGTCCGCCACCTTCTTGGTGATGTGCGCGGACAGCTTCTTGACCGTGCCGTCATTCTGCAGGAAAGAGCGGCTGACGTTCAGCGGCAGATCGGGACAGTCGATAACGCCCTTCAAAAGCGTCAGGAATTCCGGAATAACTTCCTTCACGTTGTCCGCCACGAACACCTGACCCGCGAACAGCTTCACCTGACCTTCGTACTTGCCGAAGTCGTTGCGGAGCTTCGGGAAATACAGGATGCCCTTGAGGTTGAAGGGGTAATCGACGTTCAGATGCACCCAGAACAGCGGATCTTCCCAGCCGAACATCTTGTGATAGAAGTCGATGTACTCCTTGTCCTCGCACTCGCTCGGCTTTTTCAGCCACAGCGGCTTGGTGTCGTTAATCAGGCTCGGCTTGGGTTCATCGACGACCTTGCGCTTCTTGGGCGTGCCGTCCTCGTTGGTTTCGCCGGGGATTTCTTCCTCGCGCTCCACCGGCTTGGCGTTTGCATCCATCAGGTAAATTGGATACGCCATGTAGCCGCAGTAGCGGGTCAGCACTTCGCGGACGCGGTAGAGTTCGAGGAACTCCTTCTCTTCATCGGAGATATGGAGGATAATCGACGTGCCGTGCGCAGTGCGGTGACCTTCGCTGATGGCGAAGTCCATGCCGTCCTTGGATTCCCAATGCACCGGCTCCGCGCCCTCCTGACAGGACAGCGTTTCGATTTCGACGTTCTCAGACACCATGAACACGCTGTAAAAGCCCAGCCCGAAGTGACCGATAATGTCGCCCTTCTTCTCGTCACCCTCGAACTTCTTCATAAACTCGGACGCGCCGGAGAATGCGACCTGATTGATATAGCGCTTCACCTCGTCCTCGGTCATGCCGATGCCGGTGTCGCTGATGGTCAGGGTCTTGTTCTCCTTGTCCACCGTGACCATGACAGACATTTCGCTCTCGTCATCCGGATTCGTCATGCGATACTTCGTGATGGCGTCGCAGCCGTTGCTGACCACCTCGCGCAGGAAAATGTCCTTATCGGAATACAGCCAACGCTTAATGACCGGCATAATATTTTGGGCGTCAATCGACACAGAGCCCTTTTCCATTTCAATCGCCATACATCATTCCTCCTCGGAAAATAAACGGTAATAATTGTTGCAGTCTTTCTGACCGCTGGATGTATTGTAGCACGATTTCCATCGAAATGCAAGCGAAAATTAGCACTCAGTGCAAAAGAGTGCTAACAATTTTCAGATTGTTCACTTTTTTCGCCCGCGAAACCCTCCCCCATGCGCGTGAGACGCCCCCGTTCCCCTTGCAAACCCGCGCGCAATACGGTATAATAGATGAAACAACTTTTATGCCAAAGGAGCTGACGAACCCATGTCCGCGATTCATGAGCATGTCCTGCAAAACGGCATGACGCTTTTGTGCTGGCCACAGCGCCACCTGCACGGTCTGGAATTCGGGCTGTATTTGAAGGGCGGGCCGCTGTACGAAACGGAAGAGACACAGGGCATCAGCAATCTGCTGGAACACCTGTGCTTCCGCGGGCTGGGCGGACTGAACCGCGAAGGATTGCTGCGCGAACTGAACCGCTTCGGCACGAACCTCGATGCAGCGACATATGCCGAAGGGCTGGTGTTCCGCCTGAAGTGCCTGCCGCGTTTCTTTGACGCGGCGCTGGAATACTTCCTGCGCTTTTTCGCGAATGTACCGTGGACGCCGGAGCAGATTGCCGCCGAGAAGCAAGTCGTCCTGCGCCAATTGGAGGCGGACGGCGATGGTGATCTGTTCGACCGCGCGGCGTGCGATTTCCGCAAGACCGAGAACGGCGCGTTTCCCCCGCTGGGCACGCCGGAGAGCCTGATGGCGCTGACCGAAGCGGACATTCAGCTTTGGCAGGAGATGATTTTCCAGCCGCAGAACGCCTGTCTGGTCATGACGGGCAATTTCTCCGACGGCATGGAGCTCGCCGCCATTGAAGCGCTGAGCGAGCTGCGCAACACGACCGCCCAGCCGCCATTCACGCAGTCGCTGCCCATCGGCTTCTGTATGCGCGACGAGCAGAGTGACTTGCTGGAAGAGGTTGAAAGCGATTTTGCAAGCGTTCAGCTGGCGTTCGACGTGGACAGCGAACAGGTCTACCCCGTCGCGGCGGAGGTTCTCAGCACCATCACCGCCGGGAACGACGACAGTATGCTCTTTCAGGCTTTGCGCGAGGAGCAGGCGCTCGTTGCGGAAATCGAGTCGCAAATCAGCCGCGTCGGGCAATTCAGCCGCCTTGTCATCCGCTATGACGTGCGGTCGGAATGGCTGAAAGACACGCTGACAAAGGTCTTTGCCTATCTGCACCGACTGACGATGTACGTCCGCCCTGCGCGATTGAATCAGCTGCGGACGCAATTCACCACCAACAACGCCATGCTGACTGACGACACCGCCGCGCTGAACGACCGTCTCGGCTGGGCGTGGATGAGCGGCGACACGGCACAGGCGGATTTGGACGCTGCCGCCGCGCAGTACAACGAGCTGACCGCCGAGGAACTGCTGGACGCGGCGCAGACCGTTTTCCGCCCGGAAAATCTCTCTATCGCCGTGCAGTACGACCCGGAGGCGGTCGGCGATTTGCGCCCGCTGCTGCAAAAGCTGCGCGAAACGCTGTAAGGAGCGACCCATGCCCTCTCAAATTTACGAGATTCTCTCTCTGATGATGCGCTACTGGTTCGCCGCGCTGGGGGTGCTCATTGTCCTGCGCGCGTTCTGGTGGCTGTGGAAGGATCACCGAAGCCGCGAGAAAAAGCGGCGTTCCCTGCCGGACGCGGGCAGCATCGGGGAATTTGTGGTCGAAAGCGACTGCGCCGCACTCCCGCAGGACACGCTGCTGCCTGTCCCGGCGGACGGGACGCTGGGCAGCGTGCGGAGCTGCGATATTGTTGTCCCTGCGCGCGGCGTATCCCCCCGGCATCTGGATGTGATGTTCCGCAACGGATATGGGCTGTATATCATCCCGTGGCGCGGGTGCAGCTGCATTGTCGATGGGGAGACGGTAGCGAGCCGGAAGGACGGTATGGCGCATCCGCTGCAGCATAACAGCATTTTGGAGGTTGGACAAGCGAGATTGCGCTTGCGCGTGTTTGCGGGATTGGATGTGGAGGATGTGCGCGCCTATGCCGAACGGCGCGAGGATGAGGATGATGAGCAGGAAAATCCCCAATACCCCGATTGATGGAAATCGCGCTCAAGCCAGGCGGCAAAAAAAGGGTCAAGGGGCAATGCCCCTTGCGGAGTCCAGAGGCGGCGCCTCTGGTGGGGTTTGGGGCAACGCCCCAACTGTTTTTCGGGTGCTCACTCAAAGAGAACAGCCAACAAAGGCGCAGGCAGCGAAGCGTCCCTGCCAGTAACTAAAAAGCCTTCCAATACAGTTCAAGTAACATGGGAGGCGACCGCCGAAGGAGTCCAGAGGGCGATCGGAAAGCCTTCTGGAAGCTACTCTTTTTACCATTATAATAGGAAAGTCAACTCTGGCAGTGCAAAAAGCTCATTAACTTTTTATTGTTGCAGAGGGATTTCGCGCCTGCGGGCGCGACCAAAGGGCATGAAAACAAACGAAGTTTGCGATCGCCCTTTGGAAACCTTCGGGTGCACACTACCATACTTGTATTGGCGTGTTGCTTATTTTTATGATTACAAAACGCTTTCCGCACAATACCTTTCTATGATAATCAGAGATAATCAGATTTTCGCGCCAGAAGGCGCCCATTTCATTTTTGCGAGGTGATTTCCTTGGCGCGTGACCGCCAGCGCGGGCGTGAAAAGCTGAAAGACCCCGGCCGCTCTTTGTCGCGGGCGGTTTCGATTTTCTACATCAGCGCATTCTGCCTTCTGTTCCTGCGCGATTGCCAATGGCAGGCGCTCGCACTCGCCGTCGCCGTACCGCTGGCGGGCGCGTTCACAACTGGCTTCCTGCCGCGGCTCTTCCCGGTGGATAAGCTGCTGCTGTCGCTGACCAACTTCCTGTGCGCGCTGGGGCTGCTCGTCCTCTACGACACCAACCCGACGTATGCCTACCACCAGTCCATCTACTATTTCGTCGGACTGGCGGCGATGGTCGTGTGCATCTACCTCATCCGCGTCGGGCGCAGCTTCCGGCTGCTCGTGTGGCCGATGATGCTGCTCTCGCTCGTGCTGCTCGTCCTCCCGCTGTTCATCGGCAAGGAGACGTACGGCGCGAAAAACTGGTTCTATGTCGGCGGCATCTCCGTTCAGCCCAGCGAAATCGTCAAGCTGACGCTCATCATCGTCATCAGCCGATTCATGGCGGATCGGCGGCTGATTCCGTGGCTTGGCTTCTCTGTGGCATGCCTTGGCGTGCTGATGCTGCAAGCCGACCTCGGCACGGCGCTGCTATACTACGGCGTGACGCTGATGCTCTATTTCGCTTCATCCGGGAATCCGGTGCTGATGCTGTGCGGCATCGGCGGCGGCGTCGGCGCGGCGCTGCTGGGCTATCAGAAGTTTGCGCACGTCAAAAAGCGCGTCGCGATTTGGCTCGACCCGTGGAGCGACTACGACAACGCGGGCTATCAGCTCATTCAGAGCCTGATGGCAATTGCCAGCGGCGGCGTGTTAGGCGTCGGCTTGGGACTGGGCAGCCCGACGACGATTCCCGTTTACCACACGGACTTCATCTTCTCCGTCATCTGTGAGCAGTTCGGGATGCTGTTCGGCTCGTGCGTGCTGCTGATGTATGTTGCCATCATCTGGCGCGGCACATCCATCGCAATGGCGGCGCGCACCCGCTTCCACGGGCTGCTGGCAATGGGCTGCACCGCCATGCTTGGCTTGCAGACGTTCATCATCATCGGCGGGGTGATTAAGCTGATTCCGCTGACGGGCGTGACGATGCCGTTCGTCAGCTACGGCGGCACGTCGCTGGTGGCGTGTCTGTGCCTGATTGGCCTGATTCAGGGCGTTTCCAGCGTCAATGAGGATGATTTGGCGCGCGACGCGGACTTGGCGGATTACGGTGGAGGTGCGGCATGAAGCGGCAGCGGTTCAAATTCAAGCTCCTTGCGTTCTTCCTCTTCGCGCTTTTTGCCCTGCTCGGCACATACGGGATGCACTCTATCGCCCTCTACGGCAACCGCTGGTTCACCTACGCGAAGAATCCGCGTGTACGGGCGCAGAAGCAGAACGTCGTGCCGGGAGATATTCTCGACCGCAGCGGCGTGGTGCTGGCGACCTCTTCCATCAGCGAGGACGGTGCCGTCACCCGCGTTTATCAGGCGGATGAAGCTGCCCGCCGCGCCGTTGTGCACCTGCTGGGCGATTCCGACGGGCAGGTTGCCAACGGAGTTGAAAGTTTTCAAACGGCGTACCTCTACGGCTTCCAGACCGGGATTTGGGAGCGGATTCAGGCGCTTGTGACCGGACAGAAGCGCCACGGCGACAACGTGACGCTGACCGTGGACAGTTCCCTCTGCACGGCAATTCTGCAATCCTTCCAGCGGCGCGCGCCCGGTAAAGCCGGCGCGGCGGTCGTGATGAACTACAAGACAGGCGAAGTGCTGGGGATGGTCAGTCTGCCGACGTTCGACCCCATGAGCAGCAGCGCCGTGTCCGCCTCCTCCAACGCCTACTGGAACCGCGTCACGCAGAATCCCTACACGCCCGGCAGCACATTCAAACTTGTGACCGCCGCCGCGCAGCTCCGCGTGAACCCCTCCGCGCAGACGATGCAAGTCAACTGCACTGGCAATTTGACCGTGGACGGGCAGGTCATCCATGACTACGGCTCTGCCAGCCACGGCGCGATTGACCTGAAAACCGCCTTCATGCGCTCCTGCAACAACGCCTTTGCACAGTACGCGCTGTCCATGGGCGACAAGGCGCTGCGTGAAGCGGCGGAATCCTTTGGCTTTAACGACAACTTCCTTTTCCGCGATCTTGTCGTAGAGAACAGCGTCTATCCGACCACGAGCCGCAGCAATTTCAACATCGCCATGAGCGGCTTCGGGCAATCCGCCATCACCGCCACGCCGATGCACCTGTGCCTGCTCGCCGCCGCCGTCGCGAACAAGGGCGTGATGATGGAACCCGTGCTGATTGACCGCGTCGCCAGCCCGTCCGGCGTGACGCGCTATACCCGCTCCAGCCGCGTCTACCGCACCGCCATGACGGAGGGGCAAGCCGCGATTCTGGCGGAGTACATGCGCGCGGTCGTCACCAGCGGCACAGGCACACGCGCTGCCGTCAGCGGGATGATTATCTGCGGCAAAACCGGCAGCGCGGAAACATCACTGAACGGACGTGCCATCACGAACGGTCTGTTCATCGGCTTCGCACAGGACGTCCCCTACGCGCTGTGTGTCGTCGTCGAGGATATCGACGATGGCCAAGGCGGCGGCTCAACCGCTGCGCCGATTGCCCGCGATATCTTCGCGTACCTCAAAAACATGCAGTAAAATAGCGTCGGACAGTTTTCACGGCTGTCCGACGCTTTTGATTTACCCGTTTCCCGCCCAGAGCCAGTCCTGCGGGATATAGCCAATCGCTTCTTCGCTGTTCATGATGATGTAGAACTCCCCTGACACGCCGATGAGGTAGTAGCTTTCCATGCTGTTCCAGCGCATCGTGTCCGTCGACAAGTCCGGCGCGGCGAACACGCGGTATTCGTAGACAAATTCGTCCGCCCCATACTCCTGATGCTCGTCCTTGACAGTCAACTGCGGGAACGCACACGCCACTTTGTCCATATCCTCGCCGAACGTCAGATAGTCCGTCAGCATCCAGCCAGAGAGGTCGCACCCGATGGTGACATGCGCCCATTCGCCGTGGATTTCGTCCACATAGACAGGCGTGCGGTTGTAGAACTTGCCCAGCGATACCGACTTGCGGTCGGGTTTCGCGCGCAAATGCAGACGGTCGGTCGGATTCGGGTTGTTGACAACCGCCCAGTTCGTGCGGTCAAGGTGCTGAACGGCTTCTTCATAGGTCGTCGGGAACTCCGCAAAGGGCAGGTCGGTCACGTCGTAATACAGGTGATTGCCGTAGTGGAAGCCCGCGTTTCCGCCTGCCGACTCCACGCAGGCTTGCAAATCGTAGATGGCGTGGCGCTTGATGCCGATGCCGCCCGCACCGTTCCAGACCTCACGCAGCGTCAGATAACCATTTTCGCACGTCATGCAGTACGTTATTTCATCGACGCAGAGGAGGATGGACGCCACGCCGCCGTGGTAGCGGTCGAAGGAGAACGGCGTGCCAATCACCTTGCGGATGACATAATTCCCCAGATTCGTCCTGTACGCCACGCGCAGCACGTCGCCATCCGCCGCATCCACCGTGTGCATGGCAATCAGTTCCGTCGTGCAGTACAGTTCCACCAGCGTCTCGCCGCCCGTCAGCTCATCCGATACATACGGCAGCAGCGTCTCCGGCAGATTCAGCTGGATTGCGCCGGATATGTCCGCATCCGCCAGCAGCGCTTCGGGAAAGTCCGATTTCATGGCAATCGGCTGACATTTCCGTCCAGCGCCGTCCAACAAAATCAGCGAACCATCCTGCATGGTATACGCTTCTTCCGCGCCCGCAATGGGCAGGAGCAGCCAAATCATCAGCAGCGCAAGCAGTTTCTTCATTGGCATTCTCCCCTTACCCGTTGCCCGCCCAGAGCCAGTCCTGCGGAATGTAGCGCACGTTTTCGTCGGTGTCCATGATCATATAGAAGTCGTCAATCACGCCAATCAAATAGCACTCTTCACCCCAATTCCAGAGCGTTTTTGTCGCCGACATGTTCGGCGCATTGAACACATAATAGTCATAGGCCAGTTCATCCGCCACATTCTCCTGATACTTTTCTATCAGCGACAGCTGCGGGAAGGCACATTCCACCTTGTCCATATCCGCACCAAATGCGAGATACTTCGTCATCATCCACCCTGACAGGTCGCGCCCGATGGTAACGTGCGCCCATTCGCCGCGGATTTCGTCCACATAGACCGGCGTTCGGTTGTAGAACTTGCCCAGTGAAACCGACTTTCGGTCGGGTTCTGTACGCAGATGCAGACGATCGGTCGGATTCGGGTTGTTCACAACCGCCCAGTTCGTGCTGTCCACCTGCGCCAGCATCTCCGCATACGTTTCGGGGAAGGCTGCGAAGTCCACCGCTTCCACGTTGTAGAAGGGATGTGCGCCGTAAACGTAGCTGTCATTTCGCATCGCAATCACTTCTTCCATATTACCGATAGCGTGTGGCTGAATGTACACAATTTCCCTGCCGGCGGTGTACCACAAAACGAGTTTTCCATTTCGCAGTTTCAAGGCGTATTCCTGTCCTTCGATTTCCATGCTGACTTCGCCTGCCGAGACGTGCACCGTGTCCAGCGAAAAATCCTCCCCGACGACTTTATCAACCATTTGATAGCCGTCGCCCGTCCACCACGCCACGCGAAGCACATCGCCCTTCGCCGCGTCGCGCAGGTGCATTCCAATCAGCGCCGTCGTGCAGTAAATCTCGACCAGCTCTGCGCCGCTGGTCAGTTCATCCGCCACATAGGGCAGCAGCGCCTGCGTCAGCCCCATCGGCGCGGCAGCGAACGCATCCCCCTGCGCAGCGAGCGCCTTGGCTGCTTTCGCAAACCCCTCCCTGACGGCAATCGGCTGATACGTCGTGCCATCGTCGGACTGGAAGGTCAAGTAGCCATTTTCGACGGTGCAGCGGTACGCATCATCCCAGAAGTCTTTGCCGCCCGAAAATTCCTCTGCCCCGGCGGTCGTCAAAATCAGGAGCAGGGTCATCAGCAGCGCACACCATTTCTTCATTCGGCATCCCCCTTTGATTCGGTTTTCTGACAATGAAACGAACGGGCGGCGCGTTTTCTTCCGCAGAATTGGAAATTACGGCAAAAAATCCCCCTGCGGGTTCAGCAATAGATGGTTCATTTTTTCGCGCAGGGGCGCATTTGCCTCATAGTGCCGTTCCTTTCTTCGGGCGAAACAGCCCGTGCATGTCCGTCTGCTCAATTTCCAGCAGCCTGACTTTGCGTTCAAGCCCGCCCGCGTACCCTGTCAGGCTGCCGCTCGTGCCGACGACCCGATGGCACGGAACGATGATGCTGATGGGATTATGCCCGACTGCCCCGCCGACCGCCTGTGCCGACATGCGCACCCCGCCCAGCCGCTTCGCCAGTGCACCGTATGTCGTCGTCTGCCCGTATGGGATTTCAAGCAGCAGCTGCCAGACCGCCTGCCGGAAGGGCGACCCGGTCGGGTGCAGCAGGGGCGTGAAGTCGGGTTCGCGTCCGGTGAAATAGACATCCAGCCAGCGCTTCGTGTCCATCAAAATGGGCGTTTCGCGTTCAACGTGTTCTTCGGGCAGCGTTTCCGCGTAATATCGTCCGCCATCGAACCACAGCCCGGTCACCCCCACCTCATCCGCAGAAAGCAGGATGTTCCCCAAGGGAGAGGATATCGTTTGCGTGTAATGCATGTTTGCACCGTCCTTTGGGTTTTCCTCAAAAAACAAGAGACTCTCTGACGCAGCAGGCGCAGGTGAAGCAGCGCCTTCCCGGAAGAAACAGCGGCATGACCCTCCTTTTTTCGGAAGGTCATGCCGTTTTCCTTATGCAGCGGCTTTTTCCGCAGCTTTTTTCTTCCCGGTGAATTTTGCCTTGAAGGCTTCGATCCGCTTCCGGCGTTTTTCGCGGCGCTCGATGCGTTCGCCCAAATCACGCGCGCCCACGCCGTACACCAGATACAGAATCAAGCCGGAAATGACCATGATGAACACCGTCGATGCGCAGCGGCGGCCCGATGCGTTGACGTTGTAGCCGTCGCGCCCTTCCTCGGCGCACATATTCTGGATAATCATGGCATACGTTTTGCCGTAGCTGGATTGGAACGTCGCCGACATATCGTATTCCGTGAACAGCGCATTGAAGTTCAGCGCGAACACCGCCAGCACACTCGGCAGGACAATCGGCAGCTTCACCCGTAGGAATGTCACCAGACTGCTCGCGCCAAGGTTGCGCGCCGCATCCTCCAATTCCTCGTCAATAGCGTAGAACGCCGCCTTAATCATGCGCAGGGCAAACGGCAGCTTCACCACCGTATACGCCATCACAATCAGGAATCGCACGTTCTCGCGCATGTACAAGTTGTTGTTGAAAACATACCACACGCTGTCGGAGTTAAAGTAGGTGCGGTAGGAGTAGCAAATCAGGATGGTCGGCAGCAGCCACGGGAAGAGCAAGCTGTATTCCAGCACAGTGCTGCGCTTCTTGCCCTTGTTTTTGAAGATGTAGTTGACCGCAACGACGACGATAACACACGCCAGCGCCGCCGCAATCGCGGAGAGGACGAAGCTCAGCCGGATGCCGCCGACGGTATCCGCGTTGGCGAACAGACCGGAAATCGCGCCCGTTCGCGTTTTCAGCTTGCCGCGGTTGGTCAGGAATTCATAGTCCTGCTGACCGAAGAAGTTAATCAGCGTGAACTGATCCATCGAGAGCGTTTTGGAGCGAATTGCCGGATAATTCTGGAACGCGAACAGCACAATCATCACCACCGGCGTCATGTAGATGATGAACAGGACGTAGGCGTAGATATGCGCCAGCACGTTCGCGACCGGGTTGCTAATCTTCTGCTTGACCAGCTTCGCCTTCGTTTTGCTGACGGAGAGGTAATGCCCTTTGCGCTCGTAGGAGGACAGAACGGTCAGCAGGATGATGGTGAACATCGCCAGAATGATGGACAGCAGCGCCGCGCGCGCCTGCGGGAACGCTTCGTCCGCCGACGATGAACCCGCCAGACGCACGATTTCCGGGTTGATGGAGTCATAGCCCAGCAGCGTCGGCGCACTCATGGCGCACAGACCCGTGATGAACGTCATGACCGTGAGGGAGAAGAGCGTCGGAATCAGCGTCGGAAAAACGACCTTCAGCAGCACCTTGAATGGCTTCGCGCCGAGGTTGCGCGCCGCTTCCACCGTGTTGTAGTCAATCGCGCGGATAGCGTTGCGCAGGAACAGCGCGTGATTGCTTGTGCAGGCGAACGTCATCGTGAACAGAACGGCGTTGAAGCCGGAGAACCAGTTCTTGTCCATGTTGGGGAAAATCCCGGAGAGCCACGTCGTCATAATGCCGTCGCTGTCATAGAGGAAGAGATACCCCGTCACCAGCGCAACGCCGGAGTAAATCAGCGTCGTCATGTAGCCGAGGCGGAGGATTTTCGCACCCTTGATGTCGAAATACTCCGTCAGCAGCACGATGCTGATGCCAACGATATTCACCGTGATGACGAGGCAAACCGCCAGTTTCAGCGAGTTCAGGACATAGCTGGGCATGTTGCCCGCGAAGAAGAAGCGGATGACCGCCAGCGGGTCGATGTTGCCCGCGCTGTCCGTCGTCGTGAAAATCTGCGTGATGGTGTTCAGGCACGGCAGGAGCATGAAGCCGAAAAACAGGTAGACGAAGAACGCAACGCCGAACACTTTGCCAAGCATCCCCAGCGTCAGTTTGGAGGATTTTTGCGTCATATTGCTTCCTCCTGTCATTGCGCGTCGTAGGACATGACGTCCGTAGGCTTCATGGCTACGGTCACTTTTTCGCCCGGCGCGTAGATGTTGATGCCGTCATTCTTTTCGATTGCCTTCAAAATCTGGCTGCCCACGTCGATGTAATACTTGATGTACAGACCGTAGTACTCGATGTTCTCAATCACGCCGTCGATGAGAATTTCATCGTCGCGCTTGGGCTTGTTGACGTGCAGGCGTTCCAGCCGGATGAAGTGATTCTGCCCTGCCGCCAGCTTCATCTTCGCGGCAATCGTCGCTTCGACGCGGTTGATGTCGCCGATGAAGTTGCAGACAAACTCGGTCTTGGAGTGGTTGTAGATCTCGTTCGGCGTGCCGATCTGCTCGATATAGCCCTTGTTGAACACGGCGATGCGATCGGACAGGGTCAGTGCCTCTTCTTGGTCATGGGTGACGTAGATGGTTGTGATGCCGAACTCGCGCTGCATCTTCTTCAGCTCGTTGCGCAGCTGAACGCGCAGTTTCGCGTCCAGATTGGACAGCGGCTCGTCCATGCAGATGATGCTCGGCCCGGTGACGAGGGCGCGGGCGATGGCGACGCGCTGCTGCTGACCGCCGGACAGCTGGCTGACCGCCTTTTTGAGCTGCTCGTCGGACAAATCGACCTTGCGCGCAATTTCCCGCACCTTCTGGTCGATTTCCGGCTTTTTCAGCTTTTTGAGCTTCAAGCCGAACGCGATGTTGTCGTACACCGTCATCGTCGGGAACAGCGCGTAGCTCTGGAATACGATGCCGATGTTGCGCTTTTCAATCGGCACATGGGTAATGTCCTGATTGTTCACCGACACCGTGCCGGAGACAGGCTCAATAAAGCCGGTGATGGTGCGCAGGGTGGTCGTTTTGCCGCAGCCAGACGGGCCGAGGAAGGTGAAGAACTCCCCTTCCTTCACGTTCACGTTGATATTGTGCAGCGCCTCAAAATCGCCGAATTTGACCACAATGTCCTTGAGTTCAATCATGGGCGACAGCTCCTTATTTTGTGATTCGCAGAATTTTGCACAGGCAAATCATGTTATAAAAAGATGGCGAGCCCGCGTAGGACTCGCCATCCGGGGTTCAAATCCGCTTCTTTGCCGGATGAGAATTTGGGGGAATTACTGCGCCGCCTGCGTCATCACAGCCCAGTTGACATTGTCCCAATCGGGTTCCGCGGGTGCCTGACTTGCGTCAGCCCAGTAGAAGCCGAGGTTGGTCATGATGTTCGTCCATTCCTTGCTGTGCGCCGCGACATATTCCGCATAGGTCATGTCGGTGCCTTTCACCTTCTCCAGCGCGCAGTTCTTCAGCTGATAAATGGCGGGGATTTCGTCGCCGTAGACGTTCTTCACAGCCACTTCGTTGCAGGGGAAGGAGTCGAATTCGTCAGACCATTCCGTCTGCGTTTCCGCAGAGCCGAACCATTCCGCGAACGCCTTGACAGCTTCCGTCTGTTCGGGCGTACGGTCAGCACGGTCAAGGATGCCGATGTATTCCGCGATGTAGTAGGTGCCGTCGTCAATGTCCACAACGCCCCAGTTTTCGGGGGTGGTCGTGCCGGTCAGCGGGACAGAAGAGCTGTCCGCCGCGGAGTCAATCTTGCCATACAGGGAGGAAGAGTAGAACGTGGACACCTGCACGTCGCCGCGGTTCAGCGGGTCAAAGCCGTAGCTGTCGCCGGTGTAGGAGCCGTTCGCGCAGTACTTCCACAGCATCTTCCAGCCATCCACGGAAATGCCGCCGGCGGGGCTGGTCGGATCGGTGAAGGAGTACAGCATGGCGCTGTTGATGTTGCTGTTGGTCGTGCCGCCGACCTTGCCCTGACGATACCAGTGATAGCCGCAGTCGACAATATCAGACCAATGCTGGAAGTGGAGCGCTTCGCCATTCGTACCCTTGTCGTCATTGCGGTAGAGCATCAGCACGTTCTGCACGACGAGGCCATACGCCTTGCCGGGATAAACGTACTTGCCGACTTCGTCCGCCCAAGACGGCGTCCAGTCCATCACCTTCAGGTTCTCATAGGTGCCGTTGACCAGCTGAGACCAGCGGGTTTCGTTCAAACCAAAGATGATGTCGCCGTCCTTGCTTTCGTTTGCCTTCTGGATAGCGGCGTTGTCGCCGGAGATGACGGAGTTATCGTCGATGGAGATGCTGAAGCCCGCTTCCTTGGCGGCATTGAGCAGCCAGTTCACGCGCTCGGTGGAGTTGGAGTTTGAGTAGATGCGGATGGTATAGCCGGAATAATCCTTCGTTTCCGCCATTGCGCCGCCCGCCAGCGTCAGCACCATGGCCAGTGCCAGCAGCATAGATACGAGTTTCTTCATTATAGGAACGCCTCCTCTTTCGAGATGCTGTTCTGCATCTCTGATTGTTTTTATCATACCACATTCAGCTTGTCTTGTAAAGTCCTAATATGTTATTTTTATCACCATCTGGTTGCATTTTTTCCGTTTTCGCCCATGTTTCCGGACGTGAGCGGTAGTTTTATCACGGCATGTTTTCACGAATTGGAAAATTTGCGCACAAAAAACAGCACAGGGCGTTTATTCCCCATGCTGCAAAGAAGCCTGCTTATCCCACCACGCCCGGCACTTCATAGCGGATGCGCATCTTCGGCGCTTCCTGCAAGGTTGCATAGTAGTTTGTCATCCAATCCGCGTGACCATCCTCGACATTCACGCCATCCGCAGGCGGCGCGAAGAGATTCAGCGTCAAATCCGCGGAAGTATCCAGCGGGGCGTCAAAGAACGCGCTCATCAGGTCAATCGTCTTGACATGCGGCGCTTTGTAGAACCACTTGCCGTGCAATTCCACCATCAGCCCGATTTCCTGCTCCACAGTCATTTCGCAGAATTCCGGATTGCCCTCGAAGTGCAGCGGAATCGCCAGCCCGTCGGCATCCTCCGCGCCGCCCCAGCGCAGTTCAGCCGGGAAGGTTGCTTCCCCCATCTCCGTCATGCTCGGCTGGAAGTACGGGTCTTTAAGCAGCTCGCGGTACTGCGCCAGCATCGGCTGTTCAATGCCGACTGCCGGGTTGTTCGGGTCTTCGATTTCCAGCCCCAGACGCCCGCGGTCGCGGAACTGATAGAGGCTGATAGCTTTGAACCAGTCGGCTTTATGGTCGCGGAAAGTTTCGGCAAAGCGGATGACGCTCTCGCCTTGGTGTCTTGCCCCGGTCACGTCACCGTCGGTGTTGAATTCCGCCGTCACCAGCGGCTTTGCGCCGAACTGCGACGATGCGCGCTCGTAGGTGCGGCGGAACATGTCGTAGTACATGCCGACGGAATCCGCCTTATACTGCCCACCGCCGATTTCCGCCACGTCATACGGCCAGCCGTAATGGAGCGCGAGGTAGCAGTCCGCCGACCAGACGTCCGCCGCGCGGTACGCCACCGCAAACTCGTCCTCCTTCTCCAGCTTGCCGTCCGCCTGTGCGAAGCCCGCGCAGAACACCGTGCGGACGTTCGGGGCTTCCTGATGGATGATATCGGAGAAATGCGCGAAGAACTTGCCGACCTGCTCGTAGGTGAAACGCTTATTATGCGTGAACCACGTTCCGCTGCACTCATGGTTGATGCGGATGGTCATGCGCCCATAGGGGCGAAGCATCCGGGCGACTTCGCGGAGTTCGTCGTCGGAGAGGGAGCAGTCGAGCGTCAGCGTGAGGGCGACATCCTGCCCGTGGCGGCGAATATCCCGCATCTGTTCCCACGGCTGACCGTCGGCATTGAAGGGGAAATAATCATCATAAGGATAGTCCCACTGGAAGGTGATGTTCATGTCCTTGCACGCCTTGGAAATGCGCTGCGGCCACTGCTTATCGTGCGGGTAGTAGGTATACATGATGCCTATGGCGCGGTGCGGACGTCCGAGCTTATGCAGGATGTAGTCCTGATTGACGTACTCCGCGCGTTCGCTGCCGTCGCCGAGGTCAAGGGCGCACTGGGCTGCACCCAGATGGAGCTTCTGCATGGCGATGTTCCTCTCTTCTCGTCGTGTTGTTTATTTTCGTCGAATCTTGCACGGTCACCACGGGATCATTTTGATTCCCTTGAATCTACTTCATTTGTTAGGATTCTCACGCTACTGCCAAACTGAACTTCTTTTCTGGAAATATACCATGTTTTTCCATTGTCAGAACTGCCTTGATAGAAAAGAAATACGCGTCCATCATCATCACGGAAAGCATAAGGATGTCCGGATTCACTGCTGTTCCATGTGCCCGGCGCGCCGCATGGGATTAGCGGCTCATTCGATACGCGGCGGAAGAAGATGCCATCCTCGGATACTGCACAGCCGATTTGCTGTGGCGTGCAATTATAGGAGCCGCCGTAGAACAGGTATATTTTCCCGTCCTCTACGACCGTTGCGGGTGCTTCGACGCAATCGCCCTCCCATGCAAGTTCTGGCATAAGCAGACTCTGTTCTGCCAGCGGATGCCACGCATTCCGCCCAAAGTCAGAATCGATTTTTGCCCATGCGCCGCCAATTTTCTGGATGCGCATAGCATGGTCGCGCGTTGCAAAATACAGGTGTATTTTTCCGCCGAACACGCACACATCGGCATCAATAGCGCGCCCACAGCACCAGGTTGCCGCCGGATGAAACACAGGGTTCTCTGGATTCTTCGTGAAGTGAATACCATCCTGCGACCACGCATGGCAGATTGCATCCTTCTCCCAATTGCCATAGGTCTGATAGAACAAATGAATTTTGTCATTCAGCACAATGGCTCCTGGTGCGGCAATGCCGTTCGTCTCGCACAGCGCATCCTGCTCTATTTCGCCGCAGGGTGTCCAATGCTCCATATCGGCAGATTCCGCAATGCCGATGCCGAACCTTCCATCCTCATGCCTCAGGGAATAATAGAGCCAGTAACGGCTGCGATAGCGGACAACAGCCGGATCCTTGGCGAAACAAAGGCAATCTGTATTGGTAAACAGCATGACAAATCCTCCTGATCATTGTCGGATTCACAAGAAAGTTTCACGCAGAACTGCCTTATACTATTTCCAGATAAGAATGCGCCAAGATGCGCCGCGAATTTTTCATTCTGGCTAACGCGAATGAAACGCAGCGTAGCAGCGCTACGCTAAGTGGAATGAGCGGACGCCAGAAGGGAAAAGGCGCAAGCAGATGGCGCAGGTGAATCTGGAAATAGTATTAGATTTCCCGCGTCGCGTGCAGCAGCCATTCCGCCTCGTCCCCCGCCAGATACGGCAGAATCGTCTCCCGCACCTTGGCATGATAGGCATTCAGCAGCTTCTTATCATCCTCATTCAAATACCGTGCATCCACCGCGTCCAGATCGAACGGCACCATCGTCAGGTAGTCGAAATGCAGGAAACGACCATACGCATTCGTTTCGCCCTCACAGACGACCGTCAGGTTTTCGTGGCGGATACCGAACTTGCCCTCCAGATAGAAGCCGGGTTCGTCGCTCGTCACCATGCCGGGTTCCAGCGGGATGGGGGCGCCGCGCCAGTGGATGCGCTGCGGGCCTTCGTGGACGCTCAGCACATAGCCCACGCCGTGACCCGTGCCGTGGTTGTAGTCCATGTTCTCCTGCCAGAGGGGTTCGCGGGCGAGGTAGTCCAGATTCGCGCCCGTGCAGCCGTACTTCCAGTGTGCGTTGCCCAGATGCAGGTGTCCTTTCAGCACGAGGGTGAAGAACTTCTTCTCTTCGTCCGTCGTCTCCCCCATGGCAAAGGTACGGGTGATGTCGGTCGTGCCCTGCAGGTAGTGCCCGCCGGTGTCCGCCAGCAGCAGGGAGCGCGGCTCAACGGGGATGTTGGATTCCTTCGTGGGCGAATAGTGGACGATGGCGCCGTGCGCACCGTAGGCGATAATCGGCGCGAAGGACGGGCCGATGTAATCCGGGCGTTCGCGGCGGAACTCTTCCAGTTTTTCCGCGACGCTCAATTCGTCCATCGGGATTTTGCCGACATTGTGCTTCAGCCAGTACATCAGGCGCGTCACCGCCACACCGTCCTGCACATGCGCCTTGCGGAAGCCCTCCACCTCGGTGGCATTCTTGACCGCCTTGGGCAGTTCGGTGGGGTCAACGTGGTCAATCACGCGCACCGACGCGGGCACACACGCCCGAATCAGGCTGTTGACGACGTTCAGGTTCATCATCACCGTGGAATCTTCCGGCAGTTTCTTCGTATATTCATAGACGCAGGCGTAGGGGCGGATGGTCACGCCGTCCTCCTTGAGATGCGCCTGAATCTCCGTGCTGAGGATGGCGGGGTTGACGAACAGCACCGCATCGGTCATCGTCACGGCAGCAAAGGACAGCATGACGGGCGTGCAGTCCACATCATTGCCGCGCAGGTTCATCAGCCAGCACACGTCCATCAGTGAAGACAGGACAAGCGTATCAGCGCCAAGGCTTTCCATTTCGCGGCGCACCTGATGCAGCTTCTCCTGACGGCTGCGTCCCGTCAGCGATACGGGCAGTTCCCACGCGGGTTCTGCCGACAGTGCCGGGCGCTCCGCCCAGATTTCATCCAGCAAATCAACATCAGAGACAATTTTGCCCTGCTTCTTTTCCGCAATGCGCTGATAACCCTCGTACTGCCGCGCCGTGACGACTCTGCCGTCAAAGCCCAGCGTCTGACCGGCTTCAAGCGTCTTTTCGATGTACTCCGGAATCGTCGGGACACCCGGCTCGCCCATCTTGCACAGCTCGATGCCGCTGCCTTCCAGCTGCTGCCCCGCCTGCAGGAAATAGCGGCCATCCGTCCACAGACCCGCCCAGTCTGCCGTCACCACCAGCGTACCTGCGCTGCCCGTGAAGCCGGAAACATAGTGCCGCCCGCGGAAGTGCGCGCCGACGTACTCCGACGCGTGGAAATCATCCGTGGGGATGATATAGAGGTCAATGCCGTGCGCCTGCATGGCGCGGCGAAGCTCCGATAACTGCTGTCGCATAAAAATCTTCTTCCTTTCCTGATTCCGCCCGTTCACGAGTGGAATCGACTGTATCCAGCGAAATTATAGCACGAATGGACGATTTTCGCAAGGGAATTGACAGGGAGAACGTTTTCGGTGTAGAATAGACAGGTGCAAAACTTGAATGTCAGATAAGGTAAAGGAGGGATTTTGATGACGCCAGACACCTTGGAAGGCAGCATCCACGACCTGACGCAGAATATTCTCGCGGATTATACCGCCGGCCGCCCCATTGACCGCATCGAACCGTTCAACCAGCCAGACCGCGACGTGATTATCGCCCTGATTGGCAAGCTGCGGCGCATCGTCTTTCCGGGCTATTTCCGCGACCCCGCCTACCATGTGTACAGCGCGGCGCACTCGCTGTCCGCCCTCATCGAGGACACGGCGTACCTGCTGCAGAAGCAGATTGCGATTGCCTTGCGCTGCGGCAGCAGTGTGACGCAGGAGGCCGCCGCCGACATTGACCGGCAGGCGCAGGAGATGACCGTCCGCTTTCTGGAGAAGATTCCCGACGTGCGCGCACTGCTGGCGACCGACCTGCAAGCCTTCTACGACGGCGACCCGGCGGCGACAAGTCTGGATGAAATCATCATTGCCTATCCGGGGCTGCTCGCCATCACGGTCAACCGCTTGGCGCACGAGCTGTTTCTGCTCAAAGTGCCGCTGATTCCGCGCATCATGACCGAGTACGCGCACGGCCGCACGGGGATTGACATTCATCCCGGCGCAACCATCGGCAAGTACTTCTTCATCGACCACGGCACGGGCATCGTCGTCGGCGAAACGACCGTCATCGGCGATTCGGTGAAGCTGTATCAAGGCGTGACGCTGGGCGCACTCTCGACCCGCGGCGGACAGAGCCTGCGCGGCCACCGCCGTCACCCGACCATCGGCGACCGCGTGACGATTTACTCCGGCGCGTCCGTCTTGGGCGGCGACACCGTCATCGGGCATGACGCGGTCATCGGCGGCAACGCGTTCATCACCCACTCGATTGCCCCTGGAATGCGCGTGTCGGTGAAAAATCAGGAACTCGAAATGCGGATGATGAAGGACGTGAACTGGTGATGGTGGTCGGCATTCGCTTTGCTGCTGATGCGCCCGTTCGGACGGTGCTGCAAGCGGTTCTGCCGATTTTTTCCACTGCGGATGTGGATTTTCTCGTCCGCGAATATTGGGTGTGCACCTTCGGAAACGGCTTGCCGGAGAGGCGATTCACCGCGCAGGAAATGCGGCGCGCAGTGGATGCCTTAACGCCGGATGAGCACGCGGAGCTGTTCACGATTTACGTCCTGCTGCACGATGCGCCTGATACGCCGCCGAGCAGCTGCGAGGACTTCTGCGCCCGCAGGTTTACAATGGCGTTTTATGCGTATGACGGGGACGGGTATGCACTGCTGGCGCAGAGCGAAGAGCAGGTGCGCGCGGTTATCGAGACGCTTCGGAAAGCGGTGGAAATCCGCAGTGTGGAAGCTGTTGAGTGCGAGACGCTGGCGCGGTGGGCATTTTGACTTTACAGCGCGATAGCAAAAACGGGATGCCCCATGCGAGCATCCCTTTTCCCCTATCAAAAAACGGGGGCGCATCCGCTGCGTCCCCCTATTTTTCTTACGCCCCGAAGTACCGCTTCAGCAGACCCGCGAACGCCTTGCCGTGACGGGCCTCGTCGCGGGCCATTTCGTCAAAACCTGCGCTAATGCTTGGTTTTGCGTACAACTTTCTACAACTTATCTACAACTTTGAAGGCTTGCCCTGCAATTCATTGACAACCCTTTACAACTTTGAAGAACTTTTTGAAAGATTTTATTCAAATGCGTGACATAGCCATATCTTCGTGACATAGGAGGTTATGTCATATGCCATCAACCAGGAATAAAGTCCAACCCCAGAACATTTCTCATGAACATGAGTTTGACTCCAAGGGAGTCTACCAGCTTGCCAATGGCGCATGGGCTTATCGCTTTTGTAAGAGCGTCAATGGTAAGAATGTGTACAAACGCGCCTCTACAGATCGTAAAGGGAATCCCTTATTAACACAGAGGGATGCGATGCTGGCGCGAGAAGAAGCAATGCTGGAGGCACAAGGAGTCTATGCCCCTGTTGTCTCCACTCTTGGAATCGTCTACAGACCTTCTGCCACCATTGAAGAAGTCTATGAGGATTACTGCGCCAATGGCCGAGGGGACAGGAGTCACAACACCATCAAGCGCCAAGACACTCTCTGGCGCACCTACCTGAAAGCAGACTTCGGCAAAAAGCGATTCAATGGAATTTCTCTTGGAGAAATCCAGGATTACCTTGCCAACAAATACTATGTTGAGGGGTACTCCTATCGCTATGTCGAGTCCTTCCTGAAAATGTTCTATCTGTTCTTTGGACAGGCATACAGTCGTAACTACATCCCTGCTGAACTGTACAACCAGTTCTGTGTGAACAAGGAAACCAAGATCAGGATGCCCAAACTCAAAAGAGATGAAGATTTAAGCATTGTCGCATTCACTGATGAAGAGTGCGCTGTCATGGATGAATACTTCAAGGGAACCCATGCTGAGACAGCTTATCTGCTTGGGCGCTACTGTGGGCTGCGCATCAATGAGTGCTATGGTCTGAAGTGGGAAAATGTTGATCTGGAGAAAGGTACAATCAGCATTGAGCAGCAGATGGGAACTCAGGATGGCTTAATCAAGCTGTTCCCTCTCAAAACTCGCAATGCGCGAAGAATTCTGTATCTGAACAAGATCCTGCTCCAGCATCTCAAACAGATGTATGCCATTCGCCAGGAAGCTGAGGTGCGCCTGGCTGCGCAGAGACAGCAGAACCAGACAATCATTATCGACATGAATGGCGAACCTCTTTCCTGCCTGGAACTGGTCAACACACTGCCAGAGGGAAAGATCCAGACCACCCACAGCATGAAGTACCATTCAAAGCTGTTGAAGGACAAGTATGGGGTCAACTTCAAGTATCATCATCTTCGCCATACTTATGGAACAAAACTGGCAGAACTGAACACTCCCACACACATGCTCTGTAATCAGATGGGACATGCCAGCATCAAAGTCACCCAGCAATACTACATTGCCATCTCTCAGGGAGGCATCAGAACTATCTTCAAGAGCGCAAAGAAAGAGTTGAACTCCTGCGCAAATCAGGAATGCCCTTCAGTAAAGCATACAAAGAGACTGTCTGCTTCCTGTGGGAGAAGTACCACAGAATCTACTACTACTGCTACACCCTGGTTTCCAATGCGATTCAGATGGATGAAATAATTGAGATTCTGAGGGCAGCGATTCAGGATGATATTCTCTAAGAGCCAAAGGTTTTCCAGAGAATATCAGAAAGAATAATAATCTCTGGAAAGCCTTTGGTTTCTGGAGTCAAAAGCCGAATAGGTTATTTTATGGGACACACAACTTGCTATAATATAGTCACAAGGTTGAGAGAAACAACCTTGAATAAAAGAAAAGAGGATTGATACTATGACTACTACTTCCATCGCTGTTGACTTCATGACCAAGACCATCACTGTCTCTCGCACCTTCCTGAAGGCCTCTCGCAAGATTGGATCCCCTGAATTTCTGCTCCTGAAGCAGTTGACTGAGGAAATGCCCTCCTTCTCCATCACCCTCAGAGCCAAGACTGTCTGTCACAAGATTTTCCAGCCCACCTATGAATGGATGTGCGACTACATGAAGATGCAGCCTGATGCTCAGGAAGCAATTGATGAGTTTATGAATGTGCGCAGCCTGTATCGCCACTACAGCCATGTTCGCGCCTGGTTCATGGATAAGTACCCCAATGCTGAGAGGCCTGAAGACCTCTACAAGGTCGAAATGATGGCTGCCTGAAAAGGGTAATTTATAGGACACACTCACTGCTATAATACAGATACAAGGTTAAGGAAAGAAACCTTGAAATAAAAGAAAGAGGTAATGATACTATGACTACTAAGATGACTGGCTACAACTATGATGCGATCACCAACACCCTGACCATGACTGCTTCCTTTGCCAAGAAGGCTTCTCAGCTCAACACCCCTGAATACAACACTGTGCGCCAGCTTCGCCTGGACAACCCTGGCATGAAGATCGAAAAGGCTTCTCCCAAATCTTCCTCCAATCGCCCTGTAAGCATTCCCTTCGCCAAGATGGAAGACTTCATCTCCCTGTGCGACAACAGCGAAGAGCGCCTGGAGGTCTTTGCGAAGATCAGGGCTCTGTCCAAGATCCAGGCCAGTCCCTATGCTTATGTGCGTAAGTGGTTCCTGGAGAACTATGCCAACTATGCTGAGGATCCTGAGTTTGATGCCAATGGCTTTGTGATTGCGAAGACCAAGAGCCAGATGGAAGCTGAGAGGAAGGCCAAGGCTCAGGAAGAAGCCAAGCGCGCTGAGGAGGTCGCTGCTGCTGAGGCTCAGGAAGAAACTGATGTCCAGGAGCAGGAGATTGAGGATCCTGCTGCCTGATCCTAATAATGAAAGCGCCAGAGGATGAAAAAATGAATATGTATCGCCAGAGGCGAGGGAGAATGTTTCTCTTTCGCTTCTTTTTCTTTTGGCCTGGGCGCGCCAGTCTCAGGGGGTGGAGGGACTGGAACATGGGAACTCAAAGACTGGAATGGGCAGCAATTCACAACAAATGCAGTTCATTTAACTACAACTTTCTAAATCATTGGTGCAACTTTTTATAATGCATTAAACCTTTGAACAATAATCAACCCACATTTGTCAAGACAATGCTTGGGTCTAGCTTTTTCTTGACAACTTCCTGCTCTTCAGAGATAATTAATGATATATGAATCCTCGCCGCATGACGACTTCTGAAAAGCTTAGGAGGAACTATGGCTGACTATAGATTTATATTGCAAGGCTTAGAGCAAGATAATGACCATCTTGCTGCTGTAGAAGAAGTGTTTGCTTTAGACAGTGTTCAATGAGACCTTTTTGCAGTGTGTCTTCAAACCATAGATCTTCAGGATCAATAAGTAGAATATGACTGCATTCTTTGAGAAGATACTCTCTCAGACCTTGGGCATACAAGACATGAAGTATTTCAGAAGGAATCACCATGCCAAGGATTCCATCAGGATTCAGAAATGAAATGGAGGATAATACAAAGGGAATCCATGCATTGGTATGTTTAGTAAACTTCATTCCCATCAGAGAGAAGAGTTTCTGAGCATTATCCTGCTGTTCTTTTTCGAGATACTGATAGCGAATGAATGGTGGATTACCAACAATAGCATCAAATTTCTGAGGAGTAGTCGAAGACACATTCTGAATAGCCCAGTCCAAATAGTCTCCACATTTTATTTCAGCGCTGGCCTTTTTAAGACTGTCTCTGGATAGTGTTTTCTCAACAGCAACAGCATCAATATCAAACCCCCTAAGAATCAAATCAGCAGGATTTAGATACTTCAACAAACTTTCAAAAAAAACACCATCGCCACAACTGGGTTCAAGAATGCTTTGTGGTTTGTGCGCTGCTACCCAGCGCGCAACAAAATCAGCTATCCATGCAGGTGTATAATAACTACCTGTAAGCTTTTGAGTGCTCTCATTTGCCTTGAAGTTCATACTTCTCCCTCTTCTCAGATCATACAGAGCTGATCCAATAGTGTCAAAAGCACAAGCAGCATAGGCTTTGATCTCATCAGCGATCAGTTCAGCCTCAGCATTCAGGTCTTCGATCATCTTGCGCAGTTCCATCAGTTCAGCAACCTTGGCAACCATCTGAGAAGTAGCAGCACACATTTTTTGTTTCCTCCTTTTCTTGTGGAGTTGCTTGACGCCCCTCCTAACAATTGTTATTATAAAGTGTTTGCTTAATGATGTCAAGCATAAAATCAACTTTTATCTAAATTATTTTTACTCTTTTTCAGATGCTATACAGCGATTGCTTTATTCTGTGAAGTGTGCTATACTATCCATGAGGTGATAACCATGACAATGGAGCAGAAGATCAGCATGGCTCTGGCTTATAAGGGAATGAGCCAGGCAGCTCTGGCGCGCGAGATGGGAACAACCCCCTCCAACTTCAACCAGAAGCTAAAGCGCTGTACTTTCACAGTTGAGGAACTGGAGAAGATTGGCGAAATCCTGGGGGGCAAGTATTTCTTTGGCTTTGAGTTCCCTGATGGCACAAAAGTATAAGAAAAAGCATTAAAGCAAAAAAATGGCGAGAAGCCTCTGCGATTTCTCGCATGGGCTTCTCGCCTTCCTGATGGTAGGGGGGCTGGTTATTGGGATCCTCTGGGCGCGCTTGCGCAAGAGGCCTTTGCCTGGACAACACTCCCACCAAATCATGTTTTTATTTTGAATTACGAAGATCAACGAAAAAGACCACTCAACAGGTCTGTGATTTTACTCTTGACACTCTTCACACTGGCCTCATCGACTTTGACTTCTACACTCTTGGAGTTCATGTAGCGATCCACAGTCTCAGAGACGATCTTTGGCAGTTGCTCCTGGATCTCCTTCATGACATCCTCAGCAGCGGCGTCAGCATAATTACAGAGCATCTAATCATGTTGAGGGTGGTCAAAGATTCCAGCACTGCGCTGGAGGTCAAGGGCGCGCTTGACAGCATGGCGTTTAATATTCATAGCGATTCCTCCTTTCATTGTACCTTCTGGCGCACAGATTCATCAGTCAGATAAAGGTTGATGAGTCTGCGCATGAGGGTGGATAGGGTCAATTTGTTAGCTTCAGCATCTCGCATGAGCTGAAGCTTGGTATCATAATCAATGCGAACTTGGATTGAGTTCATAAACATCTCTCCTTTCATAGTTGGGGATTTCTCCCTCTACTATACTTGAAAAGGGATGTAATGCGATGTAACCACTTTGACCACAGTTCTTCGAAAATTTCTGAGGGGCGGAGGATTTGAAGACGACGACTCTGACGAGAAATGACGAGATATGAGGGGGAAGAACCAAAGGTTTTCCAGAGATTATATTATATCTCTCTATTATCTGTGGAAGGCGTTTGGCTCTTGGAGCCTATTGCTTGCTGTATGTTCTATCAGGATACAGCAAAGTTTCAAAAAGTTGTACAGTCTTGTATGATAGTTGCCAGATGATACAGAAAGTTGGTGTTGCTTAATGGCAAATGCTGAACATAAACTGAAAATCGTCCACCTGATGAACATTTTCAGAAGAGAAACAGATGCGCAGCATCCCATCTCCATGTCAGAAATCAAGAAAAAACTCGCAAAACACCTGAGCAATCATGAGCCTGATCGCAAGGCAATCTATGACGACTTCGATGCGCTGGAGGCTTATGGATTCATTGTCCATCGCGAACCCAATGGCAAAAGGTACTACCTTGAAAATCCTGACTTCACCTACAATGAAGTGCGCATGATTGCTGACTGTGTTTCTGCCTCCAAGTTTTTGAGTGAGCGCCAGGCGCGCAATCTGATTGAAAAGCTGAAAGGACTCTGTACTGTCTATGACAGCAGTAAACTGACAAGGCAAGTTGTTGTACAGAACAGAACTCGCACTGACAATGATGAGTCCAGGGATGAGCTGGACAAGATCTTCCAGGCGATCAATGAGCGCAAGCAGATTTCCTATTCATATTTTGACTATGATTTAAGGAAGCAGCGCAAGTATCGCTACAAGGAAGACATCAAGTGTATCAGCCCTTGGGCAGTTATCTATGACAACAACTTCTACTACCTCCTGGCTTATGATGGCAAAAAGATGCGAGTCTATCGCATTGACCACATGGAAGGGGTGGAGGTTGAAGAGGCGGAGGCTGAGGGTCTGGAGGAGTTCAAGAAGATCAAACTCTCTGACTATACCAAGCAGACCTTTGGCATGTACAGTGGCGAACTTCAATCTGTCACCATGCGCTTCCCTAACAACATGGTTGGCACTGTTCTGGATCGCTTTGGCAGAGAAGTCACCCTTATGAAGGCAGATGACAGGCACTTCAGAATCACTGTCCCCATCGCTGTGAGTCCTCAGTTCTATGGCTGGGTGTTTGGTCTAAAGAATATGGTGACAATTGAAAGTCCTCAGTCAGTTGTAGATGGTATGAAAGAGATGCTGGCTGCTGTTGAAAAAAGATATGAAGATCCCAAAGGGTTGCAGTAAACTGCAACCCTTTTTTCTTTGTAAAGGAAAATTGACAGAAAAATTTGCTACACATATAATGGCATTGAGTGGTTTGGTCATGCCATTTGAAGAAAAATCTTTCAGCAGCAGCGATTCAAAGTTTGTGACATAGCATGACATAGTGGTTTGGGCGCGACATAGGAATGACATAAAGGAGGGGTGAAAATACACCCAAACCAGCAGCAGAAAGGCAGGACAATACAAAAAGGGAACCACCCTTTTCAGAGCAGTTCCCTTGAAAAACCTTGATTTTACTGGATTTCTTACTTGTTGAGGTAGCGCTTCAGGAGGCATTCGAAAGCCGCTTCCATGTTGGACGATACAGGAAGTTCCCCTATTAAGCGGACTTTGAGCGGACGCTTGGTTAGGAATTCGGCGTTTGTATCCATGGTCGTGCGTGGATGCTGGTAACATTCCTCGCCCACAACAACCGGCTCGTCAATCACATAGAGATATCCGTGTTTTTTGCCGTTATGTATAATGCTTCCATCATCTTCACAGCACAAGACTTTCGGCTGATGGGAAAATGCCTCAGCAAGCGCTCGCCATTGCGTGATGGTGCTTCCTGTCCGCAGTTCACTGAATTGAGCATCAGAGCCGTGATACCATGTGCCGTTTGGATCAATTGTAATGTTCATAGTTCTCTCCAAGAAAAGGACAGCGGAGGGAAAAATCCATCCGCTGTCCTATGATGATTACTTGTTGAAGTAGCGCTTCAGCAGGCCTTCGAAAGCCTTGCCATGGCGGGCTTCGTCGCGCGCCATCTCGTGCACGGTGTCGTGAATCGCGTCGAGGTTCAGCGCCTTTGCCAGCTTCGCCAGCTCGGTCTTGCCCATCGTCGCGCCGTTCTCGGCTTCCACGCGCATTTGCAGGTTCTTCTTCGTGCTGTCCGTCACCACTTCGCCCAGCATCTCGGCGAACTTCGCGGCATGTTCCGCTTCCTCAAAGGCAGCCTTCTCCCAGTACAGGCCGATTTCCGGGTAGCCCTCGCGGTGCGCCACGCGCGCCATCGCCAGATACATGCCGACCTCGGTGCATTCGCCCTGGAAGTTCTCGCGCAGGCCCTGAATGATTTCCTCCGGCGCGCCCTTCGCAACGCCCACGACGTGCTCCGCCGCCCATGCCATTTCGGCTTCCTGCTTGATGAACTTGCTCGCCGGCGCCTTGCAAACCGGGCACTGCTCCGGCGCCTTCTCGCCTTCGTAAACATAACCGCACACGCTGCAAACCCACTTCATATTGATGTTCCTCCTCAATTTATTCTGGCTTTTCAGCCGATTTTCCATTCATTTTGTCCGGCGTTTCCGCCTGAAAACAGTATACCCCGCTTTGAGGCAAAGTGAAACACCAAAATCAAATTTTTCTGCAACTTTTTTCGCTCTCCTGTGTTTTCGCTATATTCTTTGAGAAAACACAAAATTCTCACGCATAAAAAAAGGATTTTGCCACTTGGGGGGCGAATGAATAGAAAGAGTTTTTCTCGTGAAGGATAGAAGCAATCAAAGCGGATTCTGCTGAACCGCGCGTTCTGTCCCTTGCGAATTTCTCCGCTTGAAGGAAACCGGCACCAAAAGCCGCCGGGTACATACAACATTACGGGGAACGCTTCAGGATTTTTCGGCATTGGGGAGGAAAGATTCATGCAGGATTTGGTGGTCGTTGTCAATCTGAACGGCAGCGCGTGCCGGATGATGGCGCAGAAGCTCCGCGCGGAGCATTTTTACTGCCGGATTGTGTCGTCCGCCTGTGCTGCGGAAGATATCCAGCGCATGGGCGCGCGCGGCATTGTGCTGGCGGCAGGCGTCAGCGGCGAGGCGGCGGACGTGCCGTTCCTGATGGATTATCTGCAAACCGGGCTGCCAATGCTCTGCGTGGGCGATTCGGCGCTGTCGCTGTGCCAGACGCTGGGCGGCGAATTGAGCGAACCCGTGCCGCAGGACGGCGCGATGCAGATTCATCTGGACGCATCTGATGCCCTGCTGGACGGCATGGAGGACACCGACCGTTATCAGCCGACCGCGCGGTTTATGTCGCTGGACAACGCGCAGGCGACGCCGATTGCCACAACAGACGGCGGGATGCTCGGCTTCCACGCCAGCCGCCGCGACGTGTGGGGCTTCTCCTTCCAGCTGGAGCGGAACGACCCCTTTTCGAGTCATCTGCTCGTCAGCTTCTGTCAGAACATCTGCGGCTGCACCGCGTGGTGGACGAATCAGGCGCTGATTGACCGCGCCCGCGAGGAAATCGACCGCGCGGCGAATGGCGGCAGCGCGCTGTGCAGCTTGTCCGGCGGCATTGACAGCGGCGTGTGCGCCGTGCTGGGCAACCTTGCCATCGGACACAAGCTCCACTGCATTTTCATCGACACCGGATTGCTGCGCAAGAATGAGTCTGAGCAGGTGATGGCGTATTATCACGACAATCTGGGGCTGAATCTGCGGCGAATCGACGCACGCGAGGAGTTCCTGACTGCGCTTGCCGGTGTCAGCGACCCGGCGGAAAAGGAGCGCATCGTCACCGAACGGCTGATGTCCATCCTGAGCCGCGAGGCCGCCGCAATTGACGACATCCGCCTTGTCATTCAAGGCACGAACGTCACCGACACGCTCTACCGCCCGCACACGGGCAGCACCATCGACGGTCTGCCGATTATCGAGCCTGTTCGCGAGCTGTTCAAGGACGAAATCCGGCAGGTCGGGCAGGAGCTGGGGATGCCCGCCGTGCTGGTCAATCGGCAGCCCTTCCCCGGCAGCGGCTTAGCGTCGCGCATTATGGCAGATGTGACCGCCGAGCGCCTTGACATTCTGCGCGAGGCGGACGACATTTTCCGCCACGACGTTGAGGACAGCAACCAGAACAAGCGCCTATGGCAGTATTTCGCGGCACTGGCGCTCTCGCCCTTCCCCGACGGCGGCTATGTCGTGACGCTGCGGGCAGTTCAGACGGCGGAGGGCGCGGCCGGAAACACAGCGCGCTTCACGGCGGATTTGCTGGAGCGCGTGACGGCGCACATCCTCGCGCAATGCCCGAAAGTCCAGCGCGTTTTCTACGACCTCACGCCCAGCAAGTCCTACAAGCGGGCGAATCTGTGATTTCCATGCGGTCTGTTTCGGCAGACCGCTTTTCGTTTGCCGTCAAATTTCCATCCATCGGATTTCCTTCACCTCAAACCACTTCTCAACTTCCCGCTCAATGCGTTTTTTCGTCCGCGCGCCGATATTTTCAAACGGCATCAGTTCCACCTTGCCGTCCTTCTCCCGCCAGCGCGCCACAATTCGCCCATCCGCCAGCACCGTCGGATGCACAATGCCCGTCAGGTTAAACACGCCGCGCAAGTGCTCCGGCGGCAGAATCGGGTTATCCTCCTTGCGGTAGCCCAGCAGCATTGGGTCAAAGCCGGACAGCAGGCAGACGTGCGGCATCTCCCCCTCCGGCGCGTCTTTGGTGGCGTAGTACATCCGCCCATCCACGCTGATTTCCCGCGCGTCGAGCTGCTTCAGCCACGCTTTCACCTTCGTCTGCGGCACGCGGAAAAAGTACGCCGCATCCCGCAGCGACGCCGGGCCGTAGTGCGTGAAGTAACGCCGCGCCAGCGTCAACTCCGCTTCCGCCGCGTCCATCGGTGCAAATGGCGCACACAGACGGTACGCTTTCTTCTCCTGCACCTGCGCACAAATCACACCCAGGAGCGACAATTCGCCAATCACGCCGCCCCAGCCGTGAAAGACCATCTTCTCCTCGTCCGCCGTCATCCCCGCCGCCTGACATGCCTGCCGCAACCCCTCGCGCGTATCGTTCCCCGACGCGATTTCCTGCACCATCAGCTGCGCAAACGCCTTCTCGCGCTCCGGCGGCAGCGCGCAGCCGCATTTCGTCATCCACCCATACCACGGCGTATCGCACACGTCCTCCGCCGTTCCCTGCTGATGGACGTACAGCGGCAGATCGCTTTCTGGAATCAGGTGGAGCGTCCCGCGCAGCGTCCACGTTTTCAGCAGACCGGAAAAATCGCTGCTGCCCGTCCGGCTTTGCAGGGTATAGAGCGCATTGCGGAGGATTTGCGCCTGTGCGCCGCATAAATCCGCCGCGATTTCGGCATTCGAGGCGCGCTGCGTCAAGAGGTGCTGCCCGCCGAGACGGCAGCGAATCAGTTCCTTTATGTCGATAGAAATCGCCCCCCATTGTCCATCAGTATACCATATTGCCTGATTTTTCGGAAGGCGAACACGCAAAAAAAGCCCCCGCCGGCGCGAACCGGCGAGGACTCCTTGCAACAGTTTTGTCAGGTGCGTTGGGGGATTAACCACGACGCGCTGCATAGCACTCGCTGCAGTAGACAGGGCGATCTTCCCTGGGCTGGAAAGGAACCTTGGTGGGCTTGCCGCATTCAGCGCACACGGCGTCGAACATCTCGCGGGTGCCACCGGCAGCAGGGCGGCTGGCCTTGCGCGCCTGACGGCACGCCTTGCAACGGGTGGGCTCGTTCTGGAAGCCCTTCTCGGCGTAGAATTCCTGTTCACCGGCAGTGAAAACAAATTCATTGCCGCAGTCTTTGCAAACCAGCGTCTTGTCAGTGTACATGGTATTGGAACCCCCTGAATGATTTAGAATAGGCGAACCTTCGGCTGACCTGGTCTTTGACCCCACACTCGCCGTCTGGGAGGTTGCTCAACGCATCGTGCGCCCTCACGCACTCCTCTCGAAACGCTTCCGCATTCCGGACGGGCTTACCTCTAAACCGCACCATGCTCCCCGGCGCTTTGGCCGGATTACGTGGACCGCTTGGCCTGCGACTGGCATCGGCTTGCAACCACAGACCCGAAGGATTCAACCGCGCTCATTATACCTGAGAATTGAAAAAAACGCAAGACGTTTTTGCAAAAAACTGATGTTTTTTCCTGTACTGCTCACTCTGCCGGAACGCAGCGCACCAGCACGACCTCTGGGCGGTTGAAGATGCGCGGCAGTCGTGTCCGCACAGCCAAGCCGCGGCTGACAATCAGCGTCGTGCCGTCCTGAGTATACGCCCCGCCCGCCAGCTTCGGGAACCACCCCTGATTGGGCGCGTACAGCCCGTTCAGCACCCCCGGAATGCGCACCTGCCCGCCGTGCGCGTGACCCGACACCACGAGGTCGAACGGGAATTGCGCGTACTTCGCCAGCAGCTCCGGGCGATGCGCCAGCAGGACGGTGAAGTCCGCTGAATCCACGTCTTCGAGCGCCTGCCGGATCTGCTCTTCCGTGTCCGGTGCGCCGCTGAACACCATCTCATACGGGTCAGGGATGCCGCACAGCGCAATTCGCTGCCCGCACACTGTCAGGACGCCTGACGACATCCGCAGCACCGTCACCCCCGCTTCCTCCGTCTGCTGATAGAGCGCGTCCATCTCGCCCGTCCACGCCTCGTGGTTGCCGGACACATAGTAGCACGGGTACTGCGCGCTCAATTGCCGCATCAGCGATAGCGTCCGCTCCGTCGGACGATTGGCGGTGTCGTCATCGAACATATCTCCAACCATCAGCACAGCATCCGGCGCACAGGAAGCAACCATCGCCGCCACGTCGTCCGCATTATCAGACGAATGGAAGTCCGTGACGACCGCAAGCCGCACCTCCGCCGTCAGCTTCGGCGACGCGACCGTGTATGTCCGCAGAATCAGCCGCTCATCCAGCGCAATTAGCGTCAGAATGACCAGAATCGCCAGCACAGGCAGAATCCACCGATGCTTTTTCCGCATTTTTCCTCCAAACGCAACAGACGCCGGGAATCTCCTCCCAGCGTCTTGCATCAATCAAATATTGTCAAAGAAAGGCGTGCCATCCTCATTTCGGAGGATGCCATCCTCGAAATGCAGCGGCAGCGGCTTGGCAATCATGTACTTGAGAATCTCGTCCATGCGCACGCTCTCTTGGAACGTGACCAGCGAGAAGCTCACGCCGTGCTTGTGCGCGCGCCCGGTTCGGCCGATACGGTGCAGATAGTATTCGTTTTCAGCAGGCAGATCAAAGTTGATGACTGCTTCCACGTCATCGACATCGATGCCGCGCGCCGCCACGTCCGTCGCAATCAGAATCGGGAATTTTCCGCGCCGGAAGTCGTTCATGACCACATTGCGCTGGCTCTGCTTCACGTCGCCGTGGATGCACTCCGCCTGATAGCCTTCCTTTTTGAGGCGCTCGGTCAGCCGGTCGGTCATAAACTTCGTGTTACAGAAAATCATGACGCGCTGGTAGACATCCGCATCCAGCAGATACAGCAGATGGTCAATCTTCTTGTTCTGTTCGGTCGAAATGACATACTGCGCAATCTGCGGCCGATCCTGCTTCGTCGCTTCTACGGTAACTTCAATCGGGTCATGCTGATATTTCCACGCAATCGTCAGCACGTCCTGATTCGTCGTCGCGGAGAACAGCACCATCTGCCGCTCGTCCGGCGTCGCCTCGATGATGCGCGTCACGTCCTTGACAAAGCCCATGTTGAGCATCTCGTCCGCCTCGTCCAGCACCATCGTGTGGACGGCATTCAGATGGACGTTGCCGCGGTTCATGTGGTCAAGCAGACGACCGGGGGTTGCGACGAGAATCTGCGGTTTGCGCTTGAGCGCGGCAAGCTGCTTGGGAATCGGCTGTCCGCCGTAGAGCACAGCAATGCGGCAGCCCTTGATGTACTTGGCCAATTTGGTCAGTTCATCCCCGATTTGCAGCGCCAGTTCGCGGGTTGGCGCAAGTACCACTTCCTGAACTTCTGGTTCATTAAGCTGCACATATTCGAGCATCGGAATGCCGAACGCGCAGGTTTTGCCCGTGCCGGTTGGCGCGATTGCGTTCACGTCCGCGCCGGACATCATCAGCGGAATCGTCTTCGCCTGCACGGTCGATGGCGTCGTGAACCCCATGTCTTTGATGGCGCGCAGCACTTCTTTGGACAAATCCATCTCTTCAAACGAGGTGGGAAGCTGGTTCGTTTCGGACAAAATTTGCTCCTTCCCGGCTTCACTCATGGTATTCGTGAATCGCCTTGCTCAGCTGATCTGGGCAGGACGTGTTGCCGCGGCAGGGAATTCCTTCCAATCTCTGGGCAACTTCATCCGCTTTGCAGCCAATGACCATGCGCGCCAAGCCCTGCGTATTGCCCTTGCAGCCGCCGATGAACTTGCAATGCGTGATGATACCGTTTTGAATCTCCAGTTCAATTTCGGACGAGCAAGTGCCGTGTGTTTTGTAGTGATACATCGTGTTTTCCTCCTGTGAATTGCATTTGATTTTTGCACCCTGCCTTCCTGCACGGCATAGCCTGATGCAGGGAGGTGGCGCGTGTGGAAGTTTATCTGGCGAGTGCAGCGGGACTGCTCTCATGGTGCGGCAAGTGGCGGAAAATCCCGACACCGCTGGCACATCCGACCCTGCTGGCCGCGTGCGGAGCGGATGTCGCGCTGGCTGATTCCGTCAACCGCTTGCTGTACCGTCAAGGGCGAATCAGCACGCTGCCGCCCGGCGTCGAGGTGCTTCGCTGCTGGCGAAATCAGCTGCTGACGCTCTCCAGTGAGACGAACTGTCTAACACTGTATGATGCACATGATTACCCGCTGGTTACATCGCCCGCTGGAATTCGCCCATGCGACTGCGCGGTCGTCGATTGCCAAGTAATCGTCTGCGGCTGTGAGGACAGCTGTTTGCACATCTTTTCCCTGCCGGATTTGCGGGAAATTGCTGCATATCCCGTTCCGGGTTGTCCGATGCGGGTCGCGGCGGATGGCGGAGTGCTCACCTGTCTGTCGCTGCTGAGCCCCGATCCGCCGCAAACGCTGCTTTTCCGCCTATGTCTGACAAGCGGCGATTTTGCGCCCGTCGCGCTGCTGCCCGGCTGGTGCGGCGCAGTAACAATTGCCGATGACCACACGATTTGGGCTGGCGTGGGCGAGCAGCTGCTGCATTTTCCTCTGGATTCCGTTGTGCCGGATGTACAATTAGGGGAATTCGGGTTGATTCGTTTCCTATCCTGCCAGCAGTCGAAGCTGCTGATTAGCGACCCGTGGGCAGGACGCTGTCTGCTGATGGACACGACCCCGCCTTCCGCGCCGCATCAGCTGTATGCGGGCGAATGCGGGGGCTGCTGCTTTGCATCATGCAGAAAAGGGACGCTCCCCGACTGGAAAGCGTCCCTGAATGAACCTTAGATTACTCGATGACCTTAGCAACGACGCCGGAACCAACCGTGCGGCCACCTTCGC
>ERZ809224.345-NODE-345-length-47297-cov-28.968926_pt1 | contig 47297 bp, 38 predicted proteins | sample MGYA00520513_ERZ809224 | MGnify/ENA primary metagenome ERZ809224 (study PRJEB31576, sample SAMEA3212658) | Homo sapiens | biome: human-gut; feature: human gut; material: fecal | place: Sweden | collected 2012 ... | reverse complement strand
AACTTAAATTCAGCGCTGGGTACATGGAATGACAAACTGGCTGAAATCTGGACACTGCTCACACAGGACCCCGCCACTTTCAAGGGCGGCGGAATCTGGCAGGTCATGCTGGACATCAATGGCGCACTGAAAGCCATTGGGTATGGTTTGTTGGTACTGTTTTTTGCGGTTGGTGTCGTTAAAACCTGTGGTTCTTTTACCGATGTAAAGCGCCCGGAACACGCTTTAAAATTGTTCATTCGCTTTGCTTTGGCGAAGGCTGCTGTAACATACGGACTTGATTTGATGCTTGCTGTATTTAAAATCGTACAAGGAATCATTTCCACCATTATTACCCAATCGGGTTTGTCAGGAAGCAGCGGCACCACACTCCCGCAGGAAATCATCGATAAAATCAATAACGTAGGATTTTGGGACAGTATCCCTTTGTGGGCGGTAACCCTTTTAGGCGGTCTGTTTATTACAGTGCTGTCCTTTATCATGATTTTAACGGTTTATTCCCGTATGTTTAAACTCTATATGTACACAGCGCTTGCGCCTATCCCTCTCTCCAGCTTTGCGGGAGAACCAACCAGCAATGTGGGCAAGAACTTCCTGCGTTCCTATGCCGGGGTATGTTTGGAAGGTGCTATTATTGCCCTTGCCTGTATTATCTTTTCCGTTATGGCGGCTTCTCCGCCAGCGGTTGATCCTAACGTCTCAGCCGTTACCGCCGTATGGAGTTATGTAGGCGAGCTCATTTTTAACCTTTTGGTTTTAGTAGGAGCTGTGCGGATGAGCGACCGGATCGTCAAGGAATTGTTAGGTCTGTAAGGCCGTGAAAGGAGTGAAGCAATATAGAAGTAAAAGTACCAAAGGAAATCCGGGATTATCAGGAGTCCATCTTTTTTGGACTTTCCACCCGACAGTTTATCTGTTCCCTGCTTGCAGTAGGGGTAGCAGTCGGTCTGTATTTTGGTTTGCGCCCGCTGATTGGCAGCGAAGAAGTTGGCTGGATGTGCATTCTTGGAGCAGCTCCATTCGCTGCCTGCGGCTTCTTTAAGTACCATGGGATGACCGCCGAACAAGTGGCATGGGCTTGGTTTAAATCAGAATTTCTGTATCCGAAAAAGCTTGTGTTCAAGTCTGAGAATCTCTACTACGAAGCCTTGAAAGATGCCATTGCAGAGGGCGAAAAGCCGCCACGCAAAAGGAAAAAGCGTAAGTCTCAGCCACCAGCTGGGAAAGAACAGTAACCTTTTTCATTTTTCGCACTGAAAGGAAGGATGCCTATTATCAAAACGCTTGTCAAAGCAACGAAATTGGAGAAAGAAAAATTCACAATTCCGAAGTCCGTACAGGACGCCATCCCCATCCAGCGTATCTGGCCGGATGGGATTTTTCAGGTAGGAAGCAGGTTTTCCAAAACCTTTTCCTTTACCGATATTAACTATCAAATCGCTGGAAAAGAGGATAAGACAGCGATGTTTCTCGATTACTCAGAGCTCCTCAATGCGCTGGATTCCGGTGCCAGCGCCAAGATCACCATTAACAACCGGAAAATCAATAAAGCGGAATTTGAGAAATCCCTGCTGCTTCCGATGAAAGAGGACGGGCTGGACCATTTCCGCAAAGAGTACAACGAAATGCTGCTCTCAAAGGTAACCGGTACCAACAACAGTGTGGTGCAGGACCGTTACATCACCATCACGGTAGCGAAACGGAATATCGATGAAGCCCGCACCTATTTCTCCCGTGTGGGTACGGATCTGATCACTCATTTGTCCCAGCTTTCCTCTATTGGACGGGAACTGGACGCCGGAACCCGCCTGCAGGTGTTCCGGGATTTCTTTAAGGGCAATGAACCTGCCGCTTTTGCCTTTGATCTCAAGGAACAGATGAAAAAGGGACACAACTTCAAAGATTGGCTTTGCCCGGACAGCATGGAATTCCAGAAAGATCACTTCCGTCTGAACGACCGCTGGGGCAGGGTTTTGTATTTACAGGGGTACGCCAGCTATATCAAGGATTCCATGATTGCTGAACTCTGTGATATGGACCGCAGCCTCATGCTCTCCATTGACATTTTACCTGTTCCCACCGATGAAGCAGTAAGGGAAATCCAGAACAAGCTCTTGGGCGTGGAAACGAATGCGGCAAACTGGCAGCGAAAGCAGAACGCAGCCAATAACTTTTCCGCTGTCCTTCCTTACGACATGGAACAGCAGCGAAAAGAAACCAAGGAAATGCTGGACGATCTGACCAACAGGGATCAAAGAATGATGTTCGGTCTCGTGACCATGGTCCATCTGGCTGATACCAAGGAACAATTGGACAGTGACACAGAAACGATTCTTACAACAGCCAGAAAACATCTGTGCCAGATGAGCGTCCTGCGCTGGCAGCAGAAGGATGGGCTGGATACTGTGCTTCCTTATGGTTTGCGCAGAATCCAAGCCATCCGTACCCTGACCACCGAAAGCACCGCTGTGCTGATTCCTTTCCGAGCACAGGAAATCATGCAGACCGGGGGCATCTACTATGGGCAGAACGCTGTTTCCAAAAACATGATTGTAGCCGACCGCCGCAAGCTCTTAAACGGGAACAGCTTCCGCCTTGGTGTTTCCGGTTCCGGCAAATCCTTCAGTGCCAAAGAAGAAATTGTGAGCATTGCGCTGTCAACCAATGATGATATCCTGATTCTGGACCCGGAGTCTGAATTTGGGTTCTTGGTAGAAGCGCTTGGCGGGGAAATTATTCGGATTTCCGCAGCCTCCAACACCCACCTGAACGCCCTTGATATGGACAAAGCCTACGGTGACGAGCGCAACCCGCTGATTGAAAAATCAGAATTCATTCTCTCGCTGTTCGAGCAGTTAGTAGGGGCAGGCGGTGTGTCTGCCAAAGAGAAATCTATTCTGGACCGCTGCACCTATGATGTGTACCGGGAGTATATGGCAAACAATTATGAGGGTGCAGCTCCCACGCTGAAAGATCTGTACCATTCCCTCTTAAAGCAGCCGGAGCCGGAAGCCAGAGGGCTGGCGCTTTCCTCCGAGCTGTTTATCACCGGCAGTCTCAACACCTTTGCCCAGCACACCAATGTAGACACCAAAGCCCGCATCATCGCCTATGATATCCGTGAATTGGGCGAACAGCTCATGCCCATCGGGATGTTAGTCACCCTCGATGCGATTTTCAACCGTGTGATCCAAAACTGGAAGAAAGGAAAAACCACATGGGTATTTGCCGATGAGTTTTATCTGCTGTTTCGCTACCAGTACAGCGCCGATTTTTTCTACAAGCTGTGGAAGCGTATCCGAAAATATAACGGCCTTGTGACAGGGCTCACGCAGAATGTCGAGGAGCTGCTCCGTTCCGATACTGCCCGCCTGATGCTGGCAAACTCGGAGTTTTTGCTCCTTCTGAACCAGTCCTCCACCGACCGGGATGAACTGGCAAATCTGCTCCATATCTCGGACACCCAGCTTGGCTACATCACCAATGTATCTGCTGGCTGCGGTCTCATCCGCTGTGCTGGCAACATTGTACCGTTTGAAAACAGCTTCCCCCGCAATACCCGTCTGTACCAGCTGATGACCACCAAGCCGGACGAAGCACTGAGGGGGGTGTAAACCTATACATGAAACAACATCGCAGCAGGGAGCCTCCTTTGGCTCCCTGTATCTTTTTTAGGAGGTATGCCATTGAAAGAAATTAAGACCAAACCGGAAAATGGAAAACCAAGGCTTTTGGATAGTGCCGCCAAAGCCCCAAAAACCGCAATGAAGGATGCATGGCTGAAATCCAAGGAGAAAGCCGTATCGGAATTGAAGGGGACGCCTTTTGCCAGCCAGCAGGGAGAAACCTCCAACGCCCCCGCTAACAGCGCCGGAGATCAAATGCTGTCCGGTATCGAAACCACCGCAAAAAAGAGTGCCAACATTACCTATCGGGGCGGGAAAAAACTGGCGCAGACCACCGCTCGGAAAGTCAAAGAAAAAAGAGAAATTTCCCGTACCCTCTCGGAAGCGAAAAACGCTGGCAGCAAAGCAACGGAGATCACGAAGGATACCGCTTCTAAAATACGGACCAAAAATACCGCTGCCAAGGCGGTCAAAGGAAAACCTCAAAAAGCAGTAAAAACCGCCAGCCGTTCTATGAAAGGTGTGAAGAATAGCGCTAAAGGTATCAAAACTGCCCAGCGCTCGGCAAAGACTGCACAGCAGGCAGCCAAGACAGCGCAGGCCACTGCAAAAGCGGCACAAAAAGCCGCACAGGCCGCCAAGGCTACTGCGAAAGCAACAATTGCAGGAGTTAAAGCGGCGGTCCGTGTAACTATAGCAGCGGTTAAAGCAACCATTGCGGCTGTAAAGGGGTTGATTGCTGCCATCGCTGCCGGAGGTTGGGTAGCTGTAGTGATAATCTTGTTAATTTGTTTGATTGCCCTGATTGTCGGTTCCTGTTTCGGCTTATTTTTCGGTTCGGATTCTACGGGAACCGGCACCAGCGTTACGCAGGCTGTGACAACTTTAAACGGGGAATTTCAGGCATACATTCAAGAAATTGAAGATAGCAATAGCCATAATCGGGTGGAGTTTACTTCAAATGACGGAGTGCTTTCTATCAATTGGGAAGATGTTCTCGCTGTTTTTTCTGCCAAGGTGACCGGTGCGGAAGATGGCACTCAGGTGGCTTCTTTGGATGACACTCAAGTTCAGCAGATGCGGGATATTATGTGGGAGATGAATGCAGTGTCTTCCAGCACCCGTACCGAGAGCCATGAAGTGGAAGTTACCGAAGTAGACGAGGATGGAAAAGAAACTACCCGCACCGAAACGGTAACGGAAACCATTCTGGAAATCTCTCTAACACATAAAACAGCGGAGGAAATGGCGCAGCAGTACAATTTCAATGCAAGGCAGAACGAATACCTTGCCTTAATGTCGGAGCCAGAAAATCAGAATTTGTGGGCAGAACTGCTGGGTGGTTTTAACAGCGGCGGTGGTCAGATCATGAATCCAAATACTGATTGGGAAGGGACCGGGATTTTCCAATGGCCTCTTCCGCAAAGTTATACCATTACCTCATGGTTTGGATACCGTGAGGACCCCTTTACTGGAGAAATTGCCTACCACAGCGGAACCGATATCGGCGCTCCGGGTGGTACACCGATTCTGACAGCGGCAGATGGCACAGTCACCATTGCCAATGCCATCGACACTTGGGGCGGCGGGTATGGATACTATATCAAGATAAACCATAACGATACTTTTGACACCCTGTATGCCCACTGTTCCTCTATCTGCGTGACCGTAGGGCAGGAAGTGAAACAGGGCGAAGTCATCGGTTATGTCGGTACCACCGGCAATTCTACCGGAAACCACCTGCACTTTGAAGTATGGCAGAACGGAGAGCGTACCGATGCGCTTGGATATTTTAAAGCGAAAGAATAAAAATGCTATTCTATTTATAACATCAATTGCGCTGTTCTTGCTTTCATACAGAAATTGTGATAGAATGTAGTTAGTCGTTGCTAACTACATTCTATCACATGACATAATTTCTATTAGAAGGGAGGAGAAACTATGTGTTAACAGAATTTTTGAAAAGTATCCGAGGTGAAAAAGCCTTATGGGAAACAATAATAACAGGTGTGGATGTTTGCAATTTTCGTCTTCAAGGCAATACAAAGGATCCATTTATCCCGATATCCTTACAGCCACTTCACTTTGAAGTTTTCTTTTGTTTTGCAGGTCATGTTGTACTCAAACAACAATGGAATCGTGTGGTTGTTGTAAGAAAGCAGGAAATTCTTTTACTATCTGAGGTATCTTCACTGTATTCCGTCGCATGTACAGCGGATTTGGCAGGAATATTGGTATCCGTAGATGCGACTACGGCAAAAGAGAGTTTATATTCCCTATGTCGTATGATGGGAGACTTAAAATTGAATACTTTTGAAGTAAAAAAATATATGGATAAGCAAGATGGATGTGCTGTTATTCATGGTTCATCTTGGGTTTTTTCTACATTTTCTGAAATAGTCAAAATGGAAGACTTTCAAAAAAGCAGATACTGCGTTTGGAAGTCAGTAGAATTGCTATTTCTGCTAAGTACAGGAACATTGTATCCAAAAGATAAAGATAATCTTAAAATAAGTAAGGTAATAAGAGAAGAGATAAATGAGATTTGCAATTATATGGAGATGCATCTGGATGAAAAAATAACGATTGATTATTTGTGTCACAAATTTTATATATCTCCTACTACATTTAAAAAATATTTTCGCAGTATTCGTGGTCAGCCGGTATATACTTGGCTATCACATAAACGTATGGAAAAAGCCGCTGAACTTCTTCGGTGCTCTTCTATGACTGTACTGGACGTTGCACAGGCAATTGGATACGCAAGTTTAAGTCAATTCAATGTAGCTTTTAAAAGGCACTTTAATTGTACACCCAGACAGTATCGAAATAGGTCTGATTCCATTGGTTTTTGTCTGTTTCCAAAAGAATGATTTAGCTAAAGTTGTTATAATAATTAGACAAAATCTATGAAGGAGGGATCTGGTTGAAACAGCACCGTTTTTGGGCATGGGGAGCCGTGATCTGCCTGCTCATGGTAATGATTACAGGATACAAAAGAAAATAACGGAAAGGAAGATTCTATATGAGTTTATACAATAAATTGGCTCTTTTTGTAGGTGGCACACTTTTCGGATCGGTTGGAATTAAACTGCTGTCCAGCAAAGACGCTAAAAAAGCATATGTTCACGCAACAGCCGCAGGACTGCGTATGAAAGATTATGTCATGGAAACGGTAACGACCGTGCAGGAAAACGCATCGGACATTTTAGCTTCTGCCAAAGATCTGAATGAAGAAAGAGCTGCAAAAGAAGCGGAAGAAGCGGCAGCCGCACAACTTGAAACTTCTGAGGAAGAGTAACAGAAAAGAGCCGTTGATACGGCTCTTTTTTTATGAAGGAGAAGCGACAAATGAAGGCAATTATTTTACACGAAAGCAAAGGGCGTATCCGTTTTCGAATCGGTCAGAAAAAAATGACTTTGCAGGAAGCAGATGTGCTGGAAAATTGGTTTCAAAAGAAATCATGGATCACACAAGTAACTGTCCATGAACGCACCGGGTGTGTGATTCTGCAATACTCCGGGTCACGTAAGGAAGTGCTGGCGGCTATCCGTGAGTTTAACTTGCAGGAAGCGCAATCACAAATCACTTTGCCACTGCACAGCAGCCGTGAATTAAACCGTAAATTTCAGGAAAAGCTGGTCGGAAAAGTGGTACTAAAAGCAGCGTCTATGCTCTTTTTGCCGAAACCATTGCAGATCGCACGAATTGTATGGCATATGCTCCCTTTTTTGAAGAGAGGTATCCACTGTCTTTGGAGAGGAAAACTGAAGGTAGATGTGCTGGATGCACTGTCCATAGGAATTTCCGCATTTCGCAAAGATTTCGGAACAGCAGGAACCGTCATGTTTCTGCTGGAACTGGGCGAACTGTTGGAAGAATGGACCAGAAAAAAATCAATGGAAGACCTTGCTCGCTGTATGGCCCTGAATGTGGATCGGGTATGGCTGAAGACACCGGAATCAGAAATTCTGACAGCAGTATCAGATATCCGCCCAGGTGACAAAATCGTGATTCGTACCGGGAGCATGATTCCTATGGACGGTATCTTAGCCGAGGGGGAAGTCACAGTCAATCAGGCTTCTTTGACTGGAGAGTCTGTACCGGTCGTAAAACACCCGGGAAACACCGTGTATGCCGGTACTGTCATAGAAGAAGGCGAGTGCATACTGGAAGTAAAACAAGCTATGGGTTCCAGCCGATATGATCAAATTGTAACCATGATTGAAAAATCCGAACAGATGAAATCGGCAGCTGAAAGCAAAGCGGCTAACCTTGCAGATAAATTGGTTCCGTATACCTTTGCCGGCAGTATCTTGAGCTTTCTGCTGACACGAAATATCCTGCGGGCCTTGTCGGTACTTATGGTGGATTTCTCCTGTGCGTTAAAATTTTCCATGCCGCTGGCGGTGCTTTCTGCCATGCGGGAAGCCGGAAAAGAACATATCACTGTAAAAGGCGGCAAGTTCTTAGAAGCGGTGGCGGCGGCTGATACCATCATATTTGACAAAACAGGTACATTGACACATGCTTGTCCGAAGGTTACGCAGATCATCACTTTCGGAGAACGAAATGAGTCGGATATGCTGCGCCTTGCGGCCTGTTTAGAGGAACATTTTCCCCATTCTATTGCAAACGCCGTAGTACAAGAAGCGCAGTGCAGAGGGTTATCCCATGAAGAATTTCATTCCAAGGTAGAATACATAGTGGCTCATGGTATTGCCAGTACGGTAAATGAGGAACGGGTATTGATCGGAAGTGCGCACTTCATTTTTGAAGATGAGGGAGTAACTGTTCCGCTAAATGAACAGGAGCGATTTGATCGTCTCCCTGAAGAATATTCTCATTTGTATTTGGCGATTGGCAGAGAGCTTGCAGCAGTGATTTGTATTTCCGATCCGCTGCGCAGGGAAGCTAAAGAAGTATTGACTGCGCTGCGTGCTTTGGGAATTCAAAAAACAGTTATGCTGACAGGCGACAGCTATCGGACGGCATCTACGGTTGCAAACCGCTTAGGGGTTGACGCATTCTGCGCTGAGGTTCTTCCTGCGGATAAAGCAAAATTTGTAGCCGATTTGCGCCAAAAAGGACATATTGTTTTAATGGTCGGAGATGGTATCAACGACTCTCCCGCTCTTTCAGAAGCGGATGCGGGAATTGCCATCAGTGACGGCGCAGCAATTGCCAGAGAAATTGCTGATATTACCATTGCGGCGGACAGCCTTTGGGAGCTTGTTAAGCTGCGTCGTATTGCAATGGCTTTGATGGAGAGAATTCACTCAAATTATCGGTTTGTCATCGGATTTAACGGGACGCTGATAGGCTTGGGATTGGCAGGAATTTTACCTCCCGCAGCATCGGCCGCACTGCACAATCTTTCTACGCTTGGCGTCAGCCTGCGTAGTATGAGTGCTCTGCCGGAACCCAAACAGGATAATGACCGCTGTATATAGCCGGACAACCAAAAGAGAGAAACCTTTGTGTAGTTTCTCTCTTTTTATTCATCCATAAAAAATGCAGAAGCACTTGACATTCAGCTTAAGAGCAACTATAATATAGCAGTGATATATAGCACCGCTATATTTTTTAAGGAGGCGTGTACCATAGATGAGAATCTGACAACTTTGGATCAAATCCATGAGGCGGCAAAAGCGGAGTTTTTGCAAAAAGGCTACAAGGACGCTTCCCTGCGGAATATCGTCAAATCTTTGGGCAAGACACTGGGAGCCTTTTACGGTTATTATAAAAGCAAAGAGGAACTTTTTGAGGCTTTGGTGGGCGAACATTATCAATACTTGATTGATCGCTTTAAGGACGCTCAGAAGCAATTTGCCGACCTGCCCCATGAACAGCAGCCGGAAGTGATGGGCGATATATCAGGGGTATGCATGTTTGATATGCTGCATTATGCCTATCAGCATTTAGAGGAATGTAAGCTCATTCTTTGTTGTTCCGAAGGGACCCGCTTTTCTGGGCTGATTGATGAGATGGTGGAAATTGAAGTGGAGGGGACACACGCTTATCAAAGAGTGCTGGCGGAATTAGGCAGACCCTCCCCGCCGCTTGACCCAACTCTGGAGCATATTTTGATCACCGGGATGTTTCATACGTTTTTTGAACTTGTTATCCATGAAATGCCGCTTCCCGATGCGGAAAACTATGTAAAGGAAATGCGGGCCTTTTACACCGCAGGATGGATGAAAATTATGGGGCAATAACGCCCTATAATTTTTGACTTGCAGTTAGCTTAAACTAACTAAATTAGATATAAGAAGGACAAATCATTGTCCTCTGTATCATAAATGAAATGTAAAGGAGGAATTCTCTTGAAAAAACAATCTAATTTATCGCGCCTGCTCACGATTGCGGGAAGTTACCGATATCTGACCTATGCGTCCTGGATCCTCTCCGCAATCAGCGCATTGATCGCACTCGTGCCTTATTATTTTATCTGGCAGGTCATGCGTGAAGTGCTGGAAGTCGCTCCGGATTTCAGCCGTGCGCAGAATCTGACCTACAACGGCTGGATGGCAGTGATGTTTGCGGTCATTGCGGTACTGGTGTACATCGCCGGGCTGATGTGCTCCCATCTGGGCGCATTTCGCATTGCCACCAATTTGCGTTTGCAGTCCATGAACCATATCGTAAAACTCCCCCTGGGATTTGCGGAACATTTTGGCAGCGGTAAGCTGCGCAAAATCGTCAATGAATCCAGCGCTGCTACGGAAACCTATCTGGCACACCAGCTCCCGGACCGTGCGAACGCCCTCGCAACTCCCTGCGGTCTTCTGGTTCTGCTGTTTGTGTTTGACTGGCGGCTGGGTCTTTTGAGTTTGGCGCCGGTACTTCTGGGCTTTCTCATTATGATGGCGATGACCGGAAAGGAAATGCAGCAGAAGATGAAGGAATATCAGAATGCGCTGGATGATATGTCCAATGAAGCGGTAGAGTATGTCCGAGGTATTCCGGTGGTAAAAACCTTTGGCCAGACCATCTTTTCCTTTAAGAAGTTTAAGGATTCAATTGACCGGTACAAGGTGTGGGTGATTGCCTACACCAAGCAGCTGCGCACGCCTATGATGTTCTATACCGCGGCCATTAACGGTGTGTTTGTCTTTTTGATCGCAGGAGCCTTGCTGTTTACGCAGGATCAGGTCACGACAGAATTTTTGCTCAATCTGGTATTCTATATCATCATTACGCCGATCATTTCCGTGACACTCACACGTATTATGTTCCAGAGCGAAAACGCTATGATCGTGGACGATGCTTTACAGCGGATTGACAGCGTTCTGAATTTGGAGCCGCTGAAAGAAACAGCTCATCCCATGCATCCGAAAGACGGCTCTGTAGAGCTTGAACAGGTACATTTCAGCTATAACGGAGAAAAGGATGTTTTGAATGGCATATCTATTTCTATTCCTGCCGGGCAGACAGTCGCTTTTGTGGGACCGTCCGGCGGCGGAAAAACCACGCTGGCAAATCTGATCTCCCGCTTCTTCGATCCTCAAAGCGGTACTGTAAGGGTGGGCGGCGTAGACGTCCGTGATATTCCGAAAGAAGAACTGATGAACACGGTTTCCTTTGTGTTCCAGAACAGCCGGCTGATCAAAGCTTCCATCTTTGAGAATGTGCGTCTGGGTAAACCGGAAGCCACCCGGGAGGAAGTCATGGCTGCCTTAAAAAATGCCCAGTGCGACGATATCCTTGAAAAACTGCCGGATGGTATGGATACGGTGATCGGCACCAAGGGGGTCTATCTTTCCGGCGGCGAGCAGCAGCGGATTGCTATTGCCCGCGTGATGCTGAAAAATACCCCCATCATTATTCTGGATGAAGCCACAGCTTTTGCGGATCCCGACAATGAAACCAGAGTACAGGCGGCTTTTTCCAAACTGTCTCAGGGCAAAACGGTCATTATGATTGCCCACAGGCTTTCCACGGTGGCCGGTGCAGATCGGATTTACGTTGTAAAAGACGGGCAGATCGCAGAGAGCGGTTCCAGCCGTGAGCTGATGGAAAGAGGCGGTCTGTTCGCCCGGATGTGGCAGAACTATCAGACTTCCATTCAGTGGAAGGTACAAAAGGAGGTACAGTAAGATGATCAGACGTCTGCAAAAACGATATGCCTTGTCCGAACAGGGCGCAAAGGATTTAATTAAGGGCTGTTTTGCCTGCGTCCTGCAAAATATCTCTTTCATGTTCCCGGTGGGATTGCTGTACTGCATGGTGAGCGATCTGATGAACGGCGGTGTTCCGGAAAGCCGGCTTCCCTTCTACATTGTCGGCTGTATTCTCTGTGTGGGATTGATCTTGCTGACAACCTACTTCCAGTATAACGCCACCTATTTTGCCACCTATACGGAAAGCGGCGTGCGCCGTATTACGTTGGCGGAGCGGCTGCGGAAAATCCCCCTGTCCTTCTTCGGAAAGAAAGACCTTGCGGATCTTACCAGCACCATTATGGCGGACTGCACCTTTTTAGAGCAGAGCTTTTCCCACTTTATCCCGGAGCTTGCCGGATCCATCATCTCTACGGTCTTGATTGCCGTCAGCCTGTTCTTCTACGATTGGCGTATGGCGCTGGCGGCTCTTTGGGTGATGCCGGTGGCGTTTGCCATTGTAGGTTTTTCTGCAAAGGTACAGGAAGGGTTTAATCAGAAATCCATGGATGCGAAAATGGCCTGCGCGGATGGAATTCAGGAGTGTATTGAAACGGTGCAGGATCTGAAAGCCAACAACGCTGAAAAAGAATACCTCAAAGGGTTGGAAAAGAAGATCCGCGCGGTGGAACACCGCTCCATTCTCAATGAGTTCGGTTTGGCGGCATTTGTAGTATCCGCATCCCTTGTGTTAAAGCTTGGGATTGCCACGGTTGCGCTTGCAGGCTCCGTTTTGCTGATGCAGGGTAGTTTGGATATTTTGACCTTCTTCCTGTTCCTGCTGGTGGTTTCCCGGCTCTATGATCCCTTGCAGGGTGCGCTGCAGAATCTGGCGGCGGTAATTTCCACCCGGACAAATATCGCCCGTATGAATGAAATCCTTGACCATCCCATTCAGCAGGGCAAAACCAGCCTTTCCAATCAGGGGTATGACATTACCTTTGACCATGTTGGGTTTGCCTACAACACCGGAGAAACAGTATTAAAGGATGTCAGCTTTACTGCCAAACAGGGGGAAGTGACCGCACTGGTGGGTCCCTCCGGCGGCGGTAAAACAACAGTGTCCCGTCTGGCAGCCCGGTTTTGGGATGTGAGCCGGGGAAAAATTACGGTAGGCGGTATGGATGTCTCAAAAGTGGATCCGGAAACGCTGCTTTCTCTTTATTCCATTGTGTTTCAGGATGTTACCCTGTTTGACAACACCATACTGGAAAATATCCGTATCGGTAACAAAGACGCCACAGATGAGGAGGTTCTGGCTGCGGCACGGCTTGCCAATGTGGATGAATTTGCCGAGAAGCTTCCTGATAAATGGAATACTAACATAGGCGAAAACGGTTGTGAGCTCTCCGGCGGAGAACGCCAGCGGATTTCCATTGCCCGTGCCTTCTTAAAGAACGCGCCGATCATCCTTCTTGACGAAGCTACAGCCTCTCTGGATGTGGAGAATGAAACGCTGATACAGACAGCTCTGTCACGGCTGATCAAAGACAAAACTGTTCTGGTGATCGCACACCGGATGCGCACGGTAGCCGGTGCGGATAAAATCGTCGTGCTTTCCGATGGTATGGTGGCGGAAGAGGGCGATCCGGATACCCTGCTCCAGCAAGACGGTATCTATACCCGCATGGTAAAATTACAGACAGAAAGCCAGAACTGGACGCTGGCATAGTGTGATTTTCTGTTGCGGGCATAAACCAGATGTTAGGCAAATGCCGCACGCAAAACATTACTATTTTTGAGTGTGGCTTTGTCTATATCTGGAAACACTTTAGTACAGTATCTTGACAAAATGATGTATGGTATGGTAAAATCAATCAGTTAGAGTTAGCTAACTATTTTTATTTTATTTTGGTTAGCCGGTGCTAACCGCATGGGGATAGAAGAATGCTAAAAGTAACAATGAAAATCGATGGAATGTCCTGTGGAATGTGTGAGGCTCATATAAACGATGCGATCAGAAAAGTATTTTCTGTTAAGAAAGTGACTTCTTCTCACAGAAAAGGGATCACGGAACTGCTTATACAAGACGCCGTTGACACACAGTTACTGAAACATGCTGTGGAAGAATTCGGGTATAAGGTGTTGGATATTCGTTGTGAACCTTATGAAAGACAAGGGTTTTCCCTGTTTAAAAGAAAATAGATGAGGGTGAAAAGACATGCCTTTTGAATTATGGCAGGGGCTGCTGATTCCTTTTGCCGGGACGACGCTCGGCGCAGCCTGCGTCTTTTTTATGCGGAACAATTTGAGTGAACTGGTTCAGCGTGCGCTTACCGGCTTTGCGGCAGGGGTTATGGTGGCGGCTTCCATATGGAGTCTGCTGCTTCCTGCCATGGAACAGGCATCAGACATGGGGCAATGGTCCTTCTTCCCTGCTGTAGCTGGATTCTGGCTTGGTATTTTATTCTTACTGGGATTGGATCGGCTGATCCCGCATCTGCATCGTGGCAGCTCAGAGGCTGAAGGCGTCAAAAGCAGTCTTGGAAAAACAACTATGCTGACTCTGGCAGTAGCACTGCACAATATTCCGGAAGGGATGGCAGTGGGCGCAGTCTATGCCGGGTGGCTCTACGGGGACAGTGGGATCACGCTGGCGGGGGCGCTGGCTCTTTCTCTGGGTATCGCCATTCAGAACTTCCCTGAAGGCGCTATTATATCCATGCCCCTGAAAGCGGAGGGTTTCTCCAAATCCCGCTCATTTCTGTATGGAACGCTGTCCGGTGCGGTAGAACCGATAGGTGCGCTCCTGACCATCCTTCTGGCAGGAATTTTAGTCCCGGTACTGCCCTATGCTCTGAGCTTTGCCGCTGGTGCAATGATTTATGTGGTGGTAGAGGAATTGATTCCGGAGATGTCGGCCGGAAAGCACTCCAATGTGGGAACCATTCTGTTTGCAGTCGGTTTCACTTTGATGATGGTATTGGATGTGGCGTTGGGCTGATACAAAGCTGTTCGAAAAAGGAGGACACAGAATGTCACATTTAGGCGTTGTGGAGGACACACTTTTTGTCCCCATGCTGGGCAGGATTTATGCCAGCGAGCATTGCCCGCAGATCATATATGATAAAAAGGCTTTGGAATTAAAAGAAAAGCTGCCGTCCGACCTGCAGGAAAACGGCAGTCAGAGCCAGTATACCCTGCTGGCTTCAGCGGTGCGGTCTGCTAATATGGACCGTTTCATCCGGTCGTTTTTAAAGCGCAGACCGGACGGTGTGATTGTCCAGCTCGGCTGCGGTCTGGAGACGACCTATTACCGCTGCGATAACGGAAGGACCCGCTGGTATGCCGTTGATTTGCCACACGTCATTGACTACCGGAAGGAACTGCTCCCGCAGTCGGAGCGTGAGACCTATCTTGCTGGAGATGCTTTTACAGAGAATTGGATCAGACAAGTTCGCACGGATTTGCCCGACGCCCCTATCCTTGTTACAGCAGGCGGACTGTTTCACTATTTTGAGGAAGATAAGGTTATTTCCCTGTTTCGTATGCTCAGACAATTCGGAGAAATAGAAGTCGTCTTTGATACTGTGAATAAAAAAGGCATGGCTATGATGCAAAAGAAATACATGAAGCAGGTCGGCCACGCCGATGTGCAGATGTTCTTTTATGTGGATTCAGCAGTGAATTTAGCTGGAAAGATTGGCGGTGGACTTATGGATATGACAGAAGAGCCTTACTACCGTTATATTCCCAAAAACGGCTTAAAACTATCCACCAAGGTCAGTATGGCTGTTTCTGACCGGTTCTGTATGGTGAAGATGATTTGTTTGAATTTATAGTGTTTTCACTTTATACGAATACAATAGCGGAGGGAATTTTAATGTTGGAAAAAGAAAACTTAACGCCGTTTCAAATTCAGCTGCTGCTTTATTACCTGACGGCGGAACCGTCAAAGCGTACGGTAACGGATTCAGCCAGAAGCCTGAATGTGAGTAAATGGGTGGTCACTCGTACGCTGGATACGCTGGAAAAGCTGAATATTGTAGAACGTCTGGAGAATCGCAAAACGGTTTTGACGGTTCCGGGAGTTAAACTGGCAGAAAAGTATCAGAAACAGAGAAAGGTATTAGAAAAATATATGCAGTATCAGGATATCCCTCCTGCACAGATTAAGGAGAATGCCCTTCGAGCATTGGCAGCAAGGTTTTCTGATGAATTTATGGATCGGCTGGCTGAACAGGAAAGCCGGATGCATATCAAAGAAATATTTGCCGGACGCCGAGACTTCCATGGCGGGGATATTTGTAATTACCTCAGTGATGGCAGTTACTATTTTCCGTTCATTATTTACCGGGAACAAATCAAAAATCACAATAACCTTTCCATGGCAAACCGTGGTTTTGAAAATCCGTGTGAAGTCATCGTAAAGGATCATGAAGGACTTGTGTATCTGGCGGCAAAAACCGTATCCGCTCAGTCTATGTCCAGTAAAAATAAAATGGAAGGACGCATCCAGAAGCTGCAATACTTATATGACGGAGAATTCCGTGACGGCGGCATTGACGGGCGTTATGTATTTTTTCCGGTAACGGCACTGCGGTTTATCTCTATGGGAAAAGGCCGGGATACCCTGCTGCATGGAAGCGTATGCCTGAAAATGCAATGCAGTGTTGGGGATATGCATATGCCGGAGAGTACAGCTGTTTTCACCATGTTCATCCATTAAAACAGGCGGATTCAGAAGAAATGAAAAATTTTTTGGAGCAGTTTTGCAACAATGCTGGTTTATCAGTCATGATCGGGGTTTAGACGCTTTTTTAACCCTTCAACAGGCTGTTTGGAGCAGTTTTGCAACAGAAAATCCATTGACAACAAAATGGTAACTGGCTATACTGAATTTGCTTTAAGGAAAATGCGGATTATAAAAGCAGTATATTTTATCATTCGCAGCCCTGTTTGGTCTTTGAGACCGGACAGAAGAGTAACAGGAGAGCAGAGTCAAAAGCAATATGACAACAACGATCCCCCTCTTAAAAACTCCGAAAGGAGCAATTTTTTAGGGGATTAGTTAGCATAACCTAACTCAGACGGATAACCTTTTGCCTCTGCCCGTTTATATCAGGGAAACAAGCGTGTTAACTTGTTCTCCTGACCAGAACATCGCAAAAGGAGGATTGGTGCGCGATATTTTTTATTATGCCGTAGAAACGGCATTATTTTTCACCAAGCGGTTAGATTATGCTAACCGAAACATTGTTTTTATAAATGAATGGAGGTAGACACAATGACAACAACAAAACAGTCATGGTTTAAGCGAAGTTTGGCTGTGCTGCTGGCAATCATGATGGTCATGAGTTTGGGCGTGACTAAACTATGGCCAGTAATATTTTTACCGTAAAAAATCTTTCCTTTTCCTACGGAAAGCAGCAGGTGCTGAACGGATTGGACTTTTCTCTTCACGAGGGGAGAATTACCACATTGATCGGTGCAAACGGATGCGGAAAATCCACATTGTTTAACCTGATGACGAAAAACTTAAAGCCCGATCAGGGGGAAGTGTTTCTGAGAGAGGAAAATATCGCAAATTTGCGTTTAAAAGATTTTGCCAGAGAAGCGGCGATTGTCCATCAATACAATACGGCGCCGCCGGATCTTACGGTCGAAAAGCTTGTGAGCTACGGGCGAACTCCCTATCATACCATGGGGCTTTCATCGGATCCGCAAAAAGATGAAGAAAAAATACAGTGGGCGCTGGAGATCACCCATACAAGCAAGCACAAGGATAAACCGGTAACAGAGCTTTCCGGCGGACAGAAACAGCGGGTGTGGATTGCCATGGCGCTGGCACAGGACACCAAGGTACTGTTTCTCGATGAACCGACCACCTATCTGGATGTCCGTTATCAACTGCAGATTTTAAAACTCATTCAGAAGCTGAACCGGGAGTACGGTATTACCATCGTTATGGTTCTCCATGATATCAACCAGTCGCTGTATTACAGTGACGAAATTGTCGCCATGAAAGATGGCAGGATGATTGCTCACGGTTTACCGGAGGAAATCATTACAAAGGAACTTGTCCAAGAGGTATACGGCGTTGATCTGACCATTCAGTCGGTAGATGGAAAACCTTTTGTTATCCCGGTATAAGGGATAACCCTGAATACATGGAAAGGAGGCATAAGCCGTATGAAACAAAGAAAAACGGTGGAGGATTATCTGAAAGCCGTGTATTTGCTGCAAAAGCAAAACGGCTCCGTACGTGGTGCGGATATTGCAGCAGAGCTTCATGTGTCGCGTCCCACAGTTTCCGTTTCGCTGAAAGAGTTGGAAAAAGAAGGCTATCTTTTCTTAGACGGTGCGCGGGAAGTGCATCTGACAGATAAGGGGCAAACCGTTGCCAGAGAAACTTATGAGCGCCACCAGACCTTCCAGTCCCTTTTAGAAGACCTGGGCGTGGATGGGAAAACTGCGGCGGAGGATGCCTGCCAAATGGAACATGCCGTAAGTCCGAAAAGTTATGAGGCGCTGAGAAGGTGGACAAACAGAAAGAAGGCAAGCGGCTGTGAATAATGCAATGCAATCCCTTTTTTACGGTTTTACATCAGTGCTGCTTGTGATAGCGGTTGCCGCTCTGTGTACAGGCGTTAAGAAAGTGATGAAAAAAATAACAAAAGGCGGACGAAAATATGATGATCAATAAACGGCTCATCGGTACCGTTGCCGAGAGCAAAAAATACATAGCGGGAAATGTAATTCTACAGTGGTGCTCCCTTACGGCGAACATTGCCCTGATGCTCAGTATTTCCCGAATGCTTGCAGAGCTTTTCAGGGGTTCGGCCTCGGTGCAGCTTTTCACAGTGACGGGAATCGTTGTAATTTTGGCGTTGGCAGTCCGGTTTTTCTGCTCCATCGGGGCCGCCAAAATGGGGTACTTCTCCTCCAAAGCAGTCAAAAAGTCTTTGCGTGAGAAGATCTATCAAAAGCTTTTGCGGTTGGGAAGCTCCTACAACGAACAGGTGAAAACTTCGGAAGTGGTGCAGGTGGCGGTGGAAGGCGTCGATCAGCTGGAAACCTATTTCGGCGCGTATCTGCCGCAGTTTTTCTATGCCATGCTGGCGCCGCTCACACTGTTTATCGTACTGTGTTTTGTGAATGTCGCGGCGGCGGTAGTGCTGCTTATCTGCGTGCCGCTGATCCCTGTAGCCATTGCGGCGGTGCAGACCTGGGCCAAAAAACTGCTCTCTAAATACTGGGGACAGTATACGGAATTGGGCGACACTTTCCTTGAAAATTTGCAGGGGCTCACCACTCTCAAAATCTATCAGGCGGATGCGTTTAAACAGCAGGAAATGAACGAGCAGGCGGAAAAATTCCGAAAGATCACCATGAAGGTGCTGACCATGCAGTTAAACTCCATCACCATTATGGACCTGATCGCGTACGGCGGTGCGGCACTGGGCGTCATCATGGCGGTGACCCAGTACCAGAGCGGAGGAGTTTCTCTTGAGGGATGTCTGCTGATTATCCTGCTGGCGGCGGATTTCTTTATTCCCATGCGGCAGCTGGGTTCCTTTTTCCATATTGCCATGAACGGCATGGCGGCCAGCGACAAGATTTTCCGACTGCTGGATTTAGAAGAAACCAAGCCGGAAATCACCGAAAGCTTTCCTTCGGGACACACCATCCGCTGTTCCGGTCTCTCCTTCTCCTATGAGCCGGACCGGGAGATCCTCCATAGCGTTGATCTTACCTTCCCGCAGGGCAGCTTTACGGCGCTGGTGGGAGAAAGCGGCTGCGGTAAATCCACACTGGCTTCGATCCTGATGGGAAGAAACAAAGGATATACCGGAAGCGTTTCGGTGGGCGGCGTGCCCCTTTCCTCCATTCAGGAAGAAAGCCTTCTGCGAAACATCACCTATATCAGCCACCAAAGCTACCTGTTCAAGGGCACGGTGCGGGAGAACCTGCTTATGGGAAAACCCGGCGCTTCCGATGAAGAACTGTGGGCAGTGCTTTCCCGGGTAAACCTCGCAGAATTTTTAAAAGCGGAACAGGGGCTGGATACCCGGCTTTTGGAAAAAGCGTCCAATCTTTCGGGCGGGCAGTGCCAGCGGCTGGCGCTTGCAAGGGCGCTTTTGCATGACAGCCCTGTCTATATTTTTGATGAAGCCACCTCCAACATCGATGTGGAGAGCGAAAACGATATTATGCGTGAAATTCATGAACTGGCAAAAAGCAAAACGGTAATCCTCGTTTCCCACCGGCTTGCCAATGTAGTGGGCGCCGACCATATTTATGTGCTGGATCACGGAATCGTTGCGGAAAGCGGTTCACATGAGGAATTACTTGCCCACCACGGCCTGTATGAACGGCTGTGGAGTGCCCAGCAGACATTAGAGCAATTTGGAAAGGAGCGTGCAAGCGTATGAAAAAGCGAAGCGGATTTGCTGTGATGGCACGGCTGATCGGGCTGGTAAAACCTCTGAGCGGCTATATGTCACTGGCTGTTTTGATGGGGCTCGTCGGGCATTTGTGCGCCGCCTTTATCACCATTTTCGGCGGATACGGTGTGCTGGCAGCCCTTCGGTTTGAAGTACCTTTTACTCTGACAACGGTTTTTATTTCCGTTCTTGTCTTCGCCCTTCTCCGGGGATTTTTGCGGTATGCGGAGCAGGCGTGCAACCACTTTATCGCATTTAAATTACTGGCACTTTTGCGCGACCGGGTGTTCCGCGCACTGAGAAAGCTCTGCCCGGCAAAGCTGGAAGGCCGGGACAAGGGGGATCTGATCTCGGTGATCACCTCCGATATTGAACTGCTGGAGGTGTTTTATGCTCACACCATCTCACCGGCTGCCATCGCGCTGTTGTTTACCATTGTCATGTGCCTGTTCATCGGCTCGTTTCACTGGATCCTGGGCGTGATTGCGCTGGCGGCCTATCTGATCGTGGGAATCGTGATTCCAATTGTGATATCCAGATGCAGCGGGGATGACGGACTGCGTTTCCGCACCAGATCCGGTGAGCTTTCGGGCTTTGTGCTGGACAGCCTGCGGGGGCTTTCCGAAATCCTCCAGTATGGACAGGGAAAAAAGCGCCTTTCCAAAATGAATGAAAAGACGGATGAACTCTCCCGAGACGAAGAAAAGATGAAACGCACTGCCGGGCGAAATACAGCGGTTACCAATACGGTGGTGTTAACATTTGATCTTATCATGCTATTTGCTTCGGCCTTGCTGTACCAAAGCGGCGCAGTGGATTTTGACGGCGTTTTGATCCCTACGCTGGCGCTGTTTTCTTCCTTTGGTCCCGTGATTGCTCTGGCGGCGTTGGGCAGCACCCTGCAGAACACCTTTGCGGCAGGCAATCGAGTACTGGATATTCTGGACGAAACGCCGGTAGTAGAGGAAATCACCGGGAAACCGGAAATCACATTCTCCGGCGCAAAAGCGGAGCAGGTTTCCTTCTCTTACGGGAATGAAACCATTCTTTCGGATGTATCGGTGACAATTCCGGAAAATGCGGTAGTAGGAATTGTGGGCAGAAGCGGAAGCGGAAAATCCACCCTGTTAAAGCTTCTGATGCGGTTCTGGAAGGTGCAGGAAGGCAGCGTGGAGCTTTCTGGCCGATCGGTGGAAGAGATCAACACCAAAAATCTGCGCGATCTGGAGAGCTTTGTGACGCAGGAGACCCAGCTCTTCCACGACAGCATCAAAAACAACCTGCGGATCGCCAAGCTGACCGCCACCGACGAAGAGATTGAAACCGCCTGCAAAAAGGCCTCCGTTCACGATTTTATTATGACCCTTCCCAAAGGCTACGACACGCCGGTGGGCGAACTCGGCGATACTCTTTCCGGCGGCGAACGGCAACGTCTGGGGCTCGCAAGAGCATTTTTACACGACGCACCCTTCCTGCTGTTGGATGAACCAACCAGCAATCTGGACAGCTTAAACGAAGCGGTGATCTTAAAATCCCTGCGGGAAGAACGGGCGGGCAAAACCGTGGTGCTGGTTTCCCACCGGCAGTCTACCATGCGCATCGCTGATACCGTCTATTCGGTGGAACACGGGAGGATGAGCTGATGAAAAGTACAGCCGATAAGCGGGAACGGGAAAAGCGGATGGTATCGGAAATGATTGCCCTGTACTGCCGCAAAAAACACCACACCAAAGGCGGACTTTGTCCCGAATGTGCAGATCTGGAAGCCTATGCCAGGATGAGAAGCGACAAGTGTCCGTTTATGGAGACGAAAACCTTCTGTTCCAACTGTAAGGTACATTGCTACAAACCGGTCATGCGGGAGAAAATCCGGGAAGTCATGCGTTTTTCCGGGCCCAGAATGCTGTTTTCCCATCCTGTGATGGCGGTTTCCCATGTGATCGAATCGAAAAAAGAGAAAAAACGACTGGAGGAATCAAGGTGAAAATAAAGAAGCTTTTATATGTGATTTTAGGCTGTATCGGTTTGGCTCTCGGAGCCGTGGGGGCTGTATTGCCGCTTCTTCCGGCGTTTCCGTTTTTGCTTTTGGCGGCGTTTTGCTTTGCCAAAAGCTCTGAAAAACTGCACCGTTGGTTTACGGGAACAAAGCTGTATAAAAACAATCTGGAAAGCTATGTAAAAGGACAGGGCATGACGTGGAAGACCAAAATCCGGATTATGATTACCGTGACGGTTCTAATGTCGATCGGCTTTATTATGATGCATGCTGTTCCGGTGGGAAGGATCGTTCTGGCTTGTGTTTGGGTATTCCATATCCTTTACTTTGTTTTCCGGGTAAAGACCATTAAACAAACCAATGGTAATCGCTAACATATGAAATGACTTATCCTGAAGGAGGTTAAGAAAGGAAAGCAAAATACAACTCCTCCAATTAGGGGAGTTGTACCGTGTTTCATTTAGAGATATCGGGTATATATAATTTATGTGCAGTAAGCGCTTTTGTCTACGGACAATTGCGCTTTTTTTATTTTCCATTGAGTAGGTTCTGGCTGAGAATTCACAGCGGCAGAGCGCCGCCCCCGACAATCTGAATTTAAAAAATTTCAGATTGATCGGAGGAAATAACGATGGCTTACAACAAAGCCAAAGCGGAAAAAGAATGGCTCCGCTGGAAAGAAGTAGAAGAAAAGAAACTCAGAGAACTCGGTGTGGATGAGGAAACCATCCAACGCCTGCATACATACGATTGGGCTCAGTTTAATAAGGAACGCCAGTATCTGCAGCGACAGGTGGATTGGTCTCCCTATGTGGATTGGGTTTCAGCACAGGATCTGGAACTACCCGTTGAGGATACCGAATCCTTGCTGGATAGTATCGAGGACATGGAACTTTTTTCTTTGTTACATACTGTGGACAAGCTTACCCTCGAAATTCTCTTTATGAAAATGGATGGATATAGCAGCAAAGAAATAGCGTCTGCTTTTGGAATGGATGAGTACGCTGTAAATATGCGAATTTACCGCCTACGAAAAAAAATAAAAAAATATTTATGACCTGCGTTATATTCCGCCTCTTTTCATGGGCTATGGGGCGAACGGGGAAAAAGAAACGTTCGCCTTGTAGCTTGAAAAGTGAATACCAGCCATGCGGGTACATTCCCGCCTAAGTGAGCGACGCAGGAAAAAGCGCCATGACGAGCCGCACACAAACCGCCTCCCATTTATTCGTGGGACGGTGGCCCCAGTTGTTGGTTTTGAGCGATGCATTTTGACCGAAAAGAGGGTGTAGTTTCCCTTTTCGCCACGACCTTGGGCGGGGTATTATGATACGCATTATCGTTTGCCCACACGTCAGATGGGTTGGTCGACCTTGGGTTGTAATCAGCAAGACCTTTGGGGAGCCAGTGAACGGTTTGTAAACTGCAAGCCTGCCCGTATGGTTCCCAAGGTTGCCGGGGGGCGAGCAGCAAATACGGCACATCAAAATCAAACCTTTTAATTTTTCAGATTGCCGTTGACGGCGAATCCGTGCGGCGCAGTTTAAAAGCTGCGCCGCATTAGTTTGCCGCCAACACATACGAGCAAACTGCTCAAAGGAGAATGTGCCGAAATGAATAAGCCTACTTTGAAAGAGCAGGCCCACGGAGAGATTGAAAAGATTTTCAGAATTCTTTTGCCTCAAAATGGTTTGTCGGTTCGGGAAGAACAAATCACCCTCTGTCACGCCATGCTGGATACCCTGCTCAAAAACAATATCGCTCTGTGCGACGCAGGCGTTGGGATCGGCAAAACCTATGCTTACCTGACCGCCTGCATTTTACTGAAAAAGTTTGCCCCGCATGGACCTGCAGGTTCTCAGCCGGTGGTGATTTCTACCTCCAGCGTTGCCTTACAGGACTCTATCATCGAAGAATACATTCCGTTTTTATCCCGGATTTTTCTGGAGAACCGTGTTATCTCCAAACCCATCCGGGCAATCGTAAGAAAAGGAAAAGAGCGTTTTGTCTGTGACGCCCGGCTTTCTCAAAGATTGGAAGCGGTCAAAGATAAGAATAAGAATGCAAAACAGCTCAAAGCATTGCTTTCCCTTCGTACTTATTATGATTTGGACTCCGTAACCGGCCTTAGTGGATTTGACCGTCGGCAGGTGTGCGTCCCCAAAGTTTGCGAGAAAACTTGCCCTTTGCGAAGCGCCTGCCGGTATCATCAATACCTGAAGGAAGCCAGAAGCGCGGAGATTTTCGTCCAGATCTGTAATCACAATTACTTGTTGGCAGACGCCGCCCATCGTTTGCAGGAACTTCGTCCTCTTCTGAATGACTATCGGGCTTTGGTAATCGATGAAGCTCACAAACTGCCGGACGCAGCTCGGCAGATGTATGGGAAAAGCCTTTCAGCAGAAGATTTCAGCGAGCTCTGCACTCTGCTGGCAAAAGAAAAATATGCCCTCGCAGCCCAGCGGCTGAAAGAAAAGTTTACTGCTCTTATGGGAGCCATGTGCCGGGGCGAACTGCTAGAAGAAGCACAGCGTACTGCCTTTGTTTTAACGCCGGATCGGGAAGCTGCCCTTCGGGATTGTCTCTCCCTTCTTCGGCAGATCCAAAAACAGCTAGCACTTCACCTCCCACGGTGGATACTTTACCAGCTGGGAACAACAGAGCAAACTCTCAACCTGTTTTTTACCGGCGACCGTAAATACATTCTTTATATTCAGTATGACAGGGATGGAAGCCCCAGCCTGTGCGCCGCCACCCGGGAAATGCCGGAACAGCTGCGCCACGCACTGTGGTCGAAGGAAACACCAGCGATTCTGACATCCGGTACCCTTATGGCCGGGGGCAGCTTTGACAGAACCCGCCAACTCATGGGGCTGTCCGCAAACAATCGGCTGGATGATTTTATTGCGGTTTCTCCTTTTGATTATCAAGAAAACTGCCTTCTCTACATTCCCGATGATATGCCAAAGGCGCAAATGGGCAGCGAAAAAGAAGCCAAGTGTCTGTCAGAGCAGATCTGCCGCTTAGTGGAAACCACTCATGGCCACACTCTGGTGCTGTTTACTTCCTACTCCCTGATGGGCGCTGTTTATAACCAAGTAAAAGAGCATCTGTCCTTTCCGCTAATGGTGGTATGGCGGCATTCGCAGGATATTATCCATCAGTTCAAGCAGACGCAGAATGCGGTGCTGTTCGCAGCGGGTTCCTGTTGGGAAGGTGTGGACTTTCCCGGCGATATGGTATCGTCGCTCATCATTGTACGCCTGCCTTTTCCTGTTCCTGATCCTATCAGCGAAGCGGAACGGGAGCAGTATCCCACCCTGCAGGACTATATCCGAGAAGTCATCATCCCAGATATGCAGGTAAAACTCCGGCAAGGGTTTGGACGGGCTATCCGTACTGAAACAGATACCTGTGTGGTGAGCATTCTGGACCATCGTGCAGCACCCGAAGAACGATATCACCGAGCTGTGCTGGAAACCCTGCCACCACTTCATATCGCCAGAAAAATCGAAGATGTAGAAGATTTCATCCGGACCAAGAAAAGCCCGGATTATTTTATGCCGTAAAGGAGAACCTCCTATGAATCAAAAATATTTACAGGGACTTTCCAGCAATATGGAAAGTCCAAACGAAGCTGTCTTTTTTGAAGCGACTCCCGAAAATATCACAGCATTTTTAATGCAGCACCAATGGGCACAAATGTCTGCCATTGGAACTGTGGACGACCGATCTTTTTTAACTGCAAGAATGGGACTTATTGACACTTGCCCTGATCAGGCATATTTATTGCAAAAGCTCCTTCCCATTTATGCCAAGGTTCAGATGGGTGACATTCCTGTTCCGAAATTAAAAACCGTCCCCAAAGAAATAGCCCTTGCCGAAAAATGTCCCAAGCCGGACTGGAACTATTTGCGCTGGGAAGGATACAGCGATAAGAAATATCAGGATATTCTCAGCGGAAAGGCTCTTTTGGAAATGTCTTGGATGGGAGAAAAAACATCCTTGGAACTACAAGTGCGCTCTTATTACAGCGGCGGAAATTTGGCTCTGCTGTTAGTGGATTGGAGTCAAGGCGATCCGCAGCCATGGGGAGATCTGAGCGTAAATTTGGGAAAATCCATTGCAAAGGACTGTGCTTTTATTGACGTCAACAATTTGAGTAATGACATTCTTTCATGGATAGAGAAAAACGGACTGGGTTCTCCCACAGGCCGAAATGAGCAAAGCGGATTTGTAGTTTATCCAGAATATCGCTTTCATCCAGAACGCCTGAAAGAACTGGATGATAAGGGATATGCCGAGTATGAAAACCTTCTGAAACAGCAGCAACAACACATGAAAAAAGGCTGGGACAGATGAGAGCAGTTGCATTGCATTTTTACCAATAAGGAGATTGATATAGATGAATGAGAAAACGGAACCAGAAAAGGAATATCCTTATATAGACCGTCCTATGTGGTTATACAGCCGAAGCAGCGATAAGAAAATATTGGCTCTCATGCAGCAGATGCACGAGTTGTTGGAGGAAGCCCAGCGCCGCAGTTACACGGTTGTAGGCACTTCACAGGATATGGGGACTGGCAGAAGCATGGCTCGGATGGGATTACAACAAATGATGCGCTCTGTGAAAGAAGGTCATGTCCGTGCTGTGCTTGTTCGGGATTTAACCCGCCTGAGCCACGATCCCGCCGTCCTAATTCAAATACTGGAATTTTTGCAGGACCACGATACGGTACTAATTACCACTGACAGCGATCTTCGGTATGAACTCTATCTAAAAGGGCTGGAAAATCGCTTTTTTCAAAGAGCAGCTCGAAAGAGTCTCCCTCTGCCGTGGTAAAGGGGGTATATCATGAACACTACATACAATCCTCAAGAACCTTCCGCTGTCCTCATCAACGAAATCAAGTATTATATGGCCTTCTCCGCTTTAAAAAAACTTTTTTTGAAAGGACTTATCACCAAAGAAAACTGCGACAAAGCCAATGTTGCTATTGCCGAAAAGTACGGTGTTTTAGAATACTATATTTAGTGGTTGTTGTGATAGCTTTATCCTCTTTCTTGTGGTAGTGTTGTCCTTGCCAAAGGTGACCGACGTTACTGTCACATGACACTACTGCAGGAAAGGGGGCATAGAAATGCCAGAAATTCGAGTGATTGAACCAATAATTTTTGCACCAGCCGAAAAGCTTCGAGTATGTGCCTATGCCCGTGTTAGCAGTGATTCCACTGATCAACGCAATTCCTTTGCTTCGCAGGTCAACTATTATACAAAGTACATTCAAGCACATGAGGGCTGGACCTTTGTTGACATATATGCGGATCAAGGAATAACAGGAACAAGTGCGCTGAAGCGCGATGAGTTTCTCCGTCTTATGCGTGATTGCCGACAAGGAAAAATTGATCGAATTCTGGTCAAATCGGTTTCCAGATTTGCACGTAACGCTCAGGACTGCATTGAAGCTGTGAGAGAGCTTCGCCAGCTGGGAGTTACGGTTTATTTTGAAAAAGAACATATCAATACCGCAAACATGAGCAATGAAATGTTTCTAAGCATGATGAGTGCATTTGCGCAGGAAGAATCCATTTCCATATCGAAGAATATGCGAAAAGGCGCAGTCATGCGAATGAAAAACGGAACATTTCGATTGTCACAAGCGCCTTATGGATACTATCTGGATGAGAAAGGGATACTCATTGTACAACAGGAAGAATCTAAAATTGTTCAAAGAATATTTGGCAACTTCCTCTCCGGAATGGGAATACAGGAAATCGCTGCAGAACTGCAAAAAGAACATATTCCAAAGTTAAATGGAGAACCCATTTGGAGTTATACAGGTATTCTCTATATCCTTACAAACGAACGATACATAGGCGATGAACTGTTTCAAAAACGATACACAACAGATACTCTGCCTTTTCAAAAAAAGATAAATCGTGGACAGAAAAAGCAGTATTACGCCGAAGATACCCACGATCCAATTATCAGCAGAGAGGTATTCCGAAAAGCACAAGAATTATTAAAACGGAAATCAGAGCGACATGGACATCAAAATAATGGACAGTATACTTTTACAAGTTTAATCGTCTGTGATGAGTGCGGGACAAATTTCTGTAGACGAATTGCGAAAAACCAACGTGTTTTGTGGACCTGTCGCAAGCATTTTAAAGGGAAACATCTGTGCAGCATGGAGAGCCTAAATGAAACTGAAATACAGCAGTGCTTCCTTACTTTATATAAAAAGCTGGCTGAAAATCGTCAAGAAATCCTTGGAAGCTATCTCCGCCAGCTTGAAGAACTAAAAGATAAGGATTTTATGGCCCATCCTGATGCCATGGAATTAAATAGACAGATTGCTGGATTATTAGAGCAGAATCACACTCTACACCGCTTGCGGGCAAAAGAGTGCATTGATTCTGCTTTTTTTATAGCACAATCCAATGAATTGAGCCAAAAGATATCCAATTTAAAAGCCGAACTTAAACAATATCGTGATTTAAACGAGTATGCGGATTTTATTGATAACACCCGCCTGATTTTAACGATATTAGACTCCCCGATGCCGGTTTTTAGCTCATCAGTGTTCCGAAATATAGTGAGCCGTATTACAGTGACACATGAAACATTGAGATTTCAACTTGTCAATGGATTGGAGTTGGAAGAAGAAAGGATAAGCGGAGGTTAATCATGAAGAAAAAAAGATACTTGCCTTTTGGATATCAGATGAATGAAGGAAATATTATACCGGACATACTGGAATCTTCTGCTGTGCAGTCAATTTTTGAAAATTATCGAAACGGCGCATCGCTGCAGATGCTTGCTAAACAAATGCAGCAATCTGGTTTAAAGTACCGAGAAAATGCGGTTTGGAATAAGGCGATGATCGCCAGAATATTAGACTGCGAAAAATATATTTCAGAAGAATTTCCTGCAATATTACCCTCTGACTTATTTCTACAGGTTCAAAGACTAAGAAAAGACAGAGCTCAAATTTATGGTGGAAGTCTGAATCCAGCCTTGCGAGGAATACGAGATCTTATCTGCTGCCAGACCTGCGGACAGAAGCTTGTTCGAATCAATCATCGAGATAATGTATATATCATCTGGAAATGCCCTTCCTGCAATACGGAAACAAGGTATTTGCCCGACATAGAGTTGATGTCAAGTGTTTTATCCGCAATCAATAGGGCAATTGAAGATCCACAGAAAGTTATGAATTTTAAAAAGAATGCCAATTGCCTGTCAGTTCAAGCCGTTAGGTTAGAAAACGAGATTTATCGAGAACTTGGTAATCCCAAGTCCAATTCAAAAAGATTATTGGAAATCATCAAACAATGCGCACAGGAAAAATACAAAGCCTGTCATGCCAATGGTGATTCAGAAGAAACGGAATGTTTGATAGCAGAACTGAAAAAACTGCAGCCGATGGAACACTTTCAATCTCAAATACTACGGAAATTTATTTGTAAAATTTTGATAACACCAGCAGGTGCTGTTACAATACAACTCAAAAATGGGGCGATTATTTAAGTAAGGAAAGGAGAAACCATAATGCCACAGAAAAAGACTAAAGTGATTAGGGAAATTCCCGAAAATCCCTTTATTCAAGGACAGGCCAAAAGGAAAAAGCTACGAGTAGCCGCCTACTGCCGAGTTAGTACAGAGCAGGAAGAACAAGAGAGTAGCTTTGAAAATCAGGTTGCCTATTACACAGATCTTATTCAGAGCAATCCGGAATGGGAATTTGCCGGAATTTTTGCGGATCGTGGAATCAGCGGCACTAAGGATACCATTCGTCCAGAGTTTATGAAAATGATCGAGCATTGCCAAAGACATAAAATTGACTTGATTTTCACTAAATCACTTAGCCGGTTTTCTCGAAACACGTTGGATTCTATCAAATACATACGGCTGCTGAAAAGCTTGAATGTAACCATAGAATTTGAAAAAGAAGGACTCAATACAAGTGATGTCAGCAGCGAAATTTATTTGACATGGTTTAGCGCCTTCGCTCAAGCAGAAAGCGAGTCCATCAGTCAAAATGTTACCATGGGAAAACGCAGGCAGTATAAGGAAGGCCATTTTGCCTTCAGGTACAAAAACTTTTTAGGCTATCGACCGGGAGAAAATGGAGAGCCTGAAATTGATCCTGAACAAGCTACCATTGTTTCACGGATTTTTTTCGCATTTCTCAGTGGAGATACCCCGGAACAAATTGCAAAATCTCTGGAAGCTGACCACATCCCATCGCCAACAGGAAAGCCAACATGGTCAAAAACTACCATTCGAAATATGCTGCAAAATGAAAAATACGCTGGAGATGTGCTGCTGCAAAAAACCTATACTGCAGATTTCCTCGAAAAGAAGGTGAAGAAAAATAGAGGTGAGGTCAAACAGTATTACATTACTGACAATCACCCAGCTATTATCCCAAGAGATATTTTTCAGGAAGTCCAGTTAGAGATTGCAAGGCGCAGTAGCAAAAGAAAGGTTTCTTGCCGGAGGACAAAGTCTGGTCGAGGAAAATATACCAGCAAATATGCACTATCGGAAAGAACCGTTTGTGGGGAATGTGGTGCTATGTATCGTAGAACCATGTGGATCAAACGGGACAGAACGAAGGAAGATGTATGGCGATGCGTGAACCGACTTGAATTTGGCACCAAGTATTGCAAACATTCCCCAAGTTTAAAGGAACCCATTTTACACCAAGCAATTCTGAACTGCATTCAGTCCGTATTTCATAATAAAGAAGAAATAGCAGAAGCAGTTCGTGAAGCACAGAAAAAAATCATTTTATTTGAAGATGCCAAAAATAATCCAGAAGTGATCCGTCAAAGAATGCAAGACATTGATCACGGAATGGCGAATCTTTTAACTTTGGCAGCCCAAAGTTCCCAAATAGAACTATTTGAAAAAAAGTTCAAGGAGATGACTGAGGAAAAGGCTCGGTTGACAGAGCAGCTAAAACAAGCCGAAGAAGATGCAACAACCGATGCAAAGCGTCAAAAGCAACTTGATGATATTCTAAAGGCAATTGACATCGATATCGTTGAGTTAACAGAATTTGATGACACGTTTATCAGAAGAATTGTAGAACAAGTAACTATCCTTTCAAAAGACAAGATAGAAGTCCGGTTCATAGGAGGATTTTCAAAAGTTGGTGATATTCCGACAAAATAATTGTCGACAGAAAAAAGCCGATCATTACTTCATCATTATTGATGGAATAATGGTCGGCTTTTTTGTGTTTGCAAACATTCCATGGGGTTGAAAAAACTCCTTTATTCTATTATAATAATCAACATCAAGAAAAACGCTTCGGTGGTTCGAAAAAGGGTATCAGATTTTCAAAAAAATTTTTTGAAACACACCGGAAACCGCATGGTTACTGGGTGCCAGTAATTTCGGTCACCAAAGACAACGCTGGAACACCTTGATTTCCAAGGGTTCCAGCGTTTTTATTGTTCGTCTCATCGGAAAATGGAGAGACTAAAAACAACGAAAAAAGCGCAAAATAAAACAATAATATTGTTGTTAGATTGTTGCCAAAAGGGGCCCTCTGGGCTGGGCTCCGTCTTGGGGCCGCCCTTCTCCGGGCGGCTTTTTCTGTTTTCTCCTCTGAGAATGGACAAGGCAGTTCTTGGCAAGGTATCGGTGCACGTCGCCAAAAGACAGGCTTCCAGGCTTTTTCACAGAGAAGCAAATCCATCTACCACGCCGGGACGAGTTTTACTCGTTTCGGCTTTTTACTTTATATGCAGCCTCCCCCTCGTTGCATGGCTCCTCTTTTTCCTCCTTTAGCTTTCCATTGGAGCACGTTTCTCCAGAACATTTGCTTCACGCTTGCCTTCTTCCCCTCCCCCAATATAGAACATTTGTTCTATATTCATGGGTAAGATTACCACCTAAAATCAGGAATGTCAAGGGTTCATGGGAAAGGTTTTCCGACGCTTAGCCCGAAATAAAGGACTGCTTTTCATCCCTGTTGCACCGGATTGTCCGGGAGCTCAAGATTCACAATCCCTTTACAATCTGGGGGTTGACTGCCTATTTTTTTCAGAGTATAGTGAAAAAAAGCGCATCAGGAGGCCGCTATGAAACATCGTACAAAGGTTGGTTTGCTGGGGTTGGCCATGGCCGGCGCAGGCGTGACCGGCGGTGTCACCGCTTTGGGAAACTACCTCTATAGTCAAGTCATGATACCTGGGAAACGGGATCCGGAGCTGCTGGAGGATAACCCCACGCAATCCGAAGGCCGACTTTGGGCTCGGGCCGGAGATGGGTTCCGCTCCGCCACCATCCAGTCCATCGACGGGTTGATCCTGTGGGCCGCTCTGGTCCCCGCCCGGAGCGAGAGTCACCGATGGGCCATCTGTGTCCATGGCTATTCCGACACCCATGAATCTATGGGCGCTATTGCGAAGCATTATCATGAACAGGGCTGGAACGTACTGATGCCGGATCAACGGGGCTATGGCAAGAGTGAGGGCAGCTACGTTGGTTGGGGTTATGATGAACGGCTGGACCTGTTGGGCTGGGTTAATTATATCACCCGGCGAGACCATCGGGCCGAGATCGTACTCCACGGCGTTTCCATGGGCGCCGCCACTGTACTGATGGCCACCGGCGGCGTGCTTCCCCGGCAGGTAAAGGCCGCTGTCTCTGACTGCTCCTATACCTCTATCGAGGAGGAGATGCGCCACGTCCTCCAATCTGGTGCGCGGCAGAAATTCTCCCGCCCGCTGCCTGCGCCGGCCGGTGTCCTCTTCAACACCCTGCGCAAGACTGTTCTGCGCAAGGCCGGTTATGACCTGAAGGACGCCGCCCCCATCCGGGCTGTCCCTCTTTCCAAAACTCCCACCCTATTCATCCACGGATCCAAGGACGATTTCGTTCCCGCCCCTATGATGAACCGTCTCTACCAGGCTGCCCGGTGTCCAAAGAGCTTTTTGTGGGTACCGGAAGCAGGTCACGCACTGAGTGTGGGTACCAATCCTGAGCTGTACTGGACCGCAGTACGTACTTTTCTCCAGGCATACTTCCCGGAGGCAGTCTAAACCATCCCCAAGCTCAACTTCACACGACACGGTGTGTCATGAGAGATAGCCCCCCCTTCCAAAGCGGGGGGTGTATGCCTCTTTCCCCGTTGGGCAACCCAACCGTGATTCTATGAGTAAAAGCTGCGGAGCACTGCCAAAAAGGCAGGTCTCCGCAGCTTTTGCTTCCTTCCATTTTGAAAAAAGGCCGTTTCATACCAGCCCACGCCAAAAGCGCAAAGGCATCACGGTCCGTTCCGAGCCGCTGCCCATCCCCTGTGCTCTCAGTGCTCCGGCCGGACCTCCTCGACCCGGAGCACTCCGTCCTGAACCGAAAAGCGCACCTCCAGGCCTGCGAATCCGAATCCGTAGATCCGCTCTGGATCCCGCTGATAGGCTGGTCGGGGATCCTGAGCCAGCACACCCTGCAGAGCAGCCCGGTGCGTCTCCGGAACCCGGTTGAGCAGCTCCTCCGGGATCTCCACCTCCAAGCGGCGGTTCGTGTCAGGCGGCGCAAAGCCTTGAGTCGCCTCTGGCCGGCAGTCCGCATAGGGCACATAGGGTTTGATATCATAGATGGGCGTGCCGTCCATCAGGTCCGCCCCCAACACACGGAGCACTGGGCCCTGCGGTCCGTCCCATTCCACCCTGTCCAGCTGGACGCAGGACAGGCCAATGGGATTGGGCCGAAAAGGGGATCGAGTTGCAAACACCCCCATGCGGACATTCCCTCCCAGCCGAGGAGGACGAACGGTGGGAGACCAGCCCTCCCGCCTGTTCTGAGAGAACTCCCAGATCAACCACAGGTGGGAAAAACCGTCAATCCCCCGCAATGCCTCCGGATTGCGGAACTCCGGTTCAAAGACCACCTGGGCCTTCAGTTCTGCCACCAGTCCCGCCTGGCGGGGAATGCCGAACTTGGCCGGAAAGTCAGAACAAATGTGGGCAATCGGCTTCATGATACACGCCTCCTGAAAAAGTCCGCCCGTCCCAGTCCGGGACGGGCGGGCCTGGTTCTCTCATGGGATTATACCACAGCTTTCGCCATTTTCCCAGCTCGATCTTGTCAGCTCGCGGCAGGATAGATGACCACCCCTGCCCCACCATCAGCGGTGGTGTACAGGATCAGCACATCCCCCACAGCGATGTCCCCCAGGAGGGCGTCGGTAAGCGCGCCGTCCGCCGCGCTCTGGATGGTTGCCACAGTACTCAGGTCATAGTCCTGAGTCACCCCGCTGTCCTCGTAGTTGTCCAGCGCCACATCGGCGTAGTCCGTGATGGTGTAGCCCGCTCCAGCCTCGGTCAGCTGATAGAGGGACAGGGTCACCGTGCCGTCCTCGGCGATGGCGGACACCACGCCCACCACGTCGTCGGAAGCGGTCTCACCAGTTCCATCCTCCAGACTCTCAGACTCCTGGGTCTCGTCTGTTCCCGTCTCCGGCTCCGCTGTGGATGTATCCACCGCTTCCGACTCCTCCACAGAGGAGCTGATATTCTCCGATTCCTCCGTATCACTGGAACTGCATCCGGCCAGCAGGCCGCCACACAGCGCCAGGGTAAGGAATAGGGCAGTCAGCCCCATGCGTTTACGAAAAGTTGTCCGTTTCATCATTTTACCTCCATTTAGTCTGATTGATTTTAATATTATCCCGGGCCGACCTCAGGTCTACCCGTTGAGAGCATGCTATCTCCGCAGCCTTAAATCAACTCAAAATTTCCTGTGACAGGAGTTTGAACTTTTTCTCCATTTTTTGGATGAATCGTTTACACTTTGTCTACGGTTCCCTTTGGCTCCGCTTCAGCGTTCGGGTGTATGCTGTAACCATCCCGGAATCCTGCGAACCGGGTTTACATACAGAGCAACAAGGTTTCATTCCCTTCCTCTCTTCTTTTTCATGCACCTCCTTTCATCCGGCGGGTATGCAGGGCCCGGCGAGCAGGGAACCCCCCATCGGGCTCGGCCCGATGGGGGGTTCCCTATTTGTCCTGTTTGTCCTGCTCATTCAGCCGTCCCAGTCAATCGGCATCCTCCATGCAGTAGCCTGCGCCCCGCACACTGCGGATCTCTGCCGTGGCATTCAGCTCCCTCAGCTTCCTGCGCAGGTAGGCAATGTTAGTCCACACCACGTTGATCTCGGCCTCGCTGTTCCAGCCCCAGATCCGTTCCATCAGTTCCTGGGTGGAAAAAATACGTTTGGGATTGCGCATCAGGTATTCCATCAATTGAAACTCTTTTCCGCTCAACTGTACCCGTCGTTCTCCACCCGTGTACAACTGGTACCGCCCGCAGTCCAAACTCAGATTCCCCAGTTTCAGCACATCTGGCACATAATTGGCCCGGCGCCGCAGCATAGCTCGGACTCGGGCCAGCAGCTCTGTGATGGCAAAGGGCTTGGGGAGAAAGTCGTCCGCTCCCGCATCCAGCCCCTCCACCCGGTCACTCACCTCGCTCCGGGCGGTGAGCACCAGTACCGGGGTGGCGTTCTCCTCTGCCCGCAGGCGGCGCAGCACTTCGATACCGTCCATCCGGGGCATCATGAGGTCCAGAATAACCCCGTCATAATCCCCGTCTAAGATATAATCCAAGGCATCTGCTCCATTGTCCACCACGTCAACCGCATACTTCTGCTGTTCCAGAACCATTTTCAAAACTTTTGAGATTTCCAATTCATCTTCCGCAATCAGTAACCGCATGAGTTTCTCCTTTCCGTGGGTCCATCCTTTCCTCCGTTCCCCCACTGGGCAGCGCCCTTGTCAGGATTGCCGCATGCCGGTCTTGAGCGCAGCCCAAAAGCGCGGACTGCGCTCAAGCGTTTTCCCTATCTTGTAGCATACGCCGTGCGGCCGGTCTGACTCCCTGGAACCGTCGGCTTATCCCCGGCGGCTGCCAGGGCATCGGTTCCGCCGCCAGTCATGGAGCCCGCCCTCCCAACTGCGGGCTTTCCTTCCACAACCTCTGTTCGGCCTATCTGAATTTACCATAGCACGAAAAACTGAACAGACCATGAAAGAAATTGCGCTAAGCTGTAAAAGAATTGTGAACTCAATTTTTCAGCTTTCTTTCAGATAAAAGCATTATTATAATAGGGAAATAGCCTATACAGCGGGATTCACACCGTCTCTGGAACCGGTGGCGTATACCCCAGAATTGGAGGATACCATGAGGATTTTAATCGTTGAGGATGAAAAGCTGTTGGCTGACTCTCTTCAGGCCATGCTAGAGAAGAAAGGCTTTGAGGTTGAGGTGGCTTATGATGGGGAGTCTGGGGAGGAATATGCCCTGTTGGGGGTATATGACCTACTTATTCTGGATGTGATGATGCCCAAGATGAACGGCTACGAGCTGGCCCGGCAGGTACGGGCCAAACGGCTGGGGGTGCCCATCCTGATGCTCACCGCCCGGGCAGGGCTAGAAGACCGGATCGAGGGGTTAAACGCCGGCGCGGACTACTATCTGACCAAACCCTTTGACACCCGGGAGCTATTGGCCTGCATCAACGCCCTGCTGCGCCGCCAGGGCTCCCAGGTGGACGAGATGACCTTCGGCAACACCGCCCTGGACCTGTCAACCAGTATGCTGATCTGTCAGGATCGCAGCGTTCGGCTGTCCGCCAAAGAGTTTGATGTGATGCGCTCCCTGCTTCAGTCCGGAGAGCGCAACCTCTCCAAGGAAGTCATCCTGGCCCGGGTCTGGGGCTATGACTCCAACGCGGTGGAAAACCACGTGGAAGTCTATGTTGGCTTCCTGCGCAAAAAGCTGGCCAGCATCGGTTCCAATATCCGCATTGAGGCCATCCGAAAGCTGGGTTACCATCTGGAGGTGGCAGAAACATGCTGAGGAAGCTTCGCCTGAAGTTTGTCGCCATCAACATGGCCATCGTCACAGCCATGCTGTGCGTCATCTTCGGCCTGGTCTACCAGTTTACGCGGAATAATCTGGAGACGGAGAGCGTGAACATGATGCAGAGCATTGCCGCCGCTCCCTTCCAGTTAGTCATCCCCGGGGAGGCTCCTGGTGAACTGCGCCTGCCCTACTTCGTCTTGGAAGTAAATAGCCAGGGAGAGTTAGCCACTGCCGGGGGCTACTATGACCTGTCGGACAAGGAATTCCTGCAGGATTTGGCCACGCTCTCCCTATCCACCGGGCAGCATGTAGGCATATTAGAGGACTACAGTCTTCGCTTTTGCCGGATCAACACTCCATCCACCCAGCGCATCGTGTTCGCCGACATGTCCAGCGAACTGTCCACTTTGGACAATCTGCTGCGCACCTGTGTGCTCATCGGCGTGGTCAGCTTTGGGCTTTTCCTGGTCATCAGCCTGCTGCTGGCCCGCTGGGCGGTGCGGCCGGTGGACCGTGCTTGGAAGCAACAGCGGCAATTTGTCGCCGACGCGTCCCACGAGCTGAAGACCCCCCTGACCGTCATCATGACCAACGCCGAGCTGCTTCAGAGCCCCGACTACGAGCCCGAGGCCAAGGCCCAGTTCTCCCAGAGCATTCTCACCATGTCCCAGCAGATGCGCGGGCTGGTGGAGCGCCTGCTGGAGCTGGCCCGGGTGGACAACGGGCAGCCCAATATGGCCTTCGCCCGGTGCGACCTCACTGGGCTGGTGGCCCAGGCCGTCCTGCCCTTTGAGGCGCTGTTTTTTGAGAAAGGACTCACTCTGAGCTGTCAAGTGGAGGAAGGGATCGCCGTCCAGGGCAGCCCCGGTCATCTGACCCAAGTGGTGGAGATTCTGCTGGACAACGCTCAGAAGTATTCCAACCCCAGCGGCAAGGTGGCCGTCCGCCTCACCCGGCAGCACCGGGGTCACTGCCTGCTCACCGTGTCCAATCCAGGCCCTGCCCTCTCCCCCCAGCAGCTCCGGGACATCTTCAAACGGTTCTACCGGGTCGACCAGGCCCGCAGTCGCAACGGCAGCTTTGGCCTGGGGCTGTCCATCGCCCAGGCCATCGTCACCGAACACAAGGGCCGCATCTGGGCGGAGAGTTCCGGCGGGGTGAACATCTTCTCCGTCCAACTGCCCGCCCTGACCACATAGAGGAATCCGCCCTCCTGATTCGGGCCTCTGTCCCCTGGACAGAGGCCCGTTTCCCCGTTCAAGGATTATTTACAAACCCCGCGTTCTCCTTTCAGGAACCGTTCAGCGCCAGGCATTACAATGGAGCCGCCGGGCAGGTCAATCCTGGCCTGCCCCTCTGGGGATGGTGTTTGTCCCCAGAGCATGCGGAAGGAGGAAGCGTGGAAGTTGATTGAAGTGAAGCATCTCACCAAGCGGTACGGCAGCCATACCGCCGTATCCGACCTGTCCTTTACCATCGGCAGAGGGCAGATCTACGGCTTTCTCGGCCCCAACGGGGCAGGGAAGTCCACCACCATGAACATCATGACCGGCTGTCTGGCCGCCACCTCCGGCCAGGTGACCATCGGCGGCTACGACATCTTTGAGGAGGCCGGGCAGGCCAAGCGGCTCATCGGCTACCTGCCGGAGCAGCCCCCTCTCTACCTGGACCGAACTCCCCGGGAATATCTGAGCTTTGTGGGCAGCGCCAAGGGGATCTCCCGGCGAGAGCTGCCCGATCAGATCCAGCGTGTCATGGAGGTGACCCAGACCACCGATGTGGGCGACCGGCTGATCAAGAACCTGTCCAAGGGGTACCGGCAGCGGGTGGGTATCGCCCAGGCCATCCTGGGTGATCCGGAGATCGTCATTCTGGATGAGCCCACCGTGGGGCTGGATCCCAAGCAGATCATCGAGATCCGGGATCTGATCCAGAGCCTGGGGGAGGCCCACACGGTGATCCTGTCCAGCCACATCCTCTCTGAGGTACAGCAGGTGTGCCAGACCGTGCTCATCATTTCCAAAGGCAGACTGGTAGCCTGCGACACCCCGGATAACCTGGAGCGACTGTTCGCCGGCTCCTCTGCCATCGACATCATCGCCGAGGCCACCGGGGACCAGGTGCGCCGGCTCCTGGCCCCCCTCGCCGCTATCGAAAAGCTGGAGATCCTCCAGGAGGTAAACGGCCGGTGCTCCGCCCAGATCACCGGGCAGCCGGAAGAGGGAGACGATCTGTGCCGCAGCATCTTCTTCGCCTTCAGCAGCGCCCGCCTGCCCCTGCTCCGGCTGAATATGGCCCGGGCCAGCCTGGAGGACATCTTCTTAGAGCTCACCAGCGGCGAAACCGGCGAGGCGGACGGGGAAGAACCAGACGCCCAAGCAGAACCAGAACAGGAGGTGGAGACGGAATGAGAGCCATTTTTCGCCATGAAATCAGTTCCTGCTTCACCAACCTCACCGGCTATGTGTTCGGCGCCTTCCTGCTGCTGTTCGCCGGCATCTTCACCATGGTGTACAACCTGAACTATCAGGTGGCCAACTTTGAGTACGTGGTCAGCGAGATGTCCTTCGTCTTTCTCATCATCGTGCCCATCCTCACCATGCGGGTGCTGGCGGAGGAGCGGCGGCAGAAGACTGACCAGCTGCTCTACTCTCTCCCCCTGTCCATGACCCAGGTGGTGCTGGGAAAATACGCCGCCCTGCTGTGCATGCTGCTCATCCCCACCGCCATCCTCTGCCTCTACCCCATTGCCCTGTCCGCCTTTGGGAACATCTACTTTCCCGCCGCCTTCGGGGCCATCGCGGGGTTCTTCTTCCTGGGAGCTGCTCTCACTGCCATTGGCGTGTTCGTCTCCTCCGTCACGGAAAGCCAGGCGGTAGCGGCAGGGCTGTGCTTCGTGGTCATGTTGGTCAACTACTTTCTCAACAGCCTATCGGACTTTGTGTCCTCTTCCGCCTTTTCCTCCTTCGCCGCTTTTGCTGTCGTCATCTTGCTGCTGGTGGCCATCCTATGGCGAATGACCCGCAACTCCACCGTGGCCCTGGTGGTGGGCATCGTGCTGGAGGGCGGGCTGGGCGCCCTCTACCTCACCCGGTCGGACGACTTTGCCGGCTTGTTCCCGGAGATTTTGCAGAACCTCTCCCTGTTTGAGCGGTTCTATACCTTTGTCAACGGGATCTTTGACTGGACTGCCATCGTCTACTTCCTCACCATCATCGGGCTCTTCCTGTTTTTGAGCGTGCAGTCCCTGGAGAAACGGAGGTGGAGCGAGTGAAGCTGCCAAAACGTCATTCCATCCGGGAAAACGGCCCAGCGGAACGCAGACTGTCCCTTCGCCTCAAAAGCTCCTTCCGCACCCGGTCCTTCCGGGTCGGCGGCTACAGCGTGGCCGCCACATTGATTGTGCTTGCCATCGCCATCGCGGTCAACGTGCTGGCCGGCGCACTGCCCGCCAGCCTGACCCAGCGGGATACCTCCTCCCACCAGCTCTACTCCCTGTCCGAGCAGACGGAAAATCTGGTGGCCGGGCTGGAGGAGGACGTGACCATCTACTGGATTGTCCAGGCGGGCAGCGAGGATCCCTATGTGGACCTGCTGCTGGACCAGTACACCGCCCTGAGCGATCATCTGACCGTAGAGAAGGTGGATCCGGATGTCCATCCCACTTTCCTGGAACAGTATGAGCTATCCTCTGTGTACAACAACAGTTTTGTGGCGGAGTGCGGGGAGACCTATCGTTATGTCTCCTACTCCGACGTGTACGAGTACAGCTACACCACCTACGAAACCTCCTTTGCCGGGGAGGGGGCTCTCACCTCCGCCATCAGCTATGTGACCAGCGAGGATCTGCCCAAGGTGTACACCCTCACCGGTCACGGGGAGTCTGAGCTGTCCTCCGACTTTGCCGACGCGGCGGATCAGCAGAACATCGAGACGGAGGAGCTCTCCCTGCTCACCGTGGAGGCGGTGCCCGAGGACGCCGACGCCGTCCTCATCTACGCCCCCCAGAGCGATCTGAGCGAGGACGAGGTGGAGAAGCTCAGCGCCTATCTGGAGGCGGGGGGCAGCCTGCTGCTCATCACCTCTCCTCTCAGCGACGCCGACGCCCTGGCCAATCTGGAGGGGCTGATGGAGGAGTCCTATGGGGTGTCCGCCGTCGAAGGCATCGTCATGGAGGGGGACCAGAGCTACTCCATCTACGGTTATCCCTACTACCTGCTGCCGGATCTGGGCTCCCACGACATCACCTCTCCCCTGTCCTCCGGCGGCTATTACGTCATGCTCTCCACCGCCCAGGGCCTGACCGTGGCCGACGAACTGCCCGATGGAGTGAGCGTGACCGAGCTGCTCACCACCTCCGACTCCGCCTACTCCAAGGCAGCCGGGTATGACCTGACCACCTACGACCGGGAGGAGGGGGACCTGGATGGCCCCTTCGCCCTGGCGGTGGCCATCACCGACCAGGTGAGCGACGAGACGGAGAGCAAAGTGGTGTGGGTATCCTCCTCCTATCTGGTGGACGATGTCACCAACGAAATGATCTCCGGGGGCAACCAGGACTTCTTTCTCAACGCCCTGAGCTGGATGGTGGACCAGGAGGAGAGCATCTCCATCCACGCCAAAAGCCTGAGCTACGACTACCTCACCATCAACAGCGCCACCGCCTCCACCCTCACCATCGTGGTGGTGGCCCTGATTCCCCTGGCCTATCTGGGCGTGGGCCTCTATATCTGGATCAGGAGGAAGCGCAGATGAAACGGAACAAAAAATTGGGCCTGCTCCTGCTGGCCCTGGTGTTGGTGTGCGCCGCCGCCTTTGCCGCCGTCCGGCTCTCTCCTGACGAGGAGGCCGGGGAGGACACCTCCTTCACCCTCCTGGCCCTGGAGGCGGAGGACATCACCCAGCTGAGCTGGGACTATGACGGGGAGAGCCTGACCTTCACCTACGACGCTGACGACGGCTGGAGCTATCCCGCCGACTCCGCCTTCCCCCTGGACAGCGCCCTGCTGGAGTCTATGGCGGCCACCTTGGGGGACGTTACCGCTTACCGCACCATTGAGGGGGTGGACGACCTGTCTCAGTACGGCCTGGACGAGCCGGAGGTGTCTGTGACGGTGACCACCCAGGACGGGGACTATACCCTGGCCATCGGGGATGAGACCACCATGGGCGGCCAGCGGTACGCCTCCACTGGGGACGGCAGCGTCTACCTCGTGGACTCCTCCCTGCTGGATTCCTTCTCCTACGGACTGTACGCCTTCGTGGCGGAGGAAGACATCCCCGCCATGAACGATCTCACCGCCTTCACGGTGGAATCGGGCAACCGGGATCTAAACCTGGTCTACCTGGAGGACAGCGGGCTGGCCTACTCCGACCACTATGTCTGGTTCCAACAAGACGGGGAGAATTATACCACCCTGGACACAGAGCTGACCGAGTCCTTTATCGAGAACATCACCCTGCTCACCTGGAGCCAATGCGTCAACTACCATGCGGATGAGGAGACCCTGGCAGAGTACGGCCTGGACGAGCCCGCCGCCGTAGTCACGGTGGACTATGTGGAGACCACCCAGGAAGACAGCGGCCTGACCGACGAGGACGGCAACCCCATCTACGACACCCTAGAGACCGATTACACGTTTGTGTTGGAGATTGGCAATTATGACGGGGAGTATTGCTACGCCCGGATCGCCGGCTCCGATATGGTCTACTACATCGACGCTACGGTAGCGGACGCCATGGTCTACCTGAGCCTGGACTCCCTGCTGCCCGACGACATCCTTCTTCTGGACAGCGACACGGTGGAGTCGGTGGACATCACCCTGGACGGGGAGACCTACCATGTGGAGAGAACGGTGGAGGAGACCACCGATGAGGATGGCAACACTACCCAGGAGACCATTTGGACCCTGGACGGCACGGAGATCGACTTCCAGGGCGTTTTCAGCGATCTGACCTCCCTGACCTCCTCCAGCAGCGGGAGCGAGCTAACCCCCGAGCGTACCGCGGAGATCAGCTTCATCTTCCACCGGAACACCAGCGATTACCAGACCGTCGAGCTCACCTTCTACCAGTACGACAGCACCAGCTGCCTGGTGAGTCTGAATGGGGAGACCCGGCTGTTTGTGGACCGAGAAGACATCGTATCCATTGTGGAGGAGGTCAATGGGCTGGTGCTGGAGTGACCGTCCCATCCATTCTCTTTCTCCCGCCACAATCTATTCCCTCTTCAGACGGCAGGCCGGGTTGAACCGGCCTGCCGTCTGTCTGCCAAAAAGCATATATCCGGCCTTGACACGCCTCCAGTCCGGCTGGTAAGATGATTTTTGAGGGATCCCCTCACAGCTTGAGAAAGAACAGGAGGCTTCACCTTATGAACTATGAAATCACCGGCGGCGTATTTCCCGTAGTGATCTGCCAGATGCTGGACGGCGAGCAGATGATCACCGAGCGGGGCTCCATGGCCTGGATGAGTCCCAACATGGAGATGGAGACCCGGGGCGGCGGCCTGGGCAAGATGTTCTCCCGGGCCTTTTCCGGCGAGAGCATGTTCCAGAACATCTACACCGCCCATGGCCCCGGCATGATCGCCTTCGGCTCCAGTTTCCCCGGCAAGATCGTTCCCCTGACCATCGCGCCGGGACGGGAGATGATCCTCCAGAAGAACTCCTTTTTAGCCTGCGAGTCCAGCGTGGAGCTGTCCATCCATGTCAGCAAGAAGCTGGGCGCCGGTTTCTTTGGCGGCGAGGGCTTCATCATGCAGCGCCTGTCCGGCTCCGGCACTGCCTTCGTGGAGATTGACGGGGAACTGGTGGAGTACTCCCTGGCCCCAGGCCAGCAGATCGTGGTGGACACCGGTAACGTGGCCGGCTTCGAACCCACCGTGTCCATGGATATCCGGCAAGTCCCCGGCCTGAAGAACAAGTTCCTGGGCGGGGAGGGACTGTTCAATACCCTGCTTACCGGCCCCGGAAAAGTCTGGCTCCAGACCATGCCCATTAGCAATGTGGCCCTAGCTATCCGTCCCTTCATTCCCACTGGGAACGGCTGAGCATTCCCTCTTTGTGTAAAAAAAGCACAGGCATTGGACGCGGCGTCCAATGCCCGTGCTTTTTATATTCTTGAAATCTACTGGTTTACAATTACACCATCGGCTTCAGGTCGGGGCTGACGATTAAGGTAGCATCAGTAGCAGCTTGAATCTGTTCCACGGTGAACTCAGGATTGTACTCGGTGAGCACAAGGCCCTTGTCCGTGACCTCCATCACGCCCATCTCAGTGATGATCTTGGTGATGCACTTCACCGCGGTATAGGGCAGCTTGCACTTCTTCAGGATCTTGGGGTTGCCCTTGGCGGTGTGCTCCATGGCCACGATGACGTTCTTCGCGCCCACCAGCAGGTCCATAGCGCCGCCCATGCCGGGCATCTTCTTGCCGGGGATGATCCAGTTGGACAGGGAGCCCTCCTCGTCCACTTCCAGGCCGCCCAGGATGGTGGCGTCCACATGGCCGCCGCGGATCAGCCCGAAGGAGGTGGCAGAGTCGATGAAGCTGCCGCCGGGGCCCACCGCGGAGGGAGAGCCGCCGGCATCCACCACGTGGATGGGGTCCTTGTTCTCGTCAGTCAGATGACCAACGCCGATGCAGCCCAGCTCGGCCTGCAGCGTGACCTTCACGCCCTCGGGCAGGTAGTTGGGAACCAGGGTGGGCAGGCCGATACCCAGGTTGACCACGTCGCCGTCCTTCAGCTCCTTGGCCACACGGGCGGCAATGAAACCTTTGATCTGAGACTTATCCATTAGTAGAGACCTCCCTCGACCACATAATCCACGAACACGCCGGAGGTGCGCACATCCTCAGGGGCGATGTCGCCCACCTCCACCACCTGCTCCGCCTCGGCAATCACGGTGTCGGCGGCGGTGGCCATCACAAGGTTGAAGTTGCTGGTGGTACCCTTGTACCACACGTTGCCCGCCTTGTCGATCTTGTAGCCGGCGATGACGGCGAAATCGGCATGGATGGGGGCCATCAGCAGGTAGTCCTTGCCGTTGATGGTCTGCTTGCCCAGGCAGTAGGGGTTATCCTCCACGATGGTGCCCACTCCGGTGGGAGTCAGCACGCCGCCCAGACCGGCGCCGTCGGCGCGGATCATCTCCGCCAGGGAGCCCTGGGGAATGAGCACGACCTCCAGGGTGCCGTCCTGCATGGACTGGGTGGCCACCTCAGGGTTCAGGCCCACATGGGTGGCGATCAGCTTCTTCACCTGCTTGTTGTGGATCAGCTTGGCCACGCCGTAGTAGTCCTCGCCCATGGGACCGCCGGGCATGGAGCCGTCGTTGCAGATCATGGTCAGATCCTTGACGCCGCTCTTGGACAGGGCATCAATGAACTTGTGGGCACTGCCGCACCCCATGAAGCCGCCGAACATCACAGTGGCGCCATCGGGGATCAGCTTGACCGCCTCTTCGATGGATACAAATTTGGGCATTTCATTTGACCTCCTCAAGGTTTATTGAATCAAAGGGGACGGGCCATAGGCCCGCCCCCTTCGCGGGTCGCGTAACTTGTGTACTTTTTCAGCACATCATGTAGCGCCAGTTACGAAAGCATGCTAAGCGCCGGCGGGAGGCGCTCAGGACCGGGCGCACCTCACCGCTCTGTTGTCACGCTCGGGCTGGGCGCATGGCCGGGTCGATAAGCCGTCCGGCTTCCCTCCGGCTCGGGCTCAAAACAGCCGTGCTGCGGCTTGGTTTCGTGCCCTTGCTCCGGTCCATCCGGGCTGCTCACGACGGCTCCACGCTTCCTCTTAGCACTTCTCGAAGATGGTGGCAACGCCCATGCCGCCGCCGATGCACAGCGTGGCCAGGCCCTTCTTGGCCTCGGGCCGCTTCTGCATCTCATGCAGCAGGGTGACGATGATCCGGGCGCCGGAAGCGCCAATGGGGTGGCCGATGGACACCGCGCCGCCGTTGACGTTCACCTTGCTCATGTCGAAGTTCAGCTCACGGGCCACGGCGATGGACTGGGCGGCAAAGGCCTCGTTGGCCTCCACCAGGTCGATGTCCTCGATCTTCAGGCCGGCCTTCTCCATGGCCTGACGGGAGGCGGGCACGGGGCCCACGCCCATGATCTTGGGATCCACGCCGCCCTGGCCCCAGCTCACCAGCTTGGCCATGGGCTTCAGCCCGTACTTCTCCACCGCCTCGCCGGAGGCCAGCACGATGGCGGCGGCGCCGTCGTTAATGCCGCTGGCCTGGCCAGCAGTCACCCGCTGCACGTGCTTATGGGCGTCAGCCTCATGCACCTGGGTGGGAGTAAAGGTGTGGACGATCTCGTTCTCTACGCCCTCGGGGCCCACAGGGAAGGCGCCCTTCAGCTTGCCCAGACCCTCGGCGGTGACGCCGGCCCGGGGGAACTCATCCACCTTGAACTCCACCATTTCCTTCTTCTTCTTTACCATCACGGGGGCGATCTCATCGTCAAACCGGCCAGACTTCTGGGCAGCCTCGGTCTTCTGCTGAGAGGAGGCACCGAAGGCATCCATCTCTTCCCGGGTGATGCCCCACACGTCGCAGATATTCTCGGCGGTGGTGCCCATGTGGTAGTTGTTATAGGCTTCCCACAGGCCGTCCTTGATCATGGTGTCCACCACCTTCTTGTCGCCCATGCGGGCGCCCCAACGCTCATTGGGCAGGGCGTAGGGTGCGGCGGACATGTTCTCGGTGCCGCCGGCCACGATGACATCCGCGTCGCCGGCCACGATGGCGCGGGCGCCCTCGATGACGGACTTCATGCCGGAGCCGCACACCATGCCCACGGTATAGGCGGGCACGGAGTAGGGCAGGCCGGCCTTGACGCCCACCTGGCGGGCCACGTTCTGGCCCTGGGCGGCGGTGAGCACGCAGCCGAACATCAGCTCATCCACCTGCTCGGGCTTGACCCCGGCGCGGTTAAGCGCCTCCTTGACCACCACGGCGCCCAGGTCGGCAGCGGGGGTGTCCTTCAGGGACCCGCCAAAGGAGCCGACTGCGGTACGGCAGCAGTTGACAACATATACATCTCTCATGACACATATACCTCCAATATAATATTTTATTGGGTACTTTTATGATACGGCACACGTTGCCAAAAGTCAAGGGCAGCGCTCTTAAATAGAAGCTTTATCTCGGGCCCGGCTGAAGATCTTGGTGATCTCGCTGATGATGAGGGGGCACAGGCCCAGGGCCACAACGATCACC
>ERZ809224.344-NODE-344-length-47339-cov-8.629981_pt1 | contig 47339 bp, 37 predicted proteins | sample MGYA00520513_ERZ809224 | MGnify/ENA primary metagenome ERZ809224 (study PRJEB31576, sample SAMEA3212658) | Homo sapiens | biome: human-gut; feature: human gut; material: fecal | place: Sweden | collected 2012 ... | reverse complement strand
GGTAGTTAAAGCATTTATGGAAGGCCAGGAAGTTTATACAAAAACGAATGTAAATTTAAGGTATTCTCCGGAAACCGGAGATAATATTATTTTGGTAATACCTCAATACACCAAGATCAAGATCATTGATCCTAAACCAATTGATGATGAATGGATTAAAGTGGAAGTTAAAGGTAAAACCGGATATCTATCTTGCCATTATGTGACTGAAATGAATACCGTCACATATAAATATGAGACATCTGAGACCGGCAACTCTCAAAAAAATAACTACTATACAAATACTGATGGGCAAAGGGTTCAATCACCCACCTATTATAGTACAATTCCCCAAGGAGCTACAGCTAAGTGCAAAGACGGAACCTATAGCTTTAGCCGAAATAGAAGAGGAACCTGTTCGCATCATGGCGGAGTTAGTATATGGTATTAATAGAATTAACCACACTCTTTCGTTTCAAAATCGGTTACCTATTTCCTCAAAAATTCCAATGCTTTTTCTAAAATCTCATCCTTACCTTCCTTTATTCCCTGAACAGATTTCGAAACCCGGATATCGGGTTTAATGCCTTCACTCTGAAACTTATCACCATTTCCAAACAAGATTGCTTGTCCCGTAAAAGAAGTCTCTCCCCCACCCGGCAAAGAAATCTTTGTCATTTCTCCGTCGGTCCCCTGTGTCCGTTCTCCGATAAAAGTTACATTAGACAGCGCTTTAAGACATATCGCGATATCTTCCGCGCGACTGATCATGGTTTTATCGATCAGGACGGCAACCGGTTTATTATAGGAAAAAGACGGATCCGGAACGAGTTCATATTGATTGGTTTGAATCTGTTTCAAATTCCCGGAAGTCGCAGAAACAACGGGCGTTTTATCAATCCTTACTATTTTTCCGGTATCGAAAAGCATCGATAAAAATTGATCGTAATCCCAAACCGATGGATAACCCCTCAAATCAATGATCAGCGATTCCGTATTTTGCATACTTCTCAATTGTGCTTCCAATTCTTCCGGACTTTGCACGAAAGAAAAGTTGAGATATCCTATATTTCCTCCCAGTATTTCACTATTTCCTCTTTTTTCAGCCATTCCCATTAATTGAAAGATGGGAACCGTTCTTGGAATTTCAATTTCACTTATTTTATTATGATGCCTTATTTCCATTTTCATCATACTTCCCGGTAACCCTACGAAATTTCCTGGATTCATCAATACTGATATCAAACCCTGAAGATTACTATGGGAGATCGTATTTTTTCCGTTTTCCAAAATTTCCGTTACAGTCTGGCCGTCTATCGAAATGATCTCATCTCCTACCTGAATACCGGGAATTATTTCCGGATCAAAATCTGTGATTATGATTTTATCCTCAATATAATCAAAGTAAACCGGGGCTGCGAATATCGCTGAGAAATCAAGGACGGATGGATGAAAAGTGGATACATGCGAATCATGCAGGTGCGACATCATTTTTTGTACCAGCATAAAATAATCCTTATCGGAAGTTGTTTTTTGGGCTTCTTCCAGATATTTTCCTAAAGAACTTTCCCAATCTATATCCATATGTTCAGGATAAGCATAGAAATATTTAACTATGGTCCATATTTTTACAATTCCCAATATCTTTTCTTCCTTAGATAGAGTTTCTCCCTGGGCTATATATACCGGAGGCGCGATGTCGAATGTAAAAGGATTAATGGTTTCGGTCACTTCAGGCTTTTGCCCGATAAATTGTAATAATTCATTCTCCTGAAGATGGTTTTTATGAAAATCAATCAGCTTAACCTGTTTCCCCTCATTAATACACAGTACCGGATTCAATATAAAATCAAAATCCCTGAAGGGATAAATGATAAATTCCGAACTCTCATGGGGATATATATACCCGCTGTTTTCATTAATGATGAAAAAATTGTTCCTATGTTGCTTCATCGCAGACAAAAGCGGATAAAAATAAGAAAGCGAACTGTTATTGGTCAATAAATAAATAGTTCTGGTTACAGGTTGAAAATCATTACCGTTAAAATCCGGAATATATTGCCGGATTTCTTGACTGTAAGCCGATAACGGCTCTATATCGGCATTACCGGACTTGTCTTTATTCTTAACTTTCCAACGTTGTTCAAAGTACCACCAATCGTTATATTCATCCCATCCGAAATGTTCACGATTAACCAACATACTTCCCGGAATTTCCTGATCAACAAACATCGACATCAAGTAATCCATAAATGAGCGCGTATGATGATCAAAATTCAGTTCCTTATTGACTCTTATATCTATTACCAGCGGTTTGGACGAATTTCTATCCTTGATCATGGAATTAAAATCAACCAGCCGGCTTATATCCGAAATATCATCTTCCGAAACCCGTATATAGTCATACTGCGGACCGGAATTGAAAATAAAAAGATTTCCATTATCCTGTAAATTGCGGTTTTGGACTATTGTAAAAGTATCATTCAGTTTGGATAATAGATTAGAATTAACGCTTCGGATAAACTCCTCGTTAGGCAAATTACCGGATAAGACGGGTAAAAATTCGACCAATGCCTTTTCCCATTCCGGATTTCCGCCGGACTTCACGACAGACGGATGAAAAAGATAAACTTCTCCCCAGATCCTGGCAACAGTATTCAGCTTATCCCGATCATAATGCTGAGCGTATAAATTAAAAAAAGCCATGACCGCCATCAATAATAAAATTGTTTTTTTCATGATATTACAGGATATGATTACATAAGTTATTTCCACAAAAATAGCAAAATAATTTTCCGGTGGCTTCGACGAGCTCAGCCACCGGAAATATCAAAAATATTTTTCAAATAAAAAAATATTAACTTTGGGAAAAATAATTTTTGGACGGATTTTAGGACATAAACCTTCAAAAAAGTTGACAACCAAATCAATTATTATGGCAAGAGCGAGAACCAAAGAAGAATTAATGGTGAGCAGCGAAGAGAATTTCAGGAAATTATTCGAACTCATCGACTCTATGACAAAAGAAGAACAGGAAAAATCCTTTTCTTTTGAAGACAGGGATAAGAATATCCGGGATGTATTGATCCATCTTTACGAGTGGCACCAGCTGTTTTTGAATTGGGTTAATGCCAATAAAGCTGGAAAAAACGCGAATTTTTTACCGGAACCGTACAATTGGAAAACGTATCCTAAAATGAATATCGAATTTTGGGAAAAGCATCAAAAAACTCCTTATAAGGAAGCGAGAACGCTTTTAGAGAAAAGCCACGCCGATATTATGAAAGTTATCGGTTCTTTTTCTGAAGAAGAGTTATTCACTAAAAAATTCTTCCCCTGGACAGGAAATACAAGCTTAGGCAGTTATGGGGTTTCTTCCACTTCCAGTCATTATGACTGGGCTATAAAAAAAATCAAAAACCATAAAAAAAGCCTGGGTAAATAGCAGGAAGTATGTAGTTGTCCAAAATGTTATCCCTGTAACCGGTTTTCTCCGATAAGCCGGGCAGTTTGTAAATTTAATAATTAAAGTAAATATGAAAAGAATTCCATTAGTAATTTTATTATCCATTATTTTTACAACAAACTGTTACAATGTATCCGGTCAAAGCACTAGCTACGTCGACGATTTCGACTGGATGGTAAAAACATTCGAACAAAATGATGCCGGGTTCCCTTATTATTTCGAAGAAAAAGGAGAGACGGCTTACAAGGAATTCACTCACGGGATGAGGGAAAAAATTCGAAATGCAAAATCCGAACAGGAATTTCTTTCCGTTATGAATGACTGGCTGCACTATTTCAGGAGAGGCCATATCGGGGTTTTCCCTAAAAGAAACTGGGAGATATCCGAAAAAGAAAAAGAATCTATCCGGAATATGTATAGGGACGAAGATAAAATCGATTTAACACAGCAGGATTTTTTAAATTACCTGGAAGAAAATAAAGATAGGATTGATCCGGCGGAGGGCATCTGGGAATTCGGTATGTACAGGGTGGGCATGATCCGTTCGGAAAAAGAAAATCAATACGATGCTTTCATTATTAACGCGGATAGCGTCTACTGGTTACCTCAACAGAAAAAAGCGGAGTTTAAGCTCAAAAAGGATGGAAACTTCGGGGTGAGATTGTCCACATTGAACCATTCCATACTGGAAACGACCGGGAATTGGACCGGGACTTCCCACGGTATCATTTCCCTTAAGCAAGGAGGACATTGGATCAGGCGATACCCGCAAGTAAATTTTACTGAAAAAGAATCTTTTTTCCTGGATATTTTATCCGGAAAATTAATGATCCGGAAATTAAGCGATCGTACGGTTTACCTGAGGATCGCTTCTTTCAGACTCGAAGAAAAAGAAGCCATAGACCGGTTACTGGCATCAAACGATCATTTGATAAGATCTGCCGAAAACCTGATCATCGACATCAGGGATGCCACCGGCGGAAGTGATTATTCGCACGAGGGATTAATACCTTATTATTACACCCAGCCAATAAGGCAGGTAGGTTTAAAATACCGGGCTACCGAATTAAATGCTTTTACCTATGAAAACTACGCGAAAAAATATCAGGACAGTCCTTATTTATCTCACTTCTTATTTATTGCCCGGAAAATGAGGGAAAACATCGGGAAATATTATGATCCCGAACAAGATATCACGATCATTGAACTTCCTGAAATATTGAAAAATCCTCGAAAAATTGGCATCATTTACAATCAAAATAATGCAAGTTCCGACGAAGGTTTGCTCTATATGGCACGACAAAGCTATAAAGTGAAACTTTTCGGTAAACCTTCTTTTGGAGCCTTCGATATGTCTAATGTCAATATCATCGATTTCCCCAACGGTAAATATGTTTTATGGTGCGCCATGAGCGTTTCTAAAAGGTTTCCTGAATATAAAATCGATAATATCGGTATCCAGCCCGATTTTTTTATGGATGACAGTATCAAAGAAGAAGATTGGGTGGAATTTGTGCAGGAAGTTATGGAGAAAAAATAAAATCTCTGCCCATTTCCACAATTTATAGACGACTTATCATAATTTTGCAGTGAGAATTCCTGTTCAGGGAATCCATAGTTCAAAGTCGTGCCAATTTAAATCTATTAGATGAATACCGTAGTAATCAGGGAAATCCGGCAAAACGAAATCCCTAAACTTGAAGATATGTTGTACGAAGCGATTTATCAGCCGGATGAATCGGATTTAATTCCCAGGAGCGTATTACAAATCCCTGAAATCAATATTTATATCAAAGATTTTGGAACTCTTAAGGATGATTACGGGCTGGTTGCGGATCTGGATGAGGAAATTATCGGAGCCGTCTGGATTCGCATATTATCCGGCAAAATAAAAGGATATGGAAATATCGACGGTGAAACGCCGGAATTTGCCATTTCCCTTTTCAAAGAATATAGAAACCGGGGTATCGGGACCCTCTTAATGACTCACATGATCGATTATTTGCGCAAAAAGGGATATAAAAAGGCCTCCCTTAATGTGAAAAAAGCAAATTACGCGGTAAAACTTTATCAAAAAGTCGGATTTGAAATTATGGATGAAAATGAAGAAGATTTGTTGATGGTATTAAAATTAGACTAAATTTGCTACAAACAAGGTTTTGTCCGGATAATTCCGGAAATCCTTGATCATAACACTCAAAAATATCTCAATTATGAATTTTAAAATGCTCTTTTCGATATCAATCTTCTTCTTGATTTCCAACATCTCTTACGGACAAGATTGCGACTGTGAAAGTAATTTTCAGTGGGTAAAGACCACTTTCGAAGAAAACGACGCGGGTTTTCAATACATCATTGACAGAAAAGGACAACAAGCCTACGATATTCATAACGCCATATTTGCCGATAAAATCAAGTCGGCAAATAATCTCATGGAGTGTGCAGACTTATTGTATGAGTGGCTTACTTTTTTTCGTTCCGGCCATATAGGTATTGAAATGCCCAAATACGGCGCCATACCTAACCATGCAACCCAACAAGCGGAAGCTTTTTACGGGAAAATTGAGAATCCGGATATTACCGGATTTGAAAAATATATAGAACAAAAAAAAGAAGCGGATTATGAAGGGATCTGGGAAATCGGAGCATATAGGATCGGCATTAGAAAAGACGGGGATGGTTATATCGGTTTTATCATCGATTCGGAAGCGGACGAATGGACAAAAGGGCAAATTAAACTTCGTATTAGAAAAGAAGGGGGAAAATATAAATCTGTTTTTTATTTAAGGAACCATCAACCGGAAGAGTATGACAAAGTAGAATTGTTAGGGAATACCCATCTTCAAATCGGCGGGAATATTTTGAAGCGAATATCTCCTTCATTTCCCAAAGAAAATGTGGTCGAGAATCACATAAAATATTTATCCGCCAGGAATCCTTATCTGGATGAGATCAATGGAAACACTCTGTTACTGAGGATTCCGAGTTTCGGTTACGATCAGAAAAAAATGATAGACAGTGTCATCCTGTCAAACAGGGACAAAATACTTTCAACCGAAAATCTGATTATTGATTTAAGGAACAACGGAGGCGGTTCCGATCAAAGTTTTTCGGAACTTATCCCCTTTCTTTATACCAATCCCATACGTACCGTCGGCGTTCAGTTTTTATCTACCCGGTTAAATAATGAAATGATGCTGGATTATGCCACAAATCCGGAATATGGCTTTGATGAAGAAACCAAAAAATGGGCCCGGGAAAGTTATGACAAAATGCAGCAACATCTGAATGAATTCGTGGATATTTTTCCGGATATGGTAAGTATAGATGAGTTTGATACCATTTACCCTTATCCTAAAAAAATAGCAATATTGATCAACAAAGGAAACGCCAGTACGGCGGAACAATTTCTATTGGCTGCCAAACAAAGTAAAAAGGTCAAGCTTTTTGGCGTTACCACCGGCGGAGCACTCGATATATCCAATATGAACGTTGTGGAATCTCCGTGTAAACAGTTTAGATTATGGTACTGCATGTCCAAAAGTCATCGTATTCCGGGTATGACTATTGACGATATCGGAATTCAACCGGATTTTTATATTGACAATACCATCCCTGATTATCAATGGGTGAAATTTGCAACTGATATATTGGAAATGAAATAAAGGATACTGACAGTTTATCGAATTAATTCCGATGAATTATCCTATAACACCGGTTATATCTGAAAACAGTGAATATCCGGACGATTTTGGAACTTTTCAAATCTCCGGAAAGTCACTCTTACTTTTCATTATAATTCTAAGATTTTTATGTAAATTTGCCACACTTTTCATTTTAAGAAAAATATTTAAAAATACACTAAACAGAGAGGGATGACAGTAAACAGCAAATTGGGCCTTGATTTCAGGAAAGTAGATGCAGCTAAGCAACTGGCCCGGAATATCGCCGAAGAAGTACAGAAGTTTGTGGATCAATATACGACTGTAGCCGTAGAAAGGACTTTATGCCGCCTGGTAGGAATCGACGGCATCGACGCCAACGAAGTGCCGTTGCCTAACATTGTGGTGGATCACCTGCACGAAAAAGGCCTCCTTAACCAGGGCGTACTTTTCTATCTCGGCAACGCCATGATCGAGACCGGTTTAAATCCGCAGGAAATCGCAGAGAAGATCGCCGGCGATGAATTGGATATCACGACCATGAGAATGAATTCCAAGGAACTCATTACCAAAACCGTGGATCCGTTTGTACAGTCCACGGTCAACAGGATCAGGAGTAACGTACAACGCCGTAACGATTACCTCAATACGATCGGCGAAGGCGCCAAGCCTTACCTTTATGTGATCGTAGCCACGGGCAATATCTATGAAGACGTGGTACAGGCGCAGGCCGCCGCAAGGCAGGGCGCCGATATTATCGCTGTGATCAGGACGACGGGACAAAGTCTTCTGGACTATGTTCCTTATGGAGCAACGACCGAAGGATTCGGCGGTACTTATGCCACGCAGGAAAATTTCCGTATCATGCGTAAAGCATTGGATGAAGTAGGCGAAGAAGTGGGAAGATATATCAGGTTATGTAACTATTGTTCCGGGTTATGTATGCCCGAAATAGCCGCGATGGGAGCTCTGGAACGACTCGACGTAATGCTCAATGATGCATTGTACGGCATCCTGTTCAGGGACATCAATCCGCAACGTACCATTGTCGACCAATACTTTTCCAGGGTAATCAACAGTTTTGCCGGCGTTATTATCAATACCGGTGAAGATAATTATCTCACTACGGCGGATGCATTCGAACAGGCACATACGGTCCTGGCTTCCGACCTGATTAACGAGCAACTGGCTTTACTCGCCGGAATGCCCGAAGAACAAATGGGATTGGGACACGCTTTTGAGATGAATCCCGAGCTGGAAAACGGCTTTTTGTATGAACTGGCTCAAGCCCAGATGACCCGTGAGATTTTCCCGAAAGCGCCCTTGAAATATATGCCCCCTACAAAATTCATGACCGGTAATATTTTCAAAGGACAGATTCAGAATGCATTATTTAACGAGATCTCTATCTGGACGGGACAAGGACTTCAGTTACTGGGAATGATCACGGAAGCCGTCCATACGCCGTTCATGTCCGATCGTTACCTGGCCATTGAAAACGCCAAATACATTTTCAGTAATATGAAAAATATCGGCGACGAAGTTGAATTTAAAGAAAACGGCATCATACAGCAAAGAGCGCAACATGTGCTTCAGGAAGCGTATCATTTATTAAACGATATCGACAAGGAAGGACTTTTCGATGCGTTGGAAAAGGGTATTTTCGCCGATATTAAACGTTCTAAAACCGGTGGAAAAGGATTGGCCGGAGTTGTAGCAAAAGCAGATAATTATTTTAACCCGTTTATCGCAATCATGAAAGGAGAAAAAGAATAATGAGTGGTGGATTATATTCAATGGATCAGCATGACTTTGACCAGACGCTGGATCTGACCCGGATAAAACCTTACGGCGATACCATGAACGATGGTAAAGTCCAGATAAGTTTTACACTTCCGGTACCCTGTAACGACGAAGCTGTCGAGGCTGCCAAACAATTACTGAAAAAAATGGGACTGGACAATCCCCAGGTTGTATATTATAAAGAATTGACCAAAGGATTCACTTTTTTCAATTGCTATGGTTCGTGTGTCCATACGGTTGACTTTACCGCGATACATGTGCCGAAAGTGGAATCTACCGTTATGGATATGAAAGAAACGGATGAATTCATCAAAGAACATATCGGACGTAAAATAGTGGTATTGGGTGCCAGTACCGGAACCGATGCCCACACCGTAGGCATCGATGCCATCATGAACATGAAAGGATATGCGGGACATTACGGACTGGAACGTTACGAAATGTTCGAAACCCTTAACATGGGAAGCCAGGTTCCCAATGAGGAGTTTATTGCCAAAGCTATTGAAATGAAAGCTGATGCATTGCTGGTTTCCCAGACCGTAACACAAAAAGATGTACATATCCAAAATCTGACGGAATTAGTGGAAATGCTGGAAGCCGAAGGACTACGGGATAAATTAATCCTCTCCTGCGGTGGCCCGCGCATTACTTATGAACTGGCTAAAGAATTAGGATATGACGCCGGATTCGGCATGAACAGCTACGCTGATGACGTCGCTTCTTATATCGCCCAGGAAATGGACCGGAGATTAAATCAATAAAACATATATTATGGACAAAAATCAGATCAGGGAAGTAATCGCCAAACGGGCAGCCCTCGAACTTAAAGACGGAGACGTAGTGAATTTAGGTATCGGACTGCCTACCATTATTCCAAATTATTTACCCGAAAATATAACATTGACACTGCAATCCGAAAACGGATTACTGGGAATGGGCCCAACACCGGAACCAGAAAAAGAAGATCCCAATTTAGTAAATGCCGGAGGCGGCTATATTACCGCCCAACCGGGAGCCGCTTCTTTCGATTCGTGTGATTCCTTCGTCGTGATCCGGGGAGGACATGTGGATGTAACCATTCTGGGCGCGATGCAGGTAGCCGAAAACGGAGACCTCGCCAACTGGATGATCCCCGGCAAATTAACTCCCGGTATGGGGGGCGCGATGGACCTGATCGTAGGAGCTAAAAAAGTGATCCTGGCTATGGAACATACGGCAAAAGGGAATCCCAAAATTCTGAAAAAATGTACGTTACCACTTACCGCTCAAGGTCAGGTAAACCTGATCATCACGGAAATGGGTGTTATGGAAATCACCGCCGACGGCATCGTATTGAAAGAAATCCATCCCGAATTTACCGTGGAACAGGTGCAGGAAGCTACCGAAGCCAGACTCATCATTTCCGATTCCCTGAAACCAATGGTTCTCTAAACCACAATCTTTAAATTTCTTTAAGAAGAATAAAAATTTGTAAAATGAGAATTATGGTTATGAACAGTTTAATCATAATTCTGGAATAAACCCAAAATAAAATGTAAAACTCTTCAGGAGTAATATAGTATGAAAAAAATCATCGTAATTTTATTGTTAACGACTACTATAACTCTTTACGGGCAATCAGGCATTGATGAAGAATTTATTAAAGCAGAAAACCTCTTAGAAGATTACAGGATCAGGGAAGCTTACTTTCTTTTAGATGATCTTTATATCCGGTCTGATAAAAAAGATACTTTATATCCACATGTCTTATTGGCTTACCTGTATACGGTATCCGAATTAGAATCATCCTACAGGATGCATGAGCAATTTGATTCTTCCGTGATATATGGCAAGAAAGCTTTGGAACTCATACGAAAAAGTAAACCATTCTTACATAAAAAAGAACTTCAAAAGGCGGAATTCTGGATGCACAAAAATTTAGTTGTTTCTTATTTCGGATTAGACGACTTGGAGAATGCTGATATTCATAAGAATATTTTATACAAAGCTTACAAAGCCAAAAAATTACCCAAAAATTACTACTATATAGACCAATATTTCAATTTTTCATTTTTTAAATGGAAGGATAAAAATATTTGGGGATATGAGTGGTATCCCTCTCTACCTTTTGATAGGTTCGGAAGCACCTTTACCAAAGTAGTTTATTACGTTTACAGCACCACTGCCGACGGAGAAGATGATGAACAACTATTCAGATTTCATGTATTAATGTTTCATCAAAACCCTAAAAATGCAAAATTTGATTATATACTCGAAAAGCAATGGGAAGAAAACGGTATCAACGTAAGTGGTTCTTATTATAATTACCGTTATCAGGAAAATATTGACTACAGGAAATTAAAACGCGATATTATAGAAATCTTAGAAAACGATATACAACCCAATTCAAGAAGAACCATAGAAATACGATAGTTTTATAAATTAAGACTTATTCTATTAAAATAAAATGATAAATAAAACATTTTTCCATCCTTCTTCCGGGATAAGAACCGGGTCAAAAATATAACTTTAACCTTGCATCACGCAATAAAACCAAATTATTATGGAGAAAAAAGTATTTATTATCGCCGCCAAAAGAACACCTATTGGTAAATTTATGGGATCATTAGCCAATATACCTCCCGGTGAACTGGGAGCTCTGGTGATCAAAAACATCCTGGAAGAAACCGGAATTCAACCTGAAGAGATTGATGAAGTAATAGGAGGTAACGTATTGTCTGCCGGACAGAAACAAGGTGTAATCCGTCAGGCTGCCGTTAAAGCAGGTATTCCTCCCGAAGTACCGGCTTACAGCATCAATATGGTGTGTGGAAGCGGAATGAAGGCCGTAATGAATGCTTATGCCGATATCAAAGCCGGGGAAGCCGACCTTGTCATCGCCGGGGGAACTGAAAATATGTCGAAAGCCGGATTCGTCCTGAGCGGCGATCTCCGTTCCGGATTTAAAATGGGAAATATGCAGGCTATCGACCACATGGTAAATGACGGTCTCACCGATGCCTTCAATGACTATCACATGGGAATAACCGCCGAGAATATCGCCGAAAAATACCATATCTCCAGGGAAGATCAGGACCGGTTCGCATATAACTCACAACAAAAGGCGATTAAAGCGGTTGATTCGGGCGCTTTTAACGAAGAGATCGTTCCCGTTCCTGTAGTCATAAAAAAAGAAACCGTCACTTTCGATAAAGATGAATTTCCCAACAGGAATTCCACCCCGGAAAAAATGGCCGCATTAAGACCCGCTTTTAAAAAAGACGGTACCGTTACTGCCGGCAACGCGTCGGGTGTAAACGACGGAGCGTCCTTCGTTTTATTGGCCTCGGAAGAGAAAGCCAAAGAACTTGGGTTAAAACCTTTAGCTGAAATTGTCGCGGTGGGACAAGGCGGCGTGGATCCCGCTTTTATGGGATTAGGTCCGGTACCGGCTATTCGCAAAGCCTTACAAAAAGCAGGCTTGAAACTTTCCGATATGGAAATGATCGAACTAAACGAAGCCTTCGCTGCGCAATCTTTGGGTGTAATCCAAAATCTGACGGAAGAACACGGTATTTCAAGGGAATGGATAGATGAAAGAACCAATATGAACGGCGGAGCCATTGCTTTAGGCCATCCGATCGGTGCATCGGGAAACCGAATACTGGTGACGCTGGTCCATGAACTTATCGCGCAACATAAAAAATACGGACTGGCCTCTCTTTGTATAGGAGGCGGTATGGGAACGGCAATCATCATTAAAAGTTGTTAAAGAGATAATTATGAACAAAATAAAAACAGGAGATACATTCTCTGAAAAAGTAAAATTTACACAGGATCAGGTAAATCAATTTGCCGAAATTTCAGGCGACCGCAATCCGATACACACCAACGCCGGTTATGCCGCCGCAACGGCTTTCGGGAAACCGATCATACACGGTATTTTCGCCGCTTCCGTTTTTTCAAAAGTCTTCGGTACCCAATGGCCCGGAGAAGGGACCATCTACATGTTCCAGGATCTTTTTTTCAGGGCTCCTGCTTTTGTAGAAATAGAATACACCGCCAAATTCGAAGTTATGGAAGTTAACGAAGAGAAACACAGAGGCGTAATCCAGTGTACCCTTGAAGATCCGGAAGGTAAACTTATCATCACCGGACAAGCCAAACTAATGCATACGGAAAGATTTTAGCAGTTAAAGTTTTGGATAAAGTAAAATTCGTAAAACAATAAAAATGAAAAGATTAGAAAATAAAGTAGCCATCGTTACCGGTGGCTCAGCCGGAATAGGCGCTGCAACAGCCGTTAAATTTGCCGAAGAAGGTGCCAAAGTCATTATTTGGGATCTCGATGAGAATAAAGGAAAAGCCCTGGCGGAAAAACTACAAGGAGTTTTCATGAAAGTGAATACCGCTAATTACGGGGAAATCGAAGCAGCCGCCAAAGCAGTCAATGACCAATTCGGACGCATCGATATCCTGATCAACAATGCCGGAATTACCCGTGACAGTACACTAAAGAAAATGACTCCCGAACAATGGCAGCAGGTGATTGATGTTAATCTGACAGGTGTATTTTATTGTACGAAAATAGTAAGTGAATATATGCTCGCAAATAACTGGGGCCGTATTATCAGCGCATCTTCGGTAGTAGGCGTATATGGTAACTTCGGTCAGACCAATTACGTCGCTACGAAAGCCGGTATCATCGGCATGACCAAAACATGGGCGAGGGAATTGGGACGTAAAGGCATCACGGCGAATGCCGTTGCACCCGGATTTATCGCTACCGAGATGGTGGCCGCCATGCCGGAAAACGTTTTGGACGGCATGAGGGCGAAAATTCCGGTCGGTCGCCTGGGTAACCCGGAAGAAATTGCCAATGTTTACGCTTTCCTTGCTTCCGATGAAGCTTCCTATATTAACGGCCATACCTTAAGTGTGGATGGTGGAATGACCGTATAAATTAGCCATGGCTGAAATTACTATCCGGAAAGCGCTTAAAACCGACTGTCCGCGCTTGTTAAAGCTGATCAAAGAACTGGCTTTATATGAAAAAGCCCCTGATGAAGTAACCGTTTCACTATCCCATTTCGAAGAGAGTGGCTTCGGAGCCAATCCTGTATGGTGGGCTTTTGTAGCGGAAACAGACGGTGTCATCCGGGGTTTTGCCCTTTATTATATCCGTTACAGTACCTGGAAAGGACAAAGAATGTACCTGGAAGATATTTATGTCGAACCCTCCGTGAGAAGGGAAGGAATAGGAGCTTTATTATTCGACCATCTTATCAGAGAGGGAAAAGAACGGAAATTGAACGGTATGATATGGCAGGTACTGGAATGGAATGAGCCCGCGATCAATTTTTATCGGAAATATAAGGCTTCTTTTGATGAGGAGTGGATTAATTGTTCCATTGAGTTTTAAATAAAGATTTTTTTCTTTATATTTGCCGTCTCGATCTATAAATCAAGATAAAAATAAATAAACAATACAATGGACTTTAATTTAACTGACAGAGAAAAGCTTTTTCTCCAGATGATCAGAGATTTCACCGCCAATGAAGTAGCTCCTATAGCAGCCGAAATCGACGAGGAAGAAAGGTTTCCCGTTGAAACGGTGGAAAAAATGGGGAAAATCGGAATTATGGGAATCCCGGTTCCGAAAGAATACGGCGGTCAGGGCGGCAACAATATACTTTACAGTATGGCTGTAGAGGAGCTCTCAAGGGCTTGCGCGACGACCGGTGTGGTTGTTTCCGCGCATACTTCTTTATGCGTTGCGCCTATCCTGGAAAATGGCACCCAGGAACAAAAAATGAAATATCTCCCTAAACTTTGCTCCGGAGAATGGATCGGCGCTTTCGGGCTGACCGAACCGAATGCCGGAACCGATGCGGCCATGCAACAAACCGTAGCGACAGATGCCGGTGACAAATGGATACTGAACGGTTCCAAGATCTTTATCACCAATGCGGGTTATGCTCATGTATATATTATTATCGCCATGACGGATAAATCGCAGGGAACGAAAGGCATATCCGCTTTTATCGTGGAAAAAGGAACTCCCGGTTTTACCATAGGTAAAAAAGAAAAGAAGTTGGGTATCCGGGGATCTTCTACATGCGAACTTATATTTGAGAATTGCGCTATTCCGAAAGAAAACCTGTTGGGGAAAGTAGGTAAAGGTTTCGGCGTAGCCATGAAGACTCTTGACGGAGGCCGCATAGGAATTGCAGCCCAGGCGTTGGGAATAGCACAGGGTGCAATCGATGAAACCGTACGTTATACGAAAGAAAGGAAACAGTTCGGCAGGTCCATTTCAGCTTTCCAGAACACACAATTTCAAATGGCTGACCTCTATACAAAAGTAGAAGCGGCCCGTTTGCTGGTACGCTCGGCCGCCTTTAAAAAAGACGCCGGTCTCCCCTACTCCGTCGATGCAGCCATGTGTAAATTATTTGCCGCCGAAACCGCTATGGAGGTGACTGTGAAGGCAGTCCAGTTCCACGGAGGATACGGATACACCCGGGAATATCCGGTGGAAAGAATGATGAGGGACGCGAAAATTACTGAAATCTATGAAGGTACTTCAGAAGTACAGAGAATGGTTATCGCCGGAAAAATGTTTAAATAAAAATTAGAGGATTATGAAAATTATAGTATGTATAAAACAGGTTCCCGATACCAATGAAATAAAAATAGATCCGGTTACCGGAACTATGATCCGGGACGGCGTTGAGAGCATCATGAATCCTGACGACAAAGGAGGATTGGAAGTGGCCCTTCAACTTAAAGACCAGTATAATGCCCATGTTACGGTCATCACGATGGGACCGACGCAGGCCGATGCCATTTTACGCGAAGCTTTCGCCATGGGTGTGGACAGGGCTATTCTTTTAACGGACAAAAAATTCGCAGGAGCGGATACGCTCGCAACTTCCCATGCTATAGCCGCCGCTTTGAAGACACTGGAATATGACCTTATCATTACAGGAAGACAGGCCATCGACGGCGACACCGCCCAGGTAGGTCCGCAAATTGCCGAGCATCTCCGGTTACCGCAGATCTCTTACCTGGCAGATCTCAAATTTGACGGTAATAAACTATTTACTATCAAGAAAGAGACGGAAGAAGGATACCAGATTCTGGAAGTGGAAGCACCGTGCCTGGTAACCGTACTGGCATCCGCAAAAAAAGCGAGATATATGAACGTGGCGGGTATTGTGGAAGCTTATGACAAGGAAGTGGAAATATGGGGAGCTGACCGGATAGATGCCGATCCTGAGAAACTGGGATTGAAAGGGTCTCCTACCCGGGTTAAAAAAGCGTTTTCCAAAGGAACCAAAGCATCCGGAGAAATCTTTGAAGTGGAGCCGGAAGAAGCCGTGAGCATTATGGTCAATAAGCTCAGAGAGAAATTTATTATTTAATTAGCCAAAAATCACTGAAATGGATAAGTCACAATATAAAAATATATTCGTATTTATTGAACAAAGGGAGAACGTGATCCAGCCGGTTGCTTTGGAATTATTAGGAAAAGCGACGGAACTGGCCCGTATTCTGGAAGAGAAGGTCGTAGCTGTTTTCCCCGGCGATAATATTACTTCCCAGGCGCAATCATTGATCGAATACGGAGCCGATGAAGTAATCTGTATTGATGCTCCCGAATTAAAAGATTATTTGACGGAGCCGTACACCCAGGCGATTGATCAGGTCATTACCCAGTATAAACCCGCCATCATGCTTTTCGGGGCAACTACGATCGGCCGGGATCTGGCCCCGAGATTATCGGCACGGCTGGAAACCGGATTGACGGCCGATTGCACCAAACTCGAAATTGCCGAAAACCGGGAATTCTGGATGACACGCCCCGCATTCGGTGGTAATCTGATGGCTACGATCACCTGCGAGGAATATCGCCCGCAAATGTCGACCGTACGTCCCGGCGTGATGCAAAAAATAGACCCGGTACCCGGCAGACAAGGTGAGATCATCAATTTCAAAGCTCAATTCGACAATACCAGGTTCAAAGTAAGACTTGTGGAAAATGTAAAAGAAGAGAGAAATAAGATCGATATCACCGAAGCAAAAATATTGATCTCCGGCGGAAGGGGTGTCGGAAACCAGAATGGTTTCGATCAGTTAAACTCCTTAGCCGAGGTTTTAAAAGCCGAAGTTTCCGCTTCCAGGGCTGTGGTGGATGCAGGCATTATCACTCATGACCGCCAGGTAGGACAAACCGGCAAAACGGTACGTCCCGACCTTTATATCGCCGCGGGTATTTCAGGAGCAATACAGCATCTCGCCGGAATGGAAGAATCCAACTATATCATCGCCATCAACAAAGACAAACATGCGCCTATTTTCAATATAGCGGATCTTGGCATCGTTGGAGACGTGAATAAGATTATTCCTTTACTTACGGAACGTTTGTCAAACGAATTGGCTAAACGTTAACCATCGGTAATTTAATATCCATAAAAAATAAAAGCTGGTCTCAAACCGGCTTTTTGATTAAGTATGCAAAAGAAACGGGGAAGTGTATCATACGGCTTTATCATGGCTTATTGATTACAATGAAAAAAGGAAAAAGTACGATTTTCAACTTATTTCCATTTTTTACGTTTAAAAGTAATCAAATACCAAAAAATATTATTTTTGTGCCATTCATATACCAAATAAATTATAGCATATGGAAAAAGATCTTAATGTCGGAACCCGGATTGACCATCCTAAATATGGCGAAGGGATTATCAGTAAAAATGCTCCGCTGACTTACAAAGTGATATTTGTGAGAGGAGGTGAAATAGAGTTCACCAAATTGAATGCCGAATTTGATATCATCGAGGAAAACGAATCCGCGGAAGAGGATCGTCGTCCCAAACTTAATATCAAAGAATTTGAAAAAGTATTGACTTATATACTGGAAAAATATAACGGCATAGAAAATAAAGTAGAACTGGGGGATAAATGGATCGGTGGAAACATGATCTTACAGCCTGCCAATCCTGACCTTAAGCCGAAAGAAATTCCGATCGAGACTTTCTTCCATAAGATCGTCATGATGCGTGACCGGTTGCGTGTTCTGGAACAGAATATTAACAGTAATACCAAACTGAACGATGAAGATAAAGTAAACCTGCAACAATATATTACCCGCATATACGGCAGTATGACCAGTTTTAATGTGCTGTTCGATAACAAAGAAGATTATTTCGTTGGAAGTAAATCCTAAAAGAATTTGATCTTAATATAAAAAAAGCATTGAGGTTACTCAATGCTTTTTTTAGTTTCCACCTGTAATACTTCGCGGGTGACCGGATTGTGGAGGAATGCCACGATGCTGGTATTCCGTATATTCCAGTCTTTATCCTTAAAATCAATCGCATATCCAACGGTATAAGCAGAATCCTTTTCCAGATAACCGGTGGAAGATAGCGTACTTCCGTATGTTCCATTCACTCCAAGCCGCAATACATGTTTGTGATTATAATTCGTGTCGTTACTGTTATCCGGTTGCTTTTGCGGGGAAATCACGTGATCTTCCAACAGGAAAACCGAAAGTTGCAGTTCTTCATCATAATCTTCCAGCATGGTGGTTTTCACGTAAGTATTCAAAATATTTTTACCTTCATCAAACTTATTCACAATCTGAATACCGGCATAGACATCCGTAAAACCGGATTGTAATTCTGTCACCCTGTTCGGCCACAATTCTTTATCAACAAGCCAGCTGCCGTCAAAACGGGTACGGTTGATAATGGCTTTCGGTATACCGTCCACTACAAAATCGGTAGATAGCAGGGCTCCGGTTTCCGTAATAAAATTATATTTATATAAGCCCGGGCGCGGAGAAGCCAGAGTACCGGCATGGATTCCCACGGGAACTATATTCTCGCCGAAATCGGTTACCATTCTTTCCAATATTTCATGACCAAGGGGACAATTAGTGCAATAGTGACCGGTATATTCTTCCACTAAGATTTTCCGGATCACTGTACTGGGATCCAGCGGAGGGAATTCCACATCCGGAGGAATTACGATCGAACTGTCGTCCCGGTAATAGGGCCCTTCGATTTTATCGCAGGCAATCACCAGGATGGTTATGATGCCGAGTAAATAAAGTATCTTTTTCATTTTTATCTTCCTGATTTAATTAAAATGAGGTGGTAACGGATAAACCTAAACCATAAGAAGCAGGTACGGCACGGCATACGCCGCCTATACAAAGAATTCCTTCACGGGTTTTACCGAAGTTCATGGCAATACGGGTAGTTCCTAATACATAAGCCGCGGAGATATTATAATAATGAATTCTTTTGGCGACCTCTTCGTTGCCGTAATTCCACTGGTCGGCTATGGTAATGAACCAATTGGGACTGATAGAATATTCCAGCATCGCATATATCCAGTTGCCGAAATCATCTTTAGTCGCCAGATGTTGTGCTTCAAGTCGAAGCGCGTGTTTATTATTGATCTTATAAGTAAGATCTACGGCCACATTATGACCCCGCATCATATCTTCGTGTCCCTGCAATAACCAAAGATTGTAAGTGATATAATTATATGCCAGGATCACTTTCCAATCTTTATGCACCCTTCTGCTTATCTCTATTCCGATATCCTGGTAAAGCAGGTCGGGACCGAATTTAAAAAACGGGGAACGGTAGCCTTCTGTTCCCGTAATATTATTATTTTCGATAGCTACGCTGTCAAGATCACGCCTTATGTTATGGAAACGGGAATAATTAAATGTAATATCCGTTCCGTATCTGCCGCCGATCTTGGTCCTCCTGGGAATCTGATAATTCACCTGAACCTGCGCGCCTATCTGTCCGTTAGGCTGGCTTGCATAAGAGTAGTTTCCTAAAAGCTGATAAGAGTATTGCCTGTTGATAGCCGGGATATAATTAATATTCAATAACGAATTTTCTTTCACCATACGTTGGGAACGGAAATCCATATTATCCGCGCGGATAAAGGAAGCGGAAACGCCCAGCCCTTTCATGGAATAGGTCGCGGAAAGGAATAACGCTTCCCCGTTCTTATAGATAAATTCATTGGAAGCATTCGGATCATTCATTTTATACGCATATTCACCCTCGAGACGGAAACCTTTATAACCGAAATTCATCCTGGCCGCCCAAGTCGCCACATTCTGCGGTATCTTATCGGCAGGAATAACCCCTGTATGCTGAACCGTATCATTAACCGGATCAAATACAAAATTATAATCACGGGTGGATTTCTCATATTTGCTCACGAAGCTGCCTCCGATACCAAAGGAAAACCCTTTTTCACCCATAACGGGAAATATATCCCCGAAATTAATCTCCCCGTCAAGTCCCCTTACGTAATCTTCACGGTCGCCGTAATTGAAATCAAAGTTTTTCCGTTCGATTCCCCACACACCTTTAATGGCGATTCCCTTGTAAGGAGTTACTTTGACCCTTCCTCCCAGCAGGCTGTTATCCACACCCAACTGCCGGTCTTCATAAGCCCTGAGGGTAAGTCCGTTCCCGAACTGTTCATAAAAAGTACCTCCTGTAACCTGGATAAAATCATTCCGGTATTCGGCGAAATAATAAGTGATCCCCTGACCTTTATACCCGATCTTCTCCATGTCCAGTAAAGGAAAAGAATAAAATTCATATCTGACACCTGCTGAAAAGCCTCCGTTGGTATACAACAGATTAAGGAAAGCATTGGCCCTTACTTTACTGGCAACGGCTTCGGCCCCGATGAGGGAATCCGGAATATAGTACATCCCGTTAAATCCGAAATCGCCGCTGATCTTATTCCTGCTTAAGAAATCCTGGGCATGTAAAGTTTGGGTTGCCAGAATCAATATGCCTGCAATAAGGGCACCTACAGCCTTTGGCAAAGCCTTATAGACATTTTTCATATTTATTTACCGGCAAGTTTTTTTATAATTTCGTAGACTTCCTCCTCTGAACCGGGAGCATAAGAAGTATGTTGCCATACGATTTCGCCTTTTCCGTTCAGGATGCAAAGGAAAGGTATATCGGCTACCGACATGGCCCTCTGGAAATCACGGTTAGAATCCAGTAGTACTTCATATTCCCAGCCTCTTCCGTTCACGAAGGGCGCTACACGGGAGGTGGATTTGGAGTCATCAGTGGAAATGGCATAGAGTTTCACGCCGGTTTCATCCATCCAATCGTCATAAACATCAGCTATGGCCGTTAACTCCGCGATACACGGTTTACACCAGGTAGCCCAGAGGCTTATAATGATCGGATTTCCGTCATTCTCGATATCTTTGGTATTAAAGGATTTCCCATCGAGAGTCTTAATATCTACTGCCGGTAAAGTTTTCAACGCTTTGTTAGAGGTAGGTTCCTGCGCATAGGTTAAGGATACGCAACACACTGCTATGAGTGCCAGAAAAAATTTTCTCATCATAAATCTATTTAATATGTGGCAAAAATACAAAAAAAGGATATATCTGTTTTAGATTAAAGTCTCCGTTAACACTACTACATAACGTGCCGGGAATTATTTTATTTTCGATATAATTCCCGGATATTACAAATATAACTTACTGATCTCCGGTTTTCAGGATCATTTTTCACTGTTCACTATCCGATTTCCCGGATAATTATTGCCTGATAAATAGTACTTTTGCAATAAAATTCTCTACATGGACAGCCGTAAACATTTTCTGCCGATTACTAAAAAAGAAATGGAAAGACTCGGTTGGGAGCAGGCTGATGTGATCCTGGTTACCGGAGACGCCTATGTGGATCATCCTTCTTTCGGAACTGCTATTATAGGAAGGATACTGGAAAGGGAAGGTCTGAAAGTGGCGGTACTCCCCCAGCCCAACTGGCAGGATGACCTGCGTGATTTTAAAAAATTCGGTAAACCGAGACTATTCTTCGGGGTAACGGCCGGAAACATGGATTCCATGGTCAACCACTATACCGCCAATAAAAGATTGAGGAGTAATGATGCCTATACGGCAGGCGGACAAGCCGGATTCAGACCGGATTACGCTTCCGTCGTATACTCCAAAATCATCCGGGAAATTTTTCCCGATGTCCCTATTGTATTAGGTGGCATCGAAGCTTCCATGCGGCGGCTTTCCCACTACGATTTCTGGAGCGACACCCTGAAACCCTCCATATTGCTTGAAAGCGAAGCCGATCTGCTGGTATACGGAATGGGAGAAAAACCGATGACCGATCTGGCAACGGCATTTAAAACAGGCCATTGGAGAGACAACTTAAAAACTATAAAGCAAATCGCCTTTCTCACTAAAGACATCCGGGAATATGAAAACCGGCCTGACGTGGTTCGGCTAAACTCTTACGAATCGGAATTAAAAGACCCGAAAAAATATGGAGAGGATTTCGTACTTTTTGAAAAGGAATCGAATAAAAAGTCTCAGAGAACATTAATCCAGCAGTACGGTAACCAATACCTGGTGATAAAACCACCATATCCGTTGCCCGGTGAAAAAGAGATGGACGACTGGGCCATGTACGACCGGATGATGAACGCTCCTCATCCTAAATATCTGAAACGGGGAGATGTGCCGGCTTTTGAAATGATCAAAAATTCGATTACCATGCACCGGGGATGCTTCGGCGGGTGTAGTTTCTGCACAATATCGGCCCACCAGGGTAAATATATCGCTTCCCGCTCCGAAAAATCTATTTTAAAGGAAGTGGAGGACCTGGTACAGAGGCCTTATTTCAAAGGACATATTACCGATTTGGGAGGTCCTTCCGCCAATATGTACAAAATGAAAGGATCGGATGAACAAAAATGCAGTTCCTGCCAAAGAGCTTCCTGCCTTTTTCCCGAAATATGTAAGAATCTCAATTATGATCACGGCGCCCTGATCAGGCTTTACGGGGCGGTCCGAAATATAAAGGGCGTGAAAAAGATCACGATCGGCAGCGGAATACGTTATGAAATGCTGGTCACCCGTAATAAAGAACTTGACAGGAAAAACCACCTGACCGAATATGCCCGGACCGTGGTCCACCACCATGTTTCAGGACGGCTTAAAGTTGCTCCAGAGCACACGGCAGTAAAAGTGACTTCCCTGATGAGGAAGCCGGCTTTTTCACAATTTATCCTGTTCCTGGACCGCTTCAATGAATTGAATCGGGAATGTGGTAAAAACCAGCAACTTATACCCTATTTTATTTCCGGGCACCCGGGAACCACAACCGAAGATATGGCATCATTAGCCGTTACGGCAAAAAAATACCGTCTTCATACCGATCAGGTTCAGGAATTCACCCCTACCCCGATGACATTATCTACCGCCATATTTTATCTGGGCTATAATCCTTATACACAGGAAAAAATAAAAGTGGTAAAAAATATAGAAGAACGAAAAATGCAACACCGGTATTTTTTCCCGGTGCCTAAAAGAAAGCAATAAGTCCCGTATAGCGCCTTTTAGCCCGTATATATTTTTTTGTATTTTTGCGATCTATTAAACATCAAACAATGAAAAAATTATTAGCAATCAGCGTATGCTTGTTTTTAACAGGAATAAGTTTTACCGTAAAATCACAACAAACAATGACAGACGACCAAAAAATCAGTTATGCATTAGGCGCTAATGCAGGAGAAAATTTCAAAGAAGTGGGTATTGATATCAACCAGGATATCTTTATGCAGGGATTAAGAGACGCCCTGGAAGGAAAAAATCAATTTTCCCGTGAAGAAATGGAACAAATTTTCAATGTATTGAACCAAAAGATCCAGGAAGCGCAAAATAAGGATGTAGGTGTTGAGAAAGCCAAAGGTGAGGCTTTCCTCGCTGAAAACAAAACTAAAGAAGGTGTTATAGAAACCCCGAGCGGCTTACAATATAAAGTGATAAAAATGGGTACCGGTCCGAAACCGACCGCTACCGACCGCGTGAAAGTACATTATCACGGTACTACCCTTGACGGACAGGTTTTCGATTCTTCCGTACAAAGAGGTGAAACCATTACTTTCGGACTTAACCAGGTGATTAGCGGATGGACAGAAGGCGTACAACTGATGCCCGTAGGTTCAAAATTCATTTTTTACATTCCTTCCGACCTGGCTTACGGCGACAGAGGAGCCGGCGGCGCTATCAAACCCGGTGCCACCCTCATTTTCGAAGTAGAATTATTCGATATCAATCCGCAGGAATAATATTCCGTTCGTCCGGCAGTATGAGATTTCAGATATGGCCAAAGCGGTTATCTCTTTAGGAAGCAATATCGGAAAACGGGAAGAATACCTTCGTGAAGCCAGCAGACTGATAGAAATCGAAATAGGAGAAATAGTAGAAAGTTCATCCGTATATGAAACAGATTCCTGGGGATTCGAATCTTCTAGATTTCTCAACCAGGTGATTATCGTTTCCACGGAACTTCCTCCTTTGGATCTTTTATCCAAACTAAAAGAAATTGAAATCAGACTTGGCCGTACCGAAAAAACCGGATATATCAACGACAAACCAAAATATCAGGATCGAACCATCGATCTTGATATTTTATTATACGACGACCTCACCATGGTATCTCCGGAATTAACCATTCCGCATCCCCATATGTGGGAAAGGGATTTTATTTTACAACCTTTAAAGGAACTGAAACTGATCCCGTGACCCCCACGAGCAACTTATATAGTCGCCATAAGAATACTTTAATTTCCACTAAACATTTTATGGGGATGGTTGTGTTTAATGATATTATCTATTTATGAAAGAACGGATTGAAATTAACCAGAATGGAGAGATCCATTACTGGACGGAAGGCGATCATGAGGAGGTGATCGTATTCACCCATGGTGCCGCGGCGGACCATGACCTTTTCAAACATCAGGTTGGTTATTTTTCTTCTCAATATAAAGTAATCGTCTGGGATGCTCCCTTACATGGACTATCCAGACCTTACAAGCATTTTTCCCTGACCAATGCCGCGCTGGAATTATCGAACATCCTGAAAATGGAAGAGATAGAAAAAGCTCATTTCGTTGGACAATCTATGGGCGGATATATTATCCAGGAATTATACAAAACCGAACCTCAATCCGTCAAATCCCTTTCTTTTATAGGCTCCAATCCTTTCGGCAATCAATACCTGTCATCGACCGACCGGTGGTTCATTCGTAACAGCTCTTTGTTTTTCAAAGTATATCCTTACAATACCTTAATAAAGGAAATGGCAAAAGGCAATTCATACAGCCGGGACTCTTTCCGTTATATGATGCAAACCCTTAAGAAATTGAGTAAAAAAGAAATTATCGGCATTCTGGATACCATCTACCGGGATTTTCTCACCCGTACGGAAAAATTGGCTATTGATTGTCCTTTGCTGATAACTTACGGTGAATTTGACAAAACGGGGAAAGTGCCTTCTCTTTGCCGGCAATGGGCCCGGGAACAAAACATTTCCGCCATTGCAATCCCGAAAGCCTCTCATAATGCCAATTATGATAATCCCGATGCATTTAACGAACTGCTGGAAAACTTTTTAAAACAAATTCAGGTTAACGGACAGGAATAATTTCTTGGCTATTTATTTTTTTTTCCTCTTTTTTCATGACATATTTCTTTGTTACCGGGAATTTCATACCGGAAATTTGTGTAAATTTGCTTGGCTAATTGACCATTAAAATAACCTTATAATCAAAGGATTATGCCTGCAAAACTTAGTGTAAACATCAATAAAATCGCGACTTTACGCAATGCGCGCGGCGGAAACGTACCGGATTTGCTTAAGGTGGCCCGGGATTGCGAAAAATTCGGTGCCCAGGGTATTACCGTACATCCCCGTCCCGACGGAAGGCATATCCGCTATGAGGATGTAACCGCGTTAAAAAAAATAGTGACCACGGAATTTAATATCGAAGGCTATCCTTCCGATTCGTTCCTGGATTTGGTGCTACTGGTAAAGCCGGACCAGGTGACGCTTGTCCCCGATGCCCCGGACGCTCTCACCTCGAACAATGGATGGAATACTATTGTTAACCAACAGATGTTAAAAGAGGTGATTTCACGCTGTAGGAATGCCGGTATCCGTACTTCCATTTTTGTGAATCCGGAACCGGAAATGATCGTGCATGCCACTACAACCGGAACCGATCGTATTGAATTGTATACGGAAAGCTTCGCATCAAATTATCAGAATGATCCTGAAAGCGCTCTCCGGCCATTTAAAGAAGCGGCTTTAGTCGCGCGGGAACAAGGTTTGGGGCTTAACGCCGGGCATGACCTCTCGCTGGAAAACCTGCAATACTTCGCGCAACATATTCCCGGGTTACTGGAAGTTTCTATCGGTCACGCGTTGATCAGCGACGCTTTATATTTAGGATTGGAAGAGACCATTAAAAGATATAAGGCTGCTTTGAATTCCTGAACGAGATTAATCAATAACAGAAAAAAACAGAATATAAACTATAGCTCTTTAAAGTTATGACGGAAAATACAAAATGTCTCATTATAGGCTCCGGACCGGCAGGTTACACGGCCGGTATTTATGCTTCACGTGCAGGATTGGAACCGGTATTGATTACCGGGATGCAACCGGGAGGCCAGTTGACCATCACTTCGGAAGTGGAGAATTTCCCCGGTTATCCGAACGGAGAAGCAGGAATGCAGATCATGGAAGATATCAGGGAACAATCCATCCATGCAGGAACCCGTATGGAAAGCGGTACCGTGACAAGTGTCGATTTTTCCAAAAGACCTTTCCATTGTAAAGTCGATTCCGGAAAAGAATTTATTGCGGAGACCGTGATCATAGCCACCGGAGCAACACCGCGCTGGCTGGGACTTGAAAGTGAGAAGCATTACCGTGGTTACGGCGTATCCAGTTGCGCCACCTGCGACGGGGCTTTCTTCGCAGGAAAAGAGGTGGCCGTAATAGGCGGAGGAGATACGGCTATGGAAGAAGCGCTCTATCTCGCCAACAGATGCAGTAAAGTATATATCATACACCGCCGTGATAAATTACGGGCGTGCGCGGCATACCAGTCAAGGGTTTTCTCCGCACCAAACATTGAAGTAATCTGGAACAGCGTTCCTTCCGAAATTGTAGGGGAACAAAAAGGGTTTATGCGCCAGGTTACGGGCATACGACTGTCGAATGTCACCAATGACCAGGAAACCTTACTTCCCGTGGAAGGCGTTTTTATCGCGATCGGAATCCATCCGGTTACGGAACTATTCCAGGGCCATCTGGAACTGGACGAGAGCGGCTATATTAAAACCATTCCCGGAACTCCTTTTACGAATGTGCCGGGCGTTTTCGCAGCCGGAGACGTTCAGGATCCTTCTTACCGGCAAGCCATAACCGCAGCCGCGTCGGGTTGTAAAGCCGGCATCGAAGCGGAAAGATTTTTATCTCTTAACCCGGATTCAAACTCCATAAATTGTCCCGTCAATGGCTAATGAAATTTTAGAAGATATCACTTCAAGTGACTACAAATACGGTTTTGTATCGGATATTGAAGTCGAAGAATTCCCGAAAGGATTAAATGAAGATATCATCCGGAGAATATCGGCCCGGAAAGAAGAACCCGAATGGTTACTGGAATTCAGGCTGAATGCTTACCGGAAATGGCTTACCATGAAAGAACCGACCTGGGCCCATCTGGATTTCCAGCGTCCCGACTATCAGGATATCATTTACCTATCCATCCCTAAACAGAAAAAGAAGCTGAACAGTATGGATGAAGTAGACCCTGAACTTGTGGACACATTTAATAAATTGGGAATATCCCTGGAAGAGCAAAAGCAGTTGGCAGGAGTAGCCGTGGATGCCGTAATAGATTCCGTATCGGTCAAAACCACTTTCACCGATACCCTCGAAAAACTGGGAATCATATTTTGTTCTTTCGGCGAAGCGGTCAAGAAACATCCTGATCTGGTAAGAAAATACCTGGCTTCCGTAGTGCCTGTCGGAGATAATTTTTATGCGGCGCTCAATTCTGCAGTTTTCAGTGAAGGGTCTTTCTGTTATATCCCCAAAGGGGTACGTTCCCCTATCGAATTGTCAACCTATTTCCGTATCAATGCGGCTAATTCCGGACAGTTTGAAAGAACACTTATTATCGCCGACGAAGGTTCGTACGTAAGTTATATGGAAGGGTGTACAGCACCGCAACGCGACGAGAACCAACTCCACGCAGCAGTAGTGGAAATCATTGCCATGAAAGACGCGGAAGTCAAATACTCGACCGTACAGAACTGGTATCCCGGAGACAAAGAAGGAAAAGGGGGAATTTATAATCTGGTTACTAAAAGAGGATTATGTAAGGGCGACAACTCAAAAATATCATGGACCCAGGTGGAAACCGGCTCCGCCATTACCTGGAAATATCCCGGTTGTGTATTGCAGGGCGATAATTCCGTAGGCGAATTCTATTCGGTAGCCGTGACCAATAATTATCAACAAGCCGACACGGGAACCAAAATGATACATCTTGGAAAGAACACCCGGAGTTTGATCGTTTCCAAAGGTATTTCCGCAGGGAAAAGCCAGAACAGTTACCGCGGACTGGTAAAAGTAGCCAAAAAAGCAGAGAAAGCCCGTAATTTTTCCCAGTGCGATTCCCTGTTGATGGGTGACCAATGCGGCGCCCATACCTGGCCTTATATTGATTGCCACAACAAAACTTCCATCCTGGAACACGAAGCGACTACTTCCAAAATTTCGGATGACCAGCTTTTCTATTCCCAACAGAGAGGTATCGATAAAGAAACGGCTATCAGCCTGATCGTGAACGGATACGCCAAAGAAGTGTTGAGCAAACTTCCTATGGAGTTTGCGGTTGAAGCCCAGAAATTACTGAGCATAAGCCTTGAAGGTAGCGTGGGGTAAGCAATAAGAAAATTCTATATACGTATTTTTTCATCATCACCGGTCCCTTCGATAAACTCAGGGACCAGTGTAATATTCATTACATATTATATTTATCCTGAATTTCATTTTATAGCCGGAATAATCCGTATACCGTTCTTCCATAGTTCAGGTAGCGGATTTAAAGTTAAAATCGTATATTTGCGGCTATAAAATCATCATATGAAAAGAATTATACTTACGATTACATTTTTAGCTCTTTTCTGCCATATAAAAGCAGACGAGGGGATGTGGATCCCATTGTTCCTGAAATACAACGAAGCGGAAATGCAACAATTGGGATTTAAATTAACGGCGGAAGACATCTATAGTGTTAATCACCACAGTATGAAAGATGCGATCATGTTGTTTGGCGGAGGATGTACCGGAGAACTCATTTCCCCGGAAGGGCTGATTTTGACCAATCACCATTGCGGATATTCTTACGTACAGGCACACAGCACCTTAGAAAACAATTACCTGCATAACGGATTCTGGGCCAAAACCAAATCGGAAGAAATACCGAATAACGGACTAACCGTTACTTTCCTGGTCAGGATGGAAGACGTGACGGAAGCCGTACTGGAAGGAACCTCTTCCGGACAACCGGAAGCAGACCGTGAAAAAATTATCCGGCAAAATATCAGTAAACTTACCAAAGAAGCAGTGGCCGGCACCCACTACACGGCGGTGATCAAGCCCTTTTATTACGGGAACCAGTATTTCATGTTCATCAACGAAACTTACAGGGATGTACGTCTCGTAGGTACTCCGCCCGAAAGTATCGGTAAATTCGGCGGTGATACCGATAACTGGATGTGGCCCCGACATACCGGGGATTTCTCCTTATACCGTGTGTATACCGGGAAAGACGGGAAACCGGCCGATTATTCCACAGATAATATCCCGATGAAATCAAAAAAATATTTCAATATCTCAGTAAAAGGAATTGAGGAGAACGACTTTACACTGGTCTTCGGTTATCCCGGTACCACGCGCCAATTCCTTACCGGGGACGGTGTCGAAATTATAACGGAGGTACAAAATCCGGTCGCTATCCATCAACGCGGAGAACGTTTGGATATCATGAAAAAATATATGGACCAGTCGATTGAGATCAGGTTAATGTATTCAGCCAAAGCCAATTCTATTTCAAACGGCTGGAAAAAATGGATCGGGGAAAATAAAGGACTTGAAGAAACAGGCGCTATTGATAAAAAAAGAAAAGAAGAAAGGGAATTTACCGAATGGGTAAATCAGAATTCGGCAAGAAAAGATTTATACGGCACTGTACTTCCCGATCTTAAAAATTTCTATCAGGAATACCGGCCTTATGCCACTATTAATTCTTATCTCGGAGAAACGTTTCTGGCCATCGAGCTTTTCCGTTTCGCCTATTCCAATTTCATGCCGGTAATATATCTGGCAGAGAATAAAGCGACAACCATGGAAGAATTCAATAGCGCGAAAGCAAAATTGATCAGGCCTGTCGATAATTTTTATTCCAAATTTTACAAACCTATCGACAAAGAAGTTTTCGTAAGTTTATTGCATTATTACTTTACCACGATTGATCCGGCCCTTATTCCCTCCGAATTACAGCGTTATATCAATATTCCGGTAAGTTCCCTGCAAAAAATGGCGGATGAAATATATGAGAAATCTATTTTCAGTGATCAGGCATCCTTAGTTGCTTTTATTGATAAATCGGCGAAAAAAGATTGGCAGAAATTATTAAAAGAACCATTATTCCAATTATTAGTACCTGGTTATGAACAGTTTTTCCTGAACCAGAGAGCCATTTCCGGAATGGAAGGCCAATTGGATGCTTTGTACAGGAATTATGTGAAGGCACTCATGGAAAAAGATGCGGATTCCAAAATCTTTTATCCTGACGCAAATCTTACCATGAGGGTAACTTACGGACAGGTTAAGGGATTCTATCCTGCAGACGGCATAGAATATGTTTATTACACTACGCTGGACGGAGTGATGGAAAAAGAAAATCCGGAGGTTTTCGATTATCAGGTCGATCCAAAACTGAAATCTTTATATGAAGCCCGGGATTATGGTATCTATGCCAATGAAAAAGGAGAATTACCGGTCGCATTCATCGCCAGCAACCATACTACGGGAGGTAATTCCGGAAGTCCCGTTATTAATGCGAACGGGGAATTGATCGGTGTCAATTTCGACCGCGTCTGGGAAGGTACGATGAGCGATATCAACTATGACGTAAGCCGTTGCAGGAATATCAGTCTCGACGCCAGGTATTTTCTTTTTATCGTGGATAAATTTGCCAATGCGCAAAACATTATACAGGAATTAACTATTGTGCGCTAAAGCATTTTCACTCACATTTTCTAATATTGAGCGGTATGATCGACTTTTCTCATATTGACCGATTCTCATGGAAATATGATCTCTATAATCGTTACCTGAGATTAAACCATAACTATTTTTACTATAAAGAATACAGGATCGTAAATAAAGAAAATATCCCTCCGAAGGGAGAGCCCACCTTTATATACGCCAATCATCAGAACGGACTTACCGACGCTCTCATTATTTTGTATATGTTCGACGATAAACGCCAGCCGGTTTTTATCGCGCGTGGAGATATCTTCAAAAAGGACACGGTGGCTAAGTTATTACGTTTCCTTAAGATTCTGCCGACCTTCCGGGATCGTGACGGGAACCGGGACGATGTCCGTTCCAACAGCAATACTTTCCATATTGCAGCCGATGTTTTAAAACGCGGCGGTACGCTGGCGATGTTTCCGGAAGCGGCGCACCAACACGGTAATTACCTGGGAAGTTTTAAAAAAGGTTTCCCCAGGGTGGCTTTCTACGCGGAAGAAAAATTTGATTCCCGGGGAATTAAAGTATTGCCCGTCAATATTTATTATGACAACTATTACAATTTCAGGTCAAAGGTTGTACTTACCGTCGGCGAACCCTTCTTTATCGATGATTTAATGCCGGTATATGAAAAAGAACCTAATCAGGCTTACCTGGAATTAAATGAAAGGGCCCGGGAAAGATTAAAAGCCATTACACTGGACGAAGGACCTGATTTTTTTGAGGAATACGATATCATCCGTAAAATGCTCCATAAAGAACGGCTGATCAGTAAAGGCAAAGATCCCGGCGACATTTACGCCCGGAAGCTGGAAGATATGGAAATTGTCGCTGAGTTAGACCATATACGACAGGAAGATCAGGCTCGTTTTGAAGGATTGATGAATATGGCCCGGGAATATGATCAGGGAGTCCGGAAACTGGGAATACGGGACTGGCTGGTAAACCGAAAGATAAAAATGTCGGGATTACTGGGACGTGCGCTATTATTACTGCTCACTTTTCCTTTTTTCCTTTTCGGATGGATCAATAATATTTTACCCTTCTCTTTTCCTCAATTGCTGAAGAACAGAATCAAAGATAAGCAGTTACATTCTTCCATGAATTTCGCACCCAGCCTCGTGATCACATTTCCCCTGATGTATCTTACTCTTTTCATCCTTTCCTGGGTATTATCCGGAAAATTATGGTTTGCACTGTTATACGTACTTGCCGCTTTCGGGTCGTTGTTCATATTTTATCATTACAAAATAGCATTCTTAAAGTTTAAAGGAGCCTGGCGTTATTATCGATTGCAAAAAAAACAAAATCCGTTACTCCGTCAATTAGAGGAAATTAAAAGAAAGATACAGCGGTATGGAGACAAATAAAAACGAACTGGGAGAAGAAAAGATCGGCAAACTCTTGCTTCATTACGCTCTCCCTGCCATTATCGCTACCACAGCCAGTTCTCTCTATAATGTTATCGACCGTATTTTTATAGGACAAGGCGTGGGCCCTCTGGCGATTTCCGGTCTTGCGCTTACATTTCCCATTATGAATCTTGCCGTGGCTTTCGGTACACTGGTGGGTGCGGGAGCGGCAGCGATGGTGTCTATCCGGATGGGACAAAAGCACCGGGAAGATGCCGTCCGTATTCTGGGAAATGCTTTTATGCTCAATATCATCATCGGAATTTCATTTTCAGTCATTTCACTGATCTTCCTGGATAACATCCTGCATGCGTTCGGGGCAAGTCCCGATACACTCCCCTACGCCCGGGATTTTATGCAGGTCATTTTAGCAGCCAATGTCATTACGCATGTCTTCTTCGGATTGAATAATATCTTACGGGCTTCCGGTCATCCGGCCAAAGCCATGATCTCCATTTTACTCACGGTAGGTATTAATATTATCCTGGCGCCTGTTTTTATTTTCACATTCCAGTGGGGCATTAAAGGGGCCGCTTTCGCTACCGTTATTTCCCAGACCATAGGACTTATTTGGATCTTAGCTCATTTTTGCAGTAAGAAACCTTATATCCATTTTGAACGGGGAAGTTTTAGATTATCCAAAAGAATTATACTCGATATTTTCGCTATCGGCATGTCGCCCTTTATTATCAATATACTGGCCAGTCTGGTCACGACGGTCATTAACCTGCAATTAAGGAAATTCGGAGGGGATTATGCAATCGGCGCTTTCGGCATTATCAACAGCGTGAGCTCTTTGCTCGTCATGATCATCCTGGGATTAACCCAGGGCATGCAACCGATCGCGGGATATAATTTCGGGGCGGGAAAAACGGACCGGGTGATCAAAACACTGAAACTGACAATCCTGTGGGGCACCGGTATCTCCGTATTCGGTTTTCTGATCGCGGAATTCTTTCCCCGGCAAATTGCCCAGGCTTTTACCGATCACGAAGAAATGACCTTACTGATCATAAGGGGAATGCGGATTAACCTGGCGGCTTTCGGCTTCGTCGGTTTTCAAATTGTGGTTTCCAACTTTTTCCAGGCTATCGGAAAAGCCAAAGTTGCCATATTTTTATCTCTTACCCGACAAGCCATATTCCTGATACCTTTCCTGTTTATCCTGCCGGTCTATTTTCAATTGGACGGTGTATGGCTGTCGACCGCCGCATCCGATATCGTAGCCACCTTAACTACCTCAGGCGTATTGCTTTACTATTACAGGAAAATAAAATTATCCGGTTCCGTAAAAAGTATTTGATATTTATACCTTATCAGCATGAAAAAACTTAAGATTCCCCACACGTTTACCATCGTTTTTTCCATTATTGTCGTTTGCGCAATCCTCACATGGATCGTTCCCGGAGGTGAATTCGCCCGACAAACCGTTACGGTGGACGGAGTCGAAAGAAATGTCGTGATAGCCGATTCATACGAAAGGGTGGATCACGAACCTCAAACCTGGCAGATATTTACCGCTTTTTTCAAGGGATTTGTGAGAACTGCGCAGATTATCGTGTTCATTCTGATGATCGGAGGCGCTTTTTGGATCATGAACGCCACGAAAGCTATCGATACGGGAATCATCTCTTTTCTGAAAAGTACCGAAAAGTTACAACGATATAAATTCTTTCAGGTGATCGGGGTCAATAACATCGTGATCGTTCTCATCATGATCATGTTCAGTCTTTTCGGCGCTATATTCGGCATGAGCGAGGAGACACTCGCCTTCATCATCATATTCGTACCACTGGCCATCTCCATGGGATATGATTCCATTGTGGGAGTCTTGATCTGTTATGTGGCGGCCCATGTGGGATTTGCAGGCGCAATGCTGAATCCTTTCACGATCGGTATTGCACAGGGATTATCCGGGCTGCCTACGTTTTCGGGAATAGAATACCGTTTTATATGCTGGCTGGTATTGACTGCTATCGCCATTACATTTACACTTTTGTATGCCGCCCGGATCAAAAAAAGACCTCATAAATCCATTATGTATAATTTGGACAGCGTCTGGCGGGACCGGAATTCAGAAACAGAACAGGAAAATAAAAAGGAAAAATCATCCGTGGCGACCTGGATCATTTACGCATTGGTTTCCGGAATTTTGATTTATTGCGCCTTCGCGTTGACTTACACCCGGATATCCATCGGAAGCGGACATTACCAGGTATTACTGTTCCCGTTCATCGCGGCAGGATTTATCGTGTTGGGATTTTTCACGATCCGCAAATCCGTTCATAATTTCATCCTCACCCTGTTATTGCTGACCATTGTGGTATTGGTAGTCGGAGTATTGGGTTACCACTGGTATGTAATGGAAATTGCCGCACTGTTTTTCGCGATGGGCTTTGCAGCCGGATTTGCTTATAATTTTAAATTCGACCACAATATCCGCCTTTTCCTCGAAGGTTGCAAAGACATTATGGTAGCCGCTTTAGTAGTAGGAATGGCGGGAGGAATTATCATCATCCTGGAAGACGGAAAGATCATCGATACCATCCTGTATGCCATATCGCAATCTATGGTCAATACCAGCAAAGAAGGCGCTATCGGAGGCATGTATGTCATTCAGAACCTATTGAATATCATTATTCCCTCCGGTTCGGCCAAAGCGGCGCTCACCATTCCCATGATGGCTGAATTTTCGGATATCATCGGGGTTTCCCGTCAACTAACCGTGCTGGCTTTCCAGTTCGGGGATGGCTTTACCAATATGATCACTCCTACTTCCGGCGTACTGATCGGAGTGCTGGGTATTGCCAAAATCCCGTATGCCAAATGGGTAAAATTCATCTGGCCTTTTATCCTCAGCCTGATCGTGATCGGGTTCCTGCTCTTATTAGTTCCTCTTTATATTCCTTTTAACGGATTTTAAGATTAGCTTATACGGTCATATCGGTTTCAGATCAACTTCTTCTTCATATCGGAGGAGATTGCCTGAGGTTTTTATGCACTAAGATTCTCATTATCCGAAAAAGAATGTATCTTTGCCTGAACAATAACCCATTATGAACCAGTGTTAAAAAAATTATTTAATTTCTTAGGGATCTTATTTATTCTTTCCGGAATAAATGCCCAGGTTATCATTTCCGATGGATTTGAAACCTATCCCAATTTCAACATTAATCCGGCAGGCCCGTGGACGTTCCTCGATCTTGACCAGGATATCACGTATGGGATCGAAGGATTTAATTTTCCCGACAATGGTTCTCCGATGGCTTTTATGGTTTTTAACCCGAATATGACACGGCCTCCCCTGCGCACGGTAACCCCGCATTCGGGAGAAAAATGCCTGGTTTCCTTCGGGGCGGTCCATACGGCGAATAACGACTGGATCATCAGTCCTTTACTCCAACATCCCGGCGGGGTAACGCTGAAATTCCGGGCCAGGTCGTTCACACCACAATTCACAGAAAAACTGAAGGTCGGCTATACCACCACCACTACTCATCCGGATGATTTTATTTTTGTCCAGCAGGACGAATATATGGAAATCTCCGATATATGGACCGAGTTTGTTTTTCATTTCCCGGCCGGTGCCCGTCACATTGCTTTAAATTACGTTTCCTCTAACGGGTTTGCGTTGTTTATTGATGACATCTCTATTTCGAGCGTACCCTCCGTACCGGCAATAAATATAAATCGTCCGGTTATAGATTTCGATTATACGGTACTGGGAAGTAAGACCATCACCAATACCGGTATTTCCGGACATTACCTCACTTCTCCGGTTATGGCCAGTATCAGTTCTCCTTTTGCCATATCCCGGGACGGAATACATTTCAGTCAAAGCCTGACTTTGGGCACAGGAGGCGAGATAATCTATATATCATACGAACCATTGACCGAGGGTTCGGACACGGGAATTGTGCTTTTACAGAGCGGAGCCAATATCAGCGACACGATCAGGCTGACCGGAAAAGCCATCGGTTGCTTCGTGCAAACCGATTATCCCTATATTCATAACTTTGATCTGGATGCTGTGGAAAATTATTGCTGGACCATGCTGGATGCCAATCAGGACGCCAATGATCAAATGGGAAAATTCTCCCTGATCACCGATACCGCCGATAATGGGATGGCCGTCTACTTTCATTCTATAGATCCGGGCAGCGCATACGCAGATGATTGGCTTATATCGCCGTTAATGGACATCAACCAGCCTTTATATGCTTCTTTCGATTATTTAACCGGTTATGAAGTATTAATGGGACTGGTAGCCGTTCCCAAACCTGAAACATTCTCAGTATGGGCGTTAAGCGATCTCCGGGAAACAACAGTCGTCTCTACATTATTATTGCCTGCGAGGATCGTCTCCAATTACGAAGAATTCGAAAGACAGATCATCGACCTGTCCGGATTCGCGGGAGAAAAAATCCATATTGCCATACGTGTGGAAACGGCTAAAGCGGACGGACTTTATTTCGTGGTAGATAATTTCCGGATAGATTCCATATCTCCGCTACTCAATTTAGTTTCGGGGGATACCCTAGATTTCGGAAACATCAGTACGGGAAGGTACGGGATCCTTACAGCGGAACTTCAGGCACTGGATATCCGCGAGCCCCTGAATATCAAAGTTGACCCTCCGTTTGACATCTCTCCTGATGGTATTGATTTTTTCTCCGATATCCAAATACCGGGTGATTCCGCTTTACATTTTAACCGTACTTTTTTTATCCGTTATAATCCTGTATTAACCGGGCCTGATAGCGGCACGGTCAGGATCCATTCCCCAAAAATTGAAGATACGTTAACTATTTGCCTGTTTGGAAACGCCATCTCATGCAGCCCCGTAGCAACCTATCCTTACCATAATAATTTTGCGAGGAACATGGAATGCTGGACATCGGTCAATGCGAACCAGGATATATCTCCTCTGATTATAGACACTGTGAATCAAGCGGTAAGATATAGGTATTCGCCCGAACGCGGTGCCAATGACTGGCTCATTTCCGAACCGTTCCTGATTTCCGATTCTACCTTGGTACTCTCTTTTGATTACCGGACGCTCAGTATTTTCTTTGAAGAAAAATTTTCCGTATATGTCCTCACGGAATGGGATAATTTCCAAAACGCCATCCAGATCCTGCCCACTCAGACAGTGAACAATAACGCATGGTGCACAACTCCGTTAATGCCACTCCACAACTTCAAAAACCAGGTAATACAGATCGGAATTAAAGTAGAATCAGCCCCCGATCAATATGAACTCTGGATCACAAATTTCAAGATAGACACCTTACCCTCGGCCGTAACCCTTGTGCCGGTTAATTCTGTTATGGATCTCGGGACTACAGCTGCGGGAAAATTCTCGGAAATTAAAAAATCAAAGATCCTGGGCTATAATCTGACATCACCTATCACGATCTCTGCCCTGACTCCATTTGAGATTTCTTTTGACGGATCCAATTTCAGGGATACACTTCTCGTTCCCGCGAATACCATGATCACTGAGCAAAGTTTCTATATAAGGTTCCATCCGACGACACCGGGAAACTATCGGGGCAATATCTCTTTCAGCAGTCATGGCGCGACCGATACACTTATGGCAGTATCCGGACTGGCAATCGATTGTAACGTCCCGATCCGGAATTTTCCCTGGAAAGAAGGTTTTGAGAATAAATTAGGGTGTTGGGATATAGAATCAACTTCCTCCGTAACATGGGAAATAACCCGTAAATACCTCACACATGAGGGATATCATAGCATCAGTTGCCTGAGAGATACCCTGGAAGAACAAAACGAGGTGCTGGCCTCCCCTATTTTCGACTTTTCCGGTGAAACCTACCCGATGAAATTAAGCTTCTGGTTTTGCATGTCTTATTATTGGTCGATATACCCTCATCAACATTATTATCTTGTTGTATTAGCGAGTACTGACGGGGGAAACACTTATGATGAAACTCCGCTCTGGGATTCCCGTGCAACAAGACCTTTTTCCAATTTTCACTGGACGGAAGCCAAAATCAACCTGCAACACCTGGCAGGCGAATCACAGGTAGAATTCGCTTTTGTTTACCAAGGATTTAAAGGAGCACAGTTACTTCTCGATGATATAACCGTAGAACCTCTTACCAGCACTAATATTTACAATATACCTGATCCTGGTATTTCATTATATCCCAATCCGGCATCAGACTATTTTTATATTAAATCAACTGTTCCGGTAGAGCGCATTGAGATTTACAATACACTCTCCCAATGCCTGTATTCTATCAAGGGTAATGATCTTGAATATAAGATCCATACCGGATCATTTTCACCGGGAGTTTATATGGCAAGGATTCTAACGCAGGAAGGTGCAATCACGAAAAAAATATGTATCGCCAACAAAAATTATGAATAGCCTCCAGGGCTGAAATTATAAATATTGATCAAATATGAAAGAAAGAGTCGTAGGTATTATGGGCGCTATGAACGAAGAAGTAAACGGTGTTATAGCGTTAGTTGAAAATCCGGAAGAAACAGTGATCGGAAGGCGTCATTATTATCGCGGAACCATTAACGGAATTAAAGTTGTCGTCGTATTTTCCAGATGGGGAAAGGTGGCTGCCGCCACTACCGTATCCACACTGATCAACATCTTCAATATTACGGAACTGATATTCACGGGAGTGGCGGGAGCGATCAGCGATGAACTCCGGATCGGGGATATTGTAATAGGCAAACGGCTCATGCAACACGATATGGACTCACGTCCCATGATGAAACAATATGAGATCCCGCTTGACGGAAAAGTATTTTTCGAATGCGATCCCGGTTTGCTGTCAGCTACTTCCTCTACCATCGAGAAACTAATTTCAGACAAGACCTTCAATAATGAAGACCTGGCATCCTTTCATATAACCTCGCCACGTTGCCATACAGGTGATATAGCCAGTGGGGACCAGTTTTTCTCTTCTTCGGTCCAAAAGGATGATTTGAAATCCCGGCTCCCTTCTATTCTGTGCGTAGAGATGGAAGGTGCTGCGGTGGCTCAGATATGTTATGAGTACAATATTCCCTGTGTCGTGATCCGTACCATTTCGGATACTTCCGATGAAAAATCCCCTGTCGATTTCCAGGCTTTCATCCAAAAAGTGGCGAGTTTCTATTCCAAAAAAATTATAGAAAGAATGGTCATCTCTTCAAAGATTTAATTCCGGCTGACTAAAAACAGGAAGTGCATGTCTTCAAACTTTAAAAATATATTCAGGTTTGATAACCTGACCTTTTTATTGGCGATCCTCGTTTTCGGCGTAACAGCATACAACAGTCACGGATGGTATTATGCTGACGAACAATACCAGATCATTGAATTCGCCGGTATCAAAACGGGTACGCATACTGCCGACGATATGGCGTGGGAATTTAATGCGCGGCTCAGGTCGACCGTACAACCTACTTTATGTTATCTGATCTTCACCGTATTAAATACCGTCCACATTACCGACCAATATCAACAGGTTTTTGTATTGCGGTTAATAACGGCAATATTGGCGCTGCTGATCATCCGGCTGTTTATAAAAAGGACCGAACACCTGTTTCCCGTAGAAAGCGACAGGAAATTATATCACTTGTTATCTTATTTCCTTTGGTTCATTCCGTTTATCAGTGTCCGTTTCTCTTCCGAAACCTGGTCGGGATTACTTTTCATGCTCTCCCTGGTCGTTTTTTTCGGAAACAGCAGGGAAAAGATCAAACCGTTCTTGCTGGGTATCGTATTCGGATTAAGTTTCCTTTTTCGTTATCAACTGGGATTTGCCATACTGGGTTTCGTGTTATGGATGATATTTATTCATAAAATAAAGTGGGACTATCTGTTAAAAACCGGGATCAGTTTCGTTATCATCGTTTTTCTGGGATTTTGCTTAGATAGCTGGTTTTATGGAGAAACCGTATTCGCACCCTGGAATTATCTGAAATCGGTACTCGAATCAAAAGGCTCCGGATTCGGTACTTCACCCTGGTATTTTTACCTCAAAGAACTGATCTTCTACCCTACTCCCGTCGTCGGGATCCCGCTGTTGATCTCTTTTATCCTGCTAATGATCTACCAGCCAAAGAATCTTTATTTATGGTGTATTATTCCATTCGTCATTATCCATTCCCTGATTCCCCATAAAGAAGACCGCTTCATGTTCTCGATCGTATATATGCTTCCCGTGATCCTTACACAAGGCTATGTCCTTCTGAGGAAAATCATACGAAATAAAAAAGTAATGAAAGTGCTCGGTTATAGTCTGGCGGTATTGTTTATTATCGTGAACGGAACCGGACTGGCGGTGATGAGCCAGAAATCCGCCGGAATGGGAAGGATGGAAATTTCCAGGTATATCCACAAAACTTATGGTGACGAAAACACCAATCTGATCTATTGCACCCGGGCCAATCCTTACCGCCCCTGGCACGGTAAATATTCCAAGTATTATATGGAATCCAATATGATCGACCGCCATATCCAAAATTTATGCGAACTGGACGAATCGATGTTCTTCCCCGACCGGATCAATCTTGTCGTTTTAAAAAAAATAGAACTTCAAAACCCGGAATGCAGTAAAAAAATCGAGCAGTATCATCTCTCTTTCCAGTTGCAAAGCATACCGACATGGATCCAATCCATCAATAAATTATACCGGGGATTCAAAGACGAAGATGTGGTGTTGCTTTACAGGTATGAAGGAAAGGAACAGGATACCCGGTAAATTGTCGTTAATCCAAGAAGATAAAATATAAGTTTCACAAATATGTCCAGGCGTTGGAGATCCAAAAACGGTATTGAAGTTTTACAGGTACTTGGCGGAAGGTGCAACGTATATCTTTTATCGGAAGGTGAGCATACGATGCTGGTTGATACCGGTACTAAAAGATATTGTAAGGCATTGGAAAAAGCCCTCCGGAAACTGGACATCCGTCATCTTGATTATCTGTTATTGACACATACCCATTTCGACCATGCGGGGAATGCCCGGAAAATTCAACAAAAATATAACGCTTCGGTTATCGTGCACCGGTCCGAAAGAGAATTACTGGCATCGGGTAAAGCGACATTGCCGGAAGGAACACTTTTGATCACCCGGTTATTGTCGTATATTGGAAAGAAATTGGCTTTCCGCTTTGATTTCGAACCGTGCCGGGCCGATATTTCCGTAGATACGATACTGGATTGCGGTGATATGGGATTTAACGCTTATATAATCCACACACCCGGACACTCGGAAGGTTCACTCTCCCTGGTTGCGGATGAGGAAATTGTGATTGCGGGAGACACTATTTTTGGTGTGGTGAGAAACAATATATATCCGCCTTTCGCTGATAATCCGGCCATGTTAAAGAAAAGCTGGGAAAAACTCCTTAATACCAACGGATCGATCTTTCTTCCCGCTCACGGTTCAAAACGGAACAGGAAAACCATAGAAAAAGTCTATGCTAAAAAATATCAGAAATAAATCATAATCTAAAACATTGATTTCCAAAAATATTGCATTCATCTATGAAAAAAAACTGAAAAAAAAACACTTTTGTTTAAAACAATTGCTTTAAACGATCGTTTAATAGGTATGGAAAAAATAAAAACCACATCCGATGTCAAGGAAAGGATACTGGATGTATCCCGGAAACTTTTTGTAGAAAACGGCTATGCCGGAACGAGTATCCGTGATATTGCCTCGGCTTCCGAAACCAATGTGGCCATGGTTAATTACTATTTCCAGTCTAAACATAATCTTTTCGAAATTATCTTTGACGAAGCGCTGGAAGTGATGTTAAGGAAGATATTTTCCATACTCAATTCCGATCTGGATTTCTTCGCTCTGATCGATAAATGGGTAAGTAATTATTATGATCTATTGTTACATTATCCCCAGATCCCGATCTTTGTGCTCAATGAAATCAACCACGATCCGGAAAATTTAAGTAAAAAGATCAGAGACCGCGAACCCGTGGCTATTTTCACCACTGTCTCGGACCGGATCAATAAAGAAATCGAAAAGGGTACGATCCGGGAAACTCCCGTCGTAAACTTATTATTGTCCATTATGTCGCTGTGTGTTTTTCCTTTTGTCTTCGGAGGATTGGTCACGCAGGTATCCGGACAAAAACCCAAAGAATATTATGCGATGGTGCGCCAACACAAAACTTATGTGGTAGATTTTATCATCAGGGCCATCAAAGTCTGAGTTATTTTTTTAGTCCGTAATTAAACACTCGTTTAATATGCCAGCCAGAATAACCATAATAAAACCTATATTTCAAGTATTACTCTTCTCCTACAAGAACCAAAATAAATTTGATCTGAGAATTTCCTGAAAAAAATTTGCCATATAACTAAACGAACGTTTAAATAATATTACCCGATTATGAAAAACGAGAAAAAAAATTACAATATCGGTATTGACGCGGGATCCACTACTTTAAAACTGATCGTGTTAAATCCGCAGCATGAAGTTGAATATAAAGTATACAGAAGACACAAAGCCGATATCCATGGTATTCTGGCGGAAGAATTAAAAAACATAACCGATAAATTCCCGGAGCAATTATATACGGTCACCATTACCGGTTCGGCGGGAATGGGGATGGCGGAGCGTCTCGGTATCCCTTTTTTACAGGAAGTTGTGGCTTCTGCGGAAGTAGTGAACCGTTTATATCCGGAAACCAGCACCCTGATCGATCTGGGAGGTGAAGATGCGAAAATGGTCTTCTTCAGGCAGGGAAAACAACCCGATATCCGGATGAATGGGAACTGTGCCGGCGGAACTGGAGCATTCATAGACCAGATGGCCGATCTCATGAATATTACCGTGGACGAATTGGGTCAACAGGCCCTGAAACATGAAAAAACATATACGGTAGCTTCACGTTGCGGGGTATTTGCAAAAACGGATGTACAAAACCTGATATGCCGTAATGTTCCTATTCCGGATGTGGCTATGTCGATCCTGCAAACGGTCGCTTTACAAACCATTACTTCCTTAGCCAGGGGATACGATATCAAACCCAAAGTCCTGTGCATCGGCGGCCCTCTTACTTTTCTTCCGGGATTGAGGGATGCGTTTGTGGATGTGTTACATCTTAATAAAGAAGATCTGATTCTTCCGGAATACAGCAACTATTTTCCCGCTTTAGGCTGTGCCTTACATCAGAATAAAGAGAGCTCCGCAATTGACCTTCAAAATCTGATCCATAAGCTTTCCGTTCATCATAACACGCAAAAAGACACTTTGCCCGTACTTTTCCGTAATCAGGAAGAATATCAGGAGTGGCAGAAGAACCGGAAGATCAGAAAATTGAAAAAAACCGGACTGGATAACCGGGAGGAAGTCGAATGCTTTCTCGGGATCGATTCCGGATCCACCACTACCAAGATCCTGATCATGGATAAAGAAGAGCGTATCATTTATGAATTTTATGATACCAATGAGGGAAATCCGTTAAAAAAGGCGGTAGAAGGAATGAACCGTTTTTATAAAGAAGCAAAAGAAAAAGGGTTAAAATTCAAATTTATGGCATCTGCGGCGACAGGTTATGGTGAAGACCTGATCAAATCCGCCCTGAATCTTGATTTCGGTATTGTAGAAACCATGGCCCACTTATCGGGAGCGCAATATGCCGATCCCGAAGTTTCGTTTGTACTGGATATCGGAGGACAGGATATTAAATCCATCTTCACTACCAACGGTATAATTTCCAATATCGAATTGAACGAATCCTGTTCCTCCGGCTGCGGTTCTTTTTTACAGAATTTTTCCGCTACCATGAACCTTTCACTGGATGAATTCTCACAGGCTGCCTGTATGGCCGGTCATCCGAGCGACTTAGGATCACGTTGCACCGTTTTTATGAACTCGAAAGTTAAGCAAGGACTCAGGGACGGAGCTTCCCTGGGAGATATCGCCGCCGGGCTGGCTTATTCGGTGGTCAAAAACTGTCTTTTCAAAGTACTTAAAATATCCAATCTTAATGAACTGGGGGACCATATCGTGGTTCAGGGCGGAACATTCCGGAACGACGCCGTTTACCGGGCGCTGGAAATCTTATCGGAAAAATCCGTAAGTTCCACGGACCATCCGGAGTTAATGGGAGCACTGGGAGCAGCTTTATATGCCCGGAAATGCTGGGAAAACCAACCTTTCCAAACCAAATTCACGGGAGAAGAAGTGCTACCGGAAGCAGAAACGATTGAGACCAAAGAATTTGAATGTAAGGGATGTACAAACCGGTGTCCGGTATTGCGGTTCACTTTTGCCAACGGCAATAGCTCTTATGGCGGAAATAAATGCGAAAAAGTATTTTTTAACCGGGATACGGCTCCTCAAAAAGGATATAACGCCTTTGAAAAGAAGAATGAAATTTTATTTAAGAAATATGAGGCCGATGGTTCGGGCAACCGGATGAACATCGGCATTCCCCGCGTTTTGAATATGTTCGAGAACTATCCTTTCTGGCAGGCCTTATTTACCGAATGCGGTTTTAAGGTCACTTTATCCCCAGAATCAACCTTCGCGTTGTATCAAAAAGGGATCGGGAGTGTAATGTCGGATAATATTTGTTTTCCTGCAAAATTAGTTCACGGGCATATTCTTTCGCTGGCGGAATCAGGAATAGACCGGATATTTTATCCGATGGTGATCAAAGAAGAGAAAGAATTCGAAAATTCGGTTAACTCATTTAATTGTCCGGTGGTGAGCGGTTATCCGGATGTAATACGCAGTTCCATCGATCCCGAAGCCAAATTCGGTATCCCGTTCGACAAGCCGGTGATGACTTTCAGTAATGAGAAATCCCTGGAAAAATCATGTTATCAGTATTTATCAGGTCTGGGCGTTCCGAAAGAAGTTTTCCGGAAAGCATTTAAAAAAGCATTGGCAAAAAGGGAATCCGTAAAAACCTTGTTAAGGGAAGAACAAAGAAAACTTTTTGATCATGCCGTGGAAGAAAAGAAGCTTACTTTTGTAGTCGCCGGACGACCTTACCATACAGATCCGTTAATCCACCAGAAAGTAGGACAAATACTTTCCGATCTTGGTGGAAATGTTTTTACCGACGATATTTTCGTTCATAGTGAAAGCGCCGGATTCGGCGACCTTAACCTCGTTTCGCAATGGTCTTATCCCAACCGTGTGGTACAGGCTGCTATGGAAGTGGCTAAACTGCCGCAACATGTCCAACTCATCCAGCTTAATTCTTTCGGCTGTGGTCCTGACTCTTTTTTTATGGATGAAACCCGGGAAATACTTCGTCAGGCCGGGAAAAACCATACCATGATCCGGATAGATGAAATTTCGAGTCCGGGTTCCGTCCGGCTACGTCTCCGTTCACTTGTCGAATCTTTAAAGCTCAGTACGCCTGCTGCCAGGCCGGCTAAACCGTATCAAGGATATCATTCCCATTATACCAAAGACGACCGGCAAAAGACCATACTGGCACCTTGGTTTGCAGATTTCATATCTCCTTTTATCCCTGTAATCGGGGAACTTGCCGGTTACAAGATCGTGAATTTGCCGAAAACCACCAAAGCATCCGCAGAAGCCGGACTCAAATACGGACATAACGAAGTTTGTTATCCGTCTACGCTGGTCCTGGGAGATATCATTACGGCTTTACAATCGGGTAAATACGATCTCCTGAACGTAGTGGTCGCCATCACCCAGACAGGCGGCCAGTGCAGGGCTACGAATTATATTTCACAGATCAAGACCGGCATGACCAATGCGGGATTCTCAGATATTCCGGTCATTGTAGTAGGTTCGGGAAAAGTATACCAAAACGAGCAAAAAGATTTTAAGATCCCTTTCCTTCCTATTATCAATACGATCCTCTATACCCTCCTCTATGCCGACGCTCTTCAGCAGATGTACGGCGCCACCGTTATCCGTGAGAAAAATGCCGGGATAACACAGGCTACTTTTGATTTTTATGTCCTGGAAGGCATCAGGGTGATCAGGGAAAAAGATTATCATGTGCTATTGGAATTGCTGGAACAAGCCGTAGCGGATTTCAACACGATCCCAATCCATGACAGGGAATTCACCAAAATAGGGCTTATCGGGGAGATCTACGTCAAATATAATAATTACGGACAGGCCCATATCACGGAATGGCTGCGCGAGCAGAAAATGGAAGTGGTGACGCCGCCTATCCTTGATTTCCTCATGCAATATTTCGTCAATTCACATACCAACCGTCAAAACGGAGTAAGCCGGCAAAGTATAATAACCGACCTGATCAGTCCCGCGCTCCGGAACTTCATGAATAAACATATTAGCAGAACAGAAAAGATCAAAGCAAATTTCCGTTTTTACCAGCCTATGGAATCTATTTATACGAAAGCGGAATACGCATCGGAAATACTGGACCTTTCCAATCAGTTCGGCGAAGGCTGGATGGTGGCGGGTGAAATTGCTTCTTACGCCCACCAGGGAATCAACAAAGTAGTTTGTTTGCAGCCATTCGGATGTATAGCGAACCATATCGTAGCCAAAGGTATAGAAAAACGCCTCCGTAAAATTTATCCCGATATGAATTTACTTTATCTGGATATAGACGGAGGAATAGCGGATGTGAACCTGCAAAACAGATTACATTTTATGATCAATGAGCCATAACTCTGATATCAATTATAAAAATACATAACCGGTTAATTTAAAAGCCTCCATTGTGCCTGCCGCTGAAAAAATCAGGAAAAAACCATTAACCTTCCTTAAATTCATAAAAGGCGGCGGGCACAGTAGGAGCACAAATATATCTTTTTATACCTGTTTTCCGTAATAAGATATAACTAATT
>ERZ809224.335-NODE-335-length-47945-cov-9.240426_pt1 | contig 47945 bp, 41 predicted proteins | sample MGYA00520513_ERZ809224 | MGnify/ENA primary metagenome ERZ809224 (study PRJEB31576, sample SAMEA3212658) | Homo sapiens | biome: human-gut; feature: human gut; material: fecal | place: Sweden | collected 2012 ... | reverse complement strand
AATTAATATTATCGGATTTATATTGCTGGTCGTAATATTGATTAATTTCAAATCTCTGATTCTCAACTGTCTGTTTATCAGAGCTCACGCGAATATATCCATATAACATAAGCATTTATTTTAGGTAAAATATTGATTTATAATAAAATAAATCAAATATCAATCATTGAATACAGGTATGTTTATCCGAAGTTCATCCCTGATTAAATCAGGAACTATTTTTCACTATTATACTTAAACGGAATTAGGTTTCAAAAGATACAAACATCATGATTTGCTGATATTTGTTTGATAATTTTTTACGTTCGTTACCTAATAAATGATAAAAACGGCCGGCGGTTATTTTTTTGAATTGAATTTAAAAATAACATCTGCGCCATTGGATATGGAAGAACTGGTCAATTGGAGGAAAAGAAATTTAAAAATCTCATATTCCAATGTCATTTCATAGCGTGCCACATCTTTATTTTCCAGGGGACCGATATGCTGTTCGTAACTTACGAATAATTTATTGGTTATATACTTCCCTACTACGAACGATGCATTATCAAAAGAACCGGTGGTTTTCAGTTCGATGTAATCCACATTTAAAGCATTCCCGAGAATTTTAGAAAGTTGGGAAGAGATCACATTGGCAGCAAGGTTAGTGGCAATATCCGCCGCATCAATCACACTTTGTTCATGACCGGAGGTGAGACCGTCCATACTTTTACCAAATAAAAGATATGACAAAGCATCTCCTTCGGTAACAGGCTCATCTCCTATGCTGAAACTTAGCTCCGGTGAGTTAATATCACCGGTAATATTTACATTAAGGTCCCGTTTCACCTGTCCCTGGTCACGGAAAGAATATTGGGCTTGGATATTAAAAATAGGATTTAATTCTTCTCCTCCCTGGAAAGTGATGGTTCCGCTTTTGATGACCAGTACTTTCCCAAAAAGATTATATTGTCCGCGTATTACATCCACACTTCCGAAAAGTTCGAAATAATCCCGATGTTTCATCAACTCCACATCCCCTGATAATTCCAGTCGCATATCATCGGTTTTTATCCACATATTGCGGGGAACAATAATCCGGAGATCTCCCTGAAGGTTATCCAGGAATTCCAGGTTCGGTCTTTCCTGTTCCACGGTATCGGTAACAGGAACTTCGGTTATGGCGGGTTGGGAAACGGAATCTCCTTCAAGTTCTTTTATCAAAAGGGGTTTTGGCAGATCTACCGCAGTGTTTCTCCCGATAAGCCTCATGACCGCAGGCAGATAAATTTCAGTTTCCGGAATCGTAACTTCCCCGGAAAAATAAACGCTGTCGCTATTGGCCGTCAAATCTATTTCTCCCGATACCTGCATATTGTACTGCCTGTGGTCAAAAGGCCGGAAACGGTCGAAAGTAATTTTAAGATCGGAATTGTCCAGTTTACCTTTATAAATTTCCTTGTTGAAATGGGCGTTTCCTTTCGCCTGCATATTGCCCCTACGACTTTCTACCAGTAAAGTATCCACCCGGACATTGTCGGTCTCGATATAGATATCCGATTGGATATTGTGGTAATTAATACCGTACCTGTCGATTTTCACCAGTCCGTCCACGACATGCAGGTTACCGTCGATACGCGGATTTCCCATCGTGCCGTCCACGTTGATCCGGCTTTCGATATGACCTTCCACATCATCGGTTTTGATAAAAAGTTCCATTACCGCCAACGGCAGATCCCGTATAAGCAAGCGAAGGCGGAGGGAATCCTCATTCCGGGGAATACTGAATTGTATACTATCATTAAGCCTGAGGGTGACCGGCAATCTCGCGGAGGCGAACAAATGGCCGTTATCCTGGGGCACCAGGGAAAACGAGGCCCGGAAGGTGTCATCCCTGTAATTAATCCTGCCCTGAAGGCTATCCAACCGATATTGCTGTACCGTAGCATTATCCACATCAAAACGGCCTCTGATCCTCGGAGAAAAAGCCGGACCCAGTAGCCGGAAATCAAGGTTAAAAAGACCGGTTATATCCTGACCCGTGGAGAAAAGCCCGGTCACTTCAGCCACATCCACATTCCTTATCCCTACCTGTAAATCCTGATTACCGTTACGACGCACGATACCTTCAATAAAAACGACCTGCGTCGTATCTACTCCCGGAGAGAGCAGCGTAAAATCATGAATCTTATATTCGTCTTTTGCTATAAGAATGGAGGCCGTATCTTCGGCAAGATGCCAGTCGTAACCTTTGTAGCCGGCCTGCAGGCTGGTAAGGGCGATTTCCACAGTATCTCCCAGTCTTGCCGCTCCTGTCAGTTTGGCCTGTATATCACGGCTATCAAGTTTTACGGCGATTTCGACATGTTCCAGGTCCGTAGACAGGGCCATTTTCAAAGAATCGAAAACCATATCCCCGATATATATGCTGCCGGCTTTCAATGCCATTTCGGCCACTATTTCTTTCCCTAATTCTTTTACGTGTGCACGGGCCCGAAGATCAAGCGAATCTAAATGATATTCACCATAATATGTATCATGAAGCCGCAGGAACGCATCACCACGCAAATCGGCCGGTATTCCATGAACATGCGCTGTAATGTCAGCCCTGGTTCTAAGTGAATCCAATTGCCCGATATCCAGCAGGTCTATTATTGATTGTATGCTATCCAGGTGCAATTTCAACCGGACATCGGCCGTATCCCGGAGGATATAATTGCCGGATGCCTGCAATTCGGCGCCGAATGCTTCCGCGTAAAGTGAATCCAGAAAAACTTCTCCTGAGATCAAGGCAACATCGGCTGTTAAGGTATCAATATTATATCCCATAACATGGGAAGGAAATAAATTGACATTTCCTGTCGCGTTTAAAGTATTGGGATCGATACCGGATCCTTCGAGTGAAGCATTCATGTTAAGGGAAGTCGGATATTCCTTTCCCAGTAAAAATGCCAGGTTGAGGTCCCGGGTTTCCAATTGTGCCCGGTATTGCGGATTTCGGCTTAAAAGACCATTAATCTCGGGTTTAATCCATAACTTTCCGAAAGAAGCGTTCCCGTCGAGAACACCTTTTACATTTCCGGCCAGATAATCCAGTACCAGATCTAATTGATTAATACGTGTCCCGTAAACGGACATATTGTTGAAGTTTCCTGTTATATGCGATCGCATGGTTTCGGGAGATAATCCTTCTCCACCAGCGTTAACCGTACCCTGCACAATAAATTGAAGGTCAGGGTTATCAAGCCAATATTGAAGATCTACTCCCCGGATATTTAAATGCAGTTCATAAGTAACGGGCGTTTTATCATCAGAAAAGTATTCCAGAAGATGATGAGTATTCAGGTTAAATTGCAGTTCCTGCTCCTGATCGGCCAGTTGCATATTGGCACCCAAAAAATCTTTTTCCAGTTCAGCCTGCAAATGAAGCACAGGACGCGCTCCGAGATGAAAATTTTCGGGCAGATAATATCTAAATTCGTCTAAAACCAAAGGCTGTGTATTAAGATTCACATAAGATTTTTTATTCCCTAAGAAATCATAATAACCCTGCGCCGTGATCTGATTTTCATTTGTTTGAATAAAAAGATCTTCAATCCTCAACATCCTGCCTGTCCAGTCTCCCTTCAGGTTCAGTTGCCGTAATTCAAGTTCCGGGTCAACGGTAACAAAACGAAAATCCTTAAGATCGGCATGAATACTGTCGGTCCGGTAATCGCCCGAAAGATCGACATACCAGTCTTTCACGGCCCGGGGGAAAATAGTGTCCACGGCCTCGATCCTTACACTTCCGTCATTGATTTTCACCTCTTCCAACCGTAGAAGCATGTTAAATACGAATGTGGAAGTATCGGCTGACGGTTTGCCTATATTGGCCACATTCCAGCTCGAATCGCTCATCTGTACGAGATTGATATACGGTTGATCGAAAAGGATCTTTTTCACCCATATTTCCCCTTTTATCAGAGGCCAAAGCCTATATCCGAGGTGTATGGCAGGCACATAAGCGATCGTATCCCGGTCGAGGGAGGTAAGCAATACATTATCCAGCTCAAGATGAGTCAGGAAATCTCCTCTTAATTTTCCAACCGAGAGTACGGCATACAGGTTTTTATTGACCTGGTTTTCCGCAATCCTGACAATCTGCCGTTTTACAAAAGCAGTCTGTATCAATAGTAAAGCAGCTAAAATCAGGATGACGATCCCCGCAAGGACCCATCCCAGTATTTTCAATGTTAATTTTACTGCTTTCATATTAAAAGGCTTGTCCTATACTGATAAAAAACTGCACCGATTTCTTCTCATTCGCGATGGGTACTCCCAGATCCAGCCTGACCGGTCCTATCGGGGTATTCAGCCGCAATCCGCCACCCACCGCCCAGGCAAGATCATTAAAGCGGTAATGGTAATCCTGAGCCCATACATTTCCGACGTCCACGAAAGCGGCAATTTCCAAACGCCAGAATAACGGATGGCGAACCTCGACATTCATTTCAAGAATACTCTCCCCTCCCATCGGAGTACCGTTTTCGCGTTTGGGTCCGAGTTCCGAACGGGCCCACCCCCTGTTAGAATTGGTCCCGCCCGAATAAAAACGATCTTCAACCGGAATAAAACCGGTAGTATCGGAAGAGTGGATCGCACCGATCATACCCCGCAAACCCACTACGAATTTTCCCAATCTCAGATATTTCCGGACGTCAATCCATAATTTGGTATAATCGAACTGCGTCCCGAAAATATAGCCGTTAACTTTGGCGCCTAAACTTACGGACCATCCTTTTTCAGCGGAAAAGACCGGATCGGAATTATTAAAAGCGAACCACAGCGCCATCCCGGATTTGTTATAAAGGAATTTATCATCTTCCGGATTAATTTCACTGGCTTCATATTGGGTCACATTTTCAAAATAATAAGCCAGGCTCCCTTTAAGATAATCGTTAAAAGTATAAGCAACGGGAAGATTAAGACCGAAAGTGAGATTATTATATCCGGGCTCCCTCTGGCGTTGGATATAAGGATTGACCGTCAGTGAAAGTTTTTTTACGAAAAACATGGGTTCGATCCACGACAGGCTGACCATATACGGAGTAAGGTAAGAATGTTTGGCATATAAGTTCAAGCGGCTGGTCCCACCAAACAATCCACGGTAAGTGACATCGGCAAATGCCCGGAAACGATCTTCCGTTCCGAAGCCTATCCCGAATTTGGATTCCCAGCGGGGTATTTCCTGTATAACGATCCGTATCGGAATCGGATTTTCCTGATGGTCCCAGTCCATTTGCGGATTGATCGACACCACCCGGAATAACTGTAGATCGTACAAATTAGAACGGGTTTTATCCAGTTTGGTTTTGGAATACTGGTCACCCGGATTATAAGCCAGCAATTTACGCATCTTTCTTTCCCTGATATTGTTCGTCCCGGTAATTGTGGTTTGTCCGAAGGAACATATCTGTCCGGGAAAAATATCATAACTGATATCCACCAGATCAGCCTGTGGCCTGAGATTTAAATCAAAATTGGTCTTCACATATACATATCCCAGGTTAAAGAATTCCGTATTGATTTCACCCACATCTTCATAGATCCCATTATCCCGGAAACGTGCGCCGGTTGCCAACAGGAGTCTTTTGGATAATTTACGTAGAAGGGAATCCGGATTAACATGGTGTAACGGTTCATTAAGCTTGAATTTTACCGTATCTACCTTTACCGATTTATTTTCTCTAATTTTTATGTTGATATTTACACGTTGTTTTTTATGGTTAATGATAAGGGTATCGAGCAAGACATCCGCATGAAGGAATCCTTCGCTTTGATAAAAAATAGTTAAGCGCTGAAGGTCGCTTTCCATAAATTCCGCACTGTACAATACCGGATCTCTCCGCTGGATCCTTTTAAAAAGATTAAAAGTCTGCATCGCCGTATGGTCCAGTAATTCGGATTTACTAAAGGTTTTATTGCCTTTAAACCTGATCCGGCGGATCTCATAATTTTCCTGTGAAATTCCCGGAACAGCCTGAACAGCCAGAAAAAGCAAAACAAGAGCCATCAGGAGAAAACAGGGCTCAATGCAATTTTTTATTGACTTACGGATATTCCGTGCTTTACACTTCAAAATAATTTGTAATCTTTTTACAATACGACTTAACTTAAAACGGTGGTAGTGAAAGTAAAGTTACAACAAGGAGGAAAATGGATTTGTTTCGATATTTTCTTCTTATTTCCCCGACTCCCTATTTTTTGTATTTTTGCGTTTTAAATACAGATGTCATGGAGATAACCCGCATTTTTGACATTTTACCTCATTATGCCACCCATTTCCCTAATGATGATGCACTTTGCAGCAAAGAGAACGGAGTATGGGTCAAATACAGCATTAACCAGTATATTGAGAAAGTCAATTATATCAGTTACGGATTAATGCAGTTGGGTATAAAGAAAGGTGACCGCATTGCTTCCATCACGAACAACAGGCCGGAATGGAATTTTCTGGACATGGCCATTTTACAACTGGGTGCGATCCACGTATCCATCTACCCGACCATCAGCGAAGCTGATTACAAATATATACTTCACCACGCGGAAGTTAAAATGGTATTTGTATCCGGTTGGGAATTATTAAGGAAGATTGAAAACATTATATCCGAAATCCCGGAACTCACCGATAACGTATATACTTTCAGGAATCTGAGGGGATACCGGCATTTAAATGAAGTGATCGAGCTGGGCATGGCCAATCCCAGTCCCCAATATCTTACCGATATCAAAGACCGTATCACTCCGGATGATCCCATTACCCTGATCTATACATCCGGGACAACAGGAAATCCGAAAGGCGTTATGCTTTCCCACCGCAATCTTCTCAGTAATGCCAAAGCTGTTATGCCTATCGTGCCGGTAAATACCAACAGCCGTGTTTTAAGCTACCTCCCTTTATGCCATATTTATGAACGGATGATGATCTATACCTGGCACATACTGGGAATCTCGATCTATTACGCGGAAGGAATGGCGAAAATCGCGGACAACCTACAGGAAATCAGGCCTGATATTTTCACTACCGTGCCTCGTTTGCTTGAGAAATTTTACGACCGGATCATCGCTACCGGAAGGAAACAGAAAGGGATCAAAAGAAAAATATTCTTTTGGGCGGATGAAGTGGCAAGGGATTTCGAAATGGAGGGCAGAAGCTGGTACTATAACCTGAAATTAAAACTGGCCCGTAAACTGGTATTGAAGAAATGGAAAGCAGCCATCGGAGGGAACTTTAACGTGATCGTATCGGGCGGAGCCGCCATACAACCCCTGATCAGCAAAATATTCTTCGCGATGGAAGTCCCTATCCTGGAAGGATACGGGTTGACCGAGACTTCTCCGGTAATCGGAGTAAGTAATTTTTTTAAGAACGGCATAAAATTCGGAACGGTCGGCCCCCCTCTCCCCGGCATCGAGGTAAAGATCGGCGACGACGGAGAAATACTGACCAGAGGCCATTGCGTGATGCTGGGTTATTATAAAGCTCCTGAATTAACTCTGGAATCGATCGATGAGGAGGGATGGTTCCATACGGGTGATATCGGGCAGTTCGAACCGGAAGGACAACTGCGCATTACCGGCCGTAAAAAGGAAATGTTTAAAACGGCTTTCGGGAAATATGTGGTACCCACGCTCGTTGAAAATAAATTCTCCGAAGATCCGATGATCGATAATATAATGGTGGTAGGTGAAAACAAACAATTCGCCGCCGCGCTTATCGTACCGGAATTCGGCGACCTGCGGTCATGGTGTGCCCGTAAAGGAATCGAATATACGACCAATGAGGAAATGATCCACCATCCCGAAGTCGTGAAGAAATTCAAAAAGATCGTGGATCATTATAATAAGTTTTTTGGCGATACGGAACAGGTAAAACGTTATCTGCTTATCGATTACGAATGGAGCATACAAACCGGCGAATTAACACCGACCATGAAACTCAGGCGAAACTTTATCATGAATAAATACCGGGATACGATCGAACAGCTTTTCGAAAAGTAACGATCATGATTAACATTATCCCGGATATACTGTTATCATGATAAATCAGACTCAAAATTAAAACTATGGACCATCAGAACCAATTATATATTTACAACACACTTTCTAAGGAAAAAGAACTTTTTGTCCCGTTACATGAGGGAAGAGTTGGTATGTACGTTTGCGGACCAACCGTCTATGGCGAACCGCATTTAGGGCACGCGCGTCCGGCCGTTACTTTCGACCTGGTATACCGGTACCTGCAACATCTGGGGTACAAAGTACGGTACGTCAGGAATATTACCGACGTAGGCCATCTGGAAAACGATGCCGACGAAGGAGAAGACAAGATCGAAAAGAAGGCCAGGCTTGAACAACTGGAACCCATGGAAATCGCCCAATATTATATCGACAGTTACCATGCGGCCATGGACAGGCTCAATGTCAAACGGCCGTCCATAGAGCCGAGAGCTTCGGGTCATATTATGGAACAGATCGATATGATCGAAAAAATCCTGGAAAAGGGTTATGCTTATGTTTCGGATGGCTCCGTCTATTTCGACGTGGTTAAATTTAACCGGGATTACGGATACGGGAAATTGTCAGGCCGTAAGCTGGAAGATATGATCTCCAATACCCGTGAACTGGACGGACAACAGGAAAAAAGGAATCCGGCGGATTTTGCGTTATGGAAAAAAGCTTCTCCGGAACATATCATGCGATGGAAATCGCCGTGGAGTTTAGGATTTCCGGGATGGCACATCGAATGTACCGCCATGAGCACCAAATACCTGGGAGAAAGTTTCGATATCCACGGAGGAGGTCTCGATCTTTTATTCCCGCATCACGAATCGGAAGTATGCCAAAGTACTGTAGTAAACGGACAGGAATCGGTAAAATACTGGATCCACAATAACATGATCACGATCAACGGTCAGAAAATGGGAAAATCCTTAGGTAATTTTATTACTCTGAACCAATTTTTCACCGGTGATCATCCGTTGCTGGAGCAGGCTTACTCACCCATGACCATCCGTTACTTCGTATTACAGGCCCATTACCGCAGCACCCTGGATTTTTCGAACGAAGCATTGTCGGCAGCCGAAAAAGGAATGGCTAAACTTTACGCCGGTCTCGATACTTTGGAGAAATTAAAACCGTCGGAAACCTCAACGGACAATATACAATCATGGATCGACCGCTCCTATGAAGCGATGAACGACGACTTCAACAGTTCCCGGCTGATCGCGGAATTATTCGATGCCGTCCGTATCATTAATACGGTTCATGACGGTAAAGGCGCTTTGATCCAAAGCGATATTGATCTCCTTAAGAAATATTTCCATATCTTTTTTTATGACATACTGGGTATGAAAAATGAAGATAAAGTGATTAAGGACGACGGGCTTTCAGACGGTTTGATGGGACTTATCCTCGACATTCGTCAGGATGCTAAAGATTCAAAAAACTGGAGCGTTGCCGACACTATCCGCCATCGACTGAGCGAGTTAGGCATTGTGATCAAGGATACGAAGGAAGGTGCTTTGTGGGAGAAGAAATAGCCGTTTAAAGCTTTAAATATTTATTTTCCCCACCACACGGGATGCGTGAGGATCTGTACCCGGTCGCCCGGCTCACTGCTCCTTAACATTTCCAGGATATAGTCGAACCGATATTTTTTCTGCCACTTGCCTTCGAGATCGGAATAATATTTATTAGTACCGACAAAATAGGATTCATACGAAAAGCCATAATCCCGCAGGCTTCTTGTTCCTATAGGATATTCTTTTCCACCATAATGGACACGGTTGTTTTTAGCAAAGTCAGAAAATATCTCATAATTGCGGACCGTTTTACCGGCTATTTCCGAACCGTGAGCCGCAGTTCCGTATATTGGAATCCCTAAGGAACGATAAAAATCCAGTTCCTCCAGGTTAAAAAGATAAGGGTCCGTTTTTTCCTGTATCATGACGGTCAGCAAATCATTATGAATACCTATTTCATGCCCCATGTCCGCTATTTCCCTATAATAGCTTTCCATACATTGATGACGCTTTATTTTACCTTTCTTAAACTCTCCGTAATAAGGTGCGGTGGCCAGTATAAAATAAGTGGACCGGATGCCGGCGGATTTTTCTATGCGAGCCATTTCAAGCGCCTTAAAAATATGAATATCCACGTCATGTCGCATACATACGGCGATCTTGTCCGGATTATCATAGGAAGACATCAGACGAACAGGAATAACCTCATACCGGTCTTTCTTCAATTCTTCCAATAAAAGATGATACTGGTGCCAGGAGAACGTCGCCCTGGGATCATTATTCTTACGGATCATCTTTTCAAGTCTCATACATTCTTCATCGCAATTCTCCTTTTCACAAGAATTCAGCAGGAAAGCTATCAGGATTATAAAGAGAATTTTCAGATGATGCATAACGGATATGACTTTTTATAACCAACGTCTTACCGGGATAAAAGTTGGGATTCGGAATAAGATTTGAGTTACTCATATCTACCATCCTATACCGGAATCAGGTTTTAAAAAAAATTTAACCATGGATTTTTTTCTTATATTTGCACTCTTTTATCAAAAAATCCTGACCCCCATGACCGAAAATCTTACCCAACGTAAAGAAGGAGGCCGTTTTTTAAACTTCATTGAAAGAGTAGGCAATGCGTTACCACATCCTGCCTCTTTATTTGCTATTTTTGCCCTCACTATACTTATATTATCCTGGATAGGCTATCTTTTTCACTGGTCGGCCGTACATCCGGCTACAGGAGAAACCATCGAAGTGGTCAATCTGATGTCTAAAGAAGGATTGCACCGGATATTACTGGAAATGGTGAACAACTATATCGGATTCGCTCCGTTGGGAATTGTGATGGTGGCATTACTCGGTATCGGTATCGCCGAAAGCAGCGGATTGATCGGTACGGCTATCAGGTTAACGGTGATCAAAGCGCCGAAATCCATGATTACTTTTATCATTGTACTGGTGTCAATCCTTTCCAATATAGCTTCCGATATAGGGTATGTTTTGATCATTCCCATCGCGGGTATTATTTTCCATTCGCTGGGGCGCCATCCCATTGCCGGGATCGCCGCTTCCTTCGCCGGTGTGAGCGGAGGATTCAGCGCCAATTTTCTTATCGGGACTATCGATCCTTTGCTGGCGGGACTTTCCACTGAAGCCGCTCATATCCTGGATCCCGCCTATACGGTATTACCCACGGCCAATTATTACTTTATGGCGGTTTCCACCTTCCTCATCGCCGGTTGTGCCACCTGGGTCACCCACCGTTTTGTGGAGCCGAGACTGGGCAAATACGAAGGAAATCTGGAACCGGAAAAACTTGAAATGTTAACTGCCAAAGAAAAGAAAGGACTATGGTGGTCGCTCATTGTTTTCCTGATATGGATGATCATTTTCATGATAGGATTGATCCCGGATCATGGATTTTTACGGGGCGGGGACAATTCCATATTACATTCGCCGGTATTAAAAGGATTTATTGCCGTACTTTTTCTTGTCATCGGTACAATGGGTATCGTATACGGCGCCATTACCGGAAAATTCAAATCAGACGCCGATGTAGTATCAGGAATGGTCAGCAGTTTGAAATCTATCGTTCCCTTTCTGGTACTGGTGTTTTTTGCCGCTCAATTCGTAGCCTGGTTCAAATGGAGCAACCTGGGACTCATCCTGGCCGTGAAAGGCGCTTTACTTCTGCAGGCCATCAATCTGGGACTTATTCCTCTGGTTATATTATTTATCATATTCTCGGGATTCATCAATCTCTTTATGGGAAGCGCCTCGGCAAAATGGGCTATCCTGGCGCCCGTATTTATTCCCATGTTCATGTTATTGGGATATTCTCCCGAACTATCGCAGGCCGTTTACAGGATCGGAGACAGTGTGACCAATATTATATCGCCGATGATGAGTTTCTTTCCTCTGATGATCGTTTACTTTGAGAAATATAATAAAAAGGCCGGTATCGGAACTTTGGTCTCGACAATGTTACCTTATACCATTGTATTTTTTATTGCATGGACCATATTAATGATAATCTGGATACTATTGAAGTTACCTCTCGGACCGGGAGCAGGGATTTATTATTAAAATAGGATTATCTTCACCCAACCGTCTCGAATCCCTGACAGGATTCGGAAACCCACAAGCAAAAAGTATTTCGCTTCTGAATGCCTTTAGGCATTCCAGCTGGGTAACCTGACCCATCACCTCTGCGCATACCTAAAGGCATGCGGACAATGAACCCTGCAATTTCCAATGCAACCAATATAGAATCCCTAAAGGGATTCGGGATGGACTTACAAGCAAAAGGTTTTTAATATGGATATCTTATCACTATTGATTATCATTATCTGTTATGAAATATTATTGAAGATTCATGACAGGATTCGGAAATTCCCACAGGCAAAAAGATTTTCCGCTTCCGAATGCCGTTAGGCATTCCAGCCGGGTAACCTGGACCCATCACCTCTGCACATACCTAAAGGCATGCGGACAATGAACCCTGCAATTTTCAATGCAACCAATATAGAATCCCTAAAGGGATTCGGGACAGACTTACAAGCAAAAGGTTTTTGATATGGATATCTTATCATTATTAATTACAATTATCTGTTATGAAATATTATTGAGGATTCCTGACAGGATTCGGGAACTCCATAATCAAAAAGATTTTCCGCTTCCGAATGCCGTTAGGCATTCCAGCCGGGTAACCTGGACCCATCGCCCCTGCGCATGCCGTAGGTATGCGGACAATGAACCCTGCAATTCCAATGCAACCAATATAGAATCCCTTTAGGGATTCGGGATGGACTTACAGGCAAAAGAGTTTTTGATATGGATATCTTATCACTATTGATTATAATTATCTGTTTAAAACATTATTGAGGATTCATGACAGGATTCGGAAATTCCCACAGGCAAAAAGATTTTCCGCTTCCGAATGCCGTTGGCATTCCAGCCGGGTAACCTGACCCATCGCCCCCTGCGCATGCCTTTAGGCATGCGGACAAGGAACCCTGCAATTTCCAATGCAACCAATGTAGAATCCCTAAAGGGATTCGGGATGGACTTACAGGCAAAAGGTTTTTGATATGGATATCTTATCGCTATTGATTATAATTATCTGTTATAAAACATTATTGAGGATTCATGACAGGATTCGGAAATTCCCACAGGCAAAAAGATTTTCCGCTTCCGAATGCCGTTAGGCATTCCAGCCGGGTAACCTGGACCCATCGCCCCTGCGCATGCCGTAGGTATGCGGACAAAGATATCAAAAATATTCCGGACTCTTCGATAAACTCAGTGTCCGGAATGTATCTATATTTTACGATATCAGATCAGCGTATTTCGTTTTCGCTCAATATAACAGAAGCCTATATTGTTATTAATAACGAATTAAATTGGAAATCATCAAGCTATTCGGCCAGGATCAACACTTTATCGTCGAGTATTTCCACAATACCGCCTTCTATTTCAAAATATTCCATCTTTCCGCATATTTCAGCTTTAACCCTGCCTTTTCCCAACGCAGCTATCATCGGTGCATGGTGGGGAAGAACTTCGAATAAACCGTCTAATCCCGGCATCTGGACCAAGGAAGCTTCTCCGCAAAAGACAGTTTCATCGGGTGTTATAATATTGAGATCCATATCTTATATGATTAATTAGAAGCGGCTAATTCCTGTTTACCTTTTTCGATAGCTTCTTCAATAGTCCCAACGAAACTAAAAGCGGTTTCGGGGAGATGATCCAATTCCCCATCCAGGATCATATTAAATCCTTTAATGGTATCTTCGATAGAAACAAATTTACCCTTCATGCCGGTAAACTGTTCCGCCATAAAGAACGGTTGCGAAAGGAAACGTTGTACACGGCGCGCACGATGAACCACTTTGCGGTCTTCTTCGGAAAGTTCTTCCATCCCCAGGATCGCAATAATATCCTGAAGTTCCATATACCGCTGAAGCGCTTCTTTTACCCGCTGCGCCGTATTATAATGTTCTTTACCCACGATATCCTCGGTCAAAATCCGGGAAGTGGAATCCAAGGGATCCACAGCCGGGAATATACCCAATTCGGAAACTTTACGGCTTAAAACCGTAGTCGCATCAAGATGGGAGAAAGTAGTCGCCGGCGCGGGGTCGGTCAAGTCATCCGCGGGAACGTAAATGGCCTGAACGGAAGTAATGGAACCTCTCTTCGTAGAAGCGATACGTTCCTGGAGGACACCCATTTCTGTAGCCAGTGTCGGCTGATAACCTACTGCCGAAGGCATACGTCCCAACAGAGCCGAAACTTCGGAACCCGCCTGGGTAAAACGGAAAATATTATCCACAAAGAAAAGGATGTCTTTACCACCGGACTCTTCATCTCCGTCACGGAAATGCTCGGCAACGGTCAATCCGGAGAGTGCTACCCTTGCACGTGCTCCGGGAGGCTCGTTCATCTGTCCGAATACCAGTGTTGCCTGTGATTTGGCTAATTCTTCCTTATCCACGGAAGCCAGATCCCATCCACCTTTATCCATACTTTCTTTAAATTCATCACCATAACGGATTACGCCGGATTCGATCATTTCACGCAGCAGGTCGTTCCCTTCCCTGGTTCTTTCTCCTACTCCCGCGAATACGGACATACCGGAATATTTTTTTGCGATATTATTGATCATCTCCATAATTAATACAGTCTTTCCAACTCCCGCACCACCGAATAATCCGATCTTACCACCCTTTGCATAAGGACCGATAAGGTCGATTACTTTGATACCGGTATAAAGCACTTCCTGCGTAGTGGTCAGGTTATCAAAAGAAGGAGGATCGATATGTATACCTTTTCGTACCGGGGAATCGATTTTACCTATTCCGTCGATACTTTCCCCGATCACATTGAGCAGACGCCCGTTTATATTTTCCGTGGGCATGGAGATCATATGACCCGTAGCGATAACATCCATTCCCCTTTTAAGACCGTCAGTAGAATCCATGGCAATACAACGCATCGTATTTTCACCAATATCCTGCTCACATTCCAACACCAGTTTTTCGCCATTTTCCCTGATGATTTCCAGGGCATCGTAAATTTTCGGTAACGTACAGTCTTCATCAAAACGTACATCCACCACGGCTCCAATAATTTGGGAGATCTGTCCGGTATACTTTTCTGTCATGGTACTATGAATTATTTTTAAGATGCCAAAAGTAAAAAAAAATATCGAAGTATGAAATTCTTTTTTTTGATTATATATATAAATATGTAGACCTGAAAAAAGATTAACCAGGCAACGGGTCGCATAACAAAAAATTGTATATTTGCAGCCTCAAAAGCGGAAATAGCTCAGTTGGTAGAGCATAACCTTGCCAAGGTTAGGGTCGCGAGTTCGAGTCTCGTTTTCCGCTCAAAGCTTCAAAGAAATCATATAAAGCTTTTTACAGATTTACTTTTAGATTTATGACAAAAAAGCTAAAAACTGTCAGTAAAAAAAGTTAACTGCATTAAACAGTTATCCCACAACAATTACTCTTCCATTCCCCAAAACAGTCCTTCTATGGATTATCTGGTTATTGGGAACTAATAGTGAGTACATTTAGTTCAAAAGCTGATAATTCTAGTGGAATTGTAATACTGGAAATATCGTATCTTTGTTTATGGAATTTTTACGAGAACTATTTACAACATATTGGAGTCAAATGACTCTTATTTTTTTGGGTATCGGTTATTTGATTAAAAGAATATTAGAGTTAACATCAAGAAAAAAAGAAATAAACCATAATTTATTTCAAGATAAAAAGCTAGATGCGGTAAATTCTTTTTTTAGAGCATATGCAGAAGTTCAACAAATGTGGCATGGAATTGCAATTCACGATATTTTACGTGGAAAAATTGAAAGTAAAGAAATTGATATAATTGTCAGTCCAGCAATTAATAAACTACAAACAACGGTTTTAGAGCTTCAAATATATTTTGAACAGAAAGAATTTGCTTATTTCAATCTTGTATATGAAAATATGTTAGATATAAATAAAGAACTTAGCGACCTTTATTTTGAAGATTTGCCTATAACCATACCTCAAAAAGTAAATAGATATTATAGCTATAGAAATTCAAAAATTATAGAGAATGATAAAATTCTTAAACAAATTTCTTTTGTAATAAGAAATACATTTAATAACAACATTATGAATATTTAAGATCAGAGGAATTTTTCCAGCATATATTCTCCTCAATCCAACAAAAAATGCGCATTGAATGATGCGCATTTACTCAGATCTTAAGGTTAAAAAGAATAATCTTAAACAACCTGCGCCACAAGGTCGCAGAACTTATCGATGGCATTTTCCGTTCCCATCTGCTGTTTAATATTCAATGCATTATTTTTATAGGCATTATTGGTCACCAAATCCGTTACTCTTCTTTGGAGGTCGTCTTTGGATATGTTTCCTATTTTTACCGGTTGCGTGCCGATACCAAGCTTATTGATACGGGCACCCCAGTAATACTGATCCAGTAAAAGGGGAACGATCATTTGAGGTTTTCCCTGGCGTGCCACGCTATGGGTAGTGCCGGTTCCGCCGTGGTGGATCACGGCGTCACATTCAGGGAAGATCAGGTTATGAGGTATAGGATTCATCATCAGGAATATATCTTTACTGTTTTCCAGATGAAGCCCGGTATTGGACCATCCTGAGCCTATCACCAGTTTATATTGCTTTTCTTTGGCAATACCGGCGATGTAATCCACGAATCTTTCTCCGTTTTTCGAAGTACAGCTGCCGAAAGTAAAAAATATGGTTGGGCGGGTATCCTGGCGGATAAAGTCGATCAGGTCGCGGTAAGTGTCTTCATTATACTTGAAGGTATCATTAAAGCAATATCCGCAAATATCCCACTGCCATTTCCAGTCCCTGTCCACAGTGCCCAGAGAAGGACTATATAATAAGGTATTGAAAGCATGGCTAACCGAGTGATGCGTGATGCTTCGGATAGGTTTCATACCCAATCTTTTCCTGTTCTTATTGATGATACTCGACATCATGAGATTAGTGGGGCCGTTGATCATTTTCCAAATTGCCGGTACAAGGAACGAATTCTCTTTGGTAAACGGCAAGAGCGGAGGCGGGATCCTTTTTCCGGGTAGGAATGGAGCGTAGGCCGTCCTGACAAACGGTTTAGCACAATATTCGGCTATACTGGAAGCGGCAAATTCGGTATTGGTCGATACGAAAATATCCGCATCCTCCACCAGAGGTATAAGCTGATCGAACTGTTTGCTGATCGAATTTTTGACCCAGTCGAGTAAAGTTTTAACACCGAAGGATTTTTCTTCATTATCCGCATTGTGGATCATGCCGTTGATATCTTCATAATCCTGCAAAACATAATCAAGCTCATAGGGAATAACAAGATTTTCAAAAACCTTGGGCAGATTGATCAGGACTTCATGTCCACGATTCTTCAATTCCGAAGCCAGATTAAGATATGGAATGATATCCCCGTTAGATCCCCGCGTTGCTAAAAGTATTTTCATGATTTTTATTGATTTATAAGTCCGATTTGCTGGAGTTTATCCCTGTCGACCCCGTATTTGATTTCGAGGTTAGACAATAAGGTCTCGTCAAATGCTATGGGCTGGTATAGTTTCTTAGCCTGGCGGTATCCGGATATTACTTTGGATATCATTTTACGTGGATTGAACACGATGGAGGACATGATCCAGCAACCATGGGTACACCAGCAATTCGCTTTATAGCCGCAACCGATCTCGGCCACTTCGTTCCTCATTCTATCTCCGCTCATGATCTGTTCGATATTACAATCAAACTCTTTCACATTGCCGAGCGGCTCCCTCAATTCACAGGAACGGAAACGTCCGTCATAATCGATAACCAGGGTGGTTTCACCTGCCGTACAATCCATATTCCAGGGAGTCGGTTTATCAATATTGTCCGCCCTCACATTATATAAAGTACGGATCAATCCCAGGTAGAAAAATTTAGTCATGGTCCTTCTCATACCGGTTTCGCCTTCCACCATGCGGTCGGCATAAGCGGAGTAAATAGGAGAAACCCTGTCCTGCAATGCTTTAAGTGATTTTTCCGTTAAAATCTTAACTCCTTCTTCGCGTGTAATTCCGCGGGCCGCTTCGATCGTATGGTTAGAAATATTGAAACGTCCGTAGATCCAGGTCATGAAATCGACCAATTCATCAATATTATATTTGGTGATCACGGTTCCCATATTAAGAAGCACCCTTTTATCACCTTTGAAATTTTGGGATAATTTATGGAGGGTTTCCACGGTTTTATAAAAATTACCCGGTACTCCGCGCTGGATATCGTGGGTTTTTTCAAAACCATCCATAGATACGCTTACCGTAAAGTTACAGTCCGGACAACTCTTGCGTAATCGTGTGATCCATTCTATCACCCGGTCCGGTTTAAGCGCGTTGGTAGGCATATTCACATCCTTGATCTTATTATTCTTATAGAACATTTCTATAATTTCAGGAAGATCTTCCCTGAGTGTAGGTTCGCCGCCAGAAAGCCAGAGACGGTTAAATTCTCCTGCAGATTCGGATAATTTACGCATCTCGTCAAAAGTAAGATCTGCTTCTTTTTTCGCCATGTCATCCGCGTAAAAACACATTTTGCATGTTGCATTGCATTTTCCGGTGACAAATAAAAATACAGATTCCAGCTTCCTTTTGCTGCTCATGGTCTGGAAAGAGCTTTGCGGACGGTTTTTCTTAAGTGCAGTATTTGATTCGTTACTCATGTTAGGTTGATTTAATAATTGATTATCCAAATGATTTTTTCTGCGAACAGAATTATGGTCAGCAAAGATATACCCTTTTTTTAAAAATTCGGGTACAATCTTACTGTAAATGAGTAAAATCCTGTGAGTAACATAACTAATTCACTAGTAATCAGCATAATATTTTTGTTAAATAAAGTTAACGAAAGTTAACACAGGAAAACGAAAAATCAGGAATTACACGCTAAATAACTGATATTAAAACGATTATAGGATATTTTATAACAGACTTATTTTCGACTATTTAAGACCTCAGCCATGAACTATTTCTTCTTTTAGGTGTTGCCAATCCATTTCCGATCAATTTTTTTTGTAAGTTTGCATATCAGCCAATCAACCGACAACCCTTTAGTTAATAGTATAATGAATATACCCGACAGGCAATATTTTCCTTTTCTGGAAAGCGATGAGCAGCTTTACCATACGTTAGAGGCTATCCGTAAAGAAATAGGAGATTATATACGGCAATACCGTCTCTCTTCACTGGTACTCGGAATTTCCGGAGGAATCGACAGCGCTTTATGCGCGGTACTTCTGCGACCGGTTTGCGACGATCTGAAAATATCGCTGATAGGCCGTTCCATCTCTATCGAGACCAATACACTGGATGAGGAAAGCAGGGCTACCGCTATCGGAAATACATTTTGCCATGATTTCCAGCATCTGGATCTGACGGATACTTTCTTTGATTTCAAGAAACACCTTATACGATATGACAATACTTTATTATCGAAATTAAGGCAGGGAAATATGAAAGCCCGGATGCGTATGATCATGCTCTATGACCTTGCGCAGCTTAATAAAGGTATCGTGGTTTCTACCGATAATTATACCGAATTTTTAACCGGCTTCTGGACTCTCCACGGAGATGTCGGCGATTATGCGCCCATTATCAATCTTTGGAAAACCGAGGTTTACCGTCTTTCAGCTTATTTATTGCAGGAATGCGATGCCCGGGGAAAGGAAGCTTTACAGGATTGCATAGACGCGGTTCCGGTTGACGGATTAGGCGTGAGCCAAAGCGACTATGAGCAATTGGGCGTGACCAATTACTTTGAGGCGGACAAGCTATTTCAGGAATATTTTATGAATGGGGACCAAACACTGGAAGATCATCCGCTGATACAACGTTTCAAATCCTCAGCTTACAAAAGGAACAATCCGGTTTATATTTCGCGTTCAACCCTTATAAACAGGCTATAATGCAACTTATCATCGACAGTGGCGCTACCAAGACCGAATATCTCATAGCCAGCCGGGGGGAAAGCCGTTTACGCCGTTCCACCGGCGGACTGAATATCAACTATGCCATCCGGGAACAGATCGATGAGATACTTTCTGAAATAGCCCTGGATATAAAAAGCGAATTCCCTCATGATCCTCTTCTCCATCTTTTTTATTACGGCGCCGGATGCGGTAATCCTTCAAATGCCGGAAAAATATCAGAGATGCTGGGAAGTCATTTCCCCGATGTAATTATTGACGTTAGATCCGATCTGTGGGGCGCATGCCATGCGATGTGCGGTGATCAACCGGGATGGGTAGCTATTTTGGGTACAGGATCAAGCTCCTGCTTTTATGATGGAAAAGAGATCGTTCACAAAGCTCCCTCGCTCGGTTATTTCCTGGGTGACGAAGGAAGCGGCACGCATCTCGGGAAGTTATTCGTAACGGCCTATCTTTCCAGGGATTTACCGACGGAGATCAAAGACCGCTTCGACATTATATACGGCTTGGATGAAAGCATGATCATGGACCGGCTATACCGCCAGCCTTTTCCCAACCGGTTTTTATCTTCCTTTGCTCCTTTTATATTGGAAAACAGTCATCATCCCTATATCCGGAAAATATGCCGGAATTCTTTCCGGCTTTTCCTGGAAAACCAGATCCGGTTCTACGGAGAACAAGCGCTCTCCTATCCATTAAACTTAATGGGCTCGGTAGCGTTTCATTTTAGGGAATTGATAGAAGAAGAGGCTGTGGAAAACCGTCTTCATTTAGGAAAAATCATTGTTTCTCCTTTAGATTATCTTTCTGATTATTACCGGAATATTTGATCCTTAAAAAGAGAATGTATATCATGAACCAGATTATTTACGACGAATCCCAGCTTAGCGATGTGGCATCCGATATTATCGCCCGATATCCGGAAAACCGTATATTTGGTTTTTACGGGGAAATGGGAGCCGGAAAGACTACCCTTATTAAAGAAATATGCCGCGTTTTACATGTAACGGAAACTACTTCAAGTCCTACGTTTGCCATTATCAATGAATATTTCACCGATCAAGATGAACCGGTTTATCACTTCGATTTTTACCGGATCGATAACCCCGGCGATCTTTATCAGATCGGAATGGAAGAATATTTAAAAAGCGGAGCCTACTGTTTTATGGAATGGGTGGAAAAAGCGGAAGATTATATTAAAGAAGACTTTATCCGTGTGGAGATCGAAGTCGAGGAGGACGGAAAAAGAATTTTGAAAATAAAGGAATAAATGATACCGAGATGATGAGTAATCCGCTGCCACAGTTAAATCCCCAGGAAGAGAGTCTGGAATTACTGGTTCCCGACCGGCACCGTTCCGTTGGTCTCATTAAGGATTTTATCCCGATACGGGGAATCCTGCCCCTTATTCCTGCCAAAACAGCCAAAATAAAAGAAGAAGGAGTGCAGATCTGGATCGAACGTAATTACGGAAGCCATGCCTCCTATACGGATCTCGATTTTGCCGACGCGGGAGGGGATATTCTCGAAGATAGTTTTTCAGTCATCCAGAATTCCGATATTCTCTTAAAACTGGAACCTTTCACACTGGAAGAAGTAGGCTTCCTGAAGCCGAATCAGGTTATTGTCTCTTCACTCGATATTTCCAGCCTTACCAAAGAGTGCTTTACGATTATGAAGGCGAAAAAAATTACCGCATTCGCTTTGGATTTTATAGAAGATATAGACGGAAACAGTATTTTACATGACATTTTTTACCGGGAAGAAACACCGGTCGGCATTACCGTTTCTTTAAGCAATCTCACCTTACCGATATTACTCGCCCTGGCCCTAAGTTCCAATCTTCGCGGAAGCATCCAGACCAATCCGGTATTGTTCCAAAGCCTTTATTGCTATAACGGTGAAATCACCAAAAAAGAAGTAGCCGGAAAATTAGACCTTCCCTGGAAAGATTTCCTTTCATGGTATTGGAACCTGAATTAGTTATTCCTTGACGAATTTCCGGGTAAAAGATTTTTTGCCGTCTGAAAAACGGATGATATAATTCCCTTTCGACAAAGTATTGATATCAATTATCCCTGAATTCGTATGGATCCGGATTTCTTTGATGACCCTTCCCAAAGTGTCGAAGATTTCCGCTTTGTTAATTTCCCTTTCTAAACTACCCAGATGATATTCCAGATAATTCCGGGCAGGATTAGGCTGAAGATTAACTTTCTCCTTATTATGAAGATGGTTAATACCGGTTTCCTTATTCCCTATGCCCAATGTATATTCTCCCGGTACAATATAGGTAGTCCTGAGATATCCGGACATGGAAGACCCGGTTTGAGTAAAAGGAATGATGCGCCAATCATCAGCGGCATCACGGCGGTACAACAGTACCAGATCTTCCACGGTATATCCCTGCAATAACTCATAATCTTTCTGATGAGCCAGAGCGGCGGAATACCGGAAATGGAGATGGACGTCGAAAGTTTCCGGAGCAATATATTCAATCCTCCAATAATAAGAATCAGCCATTTTGTAAATGGCAGGATCATCTCTTTTTAAAGGATCGGGAGCCACGAGATTATATTCTATACGCAACTTTACCGGAACGGGAAGCTGTTGCGGCGCAACCCTCAGGTAAGCATCCGAGAGCGTAAGAATTTCCGAAGAGGTAAGTTCCGGATTATAATCAATAACGGCATCCGCTAATTTTTCGTCATAATCTACTACTCCATATAGAGGCCTGAAAGGAATTCTGATATCGGCCACACCGGTCCGGCCCGAAAATATAAATCCCGGAAAAGTGAAGGTATTCCCGTCCGATGAAAAAAAGGTAATATCTACTTTATTGCTATTACCATAATGTGTGGCATGGGAAAGTTTTTGTTTCAGATATACCCTGTAATGATCCGGGCTTCCGCTTTCACGGATGGAATCTATGGAAAAATGTAAAAAACCGGGCTGGTGTATCCAGGCTTCATAAAAATCCCGCAAAGGAACACCGGTATATGTCGTCATTGCCTCAAAGAATTCAGGTGAATTGATCGTCTTAAAACTATATTCATCCATAAGTTGCCGTATTCCGGAAAAGAATAAAGTATCTCCAAGGTAATTACGTAAAGTATGCACCACTATTCCTCCCTTATCATAGGAGGTGGATCCATACGTTACTTCCTGCGGAACTTCATCCAGGGCAAAATATCCCCCGTCCTGAAGATGGGCATTGGTTAACACGTCACGGTGCAGTTTCCTTCTGATCAATGCGGGATCATTGCCCGGAGCGGGATCAGGATACAGAAATTCATTCATTAAGCTTTCACAATACCTGGCAAAACCCTCATTAAGCCACATCTCTTCAGCCCGTTCGCAAGTAACCAGATTCCCGAACCAGCTATGCGCAAGTTCATGTATCCACAAAGATTCATAGTTCAGATCGCCGGTAACGGCTGATACGGGATAAGCGATATTAGTGGCGTGCTCCATCGCACCCATATTAAAATGAACTCCTACATATCCCACTCTGTCGAATCTGTATGGTCCGAATAAAGATTCATAATTTTGCAGGGCTTCTTTCAGGTGGACAAAAGATCCCGGGACTTTGTCTATATTGCCGGGAGTCGTATAGATATTGATCGAAACGGCATGATTCATTCCATGAAATGTATCGGTATAAACCCGGTATTCCCCGACTGCCACCGATGAAATATAAGTCGGTACCGGTTGTTGCAATTTCCATTCCCAATTAATTGTTCCATCTTCATAATGAGTGGTATCAGTCAATAATCCGCTACAAACCGCCATTTTATGATTTTCAGTCCGGATATGATAATGATAGGTAGATTTATCCGTAAAATCATCTATACAGGGATACCAACAGCGGCCGTAATTATGCGGAATCCTGGACATTCCAACCCCCATATTAAAAGCATATTGTCCTGAAAAATAAAATCCTCCCCATCGCGGATCCGTCTCGGGCTGCCCACGGTAGAAAATCTTTACATTTACGGTATCCCCTTCCTGTAAAGCGTTTTGCGAATTAATCACCAGCAAGGAATTCGCATGACGATAAGGAACATGACTGTTAGCCACAAGAACCGAATCTACAGTAAGAGGAGCCAGATCGAGGGTAAAAGTTTGCAGTCCGTCAATTTTGGATACTACATCCAAAGCCGTATATCCTTCGATGGTTTTTCCGGTAAAATCAACTACGGAAAGATGGATATCGTAATGAGCCACGTGGACGCTGTCAGAACGATTCTGCGTATGTAAAACCTGGACCAAGCCTATTAAAAGGATAAATGTTGAAATAATTCTTTTCATCACCGTCATATTTAATGAAGGTGCAAATGTAATTATTTTTCAGAAATTTTTAGAAATAGCTGACTTAGCATTTATACTGGAAGCCTTTCAGGGCTGCGATCTCTTCCACGGCGGTAATGGCCGTATCGATATCTTCCATCGTATTAAAAGGTCCGAGACTTAATCTTACCGTACCGTGTAAATCGATGGTCCCCAATATCTCGTGTACTTTAGGAGCGCATTGCAAACCCGTACGGCAGGCTATATCATAATCCACATCCAGAATGGTGCCCACGTCTCCTCCGTTAAAACCTTCGATATTAAATGATAAAACCGGGTTTTGGTCTTCCTCGGAAGTAGCGCAATAGACTGTTACTCCTTCAATCATTCTCAACCGGTCCCTCAGTTTTTTCCACAATTTCATTTCGGCATCATGGATATTCCGGATACCGTTGTTCAATACCCACTTTACTCCCGCATAAAGTCCGGCAACGCCCAGGATATTCATTGTTCCGGCTTCCAAACGGTACGGATATTCTTCCAGATGACCCGGAACTGCCGACCGTACGCCGGTCCCGCCGAAGCGCGTTTGTTTTATGGTAACTCCTTCCCGGACGTAAGAGCCACCTATTCCCGTCGGTCCCATCAGGCATTTATGTCCCGTGAAAATATAAACATCCACGCCGAATTTCTGCATATCCATTTCTACGGCACCGGCGCCCTGGCTGCCGTCAACCACGAAAAGAAGACCGTTTTCTTTGCAAACCTTACCGATTTTAGCAATCGGCTGTACGGTTCCTATCACGTTGGAACAATGGGTACAAACGACCAGCCTGGTATTAGGTTTGATGGCTTTTTTAATATCATCGGGATCGACATAACCGCGCTCGTCGAAAGGAACATAAGTTACTTCGCAAATCCCCTTTTTTTCCAGGGTATAAAGCGGACGAAGCACTGAATTGTGTTCCAGCATGGTGGTGATGACATGCATCCCTTTTTCGATCATCCCCTGCAATATAATATTCAGGGAATCCGTAGCATTATAACTAAACGTAAGCCTGTTATAATCATCCCCGCCGTTAAACATTTTCGTTAACATTTTGCGGGTTTCTGTCACCAATTCTCCGGTTTCGATCGCCGCATCAAAACCCGAACGTCCCGGACTTACACCGTGATCGCGGTAAAAATCATTCATAAAGCCGTAAACCTCAACAGGTTTAGGGTATGTTGTCGCTGAATTATCTAAATATATCATACCTGAAAAAAATTTGAACGCAAAGATAAGTAATTAATCAATAATTTCAGTACTTTTGCCTGATTTTAGCAGTTTTCCCAATTGTCTAAAATACGCATTTTTATACGAAAGTTCTACTATGAAAAGATTTTTACTATTCATCATATTTACTTTTTTTTACGGTCTGGGCATAACGAAGGCCCAGATGGCCGTTACGATCGAGGAATGCCAGGAATGGGCTATCGCACAATCCTCCGCTAACGTACAGAAAGAATTAAACGAACAACTACTGAAAGTCAAGATCAACGACGCTTCTTCCCATTTTTATCCGACCTTAGAGATCAACGGACTGATTTCCTACCAATCCCAGGTTCCCCAGCTTCCGCTTTCCATACCCGGAATAGATGCCATATCCAGAGACCAGTACCGTGTCGGACTGGATCTTTACCAGGTTTTATTTGACGGCGGTAAAATATTTTACAACCGCAGGTATGAGAAACTGGCCAACGAAACCGAAATCTACAAACTGAACCTTTCGATCAACCAGCTTAAAGAACAGGTTATCGCCATTTATCTGAACTTATTGATTATTGAAAAACAGATCATTATATTATCAAATGTCGAAAGTACGATTGCCGAACAATTAGCCCAGTTAAGGGTGCTTTTGAAAGAAGGAGTCATCTATGCTACGGCCGTAGACCAGATGGAGCTCGAAGAACTTAAAATCGAACAGCAAAAAGGAGAATTGGAAGCCACGAAAGAATCATTGATTTCTTCCCTTTCTATCCTTACAGGTAAAGAACTTTCGCAAGCGGAATTTAAAACCCCGGAATTTATTGAAATCGAATTCAATACAAATTCCAAAAGGTTGGAATACGCTATTTTTGAGAATGAAATTTCCGGACTGGATTATCAACGGAAACTTCATTATGCCAATACGATTCCCCATATTTCCCTGATAGGAACCGCCGGTTACGGAAGAACCACTTTCGATATTTTCAGCAATAATTTCGACTGGTTTTATTTTGTGGGAATCAACTTCCGCATTCCCGTCATTAACTGGGCCAAAACGGCTGGCGTGGGTAATATCATCAAATTGCAGAAGTCTATTTTAATGGCCCAGGAATCGGATTTTGAAAAGTCCAATAAAATCGCGATCCAGGAAAAACTGAACGAGATCAGGAGAATTGAAAACCTGCTCGTTCTCGACAACCAGATCACGGAAAAATATAAAAGCCTCACCGCTACTTACCGCATACAGCTGATGAACGGAACTATCACGGCTTACGATTTTATCAAACAGCAAAATGACGAAATACAATCGCTTATCAGCCGGGAAGTACATGCCATACAATTACTGAAAGCCAAGTACGAACTCCTGGCGCTGAAAGGTAATTTATAGAAGGATGCGGGATTTTTTTTATCTTTGCACCGTTATTTATCACACATCAACAACTTTATACCATGGTTATCGAACAACTCAAAGAATCCGGTGCATTACTGGAGGGCCATTTTTTGTTATCATCCGGAAGACATAGCAACCGTTATTGCCAGTGCGCGAAATTATTACAGTATCCCGAAAGAGCGGAAAAAGTACTGGCTATCGTGAAAGAGAAAGTCAAAGACCTGGATATCGATCTCGTTGTAGGGCCTGCCATGGGCGGTATCATTGTGGCGTATGAATTGGGAAGGCAATTAGGTGTCCCGGCTATTTTTACCGAACGTGAAAACGGGGAAATGTGTTTGCGCCGCGGTTTCGAGATCAAAAAGGGAGACCGGATCCTGATCACCGAAGATGTGGTGACCACCGGAAAATCTTCTTTGGAAACCATCAAAGTGCTTCAATCCATGGGCGCCGAAATCGTAGGAATAGCCTGTATTGTGGATCGTCGTACCAAAGAGCTTGAATATCCTGTTTTCGGTGCGGTTAAACTGGATATCGAAAGCTGGGAAGCGGAAGAGTGCCCCTTGTGTAAAGAAGGAAAGCCTTATATTAAACCGGGAAGCCGGGCTATACAATAGCCATGTCAGGAGAGAATTTTATAGATTACGTCAAAATATTTTTCCGATCGGGAAAAGGCGGTGGCGGTTCCGCCCACTTGTCCCGAACGGCCCAGGACCCTAAAGCCGGTCCTGACGGTGGCGACGGCGGAAAAGGCGGTGACGTTATATTAAAGGGAAACCGGAATTTATGGACTTTACTCCATCTACGTTACACCAAGCATATTTTCGCGGAAGACGGCGGCAGCGGCCAGGCCAATCAGCGTTTCGGGAAAAACGGGAAAAACGCCATGGTGGAAGTTCCCCTCGGCACCATCGTACGTGATCCGGAAACGGGAGAATATCTTGGAGAAGTAGTGGAAGACGGACAGGAACTGATCATTATGAAAGGCGGGCGCGGCGGACAGGGAAACGTGCATTTCAAAACGGCTACCCGTCAGACACCGAGATTCGCCCAACCCGGAGAACCCGGTATTGAAGGCTGGATGATCCTGGAATTGAAAGTACTGGCCGACGTGGGACTTGTAGGATTTCCCAATGCGGGAAAATCGACCCTGATATCCGTTTTATCGAACGCGAAGCCTAAAATAGCCGATTATCCGTTTACTACCTTAAAGCCGAACCTGGGCATGGTAGCTTACCGGGAATTCCAATCATTCGTGGTGGCCGATATCCCGGGCATTGTGGAAGGCGCTTCTGAAGGAAAAGGGCTCGGACTTAGATTCCTGAGGCATATCGAAAGGAATGCGATACTCTTGTTCATGATTCCCTGTACTTCGGAAAGTATCAAGAAAGAATATAAAATACTGCTCCATGAGCTTAAGGCTTATAATCCGGAGCTGATGGATAAGAAAAGAATACTGGCGATTACCAAATGTGATCTCCTGCCTGAAGACGAGATCAAAAAGCTTAAAAAGAAAGTACCTTCCGATATTCCGGTTTATTTCATTTCGGCTCTTGCCAGAAAAAACCTGGTAGCCTTAAAGGACGAAATCTGGAGTATGCTGAATGAGTCGTAATCCTCTATATTCCCCTGGCGATATTCCATATCCAAATTGAAACCACCAATAGAATAGCCGGAATAAACATATATTTTTTCTTAAAAAGGTTCTCCGTTTTTAGGGAAGCCCTGTAAAAAGAATCCTTCCGTAAGATAATATCGTATAAGATCCATGGCAAAAGTACGATCATCAGTATGCCGCTCACAATTCCCAAAGGATTATATGCCGCCGCTTCCTTGATTTCTCCATGGAAAAAAGATAAAACGGACCGGGTGGATCCGCAGGCGGGGCAAGGAACTCCTGTTATATGTTTAAAAAAACAAAATACATAACCTTCCTGTGGGAAAGAAGTATAAGAATGGACAAAAATCCAGAGATAGCCCACGATCAGGATAAAAAGAGCGGCAATATATAATTTTTTCCCGGAAGCAGGCACTAAAACAATACTTGCTGTAATTTTTCCAGATTTTTCTGACGGGTGGCGCCCATGATCAGGAACCAGTCCACGATAGCCCATATTCCAAGACCACCGCAGGTCAACAACTTTCCGATGCCCAGGCCCACATCTCCGATATAAAATCTGTCCACACCCAGGTAACCTACCAGGATCGATAAAATCAGGCTGGTAGTCGGATCTTTAAAAGGAATCGTTTGCAGGAATGCCCATTTGCTGTCATCCACTGCCAGTAATCTATCCCGGATATGCATAATGTGCTGGCTTTCGAAATACTTACCATTGGTCATTATGAAAATATCTACTTTCTGTGCATCCATCTCAATCTAATTTTAATTTGTATTCCCTTTATATCTAATATAGTATCAAATACCATACTGCAAATATATAAACTTTATGAATACGGATCATGGTAATCAGGTTTTCATTTGTCATATATTTTGAAAAGCGTTACTTTTGCACTGCGAAAAACGGGGTTTTGAAAAAGGTGATGAATATACATGATTTACGTGCAGGCAACAAAAAAGCTTTTGAGCAACTTTTTGTGGAATGGTACGATCCTTTGTGCAGATATGCTTACGGTTTACTTCCGGATACCGATGATGCGGAAGATATAGTGCAGAAAATGTTTTGCAAACTATGGGATCAGCGGAGTAACCTGGAGATACATACTTCCGTTAAGTCTTATCTGTACCGTATTGTCCACAATGATTGCCTGAATAAAATCAAACAGCGTAAGATCAGGATGGAACATCACGAATATTTGGCTTATACAGGTCAGAATACGGTTAACAATACGGACACACGGGTGATCAGCGGAGAGTTGAACCGCCAGATCGAAACGGCGATAGAAAATTTGCCTCCCCGGTGCAGGGAAGTTTTCCGGCTTAGCCGGTATGAATATCTCTCTTATGCCGAAATCGCCCGAAAACTGAATATCACCCATAACACGGTGGAAACCCAGATCGTGAATGCATTGAAAATATTAAGAAAAGAGTTGAAAGAGTACCTGCCTGTTTTAATCCTGTTATTGACCGTCATAAATATAGGAAAATAAATGGTTATGAATGAAGAAATAGATCTCATATTATCCAGATATTTCAGTGGAGAAGCTACGGACTCGGAGCTTCAAAAGCTGGATGAGTGGCTCTCAGGATCGGAAGAAAATGAAAATTATTTCTTCAGGATGACTTCCCTGTACCGGATGATGAAACCCGATACGGCGGGAAAAACGCCAGATACTGAAAAAGCGCTGGGAAATTTCATCGCCTATATGAACCGGCAGGAAGAAAAATCCGTAAAAAAAAGAACCATATCCAGGAATTTAATTTTCGGTGCGGCGGCAGCCGTTCTTTTAATCCTGATCGGTATTTTTACTTTTTATTTTTCCGGCCGTCCGGACACTACAATTCAACTGGCTGCGGAAACGCATGAAAAAGAATTTATATTATTTGATCTTGTCGAAGTAAACCTGGAGGCCGGATCAAAAATGATGTATAAATCCAAAATAAAAAATGAAGTGGAATTATCCGGAAAAGCGACTTTCGCTATCCGGGAACCTTCTGAGAAAGGATTGATCGTATATGCGGGTGAAACCCGGATACAGGATATCGGGACTATTTTCACGGTAAGCGCTTTTCCACACGGAACTCACGTCAGCGTGGAAGTGGAAGAAGGAGAAGTATTGTTCTATACGGAGCAACTGCAGGGAATCCGGATCAAAGCGGGAGAACGGGGAATATACGATCCTGTATCGAAAAAATTTACCCACTACGAGAAAAAAGCCGTTGAACCGCTTTCCCCGGCCAATCTTCATTCCGAACTTATTGTTCCCGAACCGGTTTCGGAAGCGGTAATACCTGATGAAAAAACGATGCCCATACCTTCCCCTGAAGCGGAAAGCAGTCAGAATGATATGGTATTTGATTCCGTCCCGTTGGACCAGGTAATCAATACACTTATTTCCCGCTATGGTGTCAAAATCATTATCGGAGACCCCTCATTAAAAGAGATGCTCATCCGCGTAAGTTTCGCTCCTCATGAATCCGTTGAGAACATATTGAATATCATAGCGGAAACCCTTTCCCTAAAGATCACGGTAACTAATGACGCTTATTATATTTCAAAATAAAAAAAGCCGGAATCTAATTCTTTTGATTTTATTATCATTCGGATTAAATTCGTATAATCTGGAGGCCCAGCATAACAGGATACCTTCCGGTATTACGTTATCTCTGGACGAAGAACCCTTATTTGAAGCTTTCAGTTCCATCTCACGTCAAACCGGCTTCCGTTTTTCATACGATCCCCTGCTTATTGACGACAATCAACCGGTGACGGTCCGGGTAGATGAACAACCGCTGGAAGAAGTGCTGCCGTTTCTTCTACCCGATTCCATTCGCTATAAACAGATCGGGGATTATCTGATCCTCTCCCGGAAAGAAAGGAAAAACACGGAACAAGGTCCGGCAACCATTGCCATTGAGGAAAATTTAACGCAAAGAGCAGATACAAATAAAAATATCGAGCTGATAACAAAAGAATTAGAAAGTATATTATCAAAAAATAGTTTTTCGGATACTGGTATGGAAGACATCGATTGTCTTGACAGTATTAATCCAGAAACTGAAGATAATATGCAAACTTATTTAGCTGCCTTATTAATTGCTGCCGCGCCTGTCGACAGCGCTACATTACGGGATACTACCAAAGTTACTCCCGACATCAACCATGAAATAACAGTAGGAGACACTGCCGTTAAAAAACATAAAATCGCGCAGTTTTCCTTTGTTTACCCTCTGGGGACCGACTGGGTATATTCATCCGAAAATTATTACGGATTTTCCTTTAATTTAATCGGAGGATATACCGGAGGAATTAACGGTTTTGAAATGGCCACGGCATTTAACATTAACCGGTATGAAGTAAAAGGTGTACAATTGGCGGGAGCCTTCAATATCACGGGCACAAACCGTGAACATGCTGCCGGAAGCCGGAATATACAATTCGCAGCGGGTTTTAACTATACGGGCAAAGGTTACTCGACCCAGTTCTCGGGAGGCGTGAATGTGGCGGATACGGGATGTTTCCAGGGAACGGCCGGTATAAACGTGGCCAAAGCCTCTTATGCGCAATTGGCCGGCGGGGCCAATATTTCGAAAACGGGAAAATTCCAGGGAAGTGCGGGTTTTAATCTCGCTAAGGAGGCTACCGTACAGCTTACCGGAGGGATCAATATCGCGAAGTCCAATATTTCACAATTAAGCGCCGGAATCAACATTGCGCAGACTACCGCCTTTCAGCTTACCGGAGGACTCAATATTGCCAGGAAAGTATCCACGCAGATCAGCGGAGGGATCAATATCGCGAAGGAATCTTCCTGCCAGATTACGGGAGGATTGAATATCACCAAAAAAGGAGGTTTTCAGATGGCTGTGATCAATGTAAGGGATACGGCCGACGGGATACCTTTGGGCATCATCAATATCGTTAAAAAAGGAGGTATAGTGGAATTCGGTATAGAAGGAGCCGAGCTTTTACATACTTCGCTCACCTTTCGCTCTGGCGTGAAACAATTATATACGATCCTTGCTTTCGGATGTAATTTTACCGACAATCTCTATGCCCCGGGTATCGGACTGGGTACTTCCTTTTTATGGAGAAACCGCATAGGGCTTAACCTGGAACTGATGCATTATCAGGTTATGGGAAAAAGATTAAGACAGTATTATGATGAAAATATTTATGATATCGGATACAACGGACTCGTCCAATTCCGTCCCCTGTTACATTTAAGAATAGCCAACCATTTCAAAATGTTTATCGGTCCAACAGCCAATCTTTCCATCCAAACTTCTCATTCCGGAACGTTTAATCTGAATTTACCCTACTCTATTATCACGAAAAAGTCTAATTTTGTAAAATTAGATTTCTGGGTCGGTCTGACCGGAGGTTTAAAATTTTAAATTATAAACATAAAAATATGACGATGAAAAGTAAATCCATTCTTGTTATGATGATCGCAATGATTACCCTCAGCCAAAGTTGCGTGAATACGCCTATAAGGGGCAATAAATATATTGTAACCCGGGAGATCAATGTAAATGATTATGATGAAATACAGATTTCGGTTCCTGTGGACTTCGAATATTCACAGTCCGCTTCCCCTTATCTGCAGGTTACCACCGATGAGAATATATTGGAATACCTGAAAATCTATACCGAAGGGCGTACTTTGCATATAAAATCTCAAAAAATGAATGGGAACACTTATGTTAACCTTCAACCTACTACCTTGAAAATCACAGGTCATTCTTCCGGATTAAGTGAGGTCAAAAGCTCCGGATCTGCCGTATTCCAAACTATGAATGCGCTTCACGTCCCCTCCCTGGAATTCGCTTTATCCGGTTCCGGCAAGATATTATTCAATGATTCGGTAACCGTTAACAGACTAGGTATTAATATTTCAGGTTCCGGAAGACTTGAAACCACGAGTCCTGTTATTGCGGAGGATATGAACGTTAAAATAAGCGGATCAGGCAAAATCGTCATGCCCGGAAAAATAACCAATAGTACAATCTCTATTTCAGGATCAGGGAATATGAACGCATTGGACGCCACCTTTACCAATCTTTCCTGTCATATCTCCGGCAGCGGGGAAAGTTCCGCTACGATACTGCAAAGTTTATCTTACAGCATCTCCGGCAGCGGAAAAATATCTTACCGGGGAAATCCGGCTTTAAGCGGTTCGGTATCAGGTTCCGGGAAAATTATACACCTTGATTAGGTTTTTCATTTTTTCTTCAAAAAAAGGGAACATTACTGTTCCCTTTTTTATTTCACGATTGTTTATTCCGTACATTCGGCCTGTGGCATGACGACTTTATAGTCGCCCAACCGCTGGGGATCAAAGTCCTCTATAAAGGTGGCGGATTTTGTATTTTCCGCGCATCCCAGATGAATAAATATCTCGGCTGAACGTTTGAATCTGTCGCAACGGCTGGCATCTATAACCAGCAGGTATCCCATGATGATATAACCGGCCATTTCCACCATCCTGCGGGCATGGAAATCGTATTCTTCGGTAGAAGATCCGAATGCGGTTACTTTAGCTACCGCGTTTTCATACTGGGCCGTCATGGCGATCAATTTCTGACGAAGATACTCCAGGTCGGGAGATATTTCGGCATTTTCGTATTCCCTTATTTTATTGAGGAATATACCGCTTCCCACACCTCTAATAGCAGCTACAACCTGTAGTTGGGAGGTTCCTTCGTAAATATTGGTAATCCTGGCATCCCGGTACATCCTTTCGATCGGATAATCTTTCATAAATCCGGATCCGCCATGAACCTGTAAAGCGTCGTACGCTACCTGGTTACAATATTCGCTGGCAAATAATTTCACCAACGGTGTATAGAAATCCGCACTTTTCTGGTAAACTTTCTGTTCGGCTTTTTCTTCGGGTGTAAGCGGACGTTCGTGTGCGATCAGGGATAATGATTTATAAACATCCACTAAACGTGTGGTTTCATACAATAATGCCCTTGCAGCATCAATTTTGGCTCTCATGGTCGATAACATCTCATATACCTGGGGGAATCTGGCAATAGGTTTTCCGAATTGTTCCCGTTCGTGAGCGTATTTATAAGCTTCCCGGTAAGCTCCTTCAGCTAATCCCACAGACTGTGCCGCCACTCCCAAACGTGCTCCGTTCATCAGGGACATAACATATTTGATAAGCCCGAGCTTACGTTCGCCGACCAGTTTGGCGGGAGCATCATTGAAAACCAGTTCCGCAGTAGGGGAACCCTTGATTCCCAGTTTATTCTCGATACGGCGTATCGTAACCGCTTTATTTTTACGGTCATATACAAAATATGATAGACCTCGTCCGTCGGTAGTATTTTCTTCCGAACGTGCCAATACCAGTTTTATGTCCGCATCGCCATTGGTAATAAATCTTTTTACCCCGTTCAATCTCCAACAATTGGAACCTTCATCCCAAGTAGCTTTAAGACCTACAGCCTGAAGATCGGAACCGGCGTCCGGTTCCGTTAAATCCATAGAACAGGTTGCCCCTTTATTAATAAAAGGCAGGAACTCTTCCTTAATTTCTTCGGAGGCAAACTCCACAAGGGTGTCCGCGCAATCCTGTAGACCCCAGATATTACCAAAACCCGTGTCCGCCCTTGAAACGATCTCGGCAGCCATCACATAGGGAATATAAGGGAAATTAAGTCCTCCGAATTTACGAGGCAAAGACATGCCGTACAGACCGGCATCCCTTAAAGCCTCATGGTTCTTTTGGGTACCTTCCGCGTATATAATCTCATTATTCACGATTTTGGGACCTTCCTGGTCCACGCCTTCGGCATTGGGTGCCAGCACTTCCCCGGATATCTCGCCTACGATTTCCAGTATCCTGTCATAACTGTCGATGGCATCTTCAAAATCCTCTGGTGCATAATCGAACTGGTCTTTATCTTTAAAATCCCTTTCTTTTAATTTCACGATTTTCTCCATCAGGGGATGGGATAACTGAAATTTCAGGGCTTCATTGTCGGTATAGTAATTTTCCATTTTTACATTGTTTTTGATTATTGATTATATTGCCGATATTATTTGGTATTTGCCCGGTAATATTTCATCATTTTAGGGACGATGTCATTGGCGTCTCCGACAATGGTATAATCGGCAATAGCGTTGATCGGGGCTTTCGGATCGGTATTGATGGAGATGATCTTAGAAGATTCCTCCATTCCGGAGCGATGTTGCACGGCACCGGAAATGCCGCAGGCAATATATAATTTCGGACGAACCGTAACGCCGGTTTGCCCGATCTGCCTTTCATGATCTGCAAAACCTCCGTCAACAGCGGCGCGGGTAGCCCCTACTTCGCCGCCAATCAATTCGGCAAGGTCGAAAAGTTTATTAAAATTATCCCGGTTTCCCATGCCATATCCGCCTGCCACAATGATCTGGGCTCCTTTAATATTAACTTTCTGTTGTTCGATATGGCGTTCCATAATCTTCAGGATAAAATCTTCATCCTTAAGATAATCCGCTGTATTTAATTGATTAACGACCCCTTTATAATCAGGATTATAAATCTCTTTTTTCATGACTCCTTCGCGAACGGTAGCCATTTGCGGGCGGGTTTCCGGATTGATGATCGTCGCGATGATATTACCACCGAAAGCCGGCCGTATCTGATAAAGAAGATCCTTATAAACTTTTCCGGTCCTGTTCTCTTCGTGATCTCCGATCTCCAGGCTTGTACAATCGGCAGTCAGTCCGCAACGTAAATAAGAAGCCACGCGGGGAGCCAGGTCGCGGCCTACGGAGGTAGCACCGAAAAGGGCTATTTCCGGTTGTTTTTCTTTAAAGAGTTTTACGACAATGGAAAAATGAGGAATGGTACTGTAAGGGAACAACCGGTCATCCTGTGCCCAGTTGATTACATCCACTCCGTAAGGAAAAAGTTGTTTTTCAATATTTTCCATCTTTCCGCTGATCACTACGGCTTCCAGTTTTACCTTTAAAATGTCGGCCAATTTACGACCTTTACATAAAAGCTCAAGGCTAACATCCGCTATGGTACCGTCTTCCGTAACTTCACAATAAACAAATATGTTATTCATGCTTTATTTCTTTTAATTTTTATTTTGCCGGGAATTAAGGATGCCTGGAATCTTTTCATAAAAAGAACGCATCCGGTGTCCCTGAAACTATCCGATAATATGGCTGGTGATCAATTCTTTCATCAATCCGTTGATATCTTCATCAGCTGGCGTTAGAAGTTTGCTCTCTTTCTGTGCCAGTACCACATTCTCGATTTTTTTCACTTTAGTGGGTGAACCTGAAAGGCCAAGCCAATCCGAGTCTGCTGCGAGATCCGAAGCGCTCCATTCCGTAATTTTCAGGTACGGTTTGTTTTCCCATAACGGAATATAGTCATTTTCCATTTCCTGAAGTTCGGAGAGAGTACGGGCCTTTTTAAATTTCATCACCCTCTTGGCGATTTTCGAACGGCAGTCCGGAGCGGAACTGTGTACCGTCACGAGGCAGGGATAAGGAGATTCCACGATCTCAATACCTCTTTCCAGACGTCTTTTGATCCGGATACCGGAAGTGGTAACCTCTACCACTTCTTCCGCGTAGGTGATTTGGGGATAACAAAGTTTTTCCGCTGTCTGGGGTCCTACCTGAGCGGTATCTCCATCGATAGCCTGCCGTCCGGTTACTACCAGGTCTACATTCCCGATTTTTTTAATGGCTAATGATAATGCATAAGATGTAGCCAACGTATCGGAACCGGCAAATTTCTTATCGGTAATTAGAATCCCTTCATCCGCACCCCGGTAGAGTGATTCGCGAAGGATATCCGCGGCCCGTGAGGGGCCCATGGTGATCACGGTTACCGTAGATCCCGGAACCCGGTCTTTCACGGTTAATGCCATTTCAAGGGCATTAAGATCTTCCGGATTAAAAATAGCGGATAAAGCAGCCCGGTTAACAGTTCCGTCCGCCTTCATCGCATCTTTTCCCACATTACGGGTATCCGGAACCTGCTTTGCCAATACAACAATTTTTAAGCTCATAGTTATTTTAATTGGTTTCTTTCTGGAATTTAAATATTATATCACGGGAATATCCGGACACTATCATAAAAATAGATTATCCATAACGGAATCCACATAAAATGTATAGATATTCCCGATAATTATTGATTATAATTTATCATTGTCGATAAGGACAAAAGTCAATTCGCCGCTGGCGCACAATTCACCTTCCACTTTCGCTTCGGCATGTACATAAAAAATAAGGCCGCGTCTGTTGGTAACATGGGCGTAAACATCAATAGTATCTCCTGCCGTTACCGGTCTTTTAAAACGGGCTTTATCGATTCCGGCATAGAAAGGCGTTCTGTTCACGAGCGCTTCCCTAACCAGAAGACAGGAGGATTGTCCCATAATCTCACAAAGGATCACGCCCGGCACAACAGGATGGCCGGGGAAATGGCCTTGTAGAAAATACTCATCTCCCCGTACATGGTAAGTTGCGTGTACTAAATTATCTTCCACCATTTCTACTGTTTCGATCAGCAGCATGGGGTCTCTGTGCGGTAATACTTCTTTAATTTCTTCTTTATTCATGATTATTCCATTTTACGTAATGCGATGGTTCCGTTATGGCCTCCGAATCCCAGTGAATTGGAAAAGGCAAATGTTACGTCCGCTTTACGGGCTTCATTGGGAACGTAATCCAGATCACATTCGGGATCAAATTCTTTATAGCCGATAGTAGGAGGAATAATACCATTATATAAGGTTAATGCAGTAGCTACTAATTCTACACCGCCGGCTGCGCCCAGCAGGTGTCCTATCATGGATTTATTGGAACTGATCATAGCTTTCCGTGCGGCTTCTTCACCTAAAGCCAGTTTTATCGCCATCGTTTCGGTCTTGTCGTTCAACGGGGTTCCGGTTCCGTGGGCATTGATATAAACTTTATCATTTTCTTTGATTCCGCCGGCTTCTTCTATAGCCAGTTTCATGGCACGTGCGGGAGTTGTTCCGCCAGGCTGGGGAGCGGTAAGGTGGTATGCGTCGCAGGTATTTCCGTAACCGCAAACTTCCGCATATATTTTTGCTCCGCGCGCTTTGGCATGTTCATATTCTTCGAGAATCACGATCCCGGCTCCTTCACCCAGTACAAATCCCTGGCGCCGTTTGTCGAAAGGTAACGACGCATTTTGAGGATCATTGCTACGGTCCAGCGCCTTACTGTTGGCAAAACCGCCAATAGCCAAAGGATGTACGGCAGCTTCCGCTCCACCCGCTATAATAGCATCCGCGTAACCGAATTTAATCGTACGGAAAGCTTCCCCTATCGCATGAGTGGAAGTGGCGCACGCGGTCACCACGGGTAAAGACGGTCCTTGCGCATTATGGGTTATGGCCACATTGGAAGCCGCTATATTGGCGATCATGGTCGGGATAAAAAGCGGGGAAACCCACTGTACGCCCTCATCGTGCAACTTTACACTTTCCGAGTAAATGGTCTGGAGACCGCCGATTCCCGAGCCGATATAAACACCCAGACGTTCGGGGTTTATTTCCAGTTGACTATCTTTCATAGCCTCATTGGCTGCGGCCATGGCATACCGTGAAAACAGATCGGTACGCCGTATAGTGGCAGGATCGATACCATGGCTTTTAGGATCAAAATTTTTTACTTCAGCTGCAATTTTTACAGTCAGGTCGTCTGTCGGAAAAGATTTAATAAAATCGATTCCGTTTACCCCGTTTATAAGGTTGTTCCAATAAGTTTCCTTATCATTTCCCACGGGAGTTATAACACCCAGACCAGTAATGACAACTCTTTTCATAATTTTTTTAATTAGTCCGTAAATGATTTACTGTTATGTTTTATTTGTTCCATTCTAATACACAGGCGCCTGAGGTAAATCCTGCGCCAAAAGCGCTCAAAACCAAAAGATCGCCTTTTTTTAATAATCCGTCGCGGTACATTTCATCCAGTAAAATAGGAATACTGGCGGAAGAAGTGTTACCGTATTTTTCAATGTTATGCGGGAATTTTTCATCCGGCTGCCTCAGGAAGTCACGTATAGAATTGATAATACGCATATTGGCCTGATGTAAAATAAAATATGAGATATCATCAGGATTAAGTCCCGCTTTATCCAAAACAAAATTAATATCCTTCGTTGAAGAAGAAACGGCGAGTTTGAAAACATCTTTACCGTTCATGATGAGCGGAGCATCCGCGTCGGGATTGGTAACGAAAGGATTATACTCCATTTTCCGCTGATAATACAAAGGTTCGATATTGGATTTCGTAGATAAATGTATAGATCTCATGCCTTCACCCTTGGATACCACTGCGGCTGCGGCGCCATCCCCGAATAAGACACAGGTATTCCTTTCTTTCCAGCTTACCAGCCGGCTGGGTTCTTCCGCACAAAGCACGAGGATATGATCTCCTTTTCCGGTAGCCAGGAAAGATTCAGCCATGGACAACCCATAAAGAAAGCCCGAACATGCGGCGTTGATATCCACAGCTGGACACGTGGCCCCTATATCGCCCTGGATAACACAACTAAGAGCGGGAGTAACAAAATTGTTGATCACATTAGAGCAAATTATAAAATCCAGGTCTGTAGCTTCGATTCCGGCATCCTGAATTGCCCTTTGGGAAGCGGCAACTCCCAATTCCCGTAATGATTCACTCGAAATAATCCTCCTTTCCTTAATCCCGGTACGACTGGAGATCCATTCGTCACTGGTATCCAAAAACTCCGACAACATGTCATTTGTGACAGTTAATGAAGGCATTGCGCTTCCGGTTCCAATAATTCTCATAAAAGCTTTTATTTAAATCCTTAAATGATGTTAACTTTCTATTCTTTTAGCCAGACTTTTCGAATTGACTTCAAAAAAAAGATGCAACTGACGGATGGCATTCATAAAGGTAGGTTTGTCTTCTTCTTTTAATTGAGTAAGAATGGCCCGGATCATACGCTTATGAAAATAATGATGGGCCATGTCAAATTTTTTCCCCAGCGGGGTTAATACTACCCTTACTACCCTTCTGTCTTCTTCATCCTGTATCTTGGTAACCAATCCTTTTCTTTCCAGTTTATTGGTGGCAACGGTAACGGACGGCATGGTAATATCCAGATTCCTGGCGATTTCGCGTATTGAAGTACCTTTATCATCGCTTCCGATTGCCTCAATAACATGTAATTCACTGATACTTAAATCCACATTCTTAATTCCCTTTAGCCTATTCTTTTCCAGCTGGTTAACCAGATTAAAGGAATCGACCAAAAGATCGCTGAGCTCTTTCGAATAAGTATCTTCCATGAATTCCACTTCTTTATCCTTTTAACTTTAATTAGATAGTCTAACTAATTTTATGACGGCAAAAATAGTATAAATCACTATATAAATAAGATATTTTCTTAAAAAAGGTTAATCGACAAAACTAATCCATTGGTTATCAATGAATATTTTTTACTAAATCAGTGAATATTAAGATTAAATTTACAAAAAAAACTTAATTAGCTTAATTCCAGCATACGTAATATAGGTTTTTTCGCCAATTCGATGGTTTCATCGTCAAGAGTAATTTCCGGGGTTTCATCTAAAAGCGACCGGTAAATATTGACCAGATTATTCATCTTCATATACTCGCAATCATTACAATTACATGATTCCATGGCATTGACGATATAAAAAATTTTTCCAGGATTCCGTTTCTGCATTTCATATAATATACCGGTTTCCGTAGCTACAATAAAAGAGTGATGGGGATCGGCCGTGACGTAATTGAGCATAGCTGCCGTAGAACCCACAAAATCGGCCAAAGCCAATACCGGACCCTGGCATTCCGGATGCGCCAGCACCCTGGCTTCTGGATGCTGCAGTTTAAGGTCAATAACCTGTTCGGTATTTAACTGGTCATGAACATGGCAGGCGCCGTTCCATAACACCATATTTCTTCCTGTCTCTTTATTAATATAAGAGCCCAGGTTCCTGTCGGGAGCAAAGACGATCTTTTCGTCTTCCGGCAAGGATTTTACAATTTTCAAAGCATTTCCGGAAGTGACGATAATATCCGACAGTGTCTTTACCGCTGCAGAGCAATTGATGTAACTCAATACTTTATGATCCGGATATTGTTTGAGAAATTCCGCGAAATCCCCCGCCGGACAACTGTCTGCCAGAGAACATCCCGCGTTCAGGTCAGGGATAAGGACTTTTTTGTTCTTATTCAATATCTTGGCGGTTTCGGCCATAAAATGGACACCCGCGAATAAAATGATATCGGCTTCCGTATCTGCGGCAGCCTGGGCCAAAGCAAGACTGTCCCCTACAAAATCCGCCACATCCTGCACTTCCGGGATCGTATAATAATGGGCCAGTATGACCGCATTCTTCTTTTGTTTCAGTTCTAGTATTTTCTCTTTTAGCATCATAGATAAATAACAGCTATGGAAATATTAATGTTTGAGATGCGAAAACAATTCCGATTCCACCATTTCGCAAATAATATGCCCGGTCATAATGTGGGCTTCCTGTATCCTGGGCGTATCCATGGAAGGTATATTGATAAGAATATCAGAAAGTCCTTTCAGCATTCCTCCTGTTTCCCCGGTAAAGGAAACCACGGAGATATTTATTTCACGGGCTTTCCGGCAGGCCTGTATAATATTGGCCGCATTACCCGAAGTAGAAATGGCGACCAGCACGTCACCTTCTTTGCCTGTTCCGGCCAGTAATCTCGAATAGATATGATCGTAACCGTAATCATTGGCCACCGCCGTAACATATGAGCTGTTAACGTGCATCGCTTCAGCATTAAGCGGCGGGCGGTCGATATAATATCTTCCCGACAACTCGGCTGCCAGATGCTGGGCATCCGCCGCACTTCCTCCATTTCCGCAAAAATGGATTTTTCCTCCGTTTTTCAGGGAATCGACGATCAGGGCGGCAGAAGAAGAGATTTTATCCAGTAATTTCTCATCGGATAAAATCTGGCGGTGTATTTCTATATTTTGGTTGATAATTTCTTTAATGCGCATCATATATCATTGAATTGATTTGCAAAAATAGGGAAAATAAAGTGAAGTGGATAAATATAATTCCTGAAGTATGGATCCTTACATAATAAAAAAGAGAAACCGTTGTTTGTATTAAACCTGTTTTAATTTGAAGTTATTTTCTTATTTTTGCATCCTTAAAAAAAGTTAATTTTGGAGGTAAATTTAAACTTACTGGACCGTAAAATAAATCCTATACGGAAAAAGAAAACCAGATTGCGTTACCGTGTAGCGGTAATCGGCGGAGGAAGCTGGGCCACGGCTATTATCAAAATTCTTTCGGATAACCTTGAGCATATCCACTGGTGGGTACGCGAAGAAGAAATAGTGGAGGGTATTACCAATTTCGGCCATAATCCTCTATATATGAGCTCGGTATATATTGACGCCAGCCATATCAATATCAGTACGGATATTAAGAAAATTGTAGCCCGGGCCGATTATGTGATTATCGTTTCACCTTCGGCGTTCCTTCATAAAACACTGGCTCCGTTAAAAAAATCCAGGCTCAACAAGAAAAAGATCATTAACGCGGTCAAAGGGATCGTGCCCGAAACCATGCAGGTGATTACGGATTATTTAATGAGCGAATTTAATGTACCCATCTCCAACCTGGCGCTTATCAGCGGTCCTTCCCACGCGGAAGAAATCGCCAAAGAAAAGGCTACTTACCTCACCGCTGCATCTGAAAATACCGAACTGGCGGAAACAGTGGCCAAATTTTTCACAAACCGCTATATCCGCACGATCGTTTCCAATGATCTTATGGGTGCGGAGATGTCGACGGTATTGAAAAATATTTACGCGCTGGGCGCGGGTATTTACAGCGGCCTTGGCTACGGAGATAATTTTATTGCTACTTATATCGCCAATTGCGTGAAAGAGATGAAGAAATTCATAACGGAATTATACCCGGACAATGAACGGGAACTTTCGGATTCGGTATATCTGGGAGACTTGCTGGTTACCGCTTATTCCAGTTACAGTCGCAACCGGTTGTTCGGCAATATGATCGGACATGGACTGAGCGTACGGATTGCCCAGCTCGAGATGAACATGATCGCCGAAGGATACTACGCTTCACGTTGTATACACGAAATCAATAAATTGTATGATGTCTATATTCCTATCGCGGAAGCGATCTACGGCATACTTTACGACGAACAGAATGTGGAGTCGGAAATGAAACGTATCTCCGAACACTTTGTCTAACTTCCATTTATAACATTTCTCAATTTTCATACTGGTGAAAAATAATTTAAATAACGATCTGTCCATTGCCGTAATCGGCTTAGGATATGTAGGATTGCCATTGGCCGTTTTGTTTTCTACCCGGTACAGGACCATAGGCTTTGATAAAAATGCCGGAAGAATCGAAGAGTTGATGTCCGGACACGACAGCACGCTCGAAGTAGAGGAAGATGAACTCCAAAAAGCTTTACAACGGGGTTTTACCTGTACGGATCAATTGGAACAAATAGCGGAATGTGATATATATATTGTAGCGGTACCTACACCTGTGGACCGGAATAACCGGCCCAATTTAGATCCGTTGGTGAACGCGAGTACTTCCGTCGGAAAAGTCATATCCAAAGGCAATATTGTCATATACGAATCAACCGTATATCCGGGCGTAACGGAAGAAGAGTGCATCCCGATCATTGAATTCATTTCGGGTTTGCGTTATAACGAGGATTTTTATGCGGGCTATTCTCCGGAAAGGATCAATCCCGGGGACCGGGAACATACCGTGTTCAATATCAAAAAAGTAACTTCGGGCTCAACTCCCGAAATTGCGGATTTCGTTGATCAATTGTATAATTCGGTTCTCCGGAACGGGACTTATAAAGCTTCTTCAATCCGGGTAGCGGAAGCTTCCAAGATCATTGAAAATGCACAACGGGATGTAAATATTGCGTTCATGAATGAGCTGGCGAGGATTTTTAATGCGATGGGGATCGACACCCAGGACGTAATCGATGCGGCAGCGACCAAATGGAATTTTATTAAACTCAAACCGGGATTGGTCGGAGGACATTGCATCGGCGTAGATCCTTATTACCTGATCCAGAAAGCGCAGGTTTACGGAATACTTCCCCGCATTATGTCGGCTGCAAGGCGCCTCAATGACGGTATGGGAGAATATGTGGCCAACGAGGTGATCAAACTGATGAATAAAAAAGGACTCATAGTCAAAGATGCCCGGATCTTAATTCTGGGGATTACTTTCAAGGAAAATTGTCCGGATATCAGAAACACCAAAGTGGTCGACATTATCACCACACTCAAAGAATATACGCCGAACATCACCATTTTCGATCCGCTGGCCGACCCGGCAGTGGTGCATCATGAATATGGTATTTCTATTGCAGGTAAAGATACCGATATACTTTACGGATCCTACGACGCCGTGATCCTGGCCGTTTCCCACGAAACTTTTTTATCCATGGACATCAAAGCGTTACCCAAAGCGGAAGGCGTAATATACGATGTAAAAGGTATTCTGGACCGCGAAATTATAGACGGAAGATTATAATCCAAATAAAATAATATACATAAAAACCGGATTCGCTGATATGAAAAATTTTGCTATCATGGGCGTGGGCGGATATATTGCGCCACGACATCTCAAAGCGATCAAAGATACGGGCAACTGCCTTAAAGCTGCTTATGATAAATCCGATAGTGTAGGAATTATCGACAGTTATTTCCCACAAACTTCTTTTTTCACGGAAATGGAACTTTTTGACCGCCATTGTTCTAAAATTAAAAACAGTTCCGACCGTATCGATATCATATCTATTTGTACACCCAATTATTTGCATGATGCACATATACGTTACGGATTACGCCTGGGCGCCGGAATTATTTGTGAGAAACCTCTGGTATTAAATCCATGGAATATAGAAGCTTTACAGAAAATAGAAAGCGAATCGGAACAAAAGGTCAATACGATCCTGCAACTCAGGCTCCACGACGCGATCAAATCGCTGAAAAAGAATGTGGAAGAGGGGCCTCAGGATAAAATGTACGATGTGGATCTTACTTATATTACTTCAAGAGGAAACTGGTATTATGCAAGCTGGAAAGGCGATGACCATAAAAGCGGAGGCATCGCGACCAATATAGGTGTCCATTTTTATGATATGCTGACATGGGTATTCGGACCTGTGAAAGAGAACATCGTGCATATCAAATCACATGACAGGGTAGCCGGATTTTTAGTCCTCGAAAAAGCGAGGGTTCGCTATTTCCTTAGTATTAATGCGGAACATTTGCCTGAAAGCGCGGTAGCTGAAAATAAATATACTTACCGTTCTATTATGATCGAAGGAAAAGAATTTGAATTCAGCCAGGGTTTCACGGAATTACATACCGAAAGCTACAAGGCCATCCTGGAAGGACATGGATTCGGACTGGAAGACGCCAAAAGTTGTATTGATATCGTGCACGGGATCAGGAATGCGCCCCCCATCGGATTGACCGGGGATTATCATCCGTTTGCCAAATATAAACTTTCCCACCATCCTTTCGTAGGCAAACATGAAAGGGAGCAGTACCGTTAAGTAACGCTCCCTCTTAATTGAATTGATCACCCGTAATATCCGTGAACTTTTCAGAAGTCAATTTTAATGGCATTCTGAGGAGATCTAATATCTTAGGTCAAAACAATATGAATCCTTCAGTGAAGCTTCCGGATATCATACCATAAGCCGGATAATTATTTATTCAGATAGTTGTGGGCATTTTTTACTTGGAAAGCGATATAGCAGGAAGTAACTCCTAATACCAGGAAAGTGACGCCCAGTAGTGCCACGATCATACTAAATCCGAATAAAGGCCTCAATAAGATCACGATTGACAAGATCAAAAGCAAAACTCCCAATACGATTGTCCACGCCGACCCTTTGATCCTGTAATCGGCCATATCGCTTCCTAATCCTATGGTCAGGAATCCGCGGTACATGAACCAAAAAGCAAGCAGGAAGGGCAGTGTGGCGGCCGATATGCCGATATTGGCACACAGGATGATCCCGAGGATCACCTCGATAATACCGCTGACAATCATCCAGCCTCTTCCAGTAAAATAGTTCCGGTCGGCTATTGCCAATACCAGTTGGGCAATACCGGAGATAAGCATGGATACTCCGAATAAAACGGATAAAACAAGATAACTTTCTCCGGGATAAAAGAATACGATCACACCTACTACGAAGAAGATGATTCCTACGAGCAATAAAACCCACCAGTATCTGACGGCGTCTTTTGTTCTTTCTATTAAATTGTTAAGTTCGTTAGCCATAATATATTTTTTAAATTAGTATGTTTATTGGTATCAACAAGCGGGTGAAGCAAGATGTTTGATGGGGTGTCAAAAGACTGATCTGGATTTCAGGAATTATTATATCGAATTAGAATAAAAAAGAATAAAGTATTTTTTATTTGAAAATTTGTGTATATTTGCCGACTTTTTAAAGGGAAAATTGCGGGAAAGAAACAAACTTATAATTTGCTGTAAATCTGATAGATAAACAATATCCCTTAAAAATCCGTGGTAAAGAAAGACTTTCAAATCATTATAAAATCAAATTAAAATGTCTGGATTAATAGGAAAAAAAGTTGGAATGACTAGTATCTACGGTGCCAATGGCAAGATTATGCCATGCACGGTGATAGAGGCTGGTCCTTGCGTGGTTACGCAAGTTAAGACCATCGAAAAAGATGGTTACGAAGCAATCCAATTGGGTTACGACGAAAAGAAAGAGAAAAAGACATCCAAACCTTTGAAAGGCCATTTTGAAAAAGCCGGGACTACTCCGAAAAAAGTATTAAAGGAGTTCACCCGTTTTGAAGAAGGCCACCGCAAAAAATTTGGTGACATTCTGGATGTGACCATTTTTGAAGAAGGAGAATACGTTGACGTAAGCGGTATTTCCAAAGGTAAAGGATTCCAGGGTGTGGTAAAACGCCACGGTTTCGGCGGTGTCGGAGATTCGACACACGGTCAGCACAACCGTTTAAGGGCACCCGGATCATTAGGTGCTTCTTCATGGCCTTCAAGAGTATTCAAAGGGATGCGTATGGCCGGAAGAACCGGCGGCAATCGCGTAAAAATGATCAATCTTCAAATTTTGAAGATTGTGAAAGAGAAAAATTTAATCTTAATTAAAGGTTCCGTCCCCGGGCCTAATGGTTCATATATAATTATTGAAAGATGGAGTTAAAAGTTACATTACCGAATACAATTGTA
>ERZ809224.333-NODE-333-length-48032-cov-6.453697_pt1 | contig 48032 bp, 35 predicted proteins | sample MGYA00520513_ERZ809224 | MGnify/ENA primary metagenome ERZ809224 (study PRJEB31576, sample SAMEA3212658) | Homo sapiens | biome: human-gut; feature: human gut; material: fecal | place: Sweden | collected 2012 ... | reverse complement strand
GTCAGCGCTTCCTGCTCAGAAGCATTCCACTCTACTTCGACAAATTCTCCGCGTGTGACAGGATTTCTTTTATGTATAAGAATCAAAAACAAACGGTTTCCCAATTTTTCCTTTTCCAGACTTTCTTCCGGCGTCTGGTTGTATATCAACTGATTCATAAAATATTTCTGGTAAATTTTCTGACGTCTGCTCACCTTCTTCAATCTCTCGCTGATACGCTCAAGCTCCTCAAGGAGCATTTCCTCGCAAAGTTCATGCTTAAGCAGATAATCGGAAACCCCATACTGAATCCCTTTTTTGGCATACTCAAAATCCTTGTAGGCGGACAATAAAATCACCGCCACATCCTTGTTCTTTTCTTTCAGACACTTGGTCAGCTCAAGTCCGTCCATGACCGGCATACGTATGTCCGAGATCACAATTTCGGGCGCCGTTTTCTCATACAACTCCAAAGCTTTTCTTCCACTGGTAGCGCACCCTACAATGTGATAACCATGCTTTTCCCATTCCACCATATTTTTCAGATAATCCAAAGCCAGCACTTCATCATCAACCAGCATTATATTAAGCATCAAATACCTCTCTTCTGAAACCGGCAACCGCTGCTTTTGTCAAAACTGCATCGCCTCCGCCGGCATATAATGTTTCGTTTCACCGCACACTTCCACCCTGTTATTTTTTATTGCGCCGCAGCAAATAGTTTCGTTTGCGGTCTGATTATTTTTATTTTAACATTTGAAACTCCGCATGTAAATACACTTTACCGCCGTCAACTGTTCCGCCTCAATGATGGCTGAATCGTTATGTGTACCTGCAGAACCTGCCACCGGCAGCTTCCTTTGGATGCTTGGCAAAAAATACCCCGCTGCACTGCAGCGGGGTATTTCAAATTTTCACTATTTAATCAACCTAACCAATTAGTTTTTACCGTTCAAATATTTTTCGATATTTTCAATCGCTTCCTGCTCATCCTCACCATTGGCGGACACCATAATGTCCTCACCCGATGTCAGACCTAATGTCATCATACCCATGATACTCTTTGCATTAACGCGCTTCTGCTCGCTTTCTACATAAATATCACTCTCAAACTGACTGGCCACCTGCACAAGCAATGCCACAGGTCTTGCTTCCAATCCGCTCGGTATCTGAATTGTTATAGGTTTCTTAATCATAATAGCTTTCCTCCTCATTATCTCTAAGCTTCTCCGCTATGCAGCTCAACTTGCGCAGCCTGTGATTTACGCCCGACTTACCTACAGGCGGTGAAAGCATCATTCCCAGCTCCTTAAGCGTCGCATCCGGCTGTTCAAGACGCAGCCTTGCTATCTCCGCAAGCCCCTCCGAAAGCTGCTCAAATCCCGCTTTTCTCTGAATATACTGGATATCCTCAATCTGCCGGACTGCTGCGCTTACGGTCTTATGAATATTAGCCGTCTCACAGTTAACCTTGCGGTTGACCGAATTGCGCATTTCCTTTAAAATGCGCACATTCTCCAACTCCATCAGAGAAACGTGGGCCCCCATCACATTTAAAATATCAACGATTTGAGCCCCTTCCTTGAGATACACTACAAAATACTTCTTGCGCTGCACAATCTTTGCATCTACTCCAAAAGAATTAATAATCCCCTGAAGCTGTTCCGCTTTGTGTACTGTTGCACACACAATCTCAAAGTGATAAAATTTCTGCGGATCACTGATTGATCCTGCTGCCAGGAATGCACCTCTGATAAAAGCCCTCTTACAGCAGGTCTTCTGAATAACCAGATTATCAGAAATCGAGAGGTTTTCCTCAATTTCCATATCCTGATTAAACAGCTTGGCCGCTTTCAGTATCCGCATCACGGCCTCATGATTCAAAACCGCTACTGTGTATATTCGGCTGCTTTTTGAGAACGTACTTTGCCTGATAGAAACTTCAACTTCTATATTAAATGCTTTTTTCAATAATGTAAAGTACTTTCTTGCGACATACACATTTTCTGTTTGTATTTTCAGATGATAATTGTTCTTTTCTGATATGGAAACGCCGCCGCACATACTGATAATAGCCGCAATTTCCGCTATCTGACAGTGACGTGCCGCAGTTTGATGTCTGGAAAGCTCTTCTTTCACTCCACTTGAAAACGACATTGCCTCACCTCATTTACCGATGTCCCGATGTTCAATCCGAATACCGTAATCGTTCTGCAGACTGAGCAGCCCGAACAGCTTGTTTGCCAGCGTCACCGAGCGGTGCTTGCCGCCCGTACAGCCGATTCCGATAATGAGCTGATTTTTACCCTCCTGGATATAGTTTGGCAGCAAAAAACGAATCATATCCGTCAGCTTGTCCAGAAAAATATGGGAAACCTCAAATCCCATCACATAATCCTGCACTGGCTTATCGTTGCCGGTCAGCGTTTTTAAATTATCCACATAATAGGGATTTGGCAAAAAACGCACATCAAACACCAAATCTGCATCTGCCGGAATCCCATATTTAAATCCAAAAGACAGTACCGTCACCACAAGACTTTTAAACTCTCTTCCTTCTACAAAGATCTTTTCCAGCTCCTGATTTAATTCCCGTGTCAAAAGTTTGCTTGTGTCAATAATATAATCCGCATGGCGCTTCAGAAACGCCAGTTTCTCCCTCTCTTGAGTGATACCCTTATCCACGCGTCCGCCCTGAGCCAGAGGATGCGTTCGTCTTGTCTCCTTGAAACGCTTTACCAGTACGGAATCGGCTGCATCAAGAAACAAAATCTCATATTTCTGACTGGCCGCCGCCATGCTCTCCAACACATCCTCCAATGCTTCCAGCGCACGACCGCTGCGAATATCCACACCAAGCGCTACTCTCTGTATCTCACTGCCCGGCGTATACGCCATCTCAGCAAACTTTGAAATCAGCGGAATCGGCAGATTATCTACACAAAAATAGCCCATATCCTCCAGTCTTTTTAAAGCCGTACTTTTTCCGGCACCTGACATACCGGTCACAATCACAAATCGCATCAAAATTCTCCCAACAATTTCACTTCCGGCTCCAGCACTACGCCTGTTTGTTCTTTCACGCGTCCTGAAACCTCCTTTATCAATTTAAGCACATCCGCAGCAGAAGCATCACCTGTATTAACCACAAATCCACAGTGCTTTTCCGATACCTGTGCGCCGCCCACACTAAATCCCCGAAGCCCTGCATCCATGATAAGCTTACCCGCAAAATATCCTTCCGGACGCTTGAAAGTACTGCCCGCACTCGGATACTCTAACGGCTGCTTGGATACACGTTTTTCTTTCAGCTCTTCCATCTTCGCTGCTATGATATCCTTTTCTCCGCGCCGCAGCTTCAGCACTGCCGACAGAGCCACATAATTTTTCCTGGCAATCACGCTGGTTCGGTATCCCATCTCCAATTTCTCCTTATTCAATGTAAGAACCTCACCTTCCTGCGTGAGAACAGTGACACTCTTCGTCACATCCTTCATTTCGCCGCCGTAAGCTCCGGCATTCATTACCAATGCTCCCCCGATCGTGCCGGGAATCCCTGCTGCAAACTCAAAGCCTGTCAGACTGTGTTCCAGCGCCTTTTTTGCTGTCTTTGACAGCAATGCACCCGCCTGCACACAGACCTCATCTTCTCTGATCTCAATCATTGCAAAATTCTTAAAGAGCCGGATAATCACTCCGCGAAATCCCTCGTCACTGACCAGAAGATTGCTTCCATTGCCGATCACATACCAGGGCATCTGTGCGCATTTACAGACTCTGATCACATCTTTTATTTCTCCTGTAGTGTGTGGGGACACAAAATAATCTGCATTCCCGCCTATGCGAAAAGTCGTGTGATTTTTCATCGGTTCATCCACACACACATTATCACTTCCGACAATCTCACAGAGCTGATTCAAAAAATCCTGATTCACCTTATTCTCCCTTCTTATCCAGAATCCCGCTGTCTTTTATGGCCTTCACGATCTCTTCCATGACAGAAACCGGCTCCACCAATGCAAAACGCATAAAACCTTCTCCCAGACTTCCAAAGCTGCTGCCCGGCACACCGATAACTCCTGCACGCTCCATCAGCTCCATACAGAACTGTTCTGATGTACCGTGTCCATCGGGAACCGGAGCCCACACAAACATTGTGCCCTCGCTGTTTGGCACATCCCAGCCAATACTGCGAAGCCCTCCGCAGAACGCCTCGTTTCTTCTCTCATACTCACTGCACTGTTCCCTTACCGCATTCTGGGGACCCACAAGCGCCGCTGCCGCTCCATACTGAATCGGCAAAAATACTCCATAATCTATCTGTGTGCGAACTGCCCTGAATTTATTCACTATCTCACGGTTGCCGATCACAAAAGAAATCCTTGCCCCTGTCATATTGTAAGATTTCGACAGAGAATAAAATTCGATACCGACCTCCTTTGCGCCCTCAAAACGCAGGAAAGAACCACCGATTCTGCCTCCGTACACAATATCAGAATATGCATTGTCATGCAATATGATAATCTCATATTTTCTGGCAAATGCAATCAATTCTTCATAAAACCCATCCGGCGCAGCCGCACAGACCGGATTCAGCGGATAGGAAACCAGCATAAATTTCGCTGCCCGCGCCGTTTCCTCAGGTATGTCGGAAAATCTGGGCAGGAAGCCGTTCTCACGATACAGCGGATAGGTCCTCACATCCGCACCGCACAGAGCCGGACCGATGCTAAAAATCGGATACCCCGGATTGGGCACCAATACTACGTCCCCGGGATTGCACAATGCCAGCGCAATGTGGGCCATACCCTCCTGAGAACCGTTAATGGACATGATCTCCTCCTTGTCCACTGAAACCCCAAATCTCTTCCTGTAAAACTGCTGTACCGCATCCAAAAGAAACGGACGGTCCGTCAGAGCGTATTTATAATTTTCCGGATACTCTGCAGCCTTTGACACAGCCTCCATAATATGAGGCGCCGGTTTAAAATCCGGTGTGCCAACAGAAAGATTATAAACCTTTCTGCCGGCTTTTACCATCTCCTCCTTTTTTTCATTCAATACCGCAAAAATTCCCGCCTGAAAGCTGTTCGCCCTCTCAGAAAATTCAATTTTCATTATCCTGCAAATCTCCTTCACCCTGTATCTTATCGTTTATTACTTTATCTTCTTTCTCATCAGCCGTATCGGAACCCTTTTCTTCCACAGTCTCATATACTGTCGTTTCCAGGAAATTCTCTGCTGCAGACTCGCGCTCCTTTTGAAGCGCCAGCTTTTTCTGCTCGTTTCGCTGTGTCACAGCAGTGGTGCCTAAATAAAGAGCAACACAGAGCAGACTGAGAAATGTTCCCAGCCACAGTCCTTCCGGCGTATAAACCATCTCTATCGTATGTTCTCCCGCCTTCAGGTCAACCCCTGTCAATGCATCACCCAAAGGATAGAAATCGGCTTCCTCTCCATCCACTCTCACACTCCATCCCTCGTCGTAAGGTATGGAAAGCATCAGCACACCATCCTGCTCGGCATTCACAATGCCGCTCACCTTTCCGTCCTCCACCACACTTGTCTCAAGCTGTGATTTTGCGAGAATATCGTGCACACGCTCATAATCCTCCTCCTCACATACCCAGACCTCCGCGCGCACAGGACCGGCCTGATTTTCCTTAAAAGTGCAGGTAACCGTTGCATTATCAATCGCGCTGAAGCATCCAAGATCATACAGATGGTCATTGTAAGTATCATAAGATTTCGTATACTCCGGTGTGGTAATCTCGATCTTCTCAACTGCCGTAGTCACATCCAGATAAACCTGCTGGCCTGCCGGCAAAATAATAGTGTAAGTATTCCCATCTTCCATATCAATGGTTTCCTTCAGATGGAAAATGTCTTCTTCTCCGGTCGCCAATCTTACAAATGCATTCTGTGTAGCAAAGTGATCTCTCCCCTGAGTATCCCATTCCCAGATATCCTCATTTACCATAAAGCCAAGACTCAACGCCCCGCTGTTTTTGTAGAGCGTCATCGGTTCCTCATAAGCCACCTTGTCCATCTGATAAAGTCTCTTTGAATCTCTGCTGGAAATCACATATTTAACGCCAAATATATCATTAATCAGTTTTGTAAAACCATTATATCCGTTTTTGTTCGTACGCGCCTCAATCCCGAGACTTTTGCACATATCAACAGTCGCTGCCGGCATAGTGGAAGAAAACAGCACTACGCCATCCGCGCCAAGAAACATATTCTCGTTGCGCATACGGCTGCTGTCAATCTCACTGCGGAAAAATCCCTCCTCATTCTGCTGTGCAATCATTTTTTCATAGGCTATCTGCTCGTCCAGATAAGTGCTCCGGCCTACTGTGCCGTTAAAACAAACGCCAAAAATTGCATAGCTGAACATTTCCAGCGCTGCCAATGCAAAAAACACTGAGCGGAATACTACCTTTTTCAACCGCTTCGCGCGATACAGCAAAAACAAGATACCATACACTGCTAAAAGGGCAATCGTAAGACCATAGGTATACATTTCCCGTTCTCCCAGCTTTGTCACGGCAGCATATACCGCAAATCCCAGCGGCAGAAGCACCGCCGGACACACACGCCGCACGGAAAATTTCTCCATATGACGCCATGCGTCAAAAGCCATCGTCAGCATAAAGAAAATATAGATAAACGCAAAACGGTTCGGCAGACCGTTCTGCACATGAAAACCATGCCAGATATAGTTCAGCATATTCACATCGAAGCTCGCATACAGCAGCAGAAGCAGCAAAGCCTTTGCGATCCGCTCTCGCAGACGTATTCTTTTATCTGCCAGAAACAGCACTGCCAGTATCAGCGTCACAGTACCGCAGTACGCATTTACTCCGATCTGGTCGTCCGCAATATTGATCGGCTCACAGTAAGCAAACTGGCTGGTAAGCTGCGATAGATTATTTACAAATAACTCCATTTTTTCCGGAAAGCTGTTCTGTGCTGACTCCGTAATGCCAAGCGCCACATAAGCCGGAACCAGTACCACTGCCGCCATGCCTCCTGAAAGCAGCGCATGCCATCCAAAATTCACACAGGACTTCAGTATTCGTTTTATATCTATCTCTTTTGCACTGAACCACAATACCAGGAAATACAGGCATGCAAACAGGCACAGCATAAATCCAATATAGTAATTACAGTACAGAGCATAAAACAGCGAGAGGCAGAAAAGATTCCCCCTCTCCTGGCGCACAATCCGCTCAATCCCCATCATCATCAGAGGAAGCATGGCAATACTGTCAAGCCACATCAGATTAAAATAATATCCGATAATAAAGCTGCTCAACGAAAACATAAGCGAAAACAGCAGCGGCACATATGTTTTTCCCTTGCTTTTTGTGCTGAAATACCAGGCGGAAGTCAACCCGCAGAGTCCGATTTTCAGGACAATAAGAAGCGCCATGGCATCCATCATATTGCGCTTCGGAAAAAGAACAATCAGGAAATTAACAGGGCTCGCCAGATAGTAGGCATAAGTCGCCCAGAAATTAAACCCCAGGCCTCCTCCGAAAGAATAACGCAGAGAAGCACCCTGCTCCAGCTTCTCATGAAATTCTGTAAAAAACGGAAGATACTGGTGAAGAGAATCAATAATCAATACCCCGTGATCTCCGAATGGAAATACCTGGTTTACCGCAAAGGCAAAAGCCACGGTAAGCGCCGGAACTGCAAACCCCAAAATACAGCAGTTGCGCTTAACCGTACCTGTCGTGGTACTCTTCCTGTCTGAGAAAACAAAAATTTTGCTGAAAATATAATTCAGCACAAGGACAACAATCTGAATCGAAAGCTTTGACCACACCTCAGGTATGCCCCAGAGACAGCTCATAAATACGACTCCGAAAATCTCTATAAACATGGTCGAGAGCCGCATCCCCACGAAACTTCCAAACTCTTTTACAAGTGCTTTCCACCCTGCCGACCTGCTTTCAAATACATAGAGTTTGTTCACCACGTAGGCAAACAGAATCGCCAGTATAATTGCGATAAAATTTGCCGCTGTCATATCCACGCCCAGGCCCATGCGCAGAACGGCATAACTTACAAGATTTACAAGCGTGGTACATCCGCCGAAAAAAATATAGCGGATACCCTGATTATCATACATTTTTTTAATGAAATCCTTCATTTTACCTTCCTATCTTATTTATACTCCCAGTATCACAGTTCAGTATATATCGCCCGCTGTCAAAATGCAAGCCTTTCAAAGCCGTATACTCTCCTGCAGCGCAAAGGAATATATCAGCTTCTCCTTTACCTTTCGCCCCGTCATCTGTTCCAAAGCTCTTGCATAGTAATCAATCTGCGTCCTGTAACGGTCTGCCAATATTTTTTCCTTTCCTTTTGTCACCCGGTCTGTCTTATAGTCCGCCACCACAATCTCACCGTCCTCGTAAAACCAGACATCGATGATTCCCTGCACCAGTACAAGCTCATTTTCCGCCCATTCCGGGCGGATGAAAGAAGCCTCCGTCCCTATAACAAACTGCTTCTCCCGATACAACTCACCACGCTTTGCGGCGGCTGCTGCACGCCGCCCCAGGTCTGTGCGGAAAAAGTGGACAATCGCAGGAATATTTACAAGATTACGCTCCTCCTCCAGGATAACAGCCGATTCCATCAGTTTATCAATCTGTGCCTGTACTTTTTTCACCGTATCCGCACAGGTAAAATCAAGCCTCTGCATAATATGATGCGTAGCGGTTCCCCGCAAGGCTCCGCTTTCCTCGCGTTTTTCTATAAAATCCGGTATGAGCGGCACCGCCTCAATCTCCGGGTAAAGGATTTTGCTATCCTCTATATCTGCTTTCTGACTCTGCCGTTTCAGTTCGGATACGGAAAACTTGCCCTGGATATCAAGCGCGGCCTCATAAGGATAAGGGGTGCCTGTGACCTGGGTAAGCCATTCTTCCAGCTCCCGCTGTCCTTCAAATCTCTTCCATTTTCCGTCCAAAATCCGCTTTTTCTGCTCATACCCCAGGTTCTCCCCTGTTGTTTTTTCCCGCAGCAGATCTGCAGTCGTAAAGACGGTTACAGGAAGGACTGAGGATAAACCTCCTCCATTTTTTGCTCCTTCCATATAATTTCCCAGCACGGAACAAAGCACCCATTCAAGAGCGCTGGACGCACCGGAGAGCGTCAAAAATGACAGCCTTTCTTTGCCTGCGCCTCCGCTCCATTTTTGCAGCTTTTCATCCAGCTTTTTCAGACTTCCTGTCAGATACAGCTTTTCTTTCGCGCGTGTCAGCGCCACATACAGCACACGCAGTTCTTCACCCAAATTTTCCAGCACAAGCTGTCGCTGGATCATTTTTTTTAAAAGCGTAGGTGTTTTGATGCGAAGCCTGGGATCCACACAGTCACATCCTACGCCGTATTGCTGATGTACAGCCAGAGCGCTTCTGCTGTCCTGCTGATTAAAATTCTTTCCCAGGCCGGCCACAAATACAATCGGAAACTCCAGGCCTTTACTTTTGTGGATACTCATAATCCGTACGGTATCTTCTTCCTCTCCGATCGTACTGGCCTCCCCAAAATCCACCTCATACTTCTGCAGATTTTCAATATATCTTACAAAATTAAACAATCCGCGGTAGCTGGTACTCTCATACGCTGCCGCTTTTTCTACCAGCATTTCCAGATTTGCCTTTCTCTGTCCGCCCGCCGGCATGGCACTTGCATAATCCAGATATCCTGTCTCGTCAAGAATTTTCCACAGAAGCTCATGCATGGGCGTATAAGGTACGTAGCTTCGAAATCGCGTAAGCTGCTCCAAAAATGCTGTCAGCTTTTCTCTTATCACCCCATCGCTGCCCGACTCTGCGTACAATCTGCATGCCTCATAGTAAGGCATATCGCGGTACGCAGCCCGTATCATGGCAAGCTCCTCGGTCGAAAAATCTCCGATAGGCGAAGCCAGCACTGCCGTAAACGGGATCTCCTGTCTCGGATTATCCATGATTTTCAGAAGGGCCAGAACCGTCTGTATCTCCGCAGCGGAAAAATAACCGTTCCTGGTTCCCGTGTACGCCGGAATCCCCATATCAGAGAGCACTGATAAAAAGCTGTCCGCCCATCCTGTAATGGAACGCAGCAGAATGACCACATCCCGATACTGCGCCTTCCGATAGCCCCCCGTCTCCTTATCATACACAAGCTCACGCCCCACCAGCTCTTTAATTCTGCCGCCTATCATGCGCGCTTCCGCTTCCCTTGTATTTTCTTCCTGCACATGGGGACTTGTACTGTAACCTTCAGATACTTTTTTATTGTCCGTATCCGCATCAAACAGCAAAAGCTCTGCTCCTGCAAGAGGTGAAGCCTCAGCTTTTGCAGACTCTGTTTCCACATTTGAATCAACGGGCGGGAACTGGGCGCCTGCATAAAGCGCGGCATTATCATCATATTCCACATTTCCCAGGTCACGATGCATAATTTTCCGAAATATGAAATTTACATGAAACAGCACTTCACTGCGGCTGCGAAAATTTTTATGCAGCTCAATCTTCTGACATGGAGAATCCTCTTCTGTGTAGGTATCATATTTCTCCACAAAAAGCTCCGGGCATGCCAGACGAAACCGATAAATGCTCTGCTTTACATCTCCTACCATGAAAATATTATTCTGACCCCGGGCGCACCTTGAAACACTTGTCAGCAGCAGCTCCTGCACGAGATTACTGTCCTGATACTCATCAATCATAACCTCTTCAAACCGGTCTGCAAACGAAAGTGCCGCCTCCGTGGGAACGGGCCGGCCATCTTCTTCCTTCACAAGAATCTGCAGAGCCATATGCTCCAAATCCGAAAAATCCAAAAGATTTCGTTCCCTCTTTTTCCCGGCAAATTTGTCCGCAAACTCTTTTGTCATCTCAAACAGCATCTGTGCGGCAATCCGGCTCTCCTTCATATCAGATAGCATTGCCTCTGGTTCCTGATAAAAAAACTGTTCCCGCAGACTTTGGATTCCCTTTTTCACCTGATCGCGCAGTGCTTTTACCTGATCTTTTTTCTGCTCAGATACATTTATATCCTTTTTTCTGGAAAGCACAGCAAACTTTTCACAACTTCGAATCTCTTTTGAATATTCCGTGTAGGTCTTCTTTTTTATCAGATTTTCTAAAACATTTTCATCAGAGCAAAGTGCCTCCTCATACATCCATGGTCCGTCCGGTGATCGTGCAATATGCAATGCCTCATCCAGAATACCCTTCAGATCGCGCAGTGTTCGGTCCACCTGCACGCACAAAGCCTCCATCCAGCAGCTCTGCTCAAGCTCTTTTAAGCTGTCGGCCTCATAGGCCTTCATACACTGTGAAAGCCAGCGCTCAGGCCATGGATAACTCTGAGAAAAATCATAGAGCTGCTGAATCATGTCGATAATATTGTCATCACGTTTGCCCGATGCAAAGCATTCCACAAACTGATAAAACTGCTCCGTTTTCCCGGCATATTTCTCCTCCAGAAGCTCTTCTGCCACGTCACGCCGCAAAAGTCTTCCTTCTCCCTCATCCATAATGGAAAATGCGGGATCAAGGTCAATGAGATGGAAATAGCTGCGGATCACAGACTGGCAAAAGCTGTCAATCGTCGTGATCTGCGCATGGAAAAGCAGGGTTTCCTGTCTCTGCAGATGTTCATTCTCCGGCTGCTCCTCCAATTTTTTCTGAATAGCAAGTCCGATTCTCTCCCTCATTTCCGCTGCAGCCGCTCTTGTAAATGTCACAATCAGCAGCCGGTCAATATCCACCGGATGCTTTTCATCCATGATCCTCTGCAGGATGCGCTCAACAAGCACCGCCGTCTTTCCGGACCCTGCTGCCGCAGAAACCAGAATATTTCTGTCGCGAAGATCTATAACCTTTTGCTGTTCCTCTGTCCAGAAATTCGCCATCATGTTTCCTCCCCAAAAAGCTCCCAGATTTCCTGAGGCGTAAATTCCTTAAGTCTCCGATACTGTGTTCCCGGCACCTTCCTGTCAAACCTGCAGATTTCCCGAAACGGGCAGTAATCGCAAGCCGTCTTTCCTTTTCTCTCATACGGCGCCGCATCTGCCTCCCCTTTTAAAATCGCACATCCGATTTCCTTCATTTTTTCTGTCACAAACGCAGACAGCTTTTCAAGCTGCTCTGGTGTGGCGACAGAAGCGTATCTGGAATAACTCCCGTCCTTGTTTTTTGACACCGGAATCACATTCGAATCCTTCTCAAAATGTATGTCCATTGCCGTCACCGCCTCAGCATCCGCATTGACCAGCCCATTGGGCCTTAACTGCTTTAAGATACGCCTCTGCACCTGCTCTGGCGTCTCCCCATCATTTTTGTCCAGCATGGGATCCTCCATGTGATAGTAAAAAATCCCCGCAGGCTCAATCTTTTTATCAGGATGCACTCTTTTTTCCAGCTCCAGTGCCGCATTCATGTAAACCACAAGCTGAAGCTGCAATCCATAATACAGCGCCACCAGGTCAAACTGATTGTTTCCTGACTTATAATCCACTACCTTCACATAGATTTTATCTTCCATCTCGCAGGTATCGATCCGGTCAATTCGCCCGCGAAGCATCATTTTTTCTTCCTTCGACAGCAGAATATTGACGGAATCCAGGTCTGAAGCTGTCGTAAAAGACACCTCATAATTTGTGGGGACAAATTTCCCCTCCCGCACCTGTTTTGTCAACGCCCAGATAGTCCGCCGCATAATACGCTGCATCCTGGTAATCATATAGTCATTTCTGGCGCTGCTGTGCAGCAGAACCCCCGCATACTCCTCGGATACCTCAAGCACCGTCTCCATTGTCATACGCTCCTGCTCTTCTCCCGGTATGTTAAACCAGGTGTAAGGGCTTTCCTCCACTTTCCTGGAGTAGCGTTCAATAACCCTGTGAAAAATATTTCCCATGTCTACCGGCTTAAATACAAAGGTTTCCCGTTCCGAAATCTGAAGTCCGTAGCGCAGAAAATGTGCGTAGGCACATGCGGAAAACTGTTCCAGACGGCTCACACTGTTTACCAGCGTCCGGCCGTACAAAACTTTTGCGATCTCTGCGGACATTCCCCGTTTCTCACAGGTAAGAAACGCTGCATCCAGAAGCGCCCTCACCCTGTCCTTGTAAGCATCTTGTTTTTCATACCATCCAAGCAGTCCGAGACTGCTTCTGTCCATATCGCCTGCCGCCAGCTTTCTCAGCCCTTCTGTCAGATAGGTTAAACCACTTGCTGCAGATGTGATTTTCTGAATCGGATTTTCACAGATATCCTCGTCCTCCACAGAAATATCAGGAAACATCCTCATAATGCTGCCAATAACATGCGAAGGACGCAGAGCCTTCCCGTCAAGCCCCATTCTGCCGTAGGAAAGATAAAGACGCTCAGACGGCTTTGTCAGATTCAGATAAAGATAAAATTTCTGAATATAACTGTTTTCTCTGGATGTAGGCGCCAGTTCCATACCCACTGCTTCCAGCTCTTCCCTGTCCATATCCGAGAGAATACTGGTCTTCTCTTCTTTTTTCGGAACCCATCCATCGTTCAATCCCAGGAAAAACAGCACCTTGATATCCTTCAGCCTTGTTCTCTCAATATCTCCCACCAGCACACAGTCCGAAGTCGGCGGAACCATACCTACCTTGGCCTCCTCAAACCCGGCATCCAAAATCTCTGTGTATTCCTGAAGACTCACAGGCTCGTTCCCCAAAAGCTCCACCAGCTTATCAAATAACTCAATGACAATACCATAAATCTGGTGATATTCCCCTGCCGCGTCATATGCTTCCCGCTCCTTGAAAAGCTGCTCATAGTCTAACATTTTTTTCTGGACCTCATAATGCGCCAATAATTCATACAGCGCTTCCGTTTTCTGGCGTACGGTTCCCTTTTTTCCCTTAACACTGTCCGCAAAATCACAGAGCGGCCCGATGATTTTCTCCTTAATCTGCCCGCACCTTGCCGCATCCTCTTCAGAAATCTCTTTCGTTGCTGCCGTCCAGGGTTCTTCCCAGCGTTTTCGGCTTTTAATGCCCCTGGCCAGCACATAATTTTCCAGCAGATCTATATCCTCTTCGCTAATATCTGCAAGTCCCGTGCGAAGATACCGAAACATGCTTTCATAGCTGAAGCTTTTGGCTGCGATTTCCAGTGCTGCCCGCACAAATTCAATCATGGGATTCAAAATGATTTTTCTTGTCCGATCCAAAAAGCAGGGAATCCCATGCTCAGCAAAAATTTTTTTCACATGATCCCCAAAGGATGCCATATCTCCTGTAATCACTGCAATTTCCCGATAGTGCAGACCTTCCTCGCGCGTCAGGCGCCAAATTGTCCTGGCTGCAAACTCAGACTCAGCCTTAGCGTCTTTTGCAATGTGCACTGAAATGTTCCGTTGATTTCCATTCCGCACAAAGCTTTGGCTGCCCGGCCGAAAAATGTGCCGCTCCAAAAATCCAAGCTCCGGCGCATGTTTAAATCTTATATTGCCCTCCAACCCCAAAACCAGAGGCTTCTCCATCTCGCATCCACTCTCCCGCGCCAATGCCGCCAGACCCTGCATCGTTTTTTTGCTGAAATAGGAAAGCTTATGCATGGAAACCTTTCTCATAGGATCTTCCCCGGCATCCAGCGTCACCGTTACCATAATTTTATCCGCCGTAAGCATCAGCTTTTGCAGAAGCTTTTTCTGTATCGGTGTAAATCCTGTAAAACTGTCCAGTCCTATCACACATCCATTTAAAAGCTGTGATTTTTCTACTTTCTCACACAGCTCCTCCAGAATTTCCTCAGAGGTGATATATTTACCCTGCAGCTCCTCCTGAAAGCCAGCATAGAGTGTGCGGATATCTTTTAATTTATACTGCAGCAGGCCATCCTTGCTTCTTGAAATCTGCTCGTCCAACTGCTCCAGGGATACATCATACTGTTTCAGCTCTGAGATCACCGATTTCACCTGCGAAATATAGCCCGGCTTGCGGAAATTACTTCCAAGCATTTTGAGTTCCCCCTGATGCCTGGACGCAACCCGCCGCAACAGCAGATTTTTCCCGGTGTCCTCCAGAACTGTGTGCATATCTGCACCCGTCTCCTCAAACACACGCCATGCCAGACGCTGAAAACTCAGCACATCAATATTTAAAATACCCTTCCTGGGGTGCAGCTCCACCAGCTCCTTCTGCGTCTGCATGGTAAACTGTTCCGGTACAATGACCAGAAATTCTCTTTCCGGCTCACGCAGAGACTGCCCGATGATCTTCTCATAAAGCGTATGAGATTTGCCGCTGCCCGAAGGGCCGTAAATAAACTGAAGGGACATAATGGCTTCCTTTCTCTATACTATAAAAAACACGCTTTGCGGATTTTCCATTGACATGAATCATAATATCTGCTCTCACATACCGCGAAACAGCTCTTCCAGAGAAACTTTTGTAACATCTTGTGGGAGCGGAAGTGCAGAACAGGACGAGAAAAGTGCAGTTATGCTATTTACATACCCTGCACTTTTTGGCCGTATCTCACACACAATACGTAATATCCATACAAAACAGCATTTCCGGCATTCTGCAGCTTACTTCTGCAGATGTGAAAGTCTTTCCTTCACCTGTGCCATCATCTGCGTGTATTTTTCAAGCTTTGCTCTCTCCTCAGCAACCTTGCTTTCGGGAGCCTTACTCATAAATCTTTCGTTGCCGAGCATTCCCTGAACACGCGCCAGCTCTTTCGTCAGGCGTGCTTCTTCTTTTTTCAGGCGTTCGATTTCCTTATCAATATCCACCAGCTCTGCAAACGGCATATAAATTACCGCTTCCGGAAGTACCGCCGACACAGCGTCTGCGTCAATACCTGCACGGTCCGCCTGTACAATGACCTCGCTGGCATAGCCAAGAGTTGCAAAGAATACCTTTCCGTGCTCGAAAATATCCCGCACACTTTCCTTCTCAGAAACCACATAAACCTTTGCCTTTTTGCTCGGCGGTACATTCATGCCTGTGCGCACATTCCGGATACCGCGGACTGCCTCTTTCATCATCTCAACGGCTGACTCATCTTCGGTAAAGCTCCACTCTTCTGTGAACTCCGGCCATTTGGAGATCATAATGGACTCTTCCTCGGACTGCAGTGTGCAGAAAATTTCCTCTGTGATAAACGGCATATAAGGATGCAGAAGCTTCAGCGCATTTACCAGAACCGTCTTAAGGGTCCACAAAGCCGCCGCCTTTGTGGTATCCTCGTCCTTATACAGACGCGGCTTCACCATCTCAATATACCAGTCACAAAATTCTTCCCAGATGAAATCATAAACCTTCTGTACGGCAATACCCAGCTCATATTTATCCATGTTCTCAGTCACTTCTTTTGCCAGTGTATTGACCTTGGATAAAATCCATTTGTCGGCTGCGGTAAGCTGATCCTTCGCCATAGATGCCGGAACTTCTGCTTTCTCCAGATTCATCATAATAAATCGGGAAGCATTCCACACCTTATTTGCAAAATTACGGCTGGCTTCCACGCGCTCCATGTAGAAACGCATGTCATTTCCCGGGGCATTTCCCGTAATCAGCGTTAAGCGAAGAGCGTCCGCTCCGTACTTGTCAATGATCTCCAGCGGATCAATGCCGTTTCCAAGGGATTTACTCATCTTGCGTCCCTGGGAATCGCGCACAAGGCCGTGAATCAGCACATGATGGAACGGAACCTCGCCGGTCTGCTCCAGCGCTGAGAATACCATACGGATTACCCAGAAGAAAATAATGTCATAGCCCGTCACCAGCACATCCGTGGGATAGAAATATTCGAAATCCTCTGTCTTTTGCGGCCAGCCAAGCGTTGAGAACGGCCACAGTGCGGAAGAAAACCAGGTATCCAGCGTATCCTCATCCTGCGTCAGATGTGTACATCCGCATTTCGGACAGATCTTCGGCTGCTGCCTTGCTACTGTCACTTCACCGCACTGATCGCAATAATAGGCCGGAATCCGGTGTCCCCACCAAAGCTGACGTGAAATACACCAGTCACGGATATTTTCCAGCCAGTGGAGATAAATCTTGTCAAAACGATCGGGTACAAAATTCAGGCTGTGATCCTTCAGCGCCGCGATTGCAGGCTTTGCCATTTTCTCCATCTTTACAAACCACTGGGGCTTAATCATCGGCTCAACGGTTGTCTTGCAGCGGTCGTGCGTACCTACGCTGTGTGTATGCGGCACTACCTTTACAAGCAGACCAAGCTTATCCAGATCAGCAACCATTGCTTTTCTTGCCTCATAGCGATCCATACCGGCATATTTTCCGCCAAGCTCATTGATGGTTGCGTCATCGTTCATAATATTGATTTCCGGCAGGTTATGGCGCTTACCTACCTCAAAGTCGTTGGGATCGTGAGCCGGCGTAATCTTTACGCATCCGGTACCAAACTCTTTATCCACGTAAGAATCTGCAATCACCGGAATCTCGCGGTCCGTCAACGGCAGCTTCAGCATTTTGCCGACCAGATGCTTATAACGCTCATCATCCGGATTGACTGCCACGGCCGTATCGCCCAGCAGTGTCTCCGGACGTGTAGTAGCGATTTCCACAAAGCTTCCTTCTTCTCCCACAATCGGATAATGAATATGCCAGAAAAATCCATCCTGATCCACATGCTCTACCTCGGCATCCGAAATCGAAGTCTGACATACAGGGCACCAATTGATAATTCTCGAACCCTTGTAAATATATCCCTTTTCGTATAATTTTATAAAAACCTCTTCAACTGCTTTCGAACAGCCCTCATCCATAGTAAACCGTTCTCTGTCCCAGTCAGCAGAAGAGCCAAGCTTTTTCAACTGATTTACGATACGTCCGCCGTATTCTTCCTTCCACTCCCAGGCATGCTTTAAAAATTCTTCACGGCCGATCTTGTCCTTGTCAATCCCCTGCTCCTTCAGCTTCTCAATAACCTTGACCTCTGTCGCAATCGCCGCATGGTCCGTACCCGGCTGCCACAGTGCATTATAGCCCTGCATTCTCTTATAGCGAATTAAAATATCCTGCATCGTGTTGTCCAGAGCATGTCCCATATGAAGCTGTCCCGTAACGTTTGGCGGCGGCATCACAATCGTAAACGGTTTTTTACTCCGATCCACTTCAGCATGAAAATATTTCTTTTCCAGCCAATTCTGATATATACGATCCTCAATTCCCTTCGGATCGTAGGTTTTTGCCAATTCCTTACTCATCTCATTCCTCCTGAATTGAATTTAAAGGATGCACTGCAGTAAAAAAGCCCTCTGCACTTTTGTGCAAAGGGCGAATTTACCGCGGTACCACCTTCATTTATATGCAAAGCTCCGACTTGCATACCTCGTTCGTCCGTAACGCTGAGCTGCGTGAAAACTTACTGTCCGCAAACCTTCATATGCGAACCCATTCGGTCCCCCGGTTCAAAAGCTACCTTCCATCCACGCGTCCTTAAGCTCCCTTTCAGCCGGTGAGAAGCTCTCTCTGAAAGCGCTGTGCATGTACTCCTCTTTCTCATCACCTTTTTCTACAGCTAATCATAACGAAGCCTTTTAAATTTGTCAAGTCCGAATCTGCCCCGGTCATTTAACTTCAGGTACCTTCACTGCTACTCTGCCGCAACAGCCACCTGCATTTTTTTATCCTCCTCATCTATTCGAAGGATGTGTTTCTGCTCAATTTCCTCCGCGATGATCTCCGCAATACTGATACAATCGTGATTCATTCTGTCCAATCCCTGCAGAACTGTGGTAAATGCGGCTGTAAATTCCGGGCTGCATTTTCCTTTTTTCAGGCGCTCGAAATGACTTTTCATAAGACGTCCCTGCACATTCAGAGCTTCTCCTCTTTTTGCAAGCACATTCTGCACTGCACCCGCATTACCCTCATACAGGGCATTTCCAATCTCGAGCAGCATATTTTCTACCGCTTTCATACTGTCCTCAATCTCTTTTACGGCCTCTTTTGAAAACTTACAGCCCTTCTTCTTTTTCTGTCCTGCTATTTTTGCAATTTCTGCACTGCCATCTCCTATACGCCCTATCTCATTCATCAGATAAAGATAGGCAGTTGTCTGCCGCACCTGCTCTTCCGTCAGAATACCGGATGACATCAATACCGACATGTAGCGGACGGCTTCCTCACGCATATTTGCAAGATTTTTTGCATCCCTGTCCACTTCCTGCGCTGCATCAAAGCTACGGCTCTCAAATACATTATGTGCTTTTTCCACAATAGCGGAAACCATTTCTGTCATATGAATGACTTCCTTCCGAATCAGATGAATAGCAAACACCGGCTGTCCAACCAGATTTGTATCAATATATGCCAGTTGGTCTTCAAGCGCCTCAGATTTATCCTCTCCCGGTACAATCCGCATAACAATCTTTACCATCAGCCAAATAAGAGGCAGCCAAATTATGGTATTCGCCAGATTAAAGGTAGTATGCGCATTTGCAATCTGTCTTGATATCACATCAATCTCATTCCCTTTCGGAGAGATCCACTGGATAAATTTAGCGAACCAGGGAATAATCCAGATAAAAACAAAGCTTCCTGTAATGTTAAATATACTGTGGGCGATCGCTGTCCTTTTTGCATTCTTTGACTGTCCTACACTCGCAAGCAGCGCTGTTATGGTCGTACCGATGTTGTCTCCTAACAAAATCGGAATCGCACCAGCCAGACCCATGACACTGGTCACGCCGTCAGGTCCCGCCTGCATGGCAAAATTCTGTAAAACTGCAATGGTTGCACTGCTGCTCTGTACTACCAGTGTCATTACAGTACCCAGAAGTACGCCAAGTACAGGAACATCCGAAACCTTTCCCATCAAATCTATAAAGACCGGACTTGAAGCCAGCGGTTTCATTACATTTCCCATTGTGATAATCCCTACAAACAGAAGTCCAAACGCAAAGATCGTCTGCCCCAGATTCTTTACAAATTCCTTTTTTGCAAAAAACTGCAGTAAAAATCCAACAAACACGATCGGCCATACAAAATCATCTATTTTAAATGCAATCAACTGAGCTGTCATGGTCGTACCGATATTGGCGCCGAAAATGACGGAAATTGCCTGCGGAAGCTGCATCAGCCCTGCACTTACAAAACCAATCACCATAACCGTTGTCGCACTGCTGCTCTGCAGAACTGCTGTCACAAGTGCACCCGCCAGTACTCCCAGAACAGGATTTTTCGTAAGAATGGCCAACACCTTTTTCATTCTCTCGCCAGCGGCTTTCTGCAGCCCCTCACTCATCAGATTCATACCGTAAATAAATACTGCCAAACCGCCGAGCAGTCCAAAAATCGTCTGAAATGTCTCTTTCATCTCTGCATTTCTCCCTTTACATTAATACAATTTTTCTGGTATCTCTGTCACCCCAGACGCATCTGTATGCATCCCGCGAGTATCTGTTTCACAGGGAAACTCAGAAAAATCCCCTGTGAGACAAAGAATAACAGCACTGCGTAAAATCCAGTGCTGTTTTTTGTAAAGATTGTGTAAAGTTTGTAAATGCAATATCATACAAAAATATTACCGGTGCATGCTTTACCTCTGACCGCATCCGAAAGTTTCTTTTTCACGCACAATCAGTATTCCGACTGCATCATCTTCAAAATACTGTGATAAAGAAATTCTTTCATTTCCTCACCTGAGACACTTGTCACATTTTCCCTGCGCTCCAGATAATAGATATATCCCATCACCTGCGTCACACACGCATGAATGACAAAGTAAATCTTTGGCTCCTTTCGTATCAGATGTTCTTCTTTGGCCTGCCCTGCAAGTCTTTCTGCAAATGCCGCCGCCCTATCGCATATCTGCGGACAGCCTAAAATCTTTTCCACCAGCTCTCTTCTGCCGAACATAGACTGGAGATAAAAATCAAGATAACGGCACCACTCCCTGCGCTTTGCAAAGTTTTGCTCGATATTGTCCAGAATACCGTAAATTATCTCACGGAAAGTCCCCTCTTTGGATGCAAACTTCCAGAGCTTTTCTGCATCCCGAAGCATACTGTAGAAAATAGCGCAGCCTACCATTTCCTCTTTGCTTTGGAAATACTCATATGCCGTACCCTTTCCAATACCGGCTCTGGCTGTGATTTCCGAAACCCGCAGACGGTTCATATCCGCCCCTTCCGACATAAGTTCATTTACGGCACGGTAAATCTCCAAAACCTTGGGCGGCGGTCCGCTGATAAGCGCACGCAGTCTTGCCTCTGATATTACTTCCTGTTTTTCATTTTTTCTCATAATATTTATCTGCTCTGTATCCGCCATTTTCCGCATTCCTCACACTTCTGTATTTCACAGCTCTGTAATGCCTTCTTCTTCCTCGTACTTCTTCATTTTTCTTCGATTCAACACGTCATAAATACACGGCACCACAAACAGGGTCAGCAATGTTCCATAGGTAAGCCCCCCTATCACAACTATAGCCATCGGCTGCACCATATCCGCGCCCATGCCGCGTCCAAGCGCCATACTGAACAGACCCAAAATCGTTGTCAGCGCTGTCATAATAACCGGACGAAGTCTCGTGCGCCCTGCCTCTACCAACGCTTCCTTTTTCTCCATGCCTTCTATCCTGAGCTGATTTGTATAATCCACAAGCACGATACCATTGTTTACAATAATACCGGAAAGCATAACAAATCCAATCATGGCGATGACACTGACCGGATTATTTGTCAGGAACAATGCCAGGAATCCTCCTGTAAAAGCCAAAGGTACGGTGAACATCACGATGAACGGTGACAGTAGGGACTGGAACTGAGCCACCATAATCAGATACATAAATGCAATCGCGAGCGCAAGCATCAGTCCTACCTGCTCCATCGCATCGTTGATTGTCTCATTCTCTCCTGCCATTTCCAGCTCACAGCCTGCCGGAACCTTATAGGAATCCAGCTTTTTCTGTACGTCGGCTGACACCAGACCGATATTATACCCATCTTCAATCTCCGCCGTGACTGTGACATATCTTGTCTGATTCTTGCGGTTGATTGATGCAAAACCCTCCGAATCCTCAAACTCCACAATGTCATTTAATCTTACGTCAACCTCTTTGCCATCCTTGTCCGTACCGGTCAATTTCAGCTTTTTCACCGTGTTCCTGGTCAATGCCTCATCACTGTCATCCAGTACCATCACATCATAATCTTTCACATCCGTATTTAATGTAGTAGCGCTTCCCGCTTCTGCCAGCTTCTCCTGGAGGAACTGATATACCTGAGCCGTCGTCAGATTATATTCTGTGGCCTTTTCTTTATCCACTTTGATGCGCAGCTCCGTAGTCTTTTCTTCAATACCGTCCGACACCTCTTTTGTACCTTTGACACTGCCTATCCGTTCTGCAACCTCAGCCGCCGTCTGTTTGATTTTATCCAGATCTCTGCCCTTTACCTCGACAGAAATACCGCTGCCTCCCAGAGCTGACATATCCATCGTGCTGGCCTGCACAGCCACCTCACAGTCCATATCCGCCGTCTGACTCTCGATTTCTTTTGCGATCTCTTCATTTGTCTGTTGCTTCTTTTCGTCCAAAAGGATATAAAGCGTTGTCTCATTGGAAGAAGAATTACCGCCCATGCCCAGCATACTCATACTGCCTGCGCCTGCCATGGCACCCACATCGGTTACACCGTCCACTGCCCTGATCTTTTCAATCACCTGATCCGTCAGCTCGCCCGTCTCCTCAAGGGTAGAATCCTCAGATGCCGTGACCGTCGCTGACATCTGCGTACTGTCCATATCTGACATGAATGCAGTACCTTTACTCATGGCAAGCGCTGCGCTCAGCACTAATATTATTACAGAGGCTCCCAGAACAATCCATTTTTTCCCGAGCAGAGCAGACAAAAGCCTGGCATAAGCGTTCTGCAATTTGTCAAACCAGGGTGATGCTTTTGACGGCGTCTTCTTAAGCAAACCTGCACCCATCATAGGAACCAGCGTCAAAGCTACCACAAGACTGGCCAGCAGTGAATAGGCGATCGTCAACCCCATATCAACAAAAAGCTGTCTTGTGATACCTTCCGTAAATACAATCGGTGCAAATACACAAACCGTAGTCAGAGTGGAAGCTGCAATTGCACCCGACACCTGCTTTGCTCCTTCGATGGCCGCTTTCTTCGGAGGCACACCGAGGTTACGCATTCGGTAAATGTTTTCGATCACCACAATCGAGTTGTCCACCAGCATACCCACGCCAAGCGCGAGGCCCGACAGGGAAATGATATTCAAAGTCACACCCGAAAAATACATCAGCACAATTGCCGTCATAATACTGATAGGGATGGAAAAAGCAATAACAATTGTAGGCCGGATGCTTTTCAGGAACAAAAGCAGAACCAGAATGGCCAGCACAGCGCCGGAAAGCATATTGCTGATTACAGAATCCACTACCATATCAATGTAAATTCCCTGATCCATCAGTGTAATCATATGTAAATTGTCGATGGAATCACTCAGCTTTGCAAATTTCTCCTTGATGCGGTCTGAAACCTCCCCTGTGGAATATCCGGACTGCTTCTGCATCGTAAACATAATACCGGGATTGCCGTTGATTTTGGCATAGACTTCACTGCTATTGTCTGTCACGGCTACATCCGCCACATCAGAAAGCTTAATCGGCTTCAATCCGTCTATGTGCATATCCATCAAAACCAGATCTTCCATCCCTTCCGTGTCCGTAAATTTGTCGCCCACACGTACCAGATAATCTATACCTTCTTCTGTCACATAACCGGCCGGCATGGAAAAATTCTGTGCCTTTAAAATATTTCTAATCATATCGGCAGTAATGATTTTCTCGGCATCCGCCTGATCATAGGATTCATCCTTCTGATCTTCAAGCTGGGTTTTTGCCGTATCAATCTGTGTCTCACCGATATCCAGCTTTGCCTTATTCGAAGCAATCTCAATTGTCGCGGAAATCTTCTGCGCATTCAACTGCGCCAGAGCTGCCGATACTGTGGTTTTTCCGGACGCAATCTGCGCTTTTGCACTCTCGAGCTGAGTTTTTGCGCTTTGAAGCTGGGTCTTTCCGGACGCAATCTGTTTCTTTGCATCGGCAATCTTCTTTTTTCCTGCATCCAGCTCTTTCTGCTGCTTTTCACTCTGGTTCACAGCGGCCTGCAGTGTGGACACATTATTCTGCAAACTCACCTTCTGCGCAATCAACTCTGTTTTCTTATTTTCAATGCCCTGCCTGATGGCATCCACACTGCCATCCGCGGAAATGCCAAGTTGTGAGAGACTTGCCTTCAAAGCGGTAAGTCCTGCTTCCGCCTGAGCCTGACCTGCCTTTGCCGCTGCAAGCTGGCTCTGAAGCTCTGCAAGCTTCGCCGTATACTCCGCTTTCTGCTCTTCCGTCATCTGAGCAAGCTGTTCATCCGGCAAAGTAGCCTCTTTGATGGCCGCTTCCAGCTTCTCTGCCGCCGCCTTCGCCTCCTCAGCCGCATTCAGTCCGTCATCCGGATTTTGACCTTTGTAAGCCTGTTCCACCTGTGACGGCAATGCATCCAGTGCAGAAATACTGCTCTCCAGCTTTTCCAGCGCATCCTTCGCCTGCTGAAGCTGACCCGGAAGCGCATCTATTTGCTTCTGTGCCTCATCAAGCTCCTTTTCCTGAGATGCCAGGGTTTTTTCCTGCGTCTCGATCTCAGCAAGCTTTTCATTTACCTGCTCCAGCTTACTGTCAAGCTGCACCTCATTTTTGATGATCTCTGACTGTCCGGAAGAAAGCTGCTGCTCCGCCTGTGAAGTAGCGTCCTCTAACTGCTTCTGACCATCCTCCAGAGCCTGCTTCCCCTGGGCAAGCTCAGACTCTTTTTCCCTGATTTCGTCCTCAGCCTCTGAGAATTTGCCATCCAAAGCATCCTTTATCTTTTTATTCAGGGCATCAATTTTGTCCTGACGCAGTACAACCTGTACTTTCTCCTCTACGTCGCCGCTGGTATTAACAGAAGCCACACCCTCTATACTCTCAAGCTCCGGTGTGATCTTATCCTCCACAAAATCAGTCAGCTCAGTTCTGCTCATATCACCCGCTTCCACTGCAGCCACCATGATCGGCATCATATCCGGATTCAGCTTCATAATAATGGAACTGCCCACTCCATCGGGCCAGTAAGCCGAAATTTGATCCAGGCTTTCACGCATCTCAATAGTCACAGAATCCATATTCGTATCCTGTGCAAACTCCATGATAACCATAGAAATGTTTTCACTGGAAACAGACTGTATCTCCTCAATGTTGCTGATGGTTGCCATAGCCTGCTCCACCGGCCTGGTTACCGCAGTCTCCACTTCCTCCGGGCTGGCTCCTCCGTAAGTGGTGTACACAACCGCATAAGGCAGCGTCATTTCCGGCAGCAAATCTGTGGTCATATGTGTAAAGGACACTACGCCCAAAATAATGACCAGCACAACCGCCACCACGACCGTATAAGGCTTTTTGACACTCTGACTAGATAACATACTTTTCCTCCTGCTTCCGGGGTTGTCTTCATACACTCATAGAGTATATCAAAAATGTACAGTACCCCTGTCTCGTTTCCGACCGACCGGTCGGTTTTATCTATCTAAAAATAAGACTTCTCCGAAGAGAAGTCAAGTTAAAATATTATAAAATTGTTGACTCATAAACGAGATCGTCTTTCATGCTCCAATCAGTACATCTTCTCACGGATAGGCTCTATCGGATTCTCTCCGAACATCAGCGGCTCAATTCCCTCATCGTATCCAGTTGCTTTCTGATTTTGGGCGCAACCGTGACTGCAATAATCATTTTAATCAAATCTCCGGGGATAAATGGGATCACACAGATTGAAAGAGCGGCAGTTACGTTGGTACCTGACTGCAGACAAAACCACAAAGTTCCAAATGCATAGCATATGGCCGTGCCGACGATCATTCCTGCAAACTGAATCCATCTTTTCTGAAATTTGTCGATTATAATTCCGGCTATGACAGCCATCGGAATGAATCCGATAATATATCCGCCGGTCGGTCCTGCCAGTTTCCCGATTCCTCCGCTGAATCCGGAAAATACGGGAAGTCCCACAAGTCCGATCAAAAGATAAAGTATATAACTGATGGTTCCCTTTTTCCAATCAAGCATATAAAGGGACAGATAAATCACAAAATTTGTAAGTGAAATAGGCACTGGCCCAATCGGAATGGATAAGGGAGCGACAACACAGGTAACTGCTGCCATCAGTGCTGTTGCTGCCATTGCATAGGTTTTCGTGCTTCGTATAGTTTTAGTCTGAGTATGTTCTATGTTCATAATAAATAGTCTGTTCCTTTCTTTGACTCAAGTCATAATATACCGTGAGAAGTCCGTCTTTTTTATGCTGACTCGATTTCATAAGTAAATCCTGCATCCGTGATGGCCTTGATCGTATCTGCGATTCCCTGACCGCCTGCGGTAAGATATCCGGAAGCAAAAATGGAGTCTACGACACTGAGAAGTTTCTTTTCTTCTCCTTTAAAATAAATCTCCCGCCCTGCAGCGCAGCGAATATCAGATTCCGGCACCAGAAGCCTTGCAAGACATAAAACCTTCATACAATAAGAAGTAGTGAGAACTGAAATATCCGCATTTTCAAGCGGGGTGCCGGGAATCGGCAGCAGAAAGTTAATCGGAAGGGCTTCCGGCCGAATTTCCCGCAGTTCCATAAGCATGTCTGCAACATCCTCTTTACTTTCTCCCATACCGATAATACCGCCGCAGCATATCTCAAATCCAAGCCGCTGCAGCATATGTATATTTTCTACACGCTGCTCAAATGTATGGGTGGTACAAATATTCCTGTAATAAGAGCGGCTGGTGTTCAAATTGTGATTAATCCGGTCAAGCCCTGCATCTTTCAGCATACGCGCCTGCTTTTCTGTCAAAAATCCGATGGAACAGCAAAGATGGGTACATTTCTCTTTCATAATACGGATACGCTTTGCAAGTTCCTCAATTTCCTTATCTGTAAACTTCATTCCGCTCAGTCCGATACAATGACGGGACAAGTGATATTCATTTACAAAATCATTATCCTGGTAAAGCTTTTCGTCGGATACCCATTTGTACTTGTCAATGTCAGCATTAGAACGACATGACTGAGCACAGTAAGCACAGTCCTGAGAACAATTACCGCTGCGCGCATTCGTTAAAATATGAATACTGACATGATTGCCTTTATATTTTCTGCGAAGCTTCTCAGCACGCGCAATAAGCTCATCCAGTCGTTCATCCGGAGTATCCAGAATCTCAATTGCCTCTTTGCGAGAAATTACAGGATTCTCATTCGTTTGGAGTTCAGAAATCATAATAATACCTTCTTTGAAATTTGTAATTTATAAAACTTTTATGATTCTAGCATATAAGTTTTTGATTGTCAACCTGATAAATAAAATAGTTAACAATATAGTGACTACACGGCGTAACTACTCAGCCTGAATCATAGCTGATGAGTTATAGACAGGAGCAGGCAGCGGATATGGGGCAATAAAAACAGGGCTTAACCAAGACCTTTCGTCCTGATTAAACCCTGTCATATTTCTCTTTCTTAACCGTTTTATCTGATTCCGATCACTTATCAGCGTAACATATCCGGTATCACATACTCATCTTCCGGTACACCATGTCATACCAATAACCTTCGTCTGATCAAACCATCATCCCGCCAACCTGTTGTTTACTCCATAAAACCAGTAGTTGCTTCCACTGTAAATGGATTTTATCCTCTGCCACCCCGTCTTCCCGTTTTTCTTAAAGCTAAGATACATTTTCTTGCCCACTATCTTTACCTTCTGCAGGGTCAGCACATCGCCTTTTTTGGTTGTATAAGCTTTCTTTTTCAGGTTGGACGAGGTATAGAAGGTACGTCCGTTTGCCGTCACAAACTTATTTTTCTTAAAATACTTCTGATAACTGTCATTCACCGGCCACTTCCCCAGGACACTGGTGACCTTTGCTGTATTGTTCTTTAATTTCAGCTTTTTTCCGCTTGGCTTATAGAAAAAGCTCCACTCTATGCGTCCTGTCTCAACCGGCTGAACAGAAAATTTTACCGTAACTCCGCCTTTGCTCACCTTTGTGATCTCCGCGCTCATGTTATCGGCACGTCCAAGATCCGCCGCCTCGACCAGCTTTCCGCCGGAATATGAGTAAATCTTATTCAGGTACATATATCCGCCGTCTGCATACGTCTCAATCTGCAGGTAATTCTTTTTCGCCGAACAGGACAGATATCTCGCGCTCAAACCGGTACAGCCTTGAATATTTTTAGAAAGAGCAGCTTTTCCGTTTACATAAACCGCGAAGCTCTTACAATAGTAAGAATCTGCCTTTGTAACATGAATGGTAATCGTATCATTCCTGCCGTCTCCATTCATATCGCAATACATCGTCATTTCATTTCCTCTAACATACTGACTGGGGCCCAGAGTAGCGGCGTTTACCTTCAGATTCCCTGCAAAAGCCAGGCACAACAGAATCATCCATAAATACCATTTTCCCGCTGCTTTTTTCGCTGTTGTTCTTGTCACTCTTTTTTTCATGCCCTTTCCCTCCTTTGTGTATGCCGTGTCAACAAGCTAACAAGCCATGTCTGCACGGATATTTCATGTTTCTCTACCCTTCGCAAAATCCTTCTATCAACTCCCAAATCTCCTCACGCCCCTGCTTTGTCTCTGCGGAAAACGGGATCACTATCGTCCCCGGCTGCACCTTAAGCCCCTGCTTTACAGCCTTGATCTGCTTCTGCACCTGACTGCGCTTAATCTTATCCAGCTTTGTGGCAATGATGATCGGCGCATAGCCGTTGTGCAAAATCCATTCATACATCATCCTGTCATTGGCGGACGGATCATGACGGATGTCGATCAGCAGAAATACGGCCCGAAGCTGTCGGGACTTATGCAGATAGTTCTCAATCATTTTTCCCCATTTTTCTTTCTCAGACTGAGAAACCTTTGCGTATCCATAACCCGGCAGGTCTACCAGATAAAGAGATTCATCCGCCGGCTCAGAAGCAGCGCCGCCCTCCGTTTTTTTATCTCTTCGGCAGGTGACCGCATAGAAGTTAATCGTCTGTGTTTTGCCGGGGGATGAGCTGGTACGTGCCAATGCCTTTCGGTTCATCAGCGCATTGATCAGAGACGATTTGCCCACGTTGGATTTTCCGGCAAAAGCCACTTCTATTTTATCATTTTCCGGCAGCTTGCTGGTAATACCGCAGACCGTTTCCAGAGAAGCATTCTTAATAATCATTTTTCCTCCTGATTCAACCTGATGCAGAAGACCTGTATGAACAGTAACGGCCAAAACCTGCTATTTCGTCTTGTCCTGCTCTGCAGCTTTGTTTGACTCATTTTCATGTTTTACAAGCGCATATTCAAGAACCTCATCCATATTCTCCACAAACCGGATATCCAGGCCCTTTTTAATCTCGTTTGAGATCTCCTGTACATCCGCTTTATTCTTTGCCGGAACCAGTACCATACGCATCCCCGCATTTCTGGCCGCCAGCAGCTTTTCCTTGAGGCCGCCGATCGGCAGCACTCTTCCGCGCAGGGTAATCTCACCTGTCATGGCAATATCCGCACGCACCGGAATGCCGGTGATCGCCGACATCATGGCCGTTGCCATCGTAATGCCTGCCGAAGGCCCGTCTTTTGGTACTGCTCCTTCTGGTATATGGATATGGATATCATGATTTTTGAAGAAGTCTCTGTCTATATTCCATTTGCCGCCCACTGAACGGATATAACTGATACCCGCCTGTGCAGATTCCTTCATCACATTACCCAACTGACCGGTAAGCTTAAAATCACCCTTGCCAGGCATGTTATTGACCTCGATCTGCAGGGTGTCGCCGCCCACGCTGGTCCATGCCAGGCCGCGCACAATGCCGACCTCATCCTTCTCATTCATCCTTTGAATGCCAAAACGTTCTTTGCCCAGATAGCGGTTCAAATTCGTTTCCGTAATGCGTATGGATTTTCTATCATCCTCCAGAATCTCCTTTGCAGCCTTGCGGCAGATTTCTCCAAGCTTCCGCTCCAGGTTACGTACTCCCGCTTCCTTTGTGTAGCAGGAAATTATTTTTTTCAATGCGCCGTCCGTAATGCTGAATTTGTAGGATTCCAGCCCATGCTTGCGGATCTGCTTTTCCAGAAGATGTTCTTTTGCTATGTGAAGCTTTTCGTTTTCCGTGTAGCTGGAAATTTCTATCAGTTCCATACGGTCCAGCAGCGGACGCGGAATCGTCTGTACATCATTTGCCGTGGCAATAAAGAGCACTTCCGACAAATCAATCGGAATCTCAATATAGTGATCCCGGAATCTTACATTCTGCTCCGGGTCCAGCACCTCCAAAAGAGCCGACGATGTATCTCCTTTGTAGTCGCTGCTTACCTTATCTATCTCATCTAGCAGCATCAGTGGATTCTTTACTCCCGCCATCTTCATACCATTCGCAATGCGCCCCGGCATGGCGCCTACATAGGTCCGTCTGTGTCCGCGGATTTCCGCCTCGTCACGCACACCGCCCAGACAGATGCGCACATATTTCTTATTCAGAGCCACCGCTATGGATTTTGCTATTGATGTTTTTCCCGTTCCCGGAGGTCCGACAAGACAGAGAATCGGACTGTCGCATTTCTTTGTCAATGCACGCACCGCCAGAAACTCCAGAACACGTTCCTTCACTTTCTGCAGACCATAGTGATCTGCATCTAACAGCGCACGCGCTTTCGCAATGTCTGTACTGTCCTCGGAGGTCTTATCCCAGGGCATCTCAAGCAATGTCTCAATATAGCCCCGTATTACACTGCTCTCCGAACTGCTGCCTGCCACACTGCCAAAACGTTTAATTTCTTTTTCGATACGCTCCTTGACTTCGTCGGAAGCCACAATCTCCTTTAAAGCCTGGCGGAAATTATCTGCATCCGTAAATGTGGTATCATCGCCAAGCTCTTCTCTGATAAGCCTTAGCTGCTCACGAAGGATATATTCCTTTTGATTTTTATCGATACGTTCCTTGACCTTATCCTGCAGCTCAGTCTTAATGCGCATGATATTTATTTCATTGCCGAGAATAACACACAGCAGCTCATAGCGGTCATACAGATGCACCGCCTCCAAAAGCCTTTGCTTGTCCTCGTAATACAGAGGAATGTGTATGGCAATCTGATCCACCAGACGCTCAAGCTCCGTGATTTCCAGTATCTGACGCACCAAATCCTGACTCATCTTGTTATTGGCCTTTGTGTATTCCTGAAACATCTCCTTCAGGTTGCGCGTCATGGCAGTCTGACCTATCTCATCATCATACCCCGGACGCTCCATGGCCTCTTCACGGAAACTGACAACCTCGGCATTCAGATAGCCCGCGGACATATCCATATCTGTCAGCTCCGCACGCTCCAGTCCTTCCACCAGCACTCGCAGGATATTTTTCGGCAGCTTTACAAGCTGCTTGATTTCCACAATGGTACCGATACGATATAAATCCTCCATGGCCGGGTCTGACACATCCGCATTTTTCTGCGCAGTGACAAACAGTCTCTGACCGCTCACCATCGCATACTCTATTGCTTTTATTGATTTATCCCGGCTTACATCAAAATGTACAATCATAGATGGAAGAATCGTCATTCCCCGCAATGCTACTGCCGGAATACTCTTAATTACTTCATTCATTATGCTGTTTCCTCAACACCGTTTATAAAACGTCTCCCGCGTCCTTTTGCAGGAAGCTTATCTCTACGAATCAGAATAGGCTCGCCTTTTCCTTCAATAACTTCTTTCGTTACGCCGCAGCTTGCAATCGTCTCATCAGACGGAATCCGGTACATAAGCTCCATCATAGACTGTTCCATGATCGCCCGAAGACCTCTCGCCCCTGTTTTTCTCTCCAGTGTCTTGTCGGCAATGGCCTCTATCGCCGCATCATCAAACTCCAGCTCAACGCCGTCCAGCTCAAACAGCTTTTTGTACTGCTTAACAATGGAATTTTTAGGTTCCTGAAGTATGCGGATCAGCGTGTCACGATCCAGCGGATCCAGAGATACAATCACCGGCACACGGCCCATAAGCTCCGGTATCATACCAAATTTGATAAAATCCTGCGGAAGTACCTGCTTTAAAACAGCCCCCGCATCCTCTGTCTTTTTCTCCTGCAAAACAGAGTTGAAGCCGATGGATTTCGTATCCATTCTTGTCTCAATGATTTTCTCCAGTCCCTCAAAAGCGCCGCCGCAGATAAACAATATATTGGTAGTATCTATCTGCAGAAGCTCCTGATGCGGATGCTTTCTGCCTCCCTGAGGCGGCACAGATGCTACGGTTCCCTCTAAAATCTTCAAAAGAGCCTGCTGTACGCCTTCTCCGGACACATCACGCGTGATGGATGCATTTTCTGATTTTCTCGTTATCTTGTCAATTTCATCAATATATATGATACCATGCTCAGCCTTCTTGATATCATAATCCGCCGCCTGGATAATCTTCAAAAGAATATTTTCAACATCCTCTCCCACATATCCGGCCTCTGTAAGGGCTGTCGCATCTGCGATCGCAAAAGGTACATTTAAGAGCTTCGCCAGCGTCTGCGCCAGCAATGTTTTTCCGGAACCGGTAGGGCCCAGCATAAGGATATTGCTTTTCTGCAGCTCCACTTCCAGATCCTTGCCCGCCAGAATACGCTTGTAGTGATTGTACACTGCCACAGAAAGAGCCTTCTTAGCCTCATCCTGACCAATCACATAATCGTCCAGAAATGCTTTGATTTCTTCAGGCTTCAGAAGATTAATCTCTTCGTCTCCGCTCATACCGAAATCGTCTTCCAGCTCCTCCTCCAGTATCTCATCACAAATTTCGATACATTCATCGCAGATGTAAACACCGTCCGGTCCTGCGATCAACTTTCTCACCTGATCCTCTGATTTATTACAAAAAGAACATCTTACTTTCTGTTCTCCTATTTTCCCTGCCATCTCAAACCTCCAAAAACGTCCTATAAACGTATCCTATCCAAATCCCTCTCTGCAAATGAAGAAAATTTAATCCCGCAACATTCAAACACCTCTTACATCCGTGCGTATCTTTCACGAAGTACTTCTTGTGATATAGGAAATGTAAAGAATTTCCTATATTGCAAGAATAAAAGGGCGTTGCGCCGCAACACCCCTTCCTTCGTATTCTGGAGCGTGTCTGAAAATCATCCCCGCGATCTGCATGCTCCACTTCGCAGTATATTTAAATCTAGTGATTTGCAATCACATCGTCAATAAGACCGTATGCTTTCGCCTCCTCGGCGCTCATATAATGGTCTCTTTCCGTGTCTACCTCAATAACGCTGAGCGGCTGACCGGTGTTTGCTGCCAGATGCTCGTTCAGCTTTCTTCTGGTGTCCAGAATCTTATCCGCCACGATCTTAATGTCGGATGCCTGGCCCTGTGCTCCGCCTGACGGCTGATGGATCATAATCTCTGCATTCGGAAGTGCAAAACGTTTTCCCTTCGCTCCGCCCGCAAGCAGAAAAGCTCCCATGCTGGCGGCCATTCCCATACAAATCGTAGAAACATCACATTTTACGTAATGCATAGTGTCATAAATTGCCCATCCTGCACTCACAGAACCACCCGGACTGTTGATGTACAGATGAATATCTTTTCCCGGGTCCTCAGACTCCAGAAACAGAAGCTGTGCTACTATCAGATTCGCACTCACATCGTTTACTTCTTCGCCCAGAAAAATAATCCTGTCTTTTAAAAGCCTTGAATAAATGTCGTAGGTTCTCTCACCGCGGCTGGTCTGTTCAAGGACATAAGGTACTAAGCTCATGTCAACACTCCTTCCTCTTGCCATCTTATTCTCTGTTCTCAGTATTGCTTACGCTTCCTCAGCTTCCGCTTCTACTTCTTTTGCTGCATCTCTTACCAGATCTACGGCTGTCTGGATTGCCAGATCACCTTTCATCTGCTCAACCTCATACTCGCCCATCATCTCTTTGACTTTGTCAAATTCCATCTTGTAAGCTTCCGCCATTTTTTTGATTTCCTCATCTACCTTTTCATCGGAAATCTCAATATTCTCTGCCTTTGCAACCGCCTCAAGCACCAGACTGTTCTGTATTCTCTTCAGTGCTTCCGGTCTCATCTGCTCTGTCATCTTCTCCGCTGTCATGCCGGTGAACTGGAAGTACTGCTCAACTGTCAGCCCCTGTGACTGGATTCTTCTTGAAAAATCATCCGCCATATTGCGAACCTGAGAATCTATCATTGCATCCGGAATTTCCATCTGCGCATTCTCCACAATCTTGGCAACAACGGCTGCTTCTTTTGCAGATTTCGCCTCTTTTTCTTTCTTCTCAAGCAGTTTCTTTCTGATATCTTCTTTGTAATCTTCCAGGGTATCAAACTCAGAAATATCCTTTGCGAACTCATCATCCGCTTCCGGAATCTCTTTTACTCTGATCTCATGTACCGTGCATTTAAATACGGCTGCTTTACCCGCCAGGTCTGCTGCATGATAATCCTCCGGGAAAGTAACGTTAATGTCTACTTCCTCTTCAAGCTTCGCGCCCACAAGCTGATCCTCAAAACCCGGGATGAAGCTTCCGGAACCAATAGTCAGATCATAGTTTTCAGCCTTGCCTCCCTCGAAAGGCACACCGTCCACGGAACCGTCAAAATCCAGTTTGACCATATCACCTTTCTGCACCGGTCTGTCATCCACATCAATCGTTCTGGAGTTGTTTTCTCTCTCCTTGTCAACCTCTGCCTGAACCTCCAGATCCGTCACTTCTACAGGAACTTTCTCGATCTCTACGCCTTTATATTCACCAAGAGTTACCTCGGGCTTCAAAGCCACCTCAGCAGTGAAAATAAATGGCTTGCCTGATTCAATCTGAACAATATCAATCTTCGGCTGAGATACGATTTCCTCATCACACTCATCCAGAGCTTTCCCATATGCTTCCGGAATCAGTTCATTTGCTGCATCTTCGTAGAAAACGCCTGCGCCGTACATTTTCTCAATCATCTTGCGCGGTGCTTTGCCTTTGCGGAAGCCTGGAAGCGTAATATTCTTCTTTTCCTTCTGATAAGCTTTCTCAACAGCAGCTTCAAAATCCTCTGCGGAAGCTTCGATTGTCAGCTTCGCCATGTTCTTTTCCAACTTTTCCACCTGTAAACTCATGATTCTCTATTTCCTCCTTAATTCTATAAATGCAGCCTATCAGAAAAACACACACGAAAATGCTTCTCATTTCTGAAAGGATACATAAAATATAGCATAATCACATACTTGCAGTCATTTTAGAAGTATAGCACAGCAGTTTTCAAAAAGCCACTGTTTTTTTCATCAAAACCATAACTTTTTTCTTAAAAAATCATAAACGCGGCACAAAAACAAAGCGGAACTTATTTGACTCTCGCGGCAGGCGACAGTGAGACACAGGTTTTCTTAGCGTGTGAAGTTACCATTAACCATCTTTTTTTTAAAAAATTTCAGGAGCAGGCACGACTCATATGAGTTACACCTGCCCCTGCTCAGGGCTATTTATTTCACACAGCCAAATCCGTATCAAATCCCGGCATTTCCTTATAATCACACAATCTGGATTCCAACGCCTTTTCTCTCAATACATGGTAGAGCTCTGCTTTTGTAAATTCTTTATATGGCATCACATAAAATATGGATATCAGACCAAGCGTCAGGATTCCTGCCGCCTCCCAGATCAGAAAGGACAGATCAAGTTTAAACATCTTCAGCTTTTCTCCATCCGTCATAACAGAACTCAGTTCAAGTGCACGACTGCATTTCATTTCCGGATTTTCCGCCAGTATGTAGGGCACCAGAATATATTCGTAATGCTTTATAACTCCAGGTACCACCAATAAAAGGCTGCTTGCCGCGACCTTCACCCACCGCACAAACATGACAAAAGTTACGTGAACCGTATAATGATTGCGGAATACATACAGAATCATACCCACATCCGCTTTTCTTTTCCGATTGCACATGAAGAATCGTTTGGAGCTGACCTTCACCGGGTTACCGATAAAAAAAATAACGATAAGCCCCATCAGACAAATCACCACAGAGGCCGTAATCACAAAGATCATCACCAAAAGATTCAACTGCTTCTGAAAAACGCTGATTTTATATCCTGCAATAGGATTATTTTCCCGCAGCTCTTCTTTCAATTCCTCAATCCGCTGTTCTGACATTTCCAGGCCGTTGCTGTCGGGGGCCATCCAGCCTGCCCCTATGCCTGCGCTTCCGATCCAGCCAGTCAGCATCATAGTCAGCAGGCAGACTGCAACCGCCGGCCAGTAGCATTCCTTCAGCAGCTTTTTTGCTCTTTTCTTTAATCTGCGCCTTTGCCAGTTCATACGCCATAGATGACAGATTTACCGATCCTGTCGGCTGTCTCTTTTCCCAGAAGTCTTGCAGTAAGCTCCAATGCAAAAGGAATCGCTGTGCCCATCCCGCGGCTTGTAGTGATATGCCCGTCTGTCACAACCGGATCATACGTCACCAATGCCCCGCGAAGTCTCTCCTCAAAGCCAGGATAGCAAACCGCCCTTTTTCCCTCAAGCAGCCCAAGATCACCCAAAATGCTAGGAGCCGCACAGATAGCGGCAATACCTCTATTCTCCAAATCCGCCTTTTTCAATGCCTCAATAAGTTTTTCACATGCGCCAAGATTCTTTGTACCCGGCATACCTCCCGGAAGCACCAGCATATCCAGGCCGTCCGTATCCGACTCGGCCAGAATCTCATCAGCTTCCAGAACTATATTGTGTGCGCCTGTGACTTTCTTCGTACTGCTTATACTGATCATGCGGATATCAAGCTGCGCTCTTCGCAAAATATCCACCACGGTCAGCCCTTCAATTTCCTCAAATCCGTCCGCCAGAAAAATTCCGATTCTGCTCATAATGTCCTCCATTCCGGCAGCCCTGCTGCCTGACTGTATTTGATTGTAATTGCATCTGAATACCCTCTCATACAGACAGTTTACCAAAATCCGCTCTCTGTTTCCACCCCCAATCGATCTGAGACTTGAGTTTTTTTCATTTCTGCGTTATTCTATCTGCAGCCGGATTTTTGTCCGCATTCCACTCCGGTCGGTGCTAAACGTGCGCCACTGGCACACAGCACCGCCAAATATCCGCACCCTAAAGGACTGGCTTTGCGTCGCAAGTGCGGCTGCTTGGCTCGTTGCTCGCGGGAATTAAAAAACAGGAGAACTTTAAAGATGGAAATTGAACGCAAATATTTAATAGAAGAAAAGAATTTACCGACGGATCTTGACTCTTATGACAGTCATCTGATTGAACAGGGCTATCTCTGCCGCAATCCCGTTGTCCGTATCCGCCGCCAGGATAATGACTATATCCTGACCTACAAATCCAGCGGTCTTATGACAAGAGAAGAATATAATCTGCCTCTGAATGCAGAGGCGTACACACATCTAAAAGAAAAAATCGATGGAAAACTGGTTTCCAAAAGACGTTATCTGATACCCATTGAAAATCATCTCACCATCGAACTGGATGTCTTTTATGAACCATGCAAAGGACTTCTCCTCGCGGAAGTGGAATTTCCGGATGAAGAAAGTGCAAATTCCTTTTGTCCGCCGGTATGGTTCGGAAAAGATGTCACTTTCGACGGACGATATCACAACAGCGCTCTCAGCCGTTGAGCTATGAAAGAAAATCTCAAAATCAAATACCCCGCCTCAGACAATAGAACATCATCCTTGAAACAGCGGGGTATTTGATTCGTATTCCACATATATCAACTCTTTACAGCAGCGCTCACAATGTCCTCTGCACTGTATTTAGGGCTGGACAGATGGATGTACTTTTTTTCCAGGCGCATTTCCAGTCTGTGACTCTCCCATTTTAAAAACGCAATACACATCCTTGCCGGAATCCGCTTCCAGAAATATCTGCTTTTTTTATTTTCCATTCCGTAACACAGCATTTTCCATTTCATTATTCACAATCTCCTCTATACTTTTCTAAAATTTTCATGTTCTCATAAAATGTGATATAATTATTGTAAAAATTTTTTATATAACACTGGGAGGTAGTTATGAATGACGCATTTCTCGCACATCATTTGAAGGAACTTCGCCTTGCAAAGCATTACACGCAAAGCTATGTCAGTTCTCAGATTCATCTGGCCCGCTCTTCTTACAGCAACTATGAAAGCGGCTTGCGTACTCCGACTCTGGATATCCTTGTATCACTGGCAAGCTTTTACAACATCAGTATTGACGATTTGATTGGCCTGAACCTTTACCCCAACCACACCATCCGGCTTTCCCCCGACGAACGATACCTGGTATCCGTTTATCGCGCATTACCGCAGGAAAATCAAAAAGAAATGATCTCATTTGCCGATTTTAAAAAACAGGCGGCTGCAAAATAATTTTAAAACCAACCTCAGTCATTATACTATTCGTATTTCATTTTTGCAATATGAGGCTTTGCAAATTGAACACACAGAGCCTGGTTATTTCGTCTTTTCTTTCGTACACTTCCTGAAGGAGGTGGACCACATGTCAAACACTAATCACCAAAAGCAATTAATACAGCTCGGACTGAACATTGCCCATTATCGCAAGCTGCGCGGACTGACACAACAAGAGCTGGCCTTGGAAATCTCCATGAGCCGGACTCATCTCAGCAATCTTGAGGCTCCCGGAAAAGTTACCTCTATCTCGCTGGATAAGCTTTTCACGATCGCAGAAGTTCTCCAAATACCGGTCACAGCACTGTTAGACTTTAAAAGGTCCTGATAATATGCGCCATTCTGATTATCTTCACAGGTTATACCTGTATATATTATAACATTTACATCTGGGCGGCACAAGTAAAAATTGTATGATACCTACAGGACCTGTCACTACACAAGGACGTTTTCGTTGTGACAGCCCCCTCCGGACGCATGGCAACTTAAAAAGGAGAAATCATATGAAGAATCGTATTCGCGCACTGCGTGCTGAGAAAAATATCACACAGCTTCGCCTCAGCATAGAGCTTGAAGTTGCTCAGGAAACAATAAGTGCATATGAAAAGGGCAAACATTCGCCAAGCTTAAAATCACTAATAAAGCTTGCCGATCTGTTTGATGTCAGCATAGATTATCTGATCGGCCGATCCGATGTACGGAAAATGGAATCACGCGATTCTCTTCCCGATGAAGAAATGCTTCTGCTGACCAGATTCCGCAGCCTCAATTCTCTTGACAAGGCAAGGCTCCTCGCCTACAGTCAGGGACTGGCTGATAAAAGCTCTTCCAGGCAGTAGACTGCACCATTGCACAACGATGCTCTGCATAATGTATGACTGCCAGATGTATCTCCCACCGTTCCCCTTACATAAGAAGTATTATAGCAGGGGCTATCAGGAAATATCATTTCCCGACAGCCCCCCAAAACATTTGAAATCCACCCTGTTCAAGTCACTTTCTCAAATATAATATTCCACATCATTCTTCTGTGTAAAATCCGGTGTACCGTACAGATCATACGGCGTACACTGATACACGTAGTAATTCAGCCAGTTTGTATACAGATTGTTCGCGTGAGAACGCCACATCAAAAGAGGCTTGTTCGCACAATTATCGTCTCGATAATAATTCTTCGGAAGCTGAATATCCATACCCTTGCCTAAATCTCGTTTATACTCCCCATCTAAAGTCACCCTGTCATATTCCGGATGGCCCATCACAAAGATTTTACGGCCATCATCAGCCATTCCCAGGAAAAATCCTGCCTCATCCGATTCTGCAAGAATTGTGATTTTTCCGCAGGCCCGAATATCCTCAATAGGCACCTCCGTATGTCTGGAATGCGGTGCAAGAAACATATCGTCAAATCCCCGCACCAGAGGAATTTTTCTATTTAAAACGCGATGCCAGAATAGACCGAACATTTTCTGCGCAAGCTGCCTTTTCTTAAGTCCATAGTGATAATACAGTCCCGCCTGCGCTGCCCAGCACAGATATATCGTGGAAGTTACATTTTCTTCACTCCAGGCCATGATCTCAGTCAGCTCATCCCAATAGTCCACCTCTTCAAATTCCATATTTTCCACTGGTGCGCCTGTGATGATCATGCCGTCAAACCGCTGTTCCCTTACATCCTCAAAATGCTGATAAAATTTGTTCAGATGACTTGTAGAAGTGTTCCTGGATTCGTGACTGTTCATCGTCAGGAATGTCACATCCACTTGAAGCGGTGTGTTCGACAGAGAGCGAAGAAGCTGAAGCTCCGTCTCTTCCTTCAGAGGCATCAAATTTACAATCGCAATCTGAATAGGACGAATATCCTGATGGACTGCCCTATTCTCATCCATGACAAATATGTTTTCTCTCTCCAGTATTTCCTTAGCGGGCAGATCGCCCTGAACTTTAATTGGCATAATTTTCCTCCTTTACATCAGTGGGGCAAGTACCCGCAGAACTCGACCGGCTATTTTATCAAAGTTTTTTTGTCTCTTGTAATCCTCCTGCGTTATCCTCTGACATTTCCCCAGCGTCGTCTGAAAATCCTTTTCTATATTGACAATTTCTTTATTTTTATACATAAATGCAGCGCACTCAAAATGCAGATACAGGCTGCGATAATCCATATTTATCGTACCCACTACAGCACGTTCATCATCGGAAGTAAACACCTTTGCATGTACAAATCCCGGTGTATACTCATAAATCTGCACACCCGCATCCAAAAGCTCATTATAGTAAGTTTTGGCGAGCACAAATGCATACCATTTATCCGGCACGTGCGGCATAATAATAATAACCTCCACACCTCTCTTAGCGGCAAATTTCAAGGCGGTCAGCATCTCGTTATCCAAAATCAAATAGGGAGTCATAATATGTACATATTTCTTAGCTGTATTGAGAATATCCATGTACACCATCTCTCCTACCAGCTCGGTATCCACCGGACTGTCCCCGTAGGGAATGATAAAACCGTCGCCCTCCTGTGGCTGCCTTTGATTGACCACATTCAGATACGGTTCAAACTCCTCCACCTTCTCATTTTTTGCCACATTCCACATTTCAAGGAACATCAGAGTAAAGCTGCGCACTGCATCGCCCTCCAGCATAATGGCAGTGTCTTTCCAGTGTCCGAAACGGATTTTGCGGTTTATATACTCGTCTGCAAGATTGATCCCTCCTGTAAAAGCCACCTTTCCGTCAATGACAACAACTTTTCTGTGATCTCTGTTATTCTGATGCGTGGAAAGTGCGGGACGAATCGGCGAAAACACACGACACTTAATCCCTTCTTTTTCCAGCTTTTTCGGATAGTTTGGCGGAAGCAAAGATATCGTACACGTTCCGTCATACATAAAACGTACTTCCACTCCTTCTTTTGCCTTCCGCTTCAAAATATCCAGCACGCGATCCCAGACATATCCCCTGGCTACAATAAAATATTCCATGAAAATAAACTTCTCGGCTTTTTCAAGCTGACGAAGCAGCTCTTCTATTTTATCCTCTCCACAGCTAAAATATTGAATACCTGTATTTTCGTAAGCTGGAAATCCGCCAAACTCACACACATAATTTGCCAGTGATGCCGTCTGTTCGTCCTCCTCCTTCAGTTTACTGTGTACCGCCTCATTCTGCGTCCAGTAATGCCTTGTCATTTCATGCATATGCTGGAGCCTTGCATTCAGCCATCGCACACCTATCTGTGTCTCCACAAACAAATACAAAAACGTTCCAAAGACAGGAGCTATCATAATAATCGTCATCCAAACCATCTTGAACGCAGGTTCCGTACGATTATTAATCAGATAAATTACCAGCACCACAGCAAAAATGCGTACAACGGAATCGATGAAATACATCTTCCCCTGCAGATATGAATAACCTGCAATCAGAAAACCCGCCTGTAAAAGCATCAAAAGCACAATCACTCCGGTTCTTCCAAAGATAATGCTTACAATGCCGCTTTTCCCCTTTTCCACTCTGGTTTTTGTCTGAATTGTTTGTATTGACTGCTTTTTTTCTTTTTCATCCATGTTTATTTGTCACCCCTGCTGCAGCATACTCAAAAAGTCCTCTTCTGATATAATAGGTTTTCCAAGTTCTCTCGCTTTTTTATTTTTTGAAGTAGCAGAATCTACATCATTGTTAATCAGAAAATCTGTTTTTGATGTCACAGAACCAGTCACTTTCCCACCTTTACTCTCAATCAGTGCTTTTAGTTCATTTCTGTTTGTAAAGTGAGTAAGACTCCCTGTGATTACAAAGATCCGCCCGGCTAAAGTCTGTTCTTCACTTTCCACTCTGTGTTCCTCTATTTGAAGCTCATTCAGCAGATTCACAAGCTGCCTGTTCTTCAGACTGCTGTGAAAATAATCCGCCACTGCGGCACCAATAACCTCTCCTATACCGTCTACTTCCGCCATTTCTTCGGCATTTGCATTTCGGATCTTTTCCAGATCATAATCAAAGGCGCGGCATATCATCTTTGCGTTTGCAACACCGATATTGGGTATCCCGAGACTGTAAATCAAACGTGGAAGTGTTGTATTTCTCGCCCGCTCAATACCTGCTCTGAGCTTTTCGTAGGATTTTTCACCGAAGCCTTCCATTTGCACAATCTCATCGTGATAATCTGCGAGGCGGAAAATATCTGCAAATTCATGGATAAAGCCCCGTCCGATAAATTTCTCCAGAGTTGCCTCGGACATGCCATCGATATTCATGGCATCCCGGCTCACAAAAAGTGCAAAGGCTTTTATTTTTTTCGCCTGACATTCCGGATTGGTACAGTAAAGAGTCTCCACATCGTTTGTCTGTTGAATCCTGGTTGCGCCCCCGCACACAGGACATGCTTTCGGTATTTCCACATTTCCGCTTCTCGTCAGATTCTCCGCAATCTGAGGAATAATCATATTTGCCTTGTAGACCTGGACAACATCTCCAATACCAAGCTGCAGTGCCTTCATTATACTGATATTATGCACACTGGCTCTGCCAACTGTGGTCCCCTCCAGCTCCACCGGCTCAAATATCGCCACCGGATTAATCAGTCCTGTCCTCGACGGACTCCATTCGATTTCCAGAAGATGTGTATCACGGACCTCATCCGCCCACTTTAATGCAAAGGAGTCTCTCGGAAACTTTGCTGTCCGTCCAAGAGAATTTCCATATGCAATATCATCATAAACTGCCACCAGCCCATCCGACGGAATCGGATTGACGGCAATCATTTCCGCAAACCATTTTACGGTATCCTCCAGTGTATCAGCCGTCACTATCTTATGTTCTACCACATCAAAGCCTTGTTCTGCAAGCCAGTCAAACTGCTTTTCGCGTGAATTTCCGAAATCCACGCCTTCTGCGCGCACAAGTGAAAAAGCAAAAAACTGCACCTGACGCTTCGCCGTAATCTCATTGCTGAGCTGCCGCACAGAACCGCTGCAAAGATTACGCGGATTTTTATATCTTGCATCTACATCCGCAATCTCCTCGTTTATTTTATCAAAATCCTTATAGGAGATCACTGCCTCGCCGCGAAGTACCAGTTCGCCGGTGTAAGGAATCGTGACAGGAATATTCTGAAATACTCTGGCATTATTCGTAATCACTTCACCAATTTCGCCATTCCCGCGGGTAACGGCCTTATAAAGACTGCCTTCCCGATAGGTCAATACAACCGTAAGACCATCCAGTTTCCAGGAAAGAATTGTCCTTTGATTTCCCACAAAATTTTTCAAAGTCTCGACTTCTTTTGTCTTATCCAGAGAGAGCATGGGCTGCTCATGGCGCTCCTTCGGAAGCTCATCAAGGACCTCATATCCCACCTGTCTGGTGGGACTTCCCGCAAGCACAATCCCCGTTTCTTTTTCCAGCGCCACCAGCTCATCGTAAAGTCTGTCATACTCATAATTGCTCATAATCTCGCGGTCTTCCTGATAGTAAGCCCTGCCTGCCCTTGTCAGAATCCTGGCAAGTTCTCTCATTCGCTTTCTTTTTTTGTCCATATGTCAACCTTTACTTCCCTTTCTGTTAAGCTCTGCATAAAGCTCCTGCATCTCATTCTCCGTCACATCCCGATACTGTCCTTTAGGCAGGTTCCTCAGATGGATGTTCATAATCCGAACGCGTACCAGTTTTTTCACTCTGCAGCCGCAGTATTCACACATTCGCCGTATCTGACGGTTTAATCCCTGTGTTAAAACAATCCGAAAACGGTATTTTCCGATTTTCTCTACTCTGCAGGGGCGCGTCACTGCATCCAGCACCGGAATCCCGCCGGCACGCATAGTCTGAAGAAATTCCTCTGTCACCTGCTTGTCAATAGTTACCAGGTATTCCTTTTCATGGTAATTCCCGGCACGCATAATTTTATTCAGAATATCTCCGTTATTCGTCACAAGCAACAGGCCCTCCGAATCCTTATCCAGACGCCCTACGGAAAACACGCGGGTGGGATACTGCAGCACATCCTCAACCGTCACATCGCCCCAGCGATGATCGGTGGTACACACCACTCCTTCCGGCTTATGAAAAGCCAGAAGAACCATTTTCTGCCCTCTGTGACATTTTTTCCCGTCCACAGCAATCTCCATGGAATCCGTTACACGCATTCCATTTTCTGCAATGCACCCGTTAACTGTCACTCTGCCGTCAGAGATCAGACGGTCTGCCTCTCTTCTCGAACACACACCTGCCTCACTCAGATATTTGTTGAGACGTACTTCTTCATGCGGATCCTTCTCCTCAAACTCTCTGCGCATATCATTTTCTCCGAAGGACGAGCTTCGCAATGAACCTGTCCGATGCTTCCCCTCCATATTTTTTCCCGCCTTATTTCCCGATGCCTTTTTCTCCGTCATATCTCATCTCACCGTGTCTTCTTCTGCTGTAACTGGAATTTTTATAACAAGTATAGTACAGTATAACACGTTGTTCAATTTCAATCAACATAGGTCTTCAGAATCCGTATGCTCTTTTCCTCAAAATCAAGAAACTCCTCCGCCAGCTCACATGATGTCTGACCAAATACCTGCATCTCTCTGACTGCCTGTTCCATGTCATGCCTGCGTCCTTCTTCATCTTCCGCCAGCATGCCAGCCACATATCCAGTGTTTATATTCAGCGCCGTCTTTGCCTTGAGTACCCCCCAACGCTTCGCCCGGTCCAGTACACCCACAGGTGCAGGCACAATCCCGGTATCCAACAGCCGTCTGGCCGCCCGCTCTTTCAAGCTGGAATAACCTGCCGCCTGTCTGTTTAAATCCAAAGCAAGCTCATCATCATACACTTTACCAAGTACCGTATGAATATCCTGCAGGGATTCCGTACTGTTTTTCACAATACTTTCCAAAAGCTTCTGTTCTGAATAAGAAATCATCTCTGCCATTTCCTCCTTACAGATTAAACCTGTATTTTCACATATTTGAAAATCTTTCAAACACGCTTTAGGATATGTAGAAACAAAACTATCTATACCTACGGAACCTGCCACTGGCAGTTTCCTTCGGATGCTTGGCAACCTACAGAACCTGCCACCGGCAGCTTCCTTTGGATGCCTGGTAACAAAAAACACCCTTCGGTCTCTCCGAAGGATGTTCCTTTTACTTAATTACCGCCTACTGTGATACATCTGTCAGATATTCATTCAAAACGTATCCGGTCGCTTCACCATATTTAATCTCAGCCCAGCCATTGTCCAAAACTCTTACCCGAGTCACCTGCTCACCCACAGCCAGTATCCCGATCATCTCGGCATCCTCTCTGGAATCGGCGCGCACATTCAGCACATCTGTGGCCTGAACTACCTTGTTTACTTCTACACCTGCATCCTCAGCGTCAGGAATCGTAATCTCAGTCTCAGGCTCGTCCAGCTCCTGTATGATCTCACGAAGCTGATCGTTGCCGGAAATGATATCCTGATACTTGTCATTCACTTCCATAATTAAATCCTGTACATCAGAATCCTGCGTAATATTCTCAATGTACTCCTTCGTCTTCTCATCGGCCTCCTGATCTGCTACACACAACTCACCGCTGTCATTCGTTTTCAGATACAAACGTGTAACACTCGGCACCAGCTCCTCTACATCTCCCAGCTTTGCCTCATAATAGGCATACACTACGTACGAATCAGCCACAGGACCTTTTTTGGAATACACTGCAATATTATGGTAACTTTCTATAATCGAACTCTGAATTTTCTGCTTATCTGCATCGCTCAGCGACTCTACCATGCTTTCCAGAGTCTCCATGTCTTTGTTTCCCAATGCTGTGTAATACTTCTGCACTGCTTCAAGCACAGCAGCATCGTTTTCCGTCAATGGCTCTTCGCTCTCACTCTGCGTCTCTGCTCCTGACGTTGAACTGGTATCAACAACCTTATTTCTGGATTCGGTGTCATTCTTTTTTCCGCCGCTCAGTCCGCCTGCAAGTTTTACAGCAAACACTGCGATCACAAGCACCAGAACAATCGCCAGTCCCAACAAAATATATCTCAGATTGTCTGATAGCCATTCTCTAAAACCACCCAATATCCTTTACCTCCATTTGCCGCTGCGGATATCTTTATGTAAAAAAACGCACCTGGAGGGATTCGAACCCCCGCCACATGGTACCGGAAACCATTGCTCTATCCCCTGAGCTACAGGTGCACGTTTTCATACATGAAATATGCCGCACATACTCATGCAAAATCTTCCTTCTGGAAAATTCTACACTATCATAACACAAATATTTTAAAAAGTAAAGTAAAATGGGGACACTACATAATTAAATGGTGTTTTTTAGAGTCATAGTGGTAAATTCTGTCCGATAAAATCTCTTCCGGGAGCACTTGAGTGCGATTTATATCTCTGACCATAGCCGCAAGTTCCTGCGGATCGTCTGCTTCCTCCTGCGGAATCACAATACATTCGTGAACACTGCTTGGCAGCACATAAAAGCTGTCTTTTAATTTATTTGCCGCCTGCTCAAGTACACTGTCATACATAATGCCACAAGCGCCAAAATATTTTTTTTCGTTCGTGAGCACGTACATCGGGATCTCTGAAAACGGATACCGCAAAAGCTCTTTTTCTGTCATCATTTCCTGCAGAATATCCTGCATACCATACAGTCTGCATGGCAGGATATGCTTTGTATTTTCTCTGGCAATCTGATAAAGCTCCTCCTGCTCTACATTCCATAATTTCATGTGCTCAAAATTGATCAACACAGTACCGCTGCCAAAATTTTCCGTCTCCAGCATATAATAAAACACAACAGCCAGATCCAGATACGGGACAAACGGAATTTTCGAAAGCAGTTTTTGATTCTTATCCCGATTAATCAATCTGCACAGCAGGCCATCCTTCACCTTCTCAAAATCCTCAAACATTTTTGCATCCAAAGGCACCCTGCCTCGACATTCCAGATAAACCTTTTTTATCTTTTCTGCAATCTGTCTGATTTCAACTCCTGCTTTGACAGTGCGAAAATATTCTTCAAGGTATATAGCAGGTGAAACATTTTGTCCCTTCTCTGATATCAGAAGGCAATCCCTGCAAACGCCGTTATTTTTTGTGATCTGATGAAACGCAACCTTCGCCGCCTCCCCCAGGCAGCGCTGAAGCTCCATCTGAAGCTGATTAACAAATTCATTATAGTCCAAAATTTTATCCTTTCCTGCAAAAGCAGAATAAACTGTATAAAATGGGAAAGCGTGCGAGCGCACTTGATATATAAGAAATTTTGTAATCACATATTAACATAAATAATTACATATTGCAAGTATCTTTTTCCGCAAAAGGCAACGCGATATGTACCTATTCAGCCTGAATGATCGTTGGCAAATAATAAGCTGAATGAAAACGGACGGAGCAGGCAGCGGATATGGGGGCAGGGCTAGGGTTCGCTCGCTTGAATTATCTAAGAACCTGCAAGTGCCAAAGAATCAGCCGGTCGCTAACTCGTCGAGTCCGCTGATGCGGACTCTCCTCAGACAATAGC